>Ga0180432_10007309_pt1 | contig 14073 bp, 10 predicted proteins | sample SS_ome_10_FD_132414 | JGI IMG/M metagenome (GOLD analysis project Ga0180432, IMG submission 132414) | Hypersaline lake sediment archaeal communities from the Salton Sea, California, USA - SS_1_MS_2 metaG | ecosystem: Environmental > Aquatic > Non-marine Saline and Alkaline > Hypersaline >...
GAGTCCCCTATCAGCTCTGCGTCAGCCACCCCTTCCTCCAGGACCTTGGACTCTATCTCCACTGACCCGGGGAATGTGAGCTGGTCTATGGGAGGCTTCTCCACCTTCACGTCTATGAGGGGTATCTCGAATGTCCTTGTGCCGCCTCCCAGGACCTTTATCCTGAGCCTGTTCTTGGTCGACTCGAGGCTTATCTTGTCCCCGCTCTTGACCCTCTTCAGCACAGCGGCCAGGTTGGCCATGTTTATGCCGAGCTGCTCAGGAGCGTCCGCCTTGAACTCGTCGAACGCGCTCGAAAGCACCTTGAAGTCGACCACCGAGACCATCGTCCTGTCAGGCGACACCAAGGACAGCCCGTTCTGGTCGACGTTGAATATGCCCTCGTCAATTATCTCGGCTATTATGGGGACAGAATTCTTCAGCAGGTCAACATTGGAAAGCACTGCAGTGAACATAAGCAATTCTTGGTTGTTAGATTTAAATCCTTAACAACTTCCCCTCCAGTTCCCTCACCTTTCCGAGCAGCCCTGTGTCCAGTCCCTTCATGTCCTGCACTATCTCGCCCTGCAGCTCCAGACCCTCTCCTGTGGAGATCACCCTTCCCATGACCCTGACTGGGCTGTTGGCCTCTATGCCCGGGGCCTCCTCCAGGCTTACCTCTATCTTGCCTGTTCCGTCGTCCAGCACGAGCCTGTTGCCTTTCACGTCGACTACAGTGCCCGTGACGCTGACCCTCATGTCAGACTCCTTTATGTCAGAAACCTTCCTGTCAGCTGCCGGCATCTTCCTCTGGAACCCCCCTTCTTCAGGCATACTTAAATTACTGGGGACAATATTTATATTGGTGAGCATGGAGAGGACGCACGCATCAGAAGTGGAAGCAGGGAAGGACGTTTTGGTTCAGGGCTGGGTCGAGAACCTGAGGGACAAGGGCGCCCTCAAGTTCCTCCTGGTGAGGGACAGGACCGGCATGGTCCAGGTCACCGCCAAGAAGGGCGTGGCAGATGACGGCATAATGGACACCATAGCAGGCCTGAGCAAGGAGGACTGCATATCCGTAGCAGGCAAGGCCAAGGAGGCGCCCAAGTCAGACTCCAAGGTCGAGATAGTCCCGTCCAAGGTCGAGATAATAAGCAAGTCGGCAGTCCCCCTGCCGCTGGACGAGAACTCGCACAAGGACCAGAGGTTCGAGTACAGGTTCCTGGACATCAGGAACCCGAAGGTGCTGAACATATTCAAGCTGAAGGACACGGTCTTCACCCTGATAAGGGAATATTTCGAGTCCAACGGCTTTATGGAGATACATACCCCTGTCATACAGGCGGCGGGGGCGGAGGGCGGCTCCACCCTCTTCCAGTTCAAGTACTACGACAAGACAGCCTTTCTGAGGCAGTCCCCCCAGCTGTACAAGCAGATGATGATGTCGTCGGGCCTGGACAAGGTCTACGAGATAGGCCCCGCCTTCAGGGCAGAGGAGTTCCACACAAGGAGGCATGTAAGCGAGTTCCAGTCTGTCGATTATGAGATAGCCTGGATAAAGTCAGAGGAGGACGTGATGAAGGTGATGGAGAACCTGGTGCACCATGTGTACAAGGGCCTGGCAAAGGGCCATACAGGGCTGCTCAAGGCCCTGGGCGCAGGCGACATAAAGACACCCAAGGTCCCGTTCAAGAGGATAACATACGAAGAGGCGATAAAGAAGCTCGGCCTCAACTGGGGAGACGACCTTGGCGATGAAGCCGAAAGGAAGCTGGGAGAGATAATGAAGAAGGCCGGCCATGAATGGTACTGGATAACCAAGTTCCCCTCAGAGATGAAGCCGTTCTACATCATGATGGACGGCAAGTACTCCAGGGGATTCGACCTGGACTACAGGGGGATGGAGATGACCTCAGGGGGCCAGAGGGAGCACAGGTACGACGAGCTGGTCAAGATAATGAAAGCAAAGGGTCTGAGGCCCGAAGACTTCAAGTTCTACCTTGACCCCTTCAAGTACGCATGCCCGCCCCATGGGGGGATAGGATTCGGGGTGGAAAGGTTCATACAGCAGATACTTGGCCTGAGTGACGTAAAGGAGGCCATCATGTTCCCGAGGACGCCCGAGAAACTGGTGCCATGAAACCTGGGTAGGTTCTATGAACAGGAAAGGACAGATGTTCATTGTGACAATGGTGTTCATGACAGGCCTCATTTTCGCCGCCCAGCAGATACTCTACCAGTATTCGTTCATAGACCCTGCGGACCCGGTGCAGAGGAACGACGCCCCGCTCTTCTACATGATAAGGGACGCATACAACGCCTCCATAGAGTCCCCTGGCCTGACGTGCTCCCAGGCAGACCAGTCAGTGAAGGAGCTGCACACCTGGCTGATGACCAGGGGGATGGGCCCGTACAACCTGGAGCTGAGGTACGACGGCCTGGCAGACCCCGGCCTGAAATGCAGCAACTGGGGGACGGCAAACCCCGTCCTGGTGCTGGATGTGCACATGACAGGCCCGACCACAGACTCCACTGCCGAGTACAGGTTCTACGGCTGAAGCCAACTATATAAGCGGGCTAGGACTAATTATAACCATGATGACCCAAAGAAAGGGCGCTTTCCAGGTCAGCATGGGCTTCATCATCACTGTGGTTTTCGCAGTGGTGCTCCTTACGCTTGCCCTTCCCTGGCTAACGGACTTCATGTCCCAGATAAGCGGCGTGACCCACCAGGTCACGGACCTTGCCAGGTCGGAGCTGCTGCAGGAGATAGCCCAGGCAGGGACCACTGTCGGGATAGCGGCTCCCCCTGTGACCACATGGAAGCGGGGAGAGACAGGGGCATTCGCCATAGGCATCAAGAACAAGTACACTGACCAGGGCAAGACGTTCTACGTCAACGTGTACCTGAACCAGCTCGGCGGGGCGCTTGCAGGCCAGTCACCATCATCCATGCAGGCGGAGATTTCCAAGTGGCTGACGTACGCGCCAAGCGAGTTCGTGAATGCGGGGGGCAGCAAGTCCAGCCAGCTGATACTGCAGCCGGCCTCCGGGGCCTCTGCAGGCATCTACCAGTTCAGGGTGCTAGTGTGCGAGTCAGATCCCTGCACAACGCTTGAGGCAACGCCCGAAGCCAACATATACGGAACTGAATCGTTCGCGATAGAGATTGAGGCCTTCTGAGAAACCCTTGTGCCTTCGGCCTTTCTCCACACAAAGGTTTCATCCAAGCAGGGCCTTTCCTTTCTTGTTATTTTAACCCCTCTATACTATATTATATAACATGAACGCCGGAATGGTATTCGGGCTAATCTTCACCATAATCGTCATAGCGCTTGTCCTCATATTCGGGCTGGGCCAGATGGGCAACATGTTCTGCATGTCAAGCGACGCACAGGCAGGAAAGGCCATGGCAGACCTGGAGACAGTCGCCTCGGAAGTCTACAACCTGGCCGAGGGCTCCAGCAGGTCCTTCAGGGTCATCCTTCCTGGGGACGCCAAGCTATGCTTCGTGGACCCGGAGAACCCCGGAACGCAGCTATACACCGCGGCAGACAGCTGGAAGAACTGGGTGCCTGACCCGGTCTACGAGGGCATAATAAGGGAGAAGGGCTACAACCTCTGGTACGAGATATGCAGCGGAAAGGGGGGAAAGGCCATCGGTTCCCTCAGGGTGCCCAAGAGCTTCTGTGTAACCGGAGGCAAGACCGTCTACCTGGAGAACAAGGGCCTCTGGGTGGAGATAAGCGTCTGAGGTGTTTGGGATGGTATCGGCTTTCCAGGTATTCAAGATGCTGTTCGGCCTGATAATATCCGGGTTCGTGCTGTATTTCCTGGTGTTCTATTCGGGCAGCTACAGCCAGACCCAGTCACAGTCCAGGCAGGTCACCATACTCAAGAACTTCGAGGACCTGGCAAAGGACGTCTACTATACGGGCAACCCATCCCCATTCACTGATTTCAAGAAGGCTGGCCTCTCGACCTTCTCCCTCGAGATAAGGGAGCCCGAGGGAAGGGCCCAACTTGTGACTGACACAGGCAAGGTCGCGCTCAGCGTCCCCCTATTCTTCAGGCCCGGAGAGGAGCTCTTCCTGGACAGGGTGACGATGGACCTCGGGTGGTGGGAATTCCATGCGGCAGAGGCCATGCCGGAGACGAAGGTCATATTCAACCCTGTGGAGGCGGACGCCGAATCCTGGGCCTACATGAAGGAGGCGGCAGGCATGATGCCTTCCTCCATAGGCTTCGAGCCGAAGGTGACCTTCGGGCTGTGCGACGGGGACGTCATAGTGGAGGATTTCATAGGCCTGTGCGGAACGGCAGAAGGGGACCCCTGCGAGAAGGAGTATTTCCTGAGGATATCCAGGCCCGAGGCGGGCATGTCCAGGTGCACCGCCGGCCTGCCTGAGGGCCATGTGCTCGTGACCATAGCCAGGGACTGCACAGGAATCCAGTCAGGCGTATGCTTCGAGCCCCCTGTCTCCGGCACAGGGAACGCACATATAGCGGGCTCCCAGAAGACCTACCTATACCATGATGCCATGGACTGGGCTGCCCTGATAACAGGGGGCAGCAGGTCAGACATATACGGGTTTGCCGGGGAGAACCTCTGGAGGCACAAGAACAGGATGTTCGGAACAGAGGTTGGCCTGGCAGCCGAGATGATGGCGGAGAGGTCCAGGATGCTGGCCACTGCCATAGAGGACGAGGTGAACGCAGGCACGCTCCTTCCCGACAGCCAGACCGCCGACTGCAAGCAGGCTTACCTGGACCTGGGGGCTTCGCTCGACGTGATTGCCGACACCCTCGCGCTTGAGGACTACCATACGGCGTTCGCCAGCGTGAGGCAGCTGAACGAGAAGCTCTCTGAGGCAGAGGCGATATACAGCGGGCTTGTGAACAGGGGGTGCGAGCCGATATGAAGGGCCAGATGGGCATGATGGAGTACATGATAATGACAGTCTTCATAATGGTGGTTATAGTCATCCTGGTCTTCTTCTTCAGCGGCTGGCAGATATCCCAGGTCCAGATGCAGGCAAGCAAGACGAGGAGCGAGGCCCTGCTGTCCGGCATGAAGAACGTGCTCTACTCGCCCCTCTTCTCCAGGGACGACAGCATGTTCGATGACGCCAAGCTGTCGGCATTGCAGGTGAAATGCGACAAGGTGAAGGAAGTGCTGGGAGCGGACGTCTTCATAGAGGTGAAGGTCCTGGGAAGGGAAGCAGAGATACCCTGCGACCCGTACAGGTATGACATAAACTGCAACTACTGGTCTATATGCAAGAGGGACGGGACCCACAGCTCGCTTGTGATGCCCGTCAATGTGTTCAGAAACATGGGCAACGTGCTGCCGTCAGGCGTTCTGGGAAGGACGGACCTGGCCACTGTAAAGGTGGGGGTGTACGATGCGCAATAAGGGCCAGACCACCCTGGTGATGATAGTGATAGTCATAATAGTGTTCTCAGGGGTAATACTGTTCCTCCTCAGCCTGGCGGAGACCGTAAGCCAGGAGGAATACATGAACCTCTATGCCCATAACATGCTGCTCTCGGTGCTCAGGACAGACACGGGCTACCTGGACTCCAGCTGCCAGACCGTCGCGGACACCATAAGCTGCGCCTTCCTGGAGCCCAGCAGGGTGTGCGAGGGCAGCGGGATGACGTGCAGGGACCTGGCCGGAAGCCTCCTGGAAGGGCACGCCTCCAGGCTGGAGGAGACCAGGAAGAACTACCTGTACCTCTTCACAGTAGAGCCCACGGGCGGCCTGGTGGTAAGGGACCCTGAGACAGGAGAGCCCATGGTAATGGAGGTCGGGACGCTGGACCCCTCGGCCAAGGGGGACGTGATGACTGCCAATGAGAGAATAGTCAAGGGCGGGAACATCCTGAAGGTTCAGCTCAGGCTCGCCAAGAGGTAAGGTGCGGCCCGATTGGCCCGGGAACAGATTAATAAACATTGAGTTCCAATTTAATATTATGGTGAAGGGGCAGGTCGAGTTCGTTGCCATCATAGGCATCATTGCTGTTGTTATAGTTGCCGTATATTTCGCGTTCACTTCTGTCAGCCCGGGCGTGACTCCCACAGCCCCTGTGTACACTTCTGCAGAGCAGGCCTCCGTCGCCGAGGCAGTCAACAGCTTCGTGAGGGACGGCGCCTCTGAGACCCTCAGGACGCTCAGCACGTACGGAGGCCATCTGTCTTCCCAGGCGGGCTCCGTCACTTACCTCGGGAAGGAAACTTCATACTGGCTGAAGGACGGTTATGTCAGCTACCCGGACCTGAGGACCAACTTCATTCAGGGCCTGAGGGACTATATTAATAGCAACAAGGACGCCCTTGAGGAATCGCTTGCCGGACAGGGGGTGGAGTTCGGGTCAGCCACTGTTTCCGCGACAATGATGGCCAACCAGGTGGTGGCCACGGTCAACATGCCCACCACATTCAAGGGAGGCCAGGTGCCCCAGCCCTATGTCATCACCATACCGACCAAGATATCTGATGTTTATGACTTCTCGAAGGCCTTCGTGGAATACCAGAACAATGAGAGGTTCCTGGAATACGCCACGCTGGGCTCCATGGTGAGCTCGCCCGTCACGAACAACGAGAAGGACGTGCCCATCTGGATAACCATCACCCGGTGCGGTGAATACGTTTTCAGGACCTGGGCTGACATACAGCCCGGGGTGGATTACGCGATGAAGGTCACCCTTGCCCACATATACCTGCCCGGAAATGTCCCCACTGGCGTGGGGGACGTGGCGAGCTACCCCAAGTACCCCCTTCCAGAGATGAACGGCAAGAGCTACAGCGACCTGGACATCTCCTTCACGCTTCCCGACAACTTCGTCCTTGACAGGTCCACCCTGCAGATAGAACCTGACCCGATAGTGTCCTATGCCAGGCCGGTGCCCAGGACAGGGCTCTGTTATGGCGACCCCATGCTGGTGAACTACCACCTGAAGTACCCGGCGGTGGTTGTCGTCAAGGACCCGATAACCGGCAACCTCTTCAAGTTCGCGGTCAGCACCATGATACAGGACAACCTTCCAGGTGACTGGTCCACGCTGGGATATGATTCCGATGACCAGGAGTCCATATGCGCTGCCAGGGAATGCCCGGCGGACATAAGGGTGCTGGACTCAACAGGCAGCCCGATAGGGGGCGCTGCCATAAAGTTCGCCGGCTGCGGGCTCGGCTCCACGGACTCGGACGGCCTGTTCAGCGGGCTGGCCCCATGCGCTGCAGGCCCCCTGCACGTCTTCAAGGCAGGCTACGGGACATACAACCAGGCAAAGGACGAGAGCGCGCTAAGGGACATAACGGTCACCCTCCCGGGCATGCCGCAGCTCAACGTGTACTTCTATGAGGTGCCGATAGAGAACCAGTCTGACGCAAGCGGGGAGAAATACTTCGTATACGACAGGACCATAACGAGCGTGGGCAGCGACAGGGTGGCCAGGCTGACCCTAATCAACTCGGCAGACCTGGAGAGGTACGACATGATAAGCGAGGACGACATAGAGGTGCTGGACCATGTGCCTGCAGGAGAATACGGATTCTCTTCAGGCCTTTTCTCGAGCGACGTCAGCACCATATACGGCGGGGTGACGGGCACATACGAAATAACAGAGGCAATGGACGGGAAGGCCCTTTATGTGTACATACCGACAATATCAGGATTCGGGGACATAGATAATGATGACGGCAGGGTTGACGCCTCTTCCACGCTGATGGACGTTATGGCGACCCTGGGCATAAGCCCCCTGGCAGACGAGCCCTTCGTGCAGTCAGGGGCGATGGAGGCTTCACTATGAACATGAGGACATTCAGCATAGAGCTGGGCGCGATAATGGCATGCTACATGCTGCTGATGCTGCCGGTGGTTTCTGCCACTGACGTCAACATACTCTTCAACGGCGAGCTCAAGGAGACCGCATCCATATCACCCGAGAACCTGGTCAACAGGCAGGTAAACATAGTCCACCTGCCAAATGACATAACCTGGACCAACGTGAAGGTGCTGCTCTCTGTAAGCTCTGCCAGCCTGGCCAAGTCCATAAGCAGGATACTGGTGTACAAGTGCAAGACCGACAACCCGATAGACTGCATAAAGTCCGAGCCCCTGGAATTCGAGGCATATGTGGACACCGAACTCTCCTGGAACGACATATCCGAGAAGACGGGACCGGGCATGTACCCGCAGTCGGCCAACGTGCTCATGCTGGTCAAGCTGGACGGCGACAGCACAGCCTGGACCGCCTTCTGGGACACCATAGAGAGGACCAACTATAACGTATTCACCACAAAGAGCAGCGAGATAGGCACAGTGGACGTGGAGCTGGAGTCCCTGGAGCTGCTGGGCCCGGTGAAGAGCTTCATAATGGACAACCAGATGCTTCCCTTCACCTGGCTGAAGAGCGTCACCTTCTCCGCAAAGAGCCTGTTCGGCATAGGCGGGAACGAGGATGAGCTTGACACCAATGAGCTACAGGGGGTCAGGCCCCCCTCGACTGCCGTCACTTCCATATCCAAGGACTTCTTCATGATGTTCCCTGAGACCGCCAACATAAACCATCCCGTGGTCCTCAACAGGAACCCGACATACACCTGCGGGAACAACATCCCTGAGCTCCATCTGGGCGAGACCCAGGTCAACTGCTGCTATGACAACGGCTGCCCCAAGGGAAGCTACTGCGACCTGAGCGACGAGGGGAGGCCAGAGACAGGCACATGCAGGAGCGAGAGTTCGATAGCCCTGGAGATACCTTCAGTCCCTTCCGTCCAGGTGGAGGACTGCACGCAGCAGGTGCAGTTTGACATATCAGCCAGGGTGCTTAACGCCCCTGCCAGCCTCCCGGAGACGGCCTCTGGAAGGGTCACCCTGAAGGACACCGTATACCCTGTCACATGCACCAAGTACACGGTGGATTCATACAAGTGCCCCCTCGTCATCCAGTCCCCTGCAGGATGCGGTTACGGAGATTCAGGGATAGGGCCCAACAGGCTGTCCCTCACCCTCACCTACACGGACGGTCCCAACCAGGTTTCCAGGGACTTCGAGAGGGGCTTCGGGACAGTAACGATAAACTATGACTGCGCCTGCCCGGAGGGCTACTACTGCGATTCCAGCAAGCTCAAGTGCCAGCCCGAGGGCTCCATAACAATGGGCGTCATATCCGTCAGGTCATTCATAGACGACTACAATGAGGCAGGGGACACGATAGACGTGCAGATGAAGATAAACAACCCGCCCTCAGACCTGGAGGTCACCGGGGCGGAGTATGAGCTGGGCTACATGACCTTCGGAGGCGACAACCTGACGGGCATGACAGGCTCCATCACCTGCGAGGGCGGAGCCGAAACAGGGCATGTGTACGACTGCCCGATACCTTTCTCGATAAGCAATTATGACCACACCAAGCAGTACGTCATGCGGGACAACAGCATGACATTCGACGTTTCCTACAGCTCAGGGCCTGACACCAAGACCAAGGAACTCACGACGGGCTTCTCCGACGTGACCATACCGAGCTACAGGTGCGGCGACGGGACCTGCCACCCCGAGGAGGACAGCAGCAACTGCTGCACCGACTGCGGGTGCGAGACTCCAGGCACGTACTGCGACGAGGAGAAGGGATGCCAGGCAACGGAGGACATAGTGCTGGTCGTCGACAGCGTGACGCCTGACACAGTCGACGGGTGCAAGAAGCAGCACCAGATAAACATGACGGCCCACATAGAGGGCATGCCCTCAGACGCCAGGATAGACCATTCCTCACACAGGAAGGAGGGCGCTGAAACCGGATGGCCGGTCACATGCAGCCAGCCCAACCAGTACACAGGCATAATACAGTGCTCCCTGACAGTCCCTCCCCAGGACGGCATCTGCCAGGCCACTTCCCTCCCTAACCAGTACGTGATAAGCCCGAACGACCTCAGCATCAAGATATCATACTCAGACGGCTCCTCCATGGCCACCAAGAGCCTGTCGGCCAGCTTCAGTGAGATAAGGATAAACCCGGTCGCTGTCTGCGGCGACGGAGTATGCGAGGACAACCTGGGCGAGGACGCCTCCAGCTGCTGCCTTGACTGCTCCTGCACTGACCCGACCCTGTTCTCGCCCCCGCAGGGCAGCATACTGGACTATTACTGCGACTATGACCAGTCAGACCCGGCCGACACGGGGGAGTGCAAGTACAAGAACGCCATAGGACTGGATGTCAAGAGCCCGACGAACACCGTCATGTTCACCAAGTGCGAGATAGACAACTCCCTGGACGTGCTGGTCGACATAGTGAACCCGCCCTCCAGGATGAGGGTGGACGGCTGGACAGCGACCATAGGCAGGGTAAGGGAGACAGTAGATGGCGGCACGGCCCAGGCATCCGGGAGCACGGCAGACCTACTGGAGGCGGACATCCCGCTTTTCGAGGCAATGGCCGACAAGCGCGCCGCAGGGGAGGGCCTCTCCCCGCAGGAACTGAACGTCATAAACAGGTACCTTTACCAGAGCCCCTGGAACCAGTACGCAGGGAACCTGGCCGGCCTCAGCGGGGATCCGGCGTCAGACGAGACTATGCTGAGGGACCATGCAGCCTACCTCAGAACCCAGGTCGACAGCCTCAGACTCCAGGAGCCCGACACAGGCCAGGCCACCAGCCCTGGGGTTTCAATGGAGAACACGGCTGTGAGGTGCGAGGAAAAGAGCGAAGGCACCTACAACTGCAGCATCAGGATACCCGCCATAAGCGACTGCAGGTCAGGCGAGACCTACATTTTCACCGGCAACACCCTTTCGGTTTCCCTCTCATACCCTGACGGCCCGATAAGGGAGATAGTCTCCCTCACGGACGATGTGGTGGACGCAGAGGTCAGGCAGAGCACCAGCACCCTGTTCGAGATAATGGAGGACTCCATAAGCAGGCTGCAGGGCAAGCTCGATGACATAGAGGACCTGATGTGGGAGAACATGAAATGGATGAGGAAATGCATGGACTGGAAGATAGCGGCCGCGATAGTGAACGCAGCCCTTGCGCTGATAGGGGCCGTGATGGACATAGCGGGAGTGGGCAGCGGCAAGCTTAAGGGAGGCTGGACCCAGCTGGGAAGCACCCTGGGAGGCGCCTTCATGTCCACGGTCAATGCGATATGCGATGTTGTCACGAAATACAACGAGGCGATGATAGAGTACCAGGCGGCAGAGATAGACCAGATAACAGGCGAGCTCTGCATGAACCTCTACCACCACCAGGTGGATGAGGGCCTATGCAGGGGCAAGGAAACCCAGTGCATGTCCCAGATGGCCAAGTGCCTGAGCGAGATGAGCAGCAAGATGAAGAGCCATTTCAGCAACATAGACAGCCTGGTGGGCCAGATGAGCAACAGCCTGAACACCGCATCAAAGTCCTGGGAGAACGTCGGGCAGGCGGCAAAGCAGATTGGAACAGGAAGCGACGAGAGCTCGGCCTTCGTGATACTTGAGAACAGCGTGATATCAGCCGTGGAAGGCAGGAACGTGTGCAGCCACAGCGGCGTGACAGGGAGCCAGCTCAATCCCGTCTGCAAGAACACGGTCATAAGCTACAAGGCGGCCAGATGCGATTCAGGCGGCAGGGCATTCGTCTCTTACACCACCGGAACCAGCAGCCTTGAGCAGCCCTGGACCACCGACAAGCGCTACGTGACCGACCTGACGGGCAGCATACCTGCCGGCGAGACGAGGACAGTCATATTCAAGGTGTACTGCGACGACAACAAGAACAACGTATTCGAGCTTGACGAGGATGAGTATCAGGAGGACCTGACCAAGACGATAACCTTCGAGGGAAGCAGCGGCACGGGAGGCAACCCGGCCTGCAGGTGCAAAGGATACGCTGGAACGAACACGGGCTGGACGACGGACGGCTCCACCGCGAGTTCAGCAGACGACATAACGACCGCCAGCTCATCATCATACCAGATATACCAGGGAAGGATTTACACGTTCCAGTACGCAGGCACCACCTGGAGGATGGATGCTACCAACCTGATAATCACCCCACCTGTTGCACTCAGCCTGGCCTTCAAGAAAGGCGATGGAAACAATATTAAAACGGTCGTCCTGACCTCGGACAACACCCCTTCGGCATCAGTGGACCTGGACGGTGACGGAAGGGACGACATAGACGTCTCCCTGACAGACAATTATGACGGGAACAGGGGCTATGTCTACATAGAGATGATAGCCCTGTCAGGCGGCAGCGCCCTGATGGGCACAGTGCCGGTGGCCGAGGCCAAGCCCGTGGTCGAGATAGACGAGTCCCTGACCGACAAAAAGGTGGTTGTGGACACTGAGTCTGCCGGGATAACGTTTTTCGTCACGGACAAGGACGATGCGACAGTGTCTTACGAGGTGGACTTCGGCGACGGCAGCACGAAGGAGAAAGGCACCCTCACCCTGACCTACATCGCGCCCGGTGCCGGCACAAAATATGCCGGCAAGTTCGTCGGCTCCACGGTGGTAGAGCACATATACAGCGAAGAGGGAGAGTTCACGGTCACGGTCAAGGCGACGGACGAGGAGGACATGGAGGGGACAGACACGGTCAAGATAACGGCGAGCAAGACCAAGAGGCCAACCGTCGAGTTCCTGGACGCCACCTCCAAAGAGGTGGTGTGGGGAGGGGAGGCCACCATATCCTTCAAGGTAACGGACCCGGACAGTGAGTCCGTGTACTATTACATAGAGGACGGCGAAGGCAGTGGATGGGACACCGTTAGTGCAGTTACCCTTTCAAGCGACAAGCATGAGGCCACAGTCACGAGGAAGGTAAGGTACGGGGACAAGGGAACCAAGACTGTGAAGATAATGTCTAGCGATGACAAAGGCTCAGGAGCTGAAAAGACCAAGGGGATAACAGTCACCGCCCCGCCTGCCCCCGAGAACCTGCAGTACGATTCGGTGTCAGCGGACAAGGATAACTTCAAGGTCAAGTGGAGCAACGTCCCTGAGCCAGCTGGCTTCGAATATGAGTACACAGTCCAGGACACCGGCGCCAACAGCAAAATAATAGTCACGCCAGGGGAGACCACGACAAACGCATGGATAAGGGACGCGGCCCCGGGCGACCACGAGCTGACAGTCTGCGTCACCAAGGTAAAGGGAGAGCTCCCTTGCATAGGCGATTCGGCCACCATGACAGTCAAATGCGAGGGAGCGGTTGGAGAGCTGACAGGGTGCTCCAAGACAGCATGAGCCGTGGTTTTTATTCTGGCTAGACCAATACTAAAGCATGCGCACAGCACTCGCAGCGCTGCTCGTCAGCGCCCTGATGCTCGCTTTCCCTGCGGCAGGCCTGCAGGAAGGCATGTACATGTCCATCCCGAACGAGACCATAAAATGCTTCGACATAACCCTTCCTGACGACGCAGGCGCCATACTTAAGGGGGAGGCAGAATACAGGCTGCAGATGGACCCGGCACCCTATGACACCTGGTCCGACCTGTCCGACCAGATAGTGAGGACTGACGAGAACAACACAGTCGTCATACCTGTCTGCTTCCGTTCCTACGGGAGGGAGATAGGCACGTGCGCCAAGCCCTTCACCCTGAGCATATCCTCTGACAGGACCCCAACAAGGACGGTCAGCGGGGGGGTCTGCGTCTCCACATACCAGGACATGGACACAGGCCCTGCCCTGGAGGAAGGCGAGGCCACAAGCTCTGGCATCAACGACAACAATGACGTGCTGTCCATGGCGTTCAAGAAGCCCATCAAGTACGCGCTTCCCGGGGGCCAGGCCACCTTCACCCTGCAGGTGCAGTCCCATGCCTCCCTCACGGTAGAGCTGACAGCGGATTCCAACGCGACGGTCTCCCCTGTCAGGTCAAGCCTGGCCACCTCGAGCGCAGCGCCCAAGAGGACGCTCGCCCTGACCGTGACTGCCCCGGAAGAGGAGGGGGAATACGGGATAGACGTCACAGGCAGGATAAGGAAATGCACGGGCAGCCACTGCACGAAGCACGCTTCGGCCACCCTGGCGGTGCAGGACACCATCCCTGAAGAGGGCGGGTTCACCGTGTCCATATTCCCCTCTAACTACAACGTCAAGGAC
>Ga0180432_10007310_pt1 | contig 14073 bp, 7 predicted proteins | sample SS_ome_10_FD_132414 | JGI IMG/M metagenome (GOLD analysis project Ga0180432, IMG submission 132414) | Hypersaline lake sediment archaeal communities from the Salton Sea, California, USA - SS_1_MS_2 metaG | ecosystem: Environmental > Aquatic > Non-marine Saline and Alkaline > Hypersaline >...
ATCCCGGACCAATGAGGCCCCGAATGTCAGCTCTCGCGTCGAGAGCTTAAAAAAATCAAAGGAACGCTCGCTTTTAGCCTGGAACCTATGGGTCCGTTCAAGTTCGTGAGCAAGCCGCTTATACTGGCGCTGACGCCCGTGGAAATCTCTCAAGCAGAGCGTCAACTGGTGGCGTGGTGGAAGTTCGACGAGACCGAAGGCGAAACGACGAACGATGCATCCGGCAACGATTTAAACGGTACGCTTGTCGGTGCGCCGCAATGGCAACCGGAGGGCGGTAAAGTCGGCGGAGCGCTGGTGTTCGACGGCGTCGATGATTATGTCGATTGTGGATATCAGGAAAGCATGAATCTTACCCAAGCCGTTTCGGTATCGGCATGGATTAAGCTGGCCGGCCCCGCCGAAGATCAGAAGATTGTCAGCAACCAGGATAACCTCTCCGGCGGCTTTAAAGTCTCCATCTTTAATAATAAGATCGAGTTGGAAGTCCGGGATTCCGGGAACATGCCCGCCCAGAACAGGTCTGTGGAAGGCGGAACCGTCCTGGAACCCGATGTTTGGTATCACGTTGTCGGAACGTATTGCCTGGGCGGTTCGATTAAAACCTATGTGAACGGAAAGCCGGACAGGGAAGTAGCCACTCAAAACATGCTCGGTGCTTCGGGCGGCGCATTAGTGATAGGCCGGGAGCCTTTTCAAAACTTGTACTGGTTCAAAGGGCTTATGGACGATCTGCAAATCTACAACTATCCTCTGTCCGAGACGGAAGTGGCGGGATTATTTTCCGGCCAGCTTCCATCGCTCGTAGCACAAGTCGAAACCCCAACGCTCAGCCCGGAAGAACAAACGGAAGGGAACAACTGGATACCGGTTACGGTGATTTTGGCCGCTGTGATCGCGGCCGCCGCTTTAATTGCACGAAAAAGGAAAACGACAGCTTAGACAACGCTGTCAAGAAGTCAAAAAACGACATATAGTATTGAAGAAAGGTTATTATGCACCAACATTGGATTGGGATTCTATGCATCAGTGTCGCAGCGATTGTCCATATGAGTGCCGCCGAAATCCGGAGCGCCGAAAGCAAAACAGGACAAATCACCTGTACCGGTAAGGTCCTTGACGAACAAGGCGGCGCCATTGCCGATGTTAACATCAAGCTCTATGCAGTGGAAGTCGAACTCGGCAGTCTTTCGTACAATTTGAAGTGCACTCAAGAGAGCACAAGCGACGCCGAGGGTCGTTTTACACTCCAAAGCGCGGCCGGTGACAGCGTTTACTCGGAGCAGGCCATTATCCTGGCGGACAAAGAAGGATTGGCGCTCGGGTGGGCCAACTGGCGTTTACGTGAGAATGCGAGCGTCGAGATCGCACTCGGTCCGCCGAAGGTTCTGGCCGGGACCGTGGTTGATGAAAACGGCAATCCTGTCGGCGGCGCAGAGGTCGGTATTTCATTTATGTGGATTCAAACCGATGGGCAACCGCAATATATCGTCGGCAATATGTCACTGGAATTGCTGACGACTCAGACCGATACCGAGGGAAAATTCTCATTTGATCGCATTCCCGACAAGGCCTCCGCCGAGTTTATCGTCAAGAAGCCGGGCCGGGCCACGATCAGCACGTTCGATCCTCAGAATTTCCGGGGAGGGGCTTTGCAATTCTCCAGCGGGCAAACCGATATTAAAATCACCCAGCCCGTCGGAGCGAAGGTCGAAGGGATCGTCGTCGAGAAGGCAAGCGGCAAACCAATTGGCGGCATTCGTTTGATGGCCATGCGAGGCCAGAACCAACCGAATTTCGGACTGGAGCCGGTTGTCTCTAAAGAAGATGGAACGTTCAGTATCGATGGTCTTGCGCCGGGGGAGCATTTGTTGCAGATCGCCTCGCTTCCCTATCAAGAGTCGGATTGGATATCTGAGCCGGTGGACGTTGTCACGGAAGCGGGCAAAACGAAAAGCGGCGTGAAGGTGGAAGTAATAAAAGGCGGCGTTCTGGAGGTGTTGCTTACCGATTCCATCAGTAAGCAGCCCATCGACCAGGCGACGGTTTCCGTTCAACCGTCCGGCGGCGGCACCGGGGCCGCGGGCCAGACGGATAAAACCGGGATTGCCCGTATTCGTTTATTACCTGGAGAATATCGAATCGTTTACATCAATAAGCAAGGGTATTCGCGAGTGAGGACGGAGGAGGAATTAATCACAGTCGAGGACGACAAGACGGTTCACGTCGAGCATCAGCTTTCCGGCATGCCGAAGATAACCGGTATCGTGCGCGATGATCAGGGCCGGCCTGTTGAAGGTGTCACGATGAAAGTCTGTCCGATGGGGCGACAGGAGACAGTTTCGGATGCAGAAGGGAAATTCGAGGTTAATTGGGACCCGGGGAGTTGGCACAACAGAGAATTGCCAATGATGATTTTTCTTGCTCGACACAAGGAACGCAATATGGCCGCGGCGTTGGAAATAGACGAGAACACGCGCACCGTTGACGTTACCCTCAAACCCGGCGTTACGATCACTGGTAAAGTCGTAGACCCCAACGGTAAAGGTATCCCCAACGCATCCCTGCTGGTCATGATTCGGGGGCAACGATGGGGTTCGTCCATCGAACACAACCTGATGGCCGACACCGAAGGACGTTATGAAATCAAGGCCCTGGCGCCGGAAAGTAAATATAGTGTTGAAGCCAGCGCCAAGGGTTTCGGTCGATGCCAAATCGAAGCGGAGACCGACCAGGCCGTGGATCATCGACTCAACGTGGAGACCATAATTCTGTCGATGGCGAACCTCTCAGTGACCGGTGTGGTTGTGGATAGTGACGATAAGCCCGTTTCCGGCGCGGATGTGTCCTGTTATGGCGATAATCAGCCCCGCAGCCGCGCCCGAACCGACGCGAGGGGGCAATTCACGCTGGAGAACGTCTGCGAAGGGAAAATCCGCATCAGCGCCAACAAAAGCGATTCCTCCTCACGCATGTATGGTTCAATTGAGACCGAAGGCGGAGCGACAGACGTCCGAATTGCAATCGGTCAAAGGGGCTCCTCGACACGTTATCAACCGAAGCGGCCGCCTTCGCTTATCGGAAAGCCCCTACCGGATATCAAAGCCCTGGGTATTCCGGGGGATATCGAGGGTAAAAGGGTGCTCGTCTGCTTCTGGGACATGCAACAGCGCCCCTCCCGGCATTGCTTGCTGCAAATAGCTAAGATGGCGGAAACACTTAAAGCCACAGGCATTGCGATTGCCGCCGTACAGGCAACCCCAATGGACCAAAACGAGCTGAGCCAGTGGGTGAAAAAGAATAAGATTCCTTTCCCGGTTGGGATGATCCGGAGCGACGAAGAGAAAACGCGTTTTGCCTGGGGGGTTCGATCGTTACCCTGGCTGATCCTGACGGACCAAAATCATGTGGTCGTTTCCCATGGCTTTGGTTATCGAGATTTGGACGGTCAGCTTAAACAAGACAGCCCTTAATCTAAAGGAGAGCTATGATGCGAAAGAATTGGACAACATTTCTATGTGTCAGTCTGACGGTTGTCGTTCTCTTTCATTTACCCCCTGCTCGTAGCGCCGGGAACCCGGAAACAAAGCAAGTCACCTGCACCGGCAAAGTGATAGACGAACAGGGCCGGCCCATCGCGGGAGTGAACGTCAGCTTGCATGAGATGGTGTACGACGAAGATACCTATGCTTACAATCCGAAGCAGCTCGGAGACATACAGACCGGGGCCGACGGCGCTTTTTCCTTTACCGAGACCATTGAGAACAACCAATACCGATACGGCCACATTATCGCCGATAAGAAGGGATTGGCCTTAGGCTTTGACAACTGGAGCATGCGCGACGGGGACAAGGAGTTTGAGATCAAACTGGGCGAGCCGAAGGAACTGGCTGGAACCGTGGTTGACGAAAATGACAGGCCTGTTTCGGATGCCCAGGTACTCATTTCGATGCTGGTTCTCGGCGAAGGAAGGGAACGAAAAAATTTAACCGGCTTGGCCGGCCCGGAACTGCTCACTACGAAAACAAATTCAGCGGGAAATTTTACATTTACACGTATCCCGGCCGGAGCAACGGCGGAATTTATTATCGAGAAACCGGGCCGGGCAACGACCAGCACCTACAAACGTACCGGAGAGTCTTACCAAAAGCTGAATTTTACAGAAGGACAGAAAGACATCAAGCTGGTGTTGCCGGCCGAGGCGAAAATCGAAGGACGGGTCGTCGAAAAAAGCACCGGCAAACCGGTCGACAGCGTCCAAATAAGATATACGAACGGAGTGGAGGTTGGGTATTTCAGGCCGAAGGCGCTAACTTCAAAGGAAGATGGAACGTTTCGTATCGATGCGCTTGCGGCAATCCAATGTACCCTGGAGCTCGTTCAGCCTCGAGAGACGCTTCCGCATTGGGTGGCGGATCCGGTGGAAGTCGTCACCGAGGCCGGCAAAACGAAAAGCGACGTCAAGATGGAACTCAGCAAAGGCGGCGTGCTGGAAGTGAAGGTCATCGACGCAGTCAGCAAGAAACCCGTAGACAATACGAGTGTCGGCGTTAACCATCAGGCCAGCAATCGGTATTTTCACAGTCGTTCCAATGAAGATGGCATAGCGCAGATGCGGCTGATGCCCGGAGATTACCAGCTATCCTCCCTGTATAAACAGGGCTATTCACGGCAAAGGCTTCAGGAGACGTTTGCGATTGAAGAAGGCAAAACCGAACGTCTCGAGTTCGAATTGCTCGGAATGCCGAAGATCACCGGTGTCGTACGGGACGATAAAGGTGAACCGATTGAAGGGGTTGAGTTTGAAATATGCCCTTCGGGAGGCAGGGAAGAATCCGTTTCGGATGCGGAGGGGAAATTTAAAGTGATTTATGATTTGGGTCGATGGCCGGGTAGTCGAAGGCCGGTAATGTTTCTCGTCGGCCGACATCAGGAACGAAATCTGGCCGCTGCCATCCAAATCGACGAGGATACGAGAGAGTGCGACATGAAACTCGAGCCTGCCCTGACACTCTTCGGGAAAATTGTGGATCCGAACGGTGTCGGTCTTGCCGATGTGGAAGTCAGAACGATGTTGCACGCGCCGGGATGGGGATCGACCATCGGTCGTAAGCCGGCGGTGACAGACAAAGAGGGTACATATGAAATCAAGGCGATACCGCCGGGGCGTCCGTATAATGTGTACGCGCGAGCAGAAGGGTACGGTGAGAATCGGGGCGAGGAAACTGACGCGGAGGTTGCAGAGGATCATCGGCTTGATATGGGAGAATTGACATTAGCGGTAGCTAATCTGTCGGTTTCGGGTGTGGTCGTGGATGATCAGGACAAGCCGGTAGCGGGAGCGAGACTTTGGTGCTATGGCGACGGTCAGCCGCACCGCAACGGGATGACGGATGCAAAGGGCAAATTCACCATTGAGAGTGTTTGTGCGGGAAAGATACGTATCAGCGCTAGTAAATCGGGCGCGACACGTCTTTCCGGCTCGATTGAGACCGATGGCGGAGCGACGGACATCACCATCAGGATCGGTCAAAGGTCAGTCTCGACGCGTTACGAACCGAGACGTCCTCCGTCGCTCGTGGGAAGACCTCTGCCGGATATGAAGGATTTGAATCTTAGTCCATCGCCGGGCGAGATGGATGGTAAAATCGTGCTTGTTTGCTTTTGGGATATGGAACAACGCCCCTCCCGACATTGTGTCACACAACTGGCCAAACAAGCCGATCAGTTGAAGGAAAAAGAGGTCATCATTGTCACTGTGCAGGCTTCAAAGATGGATCCCAAAACGCTCGATGAATGGGTAAAGAAGTACAAGATTCCATTCCCGGTCGGTATGATTCAAGGCGATGTCGAGAAGGCCAAATTCCGTTGGGGGATTCGTTCGCAACCCTGGCTCATTCTTACAGATCGCACGCATATGATCCGATCCACCGGTTTCAGACCTGGTGAACTTGATGAGAAAATCGCGGAGATAACCGATGGGAAACGGTAAGAGCTTCTATATGGCGATCGTGCTCGCCTGTATGTTTTGCGCGTTATGTTCGCCGAGAGTCTACAGCGAGCCAACGGCTGCGGAGTTGGTGCAAGCCGCCCGGGCCAGCGAAGATTGGCTTCATGACATCGGCAGCTTGTACATCCGCATTGAGAGTACATCGACGAAGACGCTGGAGGGTCTGGCGGCAAGACGCGCCGAACTCAGGCAACAACATCCAACCGGACCGCTCGAAACCGACCGATTCCCCGAACTCAAACCCACGACAACAGCACTCCTTGAATATGCGATCGACGAATCCCGGGTGCGATTGCTTAACGACCGGCACGGCAGTCAGCGCGATTTGAAAATCTGGGACGGCAAACAACTCATGTTCCACGAAGCCGCTTTTTACGAAGGAAAGCAACAATATACATTAGACCGCACCCCTCACGGCTACTTCCAGGATATGCTTGCATCGAATACGAGCTGGCCCCGGGCACAGCCGCATGCGTTCTGGTGGGACGAAAAGGATATTGACGAGTACCTGAGCTTCTATGGCCGCGAGGACGATGCTACAGTGACCGGTCATTGTGACTATCGCGGCGTCGATTGCTATGTGCTGGACGTGAAGCCCAAGGGAATACCGGGACTGGTGATCGTTCAGACGTATCCCGGCTGTAAAACCTGCCAGCGCCGCCAGTACGGGCTTATCGGCGAAGCCCGTGGATTGGCCGGTCAGTCCTATCGGTGGTATGTTGGCGTTAAGGACCGTAGATTGTACGGTTTGAAATGGTTATCCAACAACAAACCCCGCGTGGAATACTGGGTGTCGGATTATAAGGAGATCAAGCCCGGCTGCTGGCTACCCATGACGCAGGGTTGCAATGCTTTTGTAACGGACACTTCCGGCCGACCCTATGTGGACGTCCAGACCGACCTGAAAGTCGTTGACGTCCGCATCAACGAATCGCTTCCAGACGAACTCTTCGAGATGAAGCTTGAAGAAGGTGTTAAGGTCGTTGACAGCCGGCGAGGTCGAACGCGAACATATGAATACAAACCGGAGCCGCCGGATCTGGTCGGAAAGATACTGCCCGAATTTGCCGAGATTGGCGTCAATGTCATGCCGGATCAGGTCAAGGACCGACGAGTGCTGGTTTGCTTTTGGGATATGCAACAGCGACCGTCGAGGCATTATATCATGAGCCTGGCAGAGAAAGCCGGGATTCTCGATGATAAGGGAGTCGCCGTTCTTTGTGTCCACGCTTCCAGCCTGAACGCCCAAACCATCGAGGAATGGATGAAAAATTCCAACATTCCTTTCCCGGCCAAGACAATGGCCACAAACCCGGAGAAAGCACGTTACGCATGGGGCGTCAAGTCGCTTCCCTGGCTGATATTGACCGATCGAGAGCATAACGTCGAGGCCAACGGTTTCTCTTTAACCGAGCTCGACGAAAGAATCTGAATACCCTTGAAGGAGAATAAGAATCATGCGGGGGAAGTGCGTACCGATCAAGGAGAATAAAATGGACAGAAATCAATGTTATTCCAAAACAGGTCTTATCACCTTGGCTATTCTGATGATGGCCGTTCCGGGAGTGAAAGCCCAAGGCGAAATAGCTGGGGAAGAATGCGTGCTGAACCTTCGGGTGATCGACGAGGCCACCCAAGAGCCCATCCCGGATGCTGAGCTGGGTATCCGCATCATGCGGGATCGGCGAGAAGACAAGACGGATACTGAAGGCCGGTGCAGGATTGTGCTCGGGACGGAAGAGCCTGAATACATTCGTGTGGAGGTCAAAAAAGAGGGTTTTGTGCCGATCCGGCTTAACTGGCGAAAGGGTCCGGGCCGGCCCGAAATTCCCGATCAATATACACTGGCGTTAGAACATGGGACGAATATCGGGGGAATCATTCAAAACGAGCAGGGTCATCCGATCGAAGGCGCGAGCGTGTATTTACTCGTGCCCGGCGGCGATGAAGTCGAGCGGGTCGCCATCTGGGATCATATTGAGAAAACGAACGCGGAGGGGCGGTGGCGGTGTGACATCATGCCCTCCAAGCTGCATGACCTCTGGATTCGACTCGCTCATCCGGATTATATCAGCGATGAGATGTATGGCAAAACGCCCAAGCCGCCGATAGAAAAGCTCAGAAACATGACCGGTGTGATGGTGATGAGACAGGGTTTTAACCTGCCCGGGCGCGTATTCGACGCGAACGACAAGCCCATCGAAGGGGCTTCGGTGGCCCAGGGATCGGACCGCCACGGTTCGCATTATCCCAGCATGAAAACAGACAGCGAGGGCCGGTTTGAATTTGCCAATGTCCGGCCGGGTCCGATGGTCCTCACCGTTCAGGCCAACGGGTACGCACCCGATTTAAAGGATTTAACTCTGGCTAAGGGCATGGAGCCGCTTGAATTCCGCCTTGAGACGGGCTGCACGATCCGGGGACGCATTGTCGATAAAAACGGTCATCCTGTAGCCGGGGCCTTTGTGGCGGCGGATAACTGGCGCGGGCATCGCTCGCTGGAATGGCGCGTGGATACGGATGCGGAAGGCCGATTCGAGTGGAACGAAGCGCCGACCGACGAGGTGCTTTTTGACATGGGCAAGCAGGGTTATATGAGTGTTCGCAACTATGGCATGTCGCCTTCGGAGCAGGACATTGAGATCACGATGCCCGATCTATTGAAAATCCATGGGAGCGTCGTTGACGCCGAGACGAGCGAACCGATCCCTGAGTTCGAGATTGTTTCCGGGATTGACTGGGGAGAGGGACGAAGAATTTCCTGGCAACGCCGCGAGGTCAAAGCCTATTCTCAAGGGCATTATGAAATACAATTCACATACCCCTATCCCGCCCACCTGATTCGCATTGAAGCGGACGGCTATAAACCGGGAATCTCTCGTGCCATAGGAAGCGACGAAGGCGACGTAACGATTGACTTCGCACTTGAGAGCGGAACGGGGCCGTCGGGTATCGTTCGTCTTCCCGACGGCCAACCCGCAGCGGGCGCTGAAGTGATCCTCTGTACGCCGTCCCAGGGAGCTTACATTCGCAACGGCCGGAACGAACAGAGACGCGACAGCCAGTACGTCGAAACGAAAGAGGACGGTAAATTCGCCTTTCCCGTACAGTCGGACGTTCACGCCCTCATCGTGCTGCACGATAAGGGCTATTTGGAGATCACTGAATCAGATCTGGCTGAATCAACCAAACTGATATTGCAGCCCTGGTCAACCGTGACGGGGAAAGTATTGGTTGGAAACAAGCCCGTCGCAAACGAAACGGTGCGATTGGGATTTGATAGACCTCCCGACAGCAGCCAACCCAGGATTTATCACGATTATCGCACTCAAACAGACGGCAGCGGGACTTTTGTTTTCGACCGTGTGCCTCCGGGGCAGGCCAGGCTCAGCCGAATGATAAGAATCAATGACAGAAGAAGCCGGTATAGTCATAGCACGCCTGTCGAGATAAAAGCGGGACAGACAGTGAACATCACTATCGGCGGCATGGGGCGGCCCGTGACGGGGAAAGTCCTGATTCCCGATTACTTAAAGGAGACATTCGACTGGCAGCACACCGATTACGGGCTTAGGGTCAATTCCTCCGAAGGCCCCTATCGGCAGCTTGGCTTCAAAATTGACGCCGACGGCACGTTTCGTATTGATGATGTCCCCGCCGGTGATTACTACCTGTACGTCAACGCATATGGACCTCCCGCGCAACCTCGGGCTTTCAGGGGCGAGCAGATCGGTCTATTGAGTCAGCACTTTGCGATCCCTGAAATGCCGAACGGTCGAAGCGACGAGCCGCTCGATCTCGGCGAACTGGAGCTGGGCGTCATGGGCAAATCGGATTACGCTCCATCGCTTGCGGGCAAACCTCTGCCGCAACTGGATGGCATCAAAATTGATTTTACTCCGGCCCAGGCCAAAGGAAATATGGTTTTGGTGTGCTTTTTCGATATGAATCAGCGGCCCTCCCGGCATTGTATCACCCAATTGGTTAAGCAAGCCAAATCACTCGAAGACAAAAGCATCATGCTGTTCGCCGTTCAAGCTTCAAAAATCGACGAGAGCCAGCTCAACGAATGGGCGAAGCGGAGCAATATCCCCTTTCCGGTCGGACGAATCGTCGGCGATGAGGAAAAAGTACGCTTCAACTGGGGCGTTAAGTCCATGCCGTGGTTGATCTTGACAGACCAGGGGCACGTTATGCGTGCGGAAGGATTTGATCTGGGCGATTTGGAAGAGAAAGTCAGGGAGATCAAAAATGTGGAAGAATAAACAATTCATTGGCGTCATTATCATCGCTGTATCCACAGGCTTTATGAATGTAGGAAATGCCGGAGCAACGCAATCCCCATTACAATTTGAAGGTCGGCTCGAATTTTTTAAACCTCTGGCCGTGGGAATTACGGCCGGCACGGCTGACCACCCGGAGCTTGTGCGGATCGAATCCATTTCTTTCGATATAAGTTACGGCAACGCCTGGGGAGTTACAGCGCGCGTCGGCTGGCTGCCTGTAAAAGATGCGACATGGCGGCTATCCATCGAATTGCTCGATGATAAAGGCCATGTGCTACAACACTCCAGAGATGATCCAATCACTTTCACCTGCAAAGCCTCCACACAAGATCAAAAACACTTGCGATATGCCGACCTGGACATGGGTGCCATGCAGGATCAGGGGCGTAGACATGTTGAACGGTTTCGGATTCGTCTGGAATCTTTAGAAGCGCAAGACGCTGTCACAGATTCACCCCTTACGCTTGAGGTTAAACTCATCGACATGGACAACCGGGCATCCATTTCTGATGCGGTTTTGGTCGTTAGCGGTATAACTTTTCAGGATCCGATTCGAAAAGAACAATTTCTGTACAGCACGGATTCTCAAGGACGTCGCCTTATAAAGCTTGCTAAAAAAAAGTTTGTCACGTTCAGTGTCGAAATACAAAAACGAGGTTATTGTTCCATGCAAAAATCTTGGGACAACACTGGCTCCTGGTCCCTCGAAGGCGCACCGATAGTCAACCTGCCGGACTGTCACGTGATGGAGATGGTTCGCGCTTCGGCCCTGGGTGGCATCATTCAGGATACCGAAGGCAATGCGATAGCGAAAGTGATGGTCCAACTGAATGCTCACCGGGAAGAGCCCTCTGGAACGATACACTTCAGTCACTCCATTCGGACGGATACAAAGGGTTGTTGGCGTATTGAAGGTATTCCCATCGAAGCGGATCGTGTTTCTTTGCAAATAAATCATGCCGATTATGGCGGTAACAATGGGCGTCTCCGGGGCATGACTGTCGAAGAGCTTCTAAACGCCCGAGCTTTCAGGCACGTGGAAACGCTGGAAAAGGGTATGGCGATAACCGGCAAAGTGCTCGACGACCAGAGACTGCCCGTCGCCAAGGCAACTGTTATGTTGAAAGTACGCTCCTATTCTCCCATTTACACTTTGACGGATGCCTCCGGAGCGTTCCGATTGATGTGTTCAAGCGACCAATCCGATTATCGCGAGGCGCCGGTCCTTATTGTCGAAGCGCCAGGCTACCCACCCATTCAGCAAACCATAGACATTCAACCAGAGCCTAAGGCCCTGGAATTTCGCCTCAAACGCGGCCGGAATATCACCTGTCGCATCGTAGATACGGAAGGACAACCCATTGCCGGAGCCGGGACCGTCGTCCACCCGTTTCAAGAGAACCAGTATTATTCGCTCTGGCTTAAGAATACCGACGATCGAGGCGAGTTTCTCATCCCGAACATGCCGGAAAACGATGTGAAGCTTTCACTTTTAAAACCGAATTACTTCAGTATAAGAGACCATGTCGTAACGGCATCTGAGAACGAAGTTTTATTCACGATGAAACGCACGCTTCGCGTGCACGGAACCGTCACGGATGCCCAGACCGGTAAGCCCATACCAAATTTCGAAATAGCCGCTGAGTATGAGGCGGGAGGCAAGACCCGCACGAGCCGTCCCGTGGCCTATGCTCAAGGTACATACGAAGCGAGCTTTAATGAGGCACAACCGGAGATGCAACAACTCAAAGTCTCCGCCGTGGGATATGAGGAGGCCACTTCGGACCAGATCAGGAATGATGAAAACGATCGAGAGATCAACTTCAAGCTAACACGGAGCGCATCGTTTGATAAGGCCACAGCCGGTCGCCCGCGAGAGGAAATCAGGCCGACAGGTCCGCGGCGGATCACGGGAATAGTTCGCGATGAACAGGGAAAGCCGGTACCCGATGCCATTGTCATGACATGCCCGATGTTGGGTATCCAAACCATAACCGATGATAAAGGAGTATTTAGACTCAGGATGAGGATAAGAATGAGTACCAGGCCGGGAGGAGAAACGATATATCTTCTCATCAGACACAAAGATCGCAATCTCGCCGCCGCTATAGAAATAGAACTTGATCCAGTAGCAAATGAGGTCGAAGTAGAACTAACTCCGGGCGTGATCTTGTCCGGCAAAGTCACAGACGTCGAAGGCAAAGGGTTCCCGAATGCGGAAATGTCTCTGACTTTCTGGACATCGAGAGTCGGCTACGGCATCCGGGAAGACGCAAAAACCGATATCGCTGGTCATTATGAAATCCGGGCGGTTCCTTCGGGCTACAGATATTCCGTGAACGCCAGCGCGGAAGGATATGGAAATCCGTACGTCCAGGTTAATACGAGTGGGTCATCGAACGAACGCCTGGAAGTAGAAACTCTGGTTCTGTCACTGGCGAATCTTTCGGCTTCCGGCATCGTGGTGGGTGATTTCGACCAGCCGGTTTCCGGCATCCGAATCTACGCCTATGGAAACGGTCAGCCGTCGCGGGAAACGTTTACGGATACAGAGGGTCGATTTACGATTGAAAATGTCTGTCCCGGCCGATTGAATATCCAGGCCAACAGCCAAGGTCGAGTGGCTCGGCGGCTTCACGGTCGAACGCAAACTGAAGGCGGCGCAACGGATATCAAAATCGTGGTATATGAAACGGATCAACGCGGCCGGCGTGTGCCGACGCAGCCGCCTTCCCTGGTTGGCAAGTCTCTGCCTGATCTTAGGAACATAGGGCTCAAGTTCTCGCCGGACGATATCAAAGGCAAGAGAATCCTCGTCTGTTTCTGGGATATGAATCAGCGACCGTCCCGGCATTGTATGACGCAGTTAGCCAAACAAATCGACACGCTCAAGGCTCACAACATCGTTCTTGCGGCCATCCAAGCTTCAAAAACGGATCCCAAGGTCCTCGACCAATGGGTGAAAAAGAACAATATTTCCTATTCAGCCATAATCGAAGGGGACGCCAAAAAAACCAGGTTCACCTGGGGTGTCAAGTCGCTGCCCTGGTTGATCCTGACAGACACCAAACACATCGTGCAAGCCTGTGGATTCTCAGTAAGTGAACTTGGAGAGAAGATCAAAGTAGCGTATTAAAAACGCTGGGCGCACGTTCAGGCCAGAAGCTCCGGTATGACCATCCAGTTGATTTGCCAATGGCTTTCGGCCGGTTGCTCGAAGGCGACGATGCCGCCATTCTGAAAGGCAACCGTGCCGGCGGACTCGTCACCAGTCAGAAGTAATGAACCCAGTTTGCTCAGAAAAGGCAAATGGCCGACGATCATGACATCATGCCCGCCTGAGACAAGTTCATCCTTCAATGCCGCGACGTTGTCGTTCGGCGCCAGGCCGTCACGGGCCGTCATTTGGGTTCTTACCTTCACGACTTTCGACAAAACTTCAGCGGTTTGAGCGGCGCGGGTCTTGCCGCTGTGCCACAAGAAATCCACCTTAAGATTCAGGGCTTCAATGAACGCAACCACTTTCTGAATATCCCGGCGTCCCTCGTCAGTCAGCGACCGCTGTGGATCCACGTCTTTTGAAGCCGCTTTTGCATGTTGGATAAGAAACAATTTCATTTTTTCTTTCCTTTGCCCAAATCCACTCCGGATTATTCTATTACAACGTCATACATTTTACTACATGTTTTCCAATTTTGTGATAAATAACCTCGCACAGTACTTGACAATGTCTTTTAGAATGATTAATGTGACCGCCTTAAATTTATTATTCAGATG
>Ga0180432_10007311_pt1 | contig 14073 bp, 15 predicted proteins | sample SS_ome_10_FD_132414 | JGI IMG/M metagenome (GOLD analysis project Ga0180432, IMG submission 132414) | Hypersaline lake sediment archaeal communities from the Salton Sea, California, USA - SS_1_MS_2 metaG | ecosystem: Environmental > Aquatic > Non-marine Saline and Alkaline > Hypersaline >...
CATTGTCCGAATGTACCGTACAGAATCGGCGTACCTTCGCCACCTGCCATAGAAACAGATACAGTGATTGTCGTGAATGGTGGTGCGTCGGGATCAATTGCGTTTGTTTCGAAATCACGTTCTGTTGTGCGATTTACGCAGATGATCCAATCCATCACGAAATCTTGACCAGTGATTCCGGCATCTTGTGGGTACGGCGGTGGGAATATGTTTGTGTTTGAATACCGACCCGTGTCCCAACTGCCACGGGAAAAACAGCAACCGCGATTTCCGGCAAAAAATATTTCGTACGGTGCCTGATGTCCTGTCACGTACTCAATGAACGTCGACAATGATGTTGACCATCGCGTCAATCGACTTGGATCAGGATTTTCAAAATAATCATTTGGTATATCGAACACATTATTTGTGATCTCTCCGTCAAAATTAGGGTCGAGTTTTGGCAACAGATTTGCCGACAGTTCGTTTCCGCTGCATGTGATATATCGAGGCAAATCATATGGGCAGGTGTCGAATCTGGACGCGATCCCACTGCATCGAATTGGAAAGACACAAAATGATTCGCCGTTCGTCGGATGTTGCACCAAAAACGAATTCAAATCATCTGTGATTTCATCGACGTTGAAATATTGTTGCCCATCCCAATAAATAACGACTTCGCCGGGACCGGTGCCACGGACGATCATATAGTTTTGACTGCCTTCACTGCCTGTCGATGATGCCGATGATTCGCCTGATTCGTCGTCGTGATCAGCATTTTTCGTTTCACCCCATCGATTATTCGGTTCGGAATAGACCATCCCGCCGAATTTTGTCCAATAGCACCGCGCCCATTTTCGATCAAACAGTTCGATCGCATTTTCTTCAATGACTGGATCACCTTGTCCTGTTGTGCCATCGATTGCGGTGGCACAATTCGGATTATCCCCTTCAGGCAACACCGGCGAAATACACACGCATGCGGGCATGTCATTGTTGATCCAATCGCCGGAATATGGGCGCCACATTTGATTATTTCCGCCGGGAATCCACCAATGTCGATTGATGTACACGGCAGACTGATCGACGGTGCATCCGCCCGAACTTGACGACCCCGATTGTGATGAATCTGAATTTGAATTTGAAACAGACTGTGATGATTCATCGGGTGGTGATGTGCGATTAACGGTCAACCGCATTGATCCCATAATTCGCCCGTCAGCAACTTTTTCGAGTTTTGCATCGTAAAAATTGAAATACTGAGACATCAATTGCCCCCACCGATGCCCGATGAATTCCCGGATGAACTTGAATCTTCCTCGCAATCCAATTCCAAAACGTCACTGATCCATGTGCATGCGTCGTCGTATTCCAAAACAACATCACCAAACGGCCCCAAACTGCCAACGATGTATGATTGCGGGGAATCAGCGGTACCAAAACAATCGACTTCGCCTTCAACCAAAAACCCGGAACACCCGCAATCACCGGTCGTTTCCGGTTGTGTCGTTTCTGCCGCTGACTTGATCGCAACGAATGCGTGCCGATTCCCGTGCCAAAAACACACGTACCGTTCACCGACAACCAGTGTCAGATTGAACGGTGTGCCGTCGACATTGACTTCATTCCCGTACGTTTTCCACTGATCCGTTCGTTCAGATTGCGATGATTCGGATTCTCCGTCGGTGTTGTCCGAATCATACCAGCATAATTTTCCGGCATACGCGATGCCGGTTTCATTTGGATCGTCATTGTCTGCCCGCAATTTTGTGATTTCGACGATCTGTAAACCTTCCGGGATGGATTCAGCCGACCCCATCCCGTACGGACCCCGGAACCCGGCGATCTGACTGGATCGTTTTCCGACCTCATTTAGCGCGTTCACATGCTTGTGACTTAGCGCATCACCTTTATTTTTGTCCGGGAATCGCGTCATGATCACACGTCGAAAAGAATACCGTAGTCAGTTTTCTCGTACGCTGGTTTTTCTCCATTGTACCGCAAATATGACCAACCGTTGTCAGGATCGAAAAAATCATTGTGACCGCGAATCAGACCATCATCGACAACCCGTTTTTCGATCATTTGAATGGAAATGTCGACCGGTGCCGACGACTGCCCATCACGCCATGTGAATCGTTGTTCGTAATCAAATCCGGTCAACAAAATTGTTTCGGGAAATGCGGTGAACAATTGCGGCAAATAATTCGAATTTACACGACCTTGCAACGCCCGTAATCGGTGAATGTAATCGTCACGATAAAAATCGTATGGGATTTGAGGAATCCTGATCGTCCATTCAGTCATTGGTACGATGATATTCATCGTGCCGCCTTCCGGTGATCGCACGGCGGTTGTGTCCCCAGAACCATCGACTGCCGGTTGTGCCCCGCCCGCTGCTGCTGCCGCCGCTGCCGCCCCGCCGGGAACATTGGGATCAGCTTCACGCGGGACGATTTTCGTCTGACGACCTTTGACGTTTAGAAATTCGCCGGATGTTCTCGACGAAACCTGAATTTGTCCGCCTTCCGAACTGCCGCCCGTCGTCGGGTCGTTTGCTTCCGCTGTCGGCGAAAACTCGACCGTCATTTTCAAAATCTTTGAATATGTCTCAGAGTTCGCACCGGGATCGATGCGCATCACATCATTGGGTTTGCCCTCGATGAATGGTTCAAAACTGGCATTGGTTGCCACCAGTTGCGGAAATGCATTGAGAACAAACGATCTAGGAATAAACGTATTACCGAACCGCAACGGCAACGGAAACAGTTCATTCAGAAACGTTTTTAAGTAAGAATCCGGGATCAACAATTCCCAATTGATCGAACCCTCATATCGGGAAAACTGACCGGAAAACGTAAGATGTTTGTACGGTACGCCGTATGGTGTCCGCAATCGCCAGTTCGCCGGTGTGTCGATGAGTGCCTGTGTCATGCCAGTCGACCCGGTTGATTTGTTGATTTTTCCAACATCTGATTTGTCTTTTTCTGTTCTTCGTGCTGTTGTTTCAACAATTCATTTCGCTCTGAATCAAGATTTTCGCCTTTCAATAAATCATCTTGAATTTTGGTACCCAAATCGGCGAAACCAACGCGACCCATACCCTCTTTACCTGCATCGATTCCAACACCGACCGCCGCCTGTGCTGCCATCGCTGCTGCTGCCGCACCGCCACCACCGGGACCATCCACACCCGCCAATGCCCCCGCCGTTGCGTCGGTTGCCTCTTTTTCAGTGAATCCCATCGCGTCATATTTGCGGCGTTCTCGTCGCAATTTTGCCTGTTTATCCATTTCGGCATAAACATCACTGATTTGTGATTTAATGGTATCGGAATCAGTGCCGAATAATGCGTCCATGCCCTTACCCATGTTCGTCTCAATGCCTTTCATGTACCCCGGCAATTCACCCGACAATCGGTTCAATTCTTCGCCAAGCGTTTCCGTGAAACCATCCATGAAAGTTTCACCGCGCCACCATGCATGCATTCCATCAACAACAGCCTTACCCCATGCCGAAATTGATTTCCACGACAAAACCAGCCCATCCTTGATGATCGTCAATACACCTAGAAACCCTTGTCCGATCGCAGAAAATGCGTTCAATGCCATCGTCGCGCCGTTTTCCCACAAATACCGAAACCCGGCTTGAAGTGTTTCGCGAAACGAGACAAACGCCAATTGTGCATTGAGAGTAAACAGTTTCCACGTCAACGACCAATTCGCCGTGTACATTTCGATTGATTCGCCGATGCGTTGAAACACCGACAAAAATCCACCTTGAAATGTTTCCAGCCACGAACTGCCCGGACCCAAAATGTAAGACACCATCGATTGCCACGCATGCGTCGCAGTCTCGACGACATTCATCCAAGCGTTTTTCCAACCGTCCAGAACTTCGATGTTTTGCGAAATCAGATTGTACAACGCACCGACGCCCGATCCGATGACAACCAAAATGGCGCCAATCCCGGTACCAATCAACGCACCGCGCAGCGTGACCCCAAAAAATCGTGCTGCAACCCCGGCGCCCAGAATCCCCGCCGCTAATGCATTCGCGGCAATGGCACCATTGAACATCGATGTGACTGCCCCGTCACTCGCTTTGATGAATTCCATTGTGTTCGTTGTCAATGTGATCATCGTTGTCAGCAGATTTTTCAGATACGGCAACATCGGTGCCGCCAACACCTGAAACATGATCCGTTTGACGTCATTGAACGTTGAATACAAACCGATCATTGTTTGTGACATTTTGTCCGCCATACCGGCAAAACGACCGCCTTCCGATGTCAATCCCTTCATGATCGCTTTGAAATCTTCGAAAGCAATCTCCCCGTTTGACATCATTTCTTGCGCTTTCGATGTCGTGACATCGTAAAAATCGGCGATGTCCTGCATCGAAATCATTCCGCGCGTTGCCATCTGACGGAAATCCTGCGTCAACAACTTGCCAACACCGCGAACCTGATTATACACCAACCCTAACAACTGAAAATCTTGTGCGGTACCACCTGACGCATCTGCGATCATCCGCAACGTTTCCATCATGCCTGCCCCGGATTCACCGAATGCGACCATTTGCGTTGCGACTTGCATGATGCCCGGCATTTCAAACGGCGTTCGCGCCGCAAAATCCGTCAACATCGCGATCGTTTTTTGCGCCTCAGACGCCGAACCTAGCATCGTTTCGAGTTTGACGGTATTTTGTTCCAACTGCCCAACCGCCTGAATACCAGCCGACATCGCGGCGATTCCTGCCGCCGCGATCCCGGCGGTAATTCCCGCCGCCGCCATCTTGATATCATTCATTGCCCCCGTGACGATTTTTTTGGCATTGTTCATGTCGCCCGGCAATTTGCGAGAATCCCCCCGCACATGCACGAACGCCTTTGCCAATTCAAGTCCCATTTTTTAACCGTTTCAGGAATTTGCGCTGTTGTTTCGGGGACAATGTTTCCATGTATTGTCGATCGACATCTGTCAATTCAACATCACTGGATTCGCGCTTTTCCTGTTCCTGTTGTTTTTGTTCCCGGATTCGTTGTGCTAGTGATTTGCCCGCAATTTTCGCTTTGATCGGTTTACCGTCGATCGATCGTCCTTTTGCGAAACCGTTTTTGTCTATTGATACGTCACCGGTTCGTGTTCGCACGATACGACCTTTCGGTGATCTCAAATTATCAACATTGCACAAATGAAACCATACTTGATCGGGTGTCCAGTGCCGCACATCCTCAATGCGTTTACCCCGCCCGCCCATTTCAGGCGGATCGACTAAACGGCGAATGTGAACCGGCGTAATGCCATACATCAGATCATGCGGTACACGGGCATCAGAATCGTCTTTCACCTCGACGCCTGATGCCCTTATGTATTTCCCATGTCGGGTGACGTCGAAGATTCGATGCGGGATGCCAGCATCCCCAATGATGGATCAGATCGCATGGCTGTCGCCAATTCTTCACGCGTGACGCCCTGCGATTTCACACACTGGAAAATCATTTCTAATTTGCCTTCAAGTGTCCCCGTCGGCCAATATGCCGCAAATGGTATTTCAATCGATCGCGGTTTTGCTTCCGGGTCGTTGATCAGTTCACGGTACCGGGCAAGGGACAAAACACCATCATCAATCAACGGCGCGATTGTGTTCAATAATTCGGTGTCCGACATTTTCCGATCGAGAACATCGAAAGATTCAAACAGCCAATTTTTCAATTTGTCGGTCAATTGAAGCGATCGCCAATCCGTTGTTTTTTGATGTGGGACGTTTTCAAGTGTCCATTTTGCAACCTCAGTCGCGATTTTTCTGAACTCATTTTGACGATCAGAATCAGAATCAAACATCAATTTGACGGCAGTCCATTGCGTTTCAAGGTACTGTTCTTTCCAGCTTTTCAACGACGCTTTTTCGATCGCTGCCAATTCTGTGATCGACAGCGGTCGAATTTCGATTTCTTTACCGTTGATGGTTGCGGTACCTGCCGCTGCGCCCAAAACGCGTGCTGTATCGTCTGACATGATCTAAACCTGTTGATGAACTCGATTTGATCATTGTCCCAAAAACGCAACGCGGGTCAATTGTTGCGGTAGTGATTCAAGCTGAATCGCATGTTTACCGTTGCATTATCCGCCGTCGTTTCGGCGGTGAACCACAATACATCAGTCGACGACAAATTGAATCCAATGGGTTCGATGATTTTGATGGTGTTTTCCACACTGGAATCGATTGTAATCCGAAAAATCTCAAACTTCGCATCGATCCCCCGGTTGTAAACCATCCCCTTCACGGTGACGCGAGGTGCCCCGCCGCCTGATAGTTTATTAACATTCAACCATAAAAATTTGGCGACAGCCTGATAATCCGTTCCGGTGAAAAAGATGCACTGTTCCGTGACACCAGTCCCCGCCGGGATGATTGCTTGTTGATTCCCCAACGTCGTTCCGGTGACTATGATATCTGATGCGTTGGTATCATTGGTCCCGGTCCCTGAAACGGCTATTCGGTTGATTCCAAACCCCGAAAAACTGGTCGTGTCATCACCGTCAGTGCCTAGCGTATGTAATCCGACCGCCTCGTTGCCATTGGCGTCGATGTAGTAGACCGTTAATGCTGTTGCGCCTGTTGTACCTGCCCCGTCAGTCGTCCCGCCAGCCGTGCCGTCATATGCGATGTCGAACGTGTCGGCAGTCTCTAACGGTACAAATGCGGCGCCATTCGGCCAAATCACTTCAGGGTCTGAGTTCTGATCGATATCGTAATTGTATCCGAACTTAGTCCACCCACTGATGCCCGTTCGCCGTCCAATTCGGACCTCGTCCTGAAATGATGACGGACGAACAATCATCGCATCGGAATCCAGACCGATTGATTGATTCAACGGCTGGTTCCCTGTCCTGAAATCGCCGTAATACGTGTACAGTCGCAAATACGTTTGTCCGCCGTCGGCATCGTTGACGGATAACGACCGCCATACACGATTTGTCGCATCCCAACCATGAATACGGGATTCTACCGGTGGACCTTGACACAAACTGACACCACCCAGCATCAACCATAAAACCAAAAATCGCATTTCGATCACCTATAAAAAATGCCGTTCGAATGAACGGCATGGGCGAAAGGTAAACCAATCGGGGTTGTTATGACAGCGTCCGTGCTGGTGCGTTGGCCTGACCGGGTCGATAGAAAATACCATCGGCGCCCCAACCAGACGACCAACCGATGACTTCCTCTGTATCAATGTCGACAGTCATCGAAAAATCGTCACACAATGCACGGGGAAAATCCCAATACAATGTGGTGTTGTTCATCCACAATGTCGCAATCGAGGTGTCGCCGGGATAAAACAAATCGAATTGTTCAGATACCGTCGAATACTTGCCCTCACTGGTGAAGGTGGCATCTTTTCGACCTGCAGCGCGGTTTGTATACCCGCCTGAATCGGAATCACCCCATTCGGTCGATCCTGCAAGCGTCGGATTGACTGCCCATTGCGTCGTTTTTGCAATGGTTGTCCCTTCAACAGCAAATTTGCCGTTGCGTCCTGTGATTGTGTTTTCGCTTGACATGTGTCACATCCCGGTAGTTATTAACTTTGTGACGATGACGATACTGAACTCGACGAAACACTGCTAGACGAAATTGATGACGATTCGGATGAACTCGACGACGATTGTGAACTGGATGAACTTGACGAACTGGATGAACTTGACGAACTGGATGATTCATCATCATCGGATCGACCGTACACGATGATTTCATACTCAACATCGGCATTGACCGCTGTCAATTTGAGTTTGTGATTACTCAAATCGGTCACATCCAACCCGGTTTCATGTGGTTGAATTTTTGAAATCGATCCCTGTCCGCGCAATCCGTTGTTGCCTGTGTGGGAACCCAAACCCAACCAACCATTTGACGCGGACGGTTCGATTGTCAAAATACCCGTCGAAGTGATCACGTTTTTGTTTTTGATGGCGATCGCGACAATTTCTTCCATCGCGACAGGCAGTCCCAGCGGATCATTACCGGCACCGGCACCGGCGTCGAGGGATGCAGCATCATACAGATCAATTGTGCGTTCTGCCCCCGATGCAAGTGTTTCCGTGAAATACCATGTACGATTCGCCTGATTCGCCGACACACCGTCAGACAACACGATTTGTTGTGACATGTTGACCGGTCCTGACACATTGACAGACGACGCCAACGTGTTTTTCGCAGTCGCTGCGAATGACCATTTCAACAGCCCGTTTTCAAGTGATCGACTCATGATATCCTCGAATCAAATTCCGCCTCGATGTTGTATTCGAGGGTGTGCTGATATTCGCCGTCGCCGGTCCGAATTCCAAAATCACGCAAGTATTGAATTAGCACAATTTCCCCACGCGGGATAGTGAAATCTTTCGGTGCGATGTCATCATCCCCGACAAGGCATTTATTGACAAAACCTGCCAAATCCTGCGCATGCTCTTTTCCGTTTTTCGCTGACCCGCTGACCATTCCGTTTTTGCAGTGTATCGAAATGATCAATGGGAAATCGATCAGCGTCGTTTTTTTGTTGACCACCGTTGATGTATACCGGGAATCGACCGTGTTTGGGTCAATCTTCCAAACGGCATACGGCATCGGAACGCCTGCCGGTGCCTCATTCTCATGAATCGTCAAATGACGTGTGTTTGTCGCCGATGTTCGCAGTGACTTGAATTGTGTATCAATTCCCGAACTCAACCAGAACGCGATCAGACCTTCCTGAATGGCGAAATTTGGTGTCATCGTCGAATCGGGCCTGTAAGAATTCGATAAATCCGTTTACGTTGTTCGTTCAACGTCCGGCGTAAAAACGATCGATTCATTTTCAATTCAAGAATGACGCCGTAATCTTGTGGCGTTCCGACGTATCCCGACGTTCCAAATCGATCAGTTTTGATTGTCGTGAAAATCGTTTTTCGCAGCAAGGTTGTATCCGCACGGGGATATTCACCGGGTTTTGATCTGATTTCAGTGCTGCCTGAATACACGACAGGGATCGAGATATTTCGAACGGTTTCGGATGCAACCAATTCCGTCGCGATCATGACGCGTTGTCGCAATGTCATGCTGATTTTTGCCAGCACATCATCGATATACCAGTCGATTTCCTGTTGTCGCGTACCCGCACGACCAGCGCGACGTTGATGTGCGTCGAACGTCGCTTTTTGCTGTTTATTGGGATCGGCAACAAACCGCCCCTTCGCGTCGCGTTGTCTTGCCATTGTTTACGATGTTTGATTGAGTTTCTGAACCCACGCAGAGAAATCTTTTTCGTATCGCGGTTGTGTGTTCGCGACAGTCGAACCGGGATTCAGTAAGAATTCACCATCCATTTTTTCAATTTGTCGCATGTCAGGCATTTCACCTTCGACGACTTTGATGTGATGCATTTCGTTCAGATTGTGCAATTCTCGCATCAGAGTTTTGAAACGATCATCGTCCAATTTTTCAGAACGGGTCGGGACTGGTCGAACCTCTGATTCTTTACTGACCAAACCGCGATTTTTCAACCACACACCGACACGACGCACATCATCCGGTTTCATGCCGTCGAAAATACGAATCTCGTTTGTTGATCCGTCGACGGCAATGCACATGCCCGGAATGTGCTGCAACGTCGCCATCGCTGCCGCTTGATCTTGCGGGACACTGATTGCGCCCGTTTTCATGTTTGTCGCTGGTTTTGTTCCGCTGATCGTTGATCGCAATCGCAATCGACCCGGCACGGATTGAATCAACAGATCGCTGTTTCGTGGATGATCTGCCATGATGACGAATTGCGCTGATTGCGCTGATCGCCGTCCTTTGCGACCTTTGTTGCCGCCGCCTTTGTCACTGTCACCTTTGTCGGTGACGGTCGTGTTTTCGTCATTTTCGCCAAAATCAAAATCATCGTTGTTTTTTGGTGCGTCATCCGCCATGTGTCTAATCCTGTTTTGGATGGATCATTGAAACCTGATTGATGACTTTACCAAAAAAATACGGGTCGTCAAAACGACGACCCGTATTCGGGGTTTTCAAATCAAATCGATCTCGTCGATTTAGGCAGGTGCGTTGGATGTGACAGCAGCGACGGCGCCACGTTCCAACTGACCACCCATGCGAGCCATAGCGACGATCAGCAATTCGTTTGCACGAATCAGGGTTGAACCCTCAGTCGATTGACGCATGGTCAGACCACGTCGACGATACAAGCGGTATCGACCGAGAATCGCATAGAAAATCTGCTGATTTGTCAGACTTTCGTTGATGGCGTAATCACGATTCATCCAACGGTAAGAATCGTAATCCATGCCGCCCAATCGACGGGCATCAGACGACCCGACAGGAATGGCACGGGCACGTTCATAGCTTGTTTCTGTTCCACAGAAACAAGCGGTTGCCATCAGATTCGAACGGTGTTCAGGTTTGCTAACGCCGAATCGCAGAGATTCGTAGTTGCCCAAACTGGTCGTACCACCGAACGAAACAGATGTCGTACCGGATTTGGTCATGACACCTTCAGGTTGTGTCGTACCGTTACCGGTGGCAATCGCGTCGTCCAAATCTTCCAACAGACGTTCGCCATACTGTTGTGTGACAAGTGCGGCGAAATCGATGGGTGTGTCGGACAGGAAATCGCGACCGATGACAAATGCACCTTCCCAACGATAAATCGTGGTGTCGAATGCAGACACAAACGATGCTGTGTTGAACAAGCTGATCGCAGTATCATCGACACCGCCCCAACTTGCCGTGACTGTACCGACCTGAACACCTTCGATGCGACGACCACGATCGAGGTTGATGGTATTCACTTTCGGATACAGTTCACCGTACAGCAACGGCGTCTGAATCACCATGTCGTCAAAAACAATTGGCGCCGCCTCGATGCCGCCTGATGTGGCATCGTCAATCAGTGCCTTTTGTTCATGGGATTTCAGGCGACGGTTGTTGATGTCGGATGATGGTCCGCCATCAGTCGCACCGCCCCATTTCTCATTTTCGAGCGCGAAACACAACAGTTCGCGATCATGGTCATTCAGACGCTCAAATGCGGTTCGCTTTGAACCGTTATGCATTGACGTCAAAATGTGCCATTTCGCCCACGCACCGGCGATCGCCTTGTCACGATCAGACGGTGTGTCGAGTTCTCGACCGCCGTCGCCGAAATCCTTCACGCGTTGACCGGCAAGCACATGACTACGACCGCCTTTGACGGTTTCAGGGTAGTACAACGCCGATTTGGTCGTTGAATACTGATCTGCCGCCTCTTTGACGCGGATCGCAACCGCCTTGTCGTTGTCGCCACGGGTGACGCCAAGCAATCCGGCGGATTTCAATTGCGCCTCAAGTGGCAACGATGGAACGTTTTCGTTTTCATCGGTGGTTTTGGTGCCTGTGTCGGTGTCGGTGTTTTTCTCACCGGCATCGGTGCCTGTTGATCGACTCGCTGTAATGTTGTCGTTGATCGACTTCAAAAGCGATTTGATGTCACTGGCGTTTTGGTCCTCTTTCGTTGTCGTCAATTCCTGATATTTTTCAGGCGACAACGTCCCGTCAGCGAGTGCATCCCCGACGGCATTTTTGAATGTTTGATCGTCGTCGGTGGCTTTCGCCAAACCTTTGTCGATCAACCATTGTTTCAGCATCGCGGTAAGTTTCATAATTTCCTCATTTGGTCCGCAACACAAAAACCGCTTTTTCGACCGTCGAAAATGGGCGGTGTTCTAAATCAAGCCGAATTGTTTGGCTTGTTCTGTTTCAGATGCCTGATCATCGACCTGTTCCATCGTGATCAGAATTGATTTCAGTTGCTTTCGTTTTTCAGCGGTGGCGTTTGCCAGAATGAACGAGAACGCTTTATCGACTGTCAATTCAGTCGATTTGGATTCGTCGCATTTTTCATTCGTGCATTTTCCCTTTTCGTCTAACTTAGAACCGCATTTCGGACAAACTTTGTCATCGGATTTTTCATCAGTATCCGATTCACCGTCAACAGATGTTTTTTCATCGGTATCGGTGGCATTAGTTTCGGTGTCAGTTTCTTCAGTCACTTCGTCGTTTTTGGTTCCGGTTTCTTCGATTCCTTCGTCGACGTCGGTTGTTTTTCCGGCAGTCCCGTCGCTCGTTTCTGTTGGTGCGCTGTCGACGTTGTCGTCCGTTTGTCCAGATTTTCCATTTTCTTCCTCATCAGTTTTGGATTTCAGATCAGTGCCCGCAATCATAATATCACGGTGATCCCGGATGTACTTCGCCCATGATTTCGTGATGGATGATGTCATTTTCCCAGACTCGACCAAATCCAAAACGAGTTCATGCGTATCAGCATCAACATTTGACGGAACCGATACGATGGATTCTTCCATGATTTCGAATCGCATGATGTCGAAACCGCCGGTTTCCTGTCCTTTTTCGTCTTTCAGGTAATCGAATTCCAATGCACGGAATCCGTGTGAAAATCGTCCCATCCCTGCATCAATCATCACCGCTGCATCATGTGCGAACGGATTGATGTCGATGATCGCCGAATACAGGTCGAGGGTTTTGGTTGTATGCTGATCGACAACCAACATTTTGCCGATCGGTTGTGTGTGGACGTGTTGCCACAACAGCGGCAATTTTGGATCGACTTCGGCGCCTTTCGTTCGCAGAATGTCCCCGTCGCGATCTTTACGCGGTGTGGTCAATGTGTGTCGAAACACCATCAACGTTTTTTCGGGAACTTCGATTTCTTTCCCGCGATGCGTTGTGATCGTCTTGATGCCGGTGACGTCTTCCGAATCATGAACGTTCATGTCATCATTGCTGTACGTCAATTTTTTCGACGCTGCTTTGATGATGTCCTGAAACGACACATTGCCATTTGCGGCAAATCGATAACACTCGTCATTCCCTGCGCAGGTCTCGAACGACTTGACCCATCGATCCGCCGTCATGATACCCCGCGCGAATTGGGTTTGCTTTTCACCACGTTGGCGAATCGCTTCCAGTAATGCGCTATTGACTGTGAATCCGGGCATGATGTTAAACGTCCCTACCTGCGAGGTATGAAATATTCAATTTCGGCGCGCCAGCGTCTTTTGTGAATCGGATATTTCGCAAATCAGTAATTTCGAATTCTTCCGGTTTCAAACCGGCATGCAGAATCATTCCGGCGGATGCACTAGGATCGGAAACGCCGTCCATTGTGTAATTGACATTTCCGTCCTGCGCCTGCAATCGACAATGTGTTGCGTTCGCGGGAATGGTCAATGCATTCGCCGTTTGCACGGCGTTTGTGACTTCAATTTGTTCGTATCCGATATGAACCATCGATCAGGTTATCCACGGGCAGTCGCATCGATCGCAATTAACTGATTGACACAATCAGCATCAGTCGATTCGATTTCTTCAGTCCACAATTTGAAAGTCAAACCGTCGAATTGATCGCTGCCCGATTCAGGCACGGCTTTCACTGCCTTTTTCGGTTGAGGTTTCAATTCCAATCGTTCCAATGCTGCCGACGTCAAACCGACAATGGTTTTGCGTCGACTAGCATTGCCGTTTTTGATCGATTTGATGATCTGATTGAATCCCGTTTCGGACAATACACGCGACCGTCGATTGACGTGTTCGCCTGCGCTATTGTCTTTGACGGGTTCAGTTTGTGGCGATTTTCGTTCTGCCATGATGTTGACCTATACGACCAAATTAACGAGTCGAAACCTATGCTGACTGAGAACTTGATGAACTCGATGCAGACGATGCTGACTGCGACGATGATGAACTCGACTGCGACGATGATGAATCGGATGACGATGATGACGAGGATTGCGACGATGACGAGGATTGCGACGACGATGAATCGGATGACGATGAACTTGAAGAACTCATATCTTCCATCGACAGGATTCGGAACAGACTGCGAGAAGGATCGACCGCCGGTCCGGGGAATTGCAGTGAACCTGTGTTGAAATTCAACACAATTTGTTCACCGACTTCGCCCGATGATCGCGTGTCTTTCAGTACCGCCTGCCAAATCGTATTGTCGGGCAAAACGACAGATACTTCCGTCGTTGATCCTGCCAATTGTTGATC
>Ga0180432_10007312_pt1 | contig 14071 bp, 11 predicted proteins | sample SS_ome_10_FD_132414 | JGI IMG/M metagenome (GOLD analysis project Ga0180432, IMG submission 132414) | Hypersaline lake sediment archaeal communities from the Salton Sea, California, USA - SS_1_MS_2 metaG | ecosystem: Environmental > Aquatic > Non-marine Saline and Alkaline > Hypersaline >...
AAGAGCGTTTTGGCTTGCAAGCGTGGATGGTTGTGGATGAACTCGACCACCGCCCAGGCAATGGAAATGCCGTCATAAGTGCTCGTACCCCGCCCCACCTCGTCCAGGATCAACAAGCTGCGGAGGGTGGCGTGGTTCAGAATGTTGGCCGTCTCGACCATCTCTACCATAAAAGTGCTGCGGCCGGCGGCGATCTCGTCCTGGGCCCCAATGCGGGTAAAGATGCGATCGACCAGCCCGATCGTCGCCCGCTCGGCCGGCACAAAGGAACCGATCTGAGCCATGAGCACGATCAAGGCCACCTGTCGCAAAAACGTGCTCTTGCCAGACATATTGGGGCCAGTGATGACCAGGATCAACTCTTCCCTCGAGAGACATGTGTCGTTGGGTACAAACGGCTCACCCAGATCAACCATCCGCTCGACGACCGGGTGCCGTCCGGCAACAATCTCGATGCCACCGTCCTCTGTCAGTACAGGGCGGACATAGTTGTTCCGGGCGGCCACCTCTGCCAACGCAGCCAGGACGTCGAGACGGGCCAGGGCGCGGGCTGTGTTGAGCAGCCGCGTGGCCGCCACCGCCACCCGAGACACCACCTCTCGAAAGAGACGGGCCTCGATCTCGGCAATGCGTTCTTGGGCATTCAGGATAAGAGATTCGTACTCTTTGAGCTCTGGCGTGATGAATCGTTCGGCATTGACCAGCGTCTGTTTGCGAATGTACTCTTTTGGCACCCGAGCCAGGTTGGACTTGGTCACCTCCAAATAGTAACCAAACACTTTGTTAAAGCCCACCTTTAGATTAGAGATGCCGGAGCGCTGGCGCTCGGTGCGCTCCAGGTTAGCCACCCACTCTTTGGCATCACGCGAGGCGAGCAAAACATTGTCCAATTCCGCCGAATAGCCCGGCCGGATCACACCCCCACCCGACACCGTGGCCGGTGCGTCGTCGGCGATAGCCTCGGCGATGAGAGAGACAACCTCCGGACAGAGATCCATCTGGCGACCCAGGTGTGACAGGGGGTGCTCCGCCTCTGCGCCGCCTTTTCCCCCTTCCAACAAAACCTGAAGGGCAGGCACAGCCTCCAGGCACCTGCGAATGCCCAGCAGATCACGTGGCCCGGCGATGCCGCTCACCGTCCGATTGGCCAGGCGCTCCAGATCGGGCAGACCCCTCAAGAGGGCAACGATCTCGGCCCGCAGAAAACTGTCGTCAAAAAGACATGTCACCGCATCCAGGCGTTCGTCGAGTCTTTTTATGTCAAGTAAAGGCTGGTTGATCCACTGGTACAACAACCGCCCACCCATCGCCGTCACCGTCGCGTCCAGCATGTACAAGAGCGAGCCCGCCCGCCCGCCCCCCACGATCGTCTCGGTCAACTCCAGGTTGCGCCGGGTCGTGGCATCCAGGGCCATAAAATCGTTGGTGGAAAAAGTTCTCAAGTTGTCCAGTTGAGCCAGCGCGACTTTTTGAGTCTCTTGGAGATACTGCACGATGGCGCCGGCAGCGCGCACGGCCAGGGGCAGTCCCTCACAGCCAAAGCCGGCCAACGAAGCCACTTGAAAGTGATCTAACAAAGCCCCGTGGGCGTTGCCCAGCTCAAAGCGCCAGCCGTCATAAGGCGTGACAAAAATGCCTTCCGGCGCCAGGGCCTCGTGTCCCTCCGGCAGCAGGCACTCCCGGGGCTGAATGCGGGCCAACTCTTGCAAGGCCAGCGAGCCTGCCTCACGGCCGGCGATCTGCGTCGTGGCAAACTCGCCGGTGGTAATGTCAACATAGGCTACCCCTGCTCTGTCTTCGTCGGCCACCGCAGCCGCCAAATAGTTGTTCTTTTTCTCCTCTAACAAAGAAGGTTCGACAACAGTGCCGGGAGTGACCACCCGTACCACCTCGCGGTGAACCAGGCCCTTTTTGGGCACCTCCCCCACCTGCTCGCAGATAGCAACTTTGTAGCCCTTGGTGATAAGCCGGGCGATATAACCCTCAACAGCGTGATAGGGCACGCCGGCCATGGGCACGCGCTGGTTCTTGGCCATGTTGCGCGAGGTAAGGACAATGTCCAACTCACGGGCGACGGTTTCAGCATCCTGGTCAAAAGTCTCATAGAAATCGCCCAGGCGGAAAAACAAGATAGCATCAGGATATTGACGCTTGATCTGCAAATATTGCTTCCGAACAGGGGTTACGCGGGTCATAGAATCAATTAACCTCGGTTTCGCTGTGTAGCTTATGACTATACGAAGAAAACACCACGATAATGCAGAGCCAATACGGGGTTACAGCAACACAACAACTAAAATGATTTTATTCCATTTCCTCAAATATGTCAAAGGTCACCATAAAACAGCCGGTGCTAGGTTTGCTCCCAGCGCCGCCTGTCCCACCGCAGCGCGCTCCAGTCTTGACCTTTCACCAGACACATAGTATAATATCCCCGCCACGGACCTCCACGAGGAGGCCGGGAGCTCTATTTTGCAACAACCAAAAGTACTAGACGCACCGCTTTCCGGTGCCGCTGGGATCGCCGAGGCGACCGAGACGGCTGGAGGGAGTGGTCCTCCACCGACGGGGCCCCTGTTCCGTCGTTTTCCTTTCCCTTGCTGGTCTGCGCCTCCCGTCCCCTCGACAGATCAACACAAGGAGAAAACAATCATGGAACAGACACACCCCTCTTCCGCTAGCCCCATGCGGCTCAGCACTCAAGATCTGGCTGTGGCCGGCGTCTTTGGAGCGCTGGCTATCGTGCTCGCATTCACCCCCCTGGGACTGATCCCCGTCCCCAACCCTACCAACGCAGCCACCAGCCTGCACCTGCCGGCCATCATCGCCGGCATCCTCGCCGGCCCCCTCGTCGGTGGCATGGTGGGTCTCGTGCTGGGCATTTCGTCCTGGTACCTCTATAGCGCAAGCTTTATAGCCTTTGCCGATGGCAACCTGATCGTGGCCCTGCTGGCAGCGTTTCTACCGCGTATCCTGATCGGCATCTTGGCCTACTATGCCTACCGCCTCTTGCGCCGTTGGCCAGCACTGGCCGCAGCAGTCGCCGGACTGGTTGGGACATTGACCAACACTTTTGGCGTGATGGGCATCCTGATCTGGCTGGGCACGTTGCCGGTGGCGCTGCTGGCGACAATCTTTTCGATGAACGTCCCCATCGAGATCGCCCTGGCGCTGGTTGTCACCGTTCCCACCGTAGCAGCCCTGCGTGCAGCGGGGAAAGGTCAGATCGCCGCGGCGCGAGACTGAGGTCGATGCAGCCTTTTATTCAAATCCAGCAACTGAAACACGCCTATCCCCTGGAAAGCGGAGGGCAGATCATGGCCCTGCGGGACGTGGACCTGACCATCGAACCGGGGGAGTTTGTGGCCCTTGTGGGACCCAACGGATCGGGCAAATCCACGCTGGCCCGCCATTTCAACGGGCTACTGCTTCCCACAGCCGGGCAAGTCTGGGTGGATGGCCTGCTGACCTCGGATCCAAAGCATCTGTGGGCAGTGCGGCAGCGGGTGGGGATGGTGTTCCAGAACCCCGACAACCAGCTGGTGGCCAGCACCGTCGAGGAGGATGTGGCCTTTGGCCCAGAGAACCAGGCCATCCCTCCGGACGAGATCCGCCGGCGGGTCGACGAGGCGCTGCGCGTCGTCGGGTTGACGGATTATCGCACTCATCCCCCCCAGATGTTGTCCGGTGGGCAAAAGCAATTGGTAGCCATCGCCGGTGCCCTGGCAGCCCGTCCCTCGTGCATCGTCTTTGACGAACCAACCTCCATGCTCGACCCGCCAGGCCGCCGGCAGATACTGGAGACTATTGAGCAGCTCAATACCCGGGGAGGGATCACCATCGTGCTGATCACCCAGTCCATGGGCGAAGCAGCCATCGCCCGGCGAGTGCTAGCCATGCACGCCGGCCGCATCGCGATGGATGGGCCTCCGGAAGAGATCCTGGAGCAAGAAGAACGGCTGCGAGCGTTGGGGCTGGGTCTGCCCCCCGCCGTCGAGATTGCGCACCGCCTGCGGGACAAGGGGATACCGCTGCCCCCCGGCCTGCTGACGGTGAAAGCGTTAGTGAGGGCACTGTGCTAATTCGAGTCGAGAACCTCGTCCACATCTATGCCCCAGGCACCCCCCTGGCGCGCGCGGCCCTGCGCGGCGTGAGCCTGGAGATTGGCCCCGGGGAGCGGGTTGGCATTGTGGGACGCACAGGCTCCGGCAAGTCCACCCTCGTGCAGCACCTGGCCGGCCTGCTAGAGCCGACGGCCGGCCGGATCCGGCTCGATGGCATCGTCGCCCATGCGCGCACGGCCGCGGCCCGTGCCCAACGACGACGGGTAGGGCTGGCTTTTCAATACCCGGAAGACCAGATCTTTGAACAGACAGTCTTTCGCGAGGTAGCCTTTGGGCCACGCAACCTGGGGCTGGAGGACACAGAAATCGCCACGCGAGTGCATTGGGCACTAGAGATGGTGGGGCTGAATCCGGCGGAAATGCAAGAACGCGTACCGTTCTCCCTGAGCGGCGGCGAGATGCGCCGGGTGGCGCTGGCCAGCATCCTGGCCATGCGCCCGGAGGTCCTGATCCTCGACGAGCCGACGGCTGGTTTGGATCCCCAGGGCCGGCGAGATCTGCTGGCCCGGATACGTGCCTGGCAACAAGAGACCAACCTGACCTTGATCCTGATCTCTCACAACCTGGACGAGTTAGCCCGCGTGGTAGAGCGGGTAGTGGTGCTGGGGAAGGGAGAGGTGATAGCTGACGGGCCGGCCCGCCAGGCACTGAGCGACAGTGAACTGCTTCACGCCGCCGGCCTGGACGTGCCGCTGCCGGTGGCGCTGCTGCACGCGCTGCAGGAGGCGGGGTGGAAAGTGCGCACCGACCGGCTGCTGCCGGAGGAGGCCGTTGCCGAGATCGCCCAGGCCCGGGGGTTTTCGGAGAAAAGACCATGAACCTGTTGCTACCGGGCGTGTACGTAGCCGCCGATTCGGTCCTGCACCGCCTGGATCCACGAGTAAAGATGGGAGCAGCACTGCTTCTCATGGCTCTGCCATTCGCTGCCTCCAGCCTGAGCAGTACCCTCCTCCTTTTGGCCTTTGTGACCACGGTGGTCTTTCTTTCGACCGCACCCTTGCCCGCCCTGCTGCGCACGCTGCACACGGTCTTTTGGCTTGGATTCTTTATGTTTTTCTTTTACCTCTTTACCACACCGGGGCAGCCCCTGGTCGTTCTGGGCAAGATCGCCGTGACCTGGGAAGGAGTGCTGAGAGGTACGATTCAGATCTATCGTCTGTGCCTTCTGGTGGTCATCGCCGCCCTCTTGACCTTTACCACCTCGCCATCCCAGTTGGCCCATGGCCTGGAGGCGTTGCTTGGACCGTTGGAGCAACTAGGTCTGCCTGTGCGAGAACTGACCATGGTGCTGACTATCGCCCTGCGCTTTGTGCCCACGATCTTTGACGAAATAGACAAAATCATCAAAGCACAAGAATCGCGAGGGGCTCACATCCGTTCCAACAACCCGTGGCATCGAGTGCAGAGTTGGGTGCCGATGTTTGTTCCCATCTTTGTCTCTGCCTTCCGGCGGTCCGAAGAGTTGGCCACAGCAATGGAAGGGCGGGGGTTTCGGGGCACTCGGCACCGCACCCGGCTGTACCAACTGCGCCTCACCCGCCAGGACTTGTTTGCCTCTCTGATCGTCGTGGCCGTCAGCCTGGCGGTCGTGGCATTGAATCAGCTCGTGTAGAGAAGGCAGGAGAGTAGAAAATGCTGCTCTGTATTGACATCGGCAACACCGTCATCACGTTTGGAGTGTACGAGGACAAGAACCTGGGACCGTGTTGGCGCATTCGCACCATCCATGAAAAAACGCCCGACGAGTACAGCATCCTGCTGGATCAACTGTTCCGCCAGCAAGGCTGCCGGCCCAGGCAGGTGACCGGCGTCGCCCTCGCCAGCGTCGTGCCGCCGTTGACCCCGGTCTTTGAGCAGGTCTGCCGGAATTACCTGGGGCATGCACCGCTAGTACTCGACGTGGGAGTAAAGACCGGCGTGCGCATTCGCTACGACAATCCATGGGAGGTAGGAGCAGATCGGGTGGCAGACGCCGCCGCCGTGCGGGCACTCTACGACTTGCCTGCCTGCGTGGTGGACTTTGGCACCGCCACGACCTTTGACGCCCTGTCGGCAGAGGGAGACTATCTGGGTGGGGCTATCGCTCCTGGCATCGACATCGCCGCTCAGACCCTCTTTGAGCGGGCTGCCAAATTGCCCTGGGTCGAGCTGACCCGGCCGCCGTCGGCCATCGGGCGCAATACCGTTCATAGCATGCAGGCCGGGTTCATCTTTGGCTACGTAGGCCTGGTAGAGGGAATGGTGGCCCGCTTCAAGGCCGAGTTGGGAGACAAGACCCACGTCATCGCCACGGGGAAATTGGCAGAGGTCATCGCCCGCGAGACCGAGGTCATAGAGGTGGTAGAGCCGTGGCTCACCCTGCACGGCCTGCGCATCATCTACGAATTAAACCGCTGACAGGTACGCTGGCCCAGATCACGGCTGACCGGGTATCAGATCGCGGGCTGCCGGGAGGCCGCCCAACGATTCGGCCTGTTGCGCCGCCCGCACCACGGCCTGAGCCAGCACATCGGCGGCAGCCACGCCTACCACGCTGGGGTCCGCCTCTTTTCTCCTCTTTGACGACTTGCCGGTGGCCAGGGCAAAGACCGTGTCGCCGTCAAACATAGTATGTACCGGCCGGATGCTCCGTGCCAGGCCATCGTGGGCCATCTGAGCCACCTTGTTAGCCGCCTCCTTGGAGAGATAAGCATCGGTGGCAACGACGGCCAGTGTGGTGTTGGCAAAACCGAGAACCGTCTGCCCCAGATTACCTTGCATCCGCTTCACGGTATTCACAAACCCGCCAACCACAGGCTTGCGCGTGCCGGCAAGGATGGCACCGGTTTCCGGATCGATTACATCACCAAAGGCATTGACGGCAACAATGGCGCCGACAACAATGCCCTTGCCAATCCTGATGCTGGCTGTGCCCAGGCCGCACTTGGTCGCAAATTTGGGACCCAAAAGCTTGCCCACTGTGGCGCCTGTTCCCGCGCCGGCGCAGCCTTCGGTCACGGCGTCGTCGCTTGCCAACTGGCACGCCCGATAACCCGCCTCAGTGCCGGGACGGGCCTTGGGATCGCCGACGGCCAGATCGAACAACACGGCCGCTGGCACGATGGGCACCACCCCTACCCCGACGTCAAAGCCGGCGCCCCGCTCCTCCAGCCAGCGCATGACGCCGCCCGCTGCATCCAGACCATAGGCACTGCCCCCGGTGAGTAACACGGCATGGACCTCTTGCACCAGGTTCACCGGGCGCATCAAGTCGGTCTCACGGGTGCCAGGCGCAGAACCGCGCACGTCCACGCCACCCACCGCCCCTCCTTCGCAGAGCACCACCGTACAACCCGTGATACCCTGCCGGTCGGTGTAATGACCTACCTGAATCCCTTTGACATCAGTAATGGCATTGTGCACCGCACGATCCCCCAGTTTTCAAGGCTGTTTTATTTGTGATTGTGACGCTGCCTATCGCGCCGGCGAGCGGCCGAGGCCGCCTCGGCCAGGCTGCGAATATCGGAAAAATGCTTGCGATCCCCTGTCACAACGCCGATAGAGAGATTCATCAACAATGCCGGCGGCTCCTGGCCACGAGCGACCCTGCGAGAAGGGGCCGTCGGCTTTCTGGGCGCCTTGTAGGCAGCCTCCATAGCCCCTCGAAAGCGCATTTTGATCGCCCGGCCAATTTCTTCTGCCCGTGCAGCATTGGTAATGACCACAAAATCTCCCTTGCCTACGTGCCCTACAAAATCTTGCCCGCTGCCCAGACGATCTACGGTCTGCTGCAAGATCGTGGCCACAAAGTTCAGGATGCGACGGATGCTGAGGAAGCCATAAGTGTCGCTAAACAGATCAAAATCGTCGATGCCCACGTAAAGCAGCGCCCAACCTGTGCGCGGAAGCAATCCTTTTAACTGCTCTTCGATCAGACTGCCGCTAGGCCGGCCGCTGAAAGGATCCACCTGGCGCCGGTAGCGACTGCGGTTCAACGTGTTCTGAATGCGCAAACGCAACTCGTCAAAGTTGAATGGTTTGGTGATATAATCGTCCCCGCCCATCCTCAAGCCGTGAATTTTGTCCGCCTGGCGATTGCGCTGGCTGACAAAAATGATGGGAATGTTACTGGTGCGCAAATCCTCTTTCAACCGCCGGCAAACTTCATAACCGTTGATGTCCGGCAAGTTAACGTCCAACAGCACCAAGTCGGGATGGTTCTCCTGGCAAATGCGCACCGCATCCTCTCCAAACACCACAGCCTGGATCTCATAGCCCTGGATGTTGAAATAGGCCTGGAGCATCTCAGAGATATCCAGATCGTCTTCTACGAGCAACAAACGGCTTCCTTTGCCAATCTCTGAACTGACCATCCTCCCACCCCCATCGACCGACAAGTTACGGATCATCAAAATCAAAATTTAGCTATCACGTACATCCACCCACATTTCTACCCCCCGCCGCCGGCCAACGGGACAAGACGTCAGGCAAGCCACACATTGTAAACGCGTGACCGGCGTAGGATAAGTTTGCATTTCCCGCTGACGAGCAGCCATCTCTGGCGTAGGGTTGAATTCGGCGATGCACAGCGAACGGTCAAATCCATGTGTGCCAATGGCGCCGGTAGGGCAAGCGCCCCAGCACCGTGTACAATTCAGGCAATAGTAGTCGTTCAACGACTTGTCGCGCACCCAGTCAGCGTCGGTGAACACGGCCGTGAAACGAATGCGAGGGCCATACTCTGCCGATATGACAAGACCATTGAGACCCTCTACACCCAGACCAGCGGCCACAGCAGCGACGCGCAAGTCTATGACACTGATGCTATTGTCAAACAGCAAATGCTCGGCTCGCAGACCAGCGGCGCGCAGGCAACCCGCCAGCCGAGCCCCCTTGGCCTCCAGCATTTCGTACACAAACTTGCCCCACCTGCGCTGGCCGTCGTAGGCGACGTAAATTTCATAGTCAAACGCCTCATCCAGCGTGGCCAGGCCTAACACCAACACCGACCGCGCCCACGCTGGCCCACCTGTCGCCAACTCTGGTCCGACGATGCCCACTTTGTCAAAACCTTTTTTCAGGGCCAAAGCCTTGGCCGCAGCCGCATCCATGCTGTTTGCGTCACTCATGTATACCATACTCGATTACTATTATAGCACACCCCCCAACCTCCCGCAATGTCAAGTCAGCCACCGCCAGCCGAACCAGGCCACGGCGGCCACCACAATGCTCCCGACGACGGAACTAAGCAGGTTCACCAGGTCATTGCTCAACCAGCGGTAGCCTCGTACGAGATGGGTCACCTGTCCGCAGCCGTGGCGTGTCTTTTCAGTCTCTTTGGCGCAACGGTCACAATAATAAATGCCTTGCACCGTGGCCCCCAGCAGGCTGTCAAAGAGAGACCCTGCCAATCCCCCCACCACACCCACCCCGACGATCAAAAAGTCAACCCATCTCAAGGGTCCACTAGTGGCAACAGAGACCAATTCATGCAGCAGAAAAGCCACGAGACCAATGAAAAACCCTCCGGCCATTGTCGCGATGGTGCCCAGCGCCGATACTCCTCCCGAGGTGCCCACCGGCACTGGCTTGCCGGTAGTAATGAGGCGCGGCTGGCTCCGGCTGAGAACGCCCAACTCTGTCGCCCAGGTATCGGCCGCCACAGAAGCCATAGCTCCCACAAAGGCCACCCAAAAGAGAGAATTAGGCGTAAAGCCAAAAGCCACCGCCAACACTGCACCCCAGCCCCCATTGGCCAGCGCCTGCCCGATGTCCCGTTGATGCCCCTTGGCAAACTTTTCAGCCAGTCCCGCTTTTTCCCCTCGATGGTAGTGAGAAAGCACGCTGGAAGAAACAAAAAAGGCGATCAAAAGCAATCCCCACGTCCACCCGCCAAAGCCAAATATCAGCGTCCCGGTGATCGCTGCGCCTATCATCCCGCTAAAAGTCAATGCCTGCTTCTGATAAGATACCCAACCAATCAACACACTGAACAGAAATCCCCCCAGAATTTGAACCAAGCCCATTGTCATGCCACTGTGTCTCCAAATTCTATCCTGCCAACTGTACCAACGCCACCCAAAGAAGAATGTGCACGGCTGCTGCGCTGCCCCAGACGAGATAAGCGCCCACCCGCTCTCGCCGGTAGAGAAAAGCTCCCAAGATCAGATTGACCGCCAAGACAATCAGGCCAATGACCGGCAGGGCAAAGAGTTCGCTCCGTTGCCCAATGCGATCGACCAGCCCCTGAACGTCAAAGTGCAACGCAAGTCGCGCGGGCAACAAGGAATAACGGCCGCACAGCCGCCCAAAGAGCGCTGCTGCCGTAAGCCCCTCCAGCGCGAGCAATCCCAGCGCTGTCCGATCGGACCAAAAGTTCCAGCGGGTAAAGGCGGGCCGGTGAAAAGATTGTTCTACCCACTGCGTCGGCCCCATGTTACGCCGCCGCTCGAACTCGCAAAGAAAAGCCTCTGGATCGGGCGGAGAGATGGCACAAGCCAACGTTGGCGTGATCAGGATCACCTGCCGCGCCAGCGGCGCTGTCGCATAAAAGAGAGTCAACCCGGCGTTTGCCACTTGCCCACGGCCGGCCCGGTAACCGGGCCACCACGCCCCCCGGTAGCGCAGTGGCGACGCCAGCTTTACCCCCACCTCAACCCTCTGGATCTCTGGCAGAGGGATGACTTGCCACGTTGTCCCCCAGCGAATGAAAAGACGATTTCGATCCAGATGATAACGCAGGGTGACCAACCCATACAGCCAATAGCCCAACAATCCCAGCCAGGGCAGGCTAAGAAGCACCAAAACGCTTTGGACAAAGGTGAAAAAGGTGATAGGCCAGTGGGTTATCTGCCACACCCAAAAGATGTCCAGGAACAAAGTGACAAAAACCAACAAGCCGCCCACCAACGCGCCCCGGCGACGGGGAGGAATCAAGAGCATGGCCTAATGCCTCCAGAGATCAGTGTTCATAGACCGGCGTGCACCAGTGACGGTAGCGTGGCACACGGCCCCTCACCACGTCAAAATACAACTGGCGAATCTGCTGGACAATCGGCCCCATCTTGCCATCGCCGACTGGCCGCCGATCGATGCTGGCGATAGCGGCCACCTGCACACCTGTGCCGCAAAAGAACACCTCGTCAGCCACATAGAGCTCTGTGCGATCGATGGGTCGCTCCACCGTCTCCAGAGCCAATTCCTCGCGGGCGATCTGGATGATCGTCGCGCGAGTGATCCCTTCCAGGATGTTCTCTGTCACCGGTGGCGTAACGAGTTTTCCATCGCGCACCAGGAACAGGTTCTCCGCACTCCCCTCTGAAACGTGGCCGTCCTGGTTTAGGACGATCGCCTCGTCGTAGCCATTGAGTAGCGCATCGCTTTTTGTCAGCGCCGAATTGACATAGGCGCCCGTGACTTTGGCCCGTGCCGGTATGGCATTGTCGGCGATGCGCCGCCAGGAAGAGACAGCCACGTCAGCCCCTTCCTCCTTTTCGACATAGCGTCCAAAAGGCATCGCAAACAGGGCAAAATCATCTTCTATGTCGTGCAAGCGGACGCCGATCCCCTCGCTGCTTTTGTAAGCCAGGGGACGGATATAGACATCCTGCCGGTAGCCTTCGCGGCGCAGCAGATCAAGCGTGGTCTCACCCAATTGCTCGACGTTGTAGGACAGAGCAATACGCAGGATGCGGGCCGAGGCGTGAAAGCGCCGGTAGTGTTCTGCCATGCGAAAGACCAACAACTGTTCCTCTGCCTCGTTCCAATAAGCGCGGAGGCCTTCAAAGCAACCTGTGCCATAGTTGAAAGCATGGGTCATGATGCTAACCCTGGCTTTCTCGATGGGCACAAACTCTCCCCTAAAAAACGCAAAAGCCGGCATTTTTCCCTCCTTTTGCCAGGATCCAACCCGCTGACGTGAATCAGCCCTCACAAATTCACGACCCTCCTCTTTGAGAGTAAAAAGCCCTCGCCAGATATGCTCCTCTAGCAGGGCTTCTTGCGCCTAACCACTCCGTCCCTCTCAACCTACCCCACCGCCGATTACTTGCGCGGGTCAGGTTGAGAGATACATTCAGCGACTTTACACGCCGCCTCCAAGCCCTTTCCACCGCCCGGTATCCCCCGACCCCTATCCACCCACCGAGCGCCGTTCATCGGGCAACAGGGCAACCCAATCTTCTTTTGTAAGTGGAATAGCTCCCTGTTCCTCCTCTTTTTCTTTTTCCTCATGGATCACAAACACCCGCACCGGCTCGCTCTCCACCTCGTTGCCAGCCACGTCAAAAGCGACGACGTGAATGAGATGCGTTTCGGTGTAGCCATTGGTATCCGAGATGATGCCGCGCCCATCGTGGAACCACTGGGCAACGAGGTCGTTTTCACCGCTGATGACCTGAGTGAGCGTGATAACCTGGCTCCCCAGCGTGCCGTCGGGGTTGGTGATGACCTCTGTGCCGGTGATGACTGTGCCTGGCGGCAGCGTCGGAATCGTATCGGACATGACAATCGTCCATCGCTTGTTGTACGGCGGCACCGTCGAAGTGCCCAGCGGGCGGTCGTCTATGTAAAAATCCACCCGATCCATGGAGAAATTGTCCACCGCATCGGCCTGGACACTGATCCACTCGTCGTCTTCCATAACATAGACCTGACCTTCCTCTGGATAGCTGATCGTGACCTCCGGAGGTGTGTTGTCCACGGTAACCTGCGTGGCATACTCTTGGATCTGTTGATTGTGTTCCACTACCGTCAGGCGAAGCGTGAAAAAGCCATCCAGGCCCGTCACGTCCCAGAATTCCAGAGGGCCGTTGTCCACCTGATTGTGGTGGTCGCCGCCGATGAGACTCCAACCGTCGGGATTGAGACCGGGGCCATACTCTAGCCGGTAAAAGGCAAAATCGCCCGCTTTGGCATTGCCAATGATGGGCAAAATGCCCTTAACATAGGCATAAGGCGGCGGGTTGACAATGACCACCGGCCCAGACATAGGGCTGGGCCCATAGGTATCGTACTGCGCCGGCGGCTGGGGGATATTGTTCTCACGTACCCAGTCGGCCGCATCCGGGGGATAGATCTCGTAGACAACCTCATCCACCAACTCTGGCGGCGTATAGACCGTCGCCAGACGGCCCGTCTCCCGGTTGACACGAAATGCCTGGTGAACATCGCAATACGTCGTAGGTTCGTTGCCCTCGATAAAAATCTCGCGCACTGCATTGGGGCAGTGTTCCGTGGGCAACTTGCCCGATACACTACAGACGACCACATCCTTGATACCCGGCGGGCGCACAAACTCTTGAATGGGCTCCCCCTCGAGAGCCGTCGCCATAACCTTGTTCCAGATGGGCGCTGCGCCGCTGGCGCCGGCCACCCGATTCATCGGCGAGTTGTCGGCGTTGCCCACCCAGATGCCGGTGACCAGTTCTGGTGTAAAACCGACAGTCCACGCATCCCAATAGTTGTTGGTCGTGCCCGTCTTGGCCGCCGCCGGCCGGTCGTCGGGAAGCTCCAGCGCATTGTCGTAGCCAAAGGCCGCCAGCCGCGCCACTTTATCGGACAGTACATCGACCAACATATAATTCAGCTTGGCATCCACCACCTGCTGCGTCGACGGTCCGGTGTACTCCCAACTCCAGTCGCGACCCTCGACGCGCAAAAAAGGCACCGCATCCAATTCGCGGTAACCCGGGCGACGATTCTCCTCCAAGCGCGGCATACCGGCCATCGTGCCGTTGTTAGCAAAGACGCTGAACGCATACGTCATGTCGAGAAGCGTTACCTCGCCACCACCCAGCGTCAGGCTCAGGCCATAGTAGTCCAGGTCTTTGTTCAGCGAATTGATGCCCAGGCGATGCGCCGTCTTGATGACATTGTCCACACCCACCCAATCCAGCACCTTGACCGCCGGGATGTTGTAAGAACGTGCCAGAGCCTGGCGAAGTCGCTGTGGACCGTGATACCTGCGG
>Ga0180432_10007313_pt1 | contig 14070 bp, 8 predicted proteins | sample SS_ome_10_FD_132414 | JGI IMG/M metagenome (GOLD analysis project Ga0180432, IMG submission 132414) | Hypersaline lake sediment archaeal communities from the Salton Sea, California, USA - SS_1_MS_2 metaG | ecosystem: Environmental > Aquatic > Non-marine Saline and Alkaline > Hypersaline >...
GCTTTTTCTCATCTTTGATCTTTAGCGAATAGAAGAAGCGCCTGACGAAAAGGATCAACAGCAGGACCAGAATCAACGCCACGGCCGAGAGTACGGCGTTTCTGATCAACGGATCGTTCAAATAGGCTAACCAATTATCGATCATGCCCCCTCCATATTACTCGGGCCCTAAATAAAACGCTTTTTCGAATGCGATGTCACAGCTCGCTTTCCTGAGGAATGTCTCCCGATCGGCTGCAAAGAGCGGACTGATCTCCACGGTTCCATCCACATCTCCGGTCTCGAGCCTGGGCACAGCCACACCGGCCGCCTCCAGCCAACGACCAAAATAGTTGGACAGGTCCCGTTTGGCCGTGGACTCCGAATCTTCGCCCGTACGATTCTTGACCGGACTAAACTCCTCTTCCCGGACCACTTCCATCACCATGGTACGGGTTGTGTCGTTCAGCGCATCGAAGACGAACGTTTCGAACTTAAACCCGTTGGGTACATCGGGATGGATTCGGGTACCGTTCTCGTCGACAAAGGGAATCTTTTTATGCGCCGTATGGTACGGGAGTTTAAATCCTCCACGAACTTCCCGATCCACAAACGCCACATCGATGAGATGAATGGCCACATTGCCGGCTCCGTATTTCAGGCTGCCGTCGGGATTCTTTGCTTTCTTATCCTCCTCCCGCATATCGCTGTATTCGATGACCTTCATCTTTCCGTTGACCTTGCCGAACACACCTACCTTTTCCCCGGGATCTCTTTTCTGCACGACCTTGGAGCACATTTCGGCCTGCGCCTGGATGTGGTAGCCCAAAAAAACAGGATCGATGATTTTAATCAGAACGTTGTCCACCTGGAAGTAAGAGACCACGGTAATGCCGCGCCGCGTCATATCGTCCAATGCTCCGCTTTCTTCCAAAGCCATCAGGGATCCCCCGTGACCATTGGGATTCATGAAGACGTGATCCTTCTCGTCCAGAATAAGCCTGCCTTGTTCGTCCAGGGCCGGAATCATCTTCTGCTTCAGCAAGAATACGTCGGACTCGTCGATGCCGAAAAAGTTCCTATGGGCGAAAAATTCCCTCGTCGCCTCATCGTTGGTCTCGCTGGTCATGATGTACCAGGGAATCGGTACGCCGTACTCCAGGCTGGCCGCGCGTATCTTCTCCGCGTGCATCTCGAATAAACTCTTGCCCGTCACAGGCCCGACGGGAAAACAGCCCTTGGGGCCGTCGAATCCCAGACGTGTTCCCTGTCCGCCCGCAACGACAAAGGCGGCGACTCGGCCGTCCCGCAGGGCTTGCTGGCCGATCCGTCGGGCTTCCTCAGCCGCGTTCTGTTGTTCAGTAGTCCTGGGTACGGGGATCACCTCCACGGGTTCCAGGATTCCCTCAACCGCTGCCCCTTCCGATGAACTGGAATGTGCTTTCCACAATTTTCTCATCAGGTCGAAATCGATGTCCTTGAGTTGATTCAATAGTCGTCTTCTCGATGCTCCCGACAGCTCATCCCAGTATCGAAAGACATGTTCCTGTCCGGCTTGGGTGACGTGATGGATGATGGAACGATCTTCAGGATTGTCCGGCGTAATCATTTGTTCCTTTCATCGAATGGGTGTATCAGAAGGCGACTCGATAAACGATGCGCTGGTGATAGCCCGTGATCACCTGGAAATGATCCTCCAACATGCGATTCGTACTGTCGTCCCCCGTGTCCACCAGAAGCGGACGACCGTACAGGCCGTGGATTTTTTGCTTCGTCGCCACGATGATGATGTTCTCCTTCCCGACATACTGGATGACTTCAGGGCTCAACTGTTGATTCCCCCTGCCGAATAGGTAACCCTGCCCTCCGATGGGCGTGACGATGATCTTCGCTTTTTTCCCCTGAAGTACCTCCAGTAGTTGTTTTTCGTTTAAATCCTTTCCCGCGAGTTGTTTTCGAAAAACGACATCGATTCCCAGGAGGGAGTGATCCAGTTTCAGTTTTTCCATGATCGGCCGTGTCGTCGATCCGGGACCGACGATGTAATAGGCATCATCGGACATGCTTTCGATAACATCGGCGGCAATCGCCTCCTGATCGTGCCGCTCGCTGTCCGGGCTTCCGCACTTGATGCTCTGAACGTGCGTCTTCTTGAAGGGAATCTTCAGGTATCCGTACAGCCGGGCCGACAGAATACCCGCGCGGTAATCGTCCTCGTCGATATCCATAACCTCAGCCTCGACAACGCGTCTTGTCTTCCCTTCCAGGTAGGAAGCAGCCAGTTCTCCCGATCGGGCAGGATTCTGTGCATACACGCCCGACTGTATCTTCACGCCCGCAGGAATACCCAGAACCACCAACCCGTCGCCCACAGCTTCACAGATATCCCGGGCCGTTCCATCCCCCCCTGCAAAAAGAAGAAGGTCTACATTCCGGTCTTTCATGGATGAGGCCGCATGCCGCGTATCCTCTGCAGTCGTCGATCCTTCGGAGATGCCTTCGATCAGCACAGGCGTGAATCCGCTCTCTCGCGCTGCCTCTTCGCCCATACGACCCGGACACGTTATAATCTCTATTTTTTCTCTGAGAAATGCAAGTTTTTTTAGCGCTTCCACCGTTCGCACCGATGCCTTGGGCTGGGCACCCAACGCCTTGGCTTTCTTCAGAACCTCCGCACCGTCGGTTCCCTTTAGTCCGACCGAACCGCCCATACCGGCGATGGGATTGATGATGAGTCCACACTTTTTCATGATGTTTCGATCGACTTCAATCATACTCTTGTATCGGACATTTCATGACGCACTGCTTACTGGGTACGCCAGAGATATGTCCCAATTAGAACGATGAAAAGGCGCCTTTTTCATCCTACGTTTCATCCCCATATTCACGAAATAAACGTCTGAGAGGTTCACTTTCATCTCTATCGACAAAATCGATAAGGTACACGTCTTTCGTCTAAGATACGATGCAATCGGAAAAATATCAACGGTTAGTTGATCATCGAGGAGATTGGAGGCGTAGACGACAGGTGAGGCTGAACAATGTAATAAGGTTCATATTGTGGGCACTTCTGCTTATCATGTTATCGGAGGGTGGAAGGAGAGATCATTCTCCCCAGAACAGCATCAGCAGATGGGCTGCCGACCAACTGAAATGATGGACGTTCAGTCCCCTGCCGTCCCTGGGATCGTAATTCTCCCGAATCGGATCCGGCGCATCTTTTAATCCTTCAAGGCGGTCGAACAGGTTCCGTGTAAAAACCTCGGCTTCATCCTGAAATCCATATCTCTCCAGCGCCCTGACGCCAAAGTACGCCTGATCCAGCCACACAGGCCCGCGCCAGTAGCCGGTCATGAATTGACGATGATCGGCCGGAATCGTCGGAAACGGGATGAATGTCGCAAACCGGGTGGAATCCGTCATGACTTGTTTCACCCGCGCGGCCTGCTGGGGAGTGGCCACGCCGGCCCACAAAGGAATCCATCCCTCCGGCCCCATCACCCGGACGAAGGAACCATCTGCGATTCGAACATCGTAGAAAAAGCCCGTCTTCTCATCGAACATTCGCGCCTGTATTTTCGATTTCAACGCCTCGGTTTCCTCCCTAAACTCATCGGCAGGACCCTTTTCCCCGAGTGCGTCCAGAATCGAGGCCAGGAAGAGCTTTTCGGCATACAGATAGCTGTTTAAATCCACAGACTCCTGATCCATCGACCAGGCGCCCTCCCGGTTCTTCACCATCTGCGTCTGGTCGAATCGCAGGCCGTCATCCATGCCGCTCTCCCATTTCGCGGCCACCAGGCTGCCGTCGGTGGAGCCGTACTCGCACAGGCCGTTCCGGTCATGATCCCGGTACGCAAACCACCACCGATGGTATTTCAACAGCTTTGGAGCGATCTCTTCTAAGAATGCCCTATCTCCGGTTTCCCGAAAGATGGCCTCCACGGCCCAGGCCGCTAAAGGCGGTTTGGTATCCCTCCAGTTGTTCTCGGATTTGTCTGCATAGATCACGTCGGCCACCATGCCGGCATCGTCCTGATAGTCGATCATGGCCCGTACTTGATCCTTGGCCAACTCCGGTGCGAACCGGGCTAGCGCCACAGCATGCTTCCACGAATCCCAGGCCCAAAAACCATTAAAATACCCGACTGCCGCCGAAGGGAACAGGCCGTCGTGGAACAGATCGCCCCGGGCACACCGCCAGTTGTTGATCAACGTCAGTAAAGCCTTGACCGCGATTCTTCGATAAGCCGGTTCTTTGACCCATCGGGTCTCACTCCTCAGAACATCCCGCAGGTACCCATTCCAGAGCACCCGGTTCTCCTCGAAGAAGGGATCAGGATTTCTTAAAACCTCCGACACCTTCGCTGATTCCCTCTTCCAATCGGCAGCGTCGAAGCACAGCGAAAAAGCGATTACCGCATTCGAACGTCCCCCCGGCTCCAAGCGGATGGTCTCCTGAGATGTCATCTGGTAGCCGGACTTCTGATCGTTGACTGTTATTCGCATCGACCCCGCATCGGGAATCATCAGGTGAGCGCTGGTCTTCTCGTCCTCGAACCGCACGGCCACGCCGTCCCGGGCACCGGCCAGCCTGGCTTTCTCAAAGAACGTCGTCCCCTTCCAGCCCACGATGCACGCTTTGGCCTCGGGAGCCCGATTGGTCAGTTCGGCCCTGATGAGCACTGACCGGCTGGACACAAAAATCAGGTCCAGATGGATGCGGAGGTCTTCCAGGGTGTATCGCTGAACGAGACGGCCGGGATAATAATGGATACTCGACGCCGTTGCAGACGAAAAGTCCATTTCCTCTTCAGCGCCGGCCTCTTTCACGGTGAACTGTACGAATCCCGGACTCGGCCACCGGCCGTGGGTCATCAGAAAAGGGCCCGGGAAACTGCCGGCATACGTCGAGTCCTGGACATCGGGCAGCGCAAATCCGAACCAGGCTCCCCTATCGGAAAAACAGAACGCGGACCAGTCGTTCTCCTGGTGGGGAACGTTTTTAATGTCCAGTACGTCGGGGAAATCTTCATACGTCGGCCATCGGGGTGACCGATTGCAGGTCGACACCAGAAGAACAGTCCAGATAGCAAGAACAGGGATGATACAACGCCGGTGCTTCCTGTTTAATCTAGCATCTTGAATGTGCATGGTGGTTTCCTGCATGGATTACGCGATTCCTCCTCCGTCCACGACGATATGCGTTCCCGTCACCCACGTGGACATATCGCTGGCTAAAAACAAGACGGCGTTGGCCACGTCATCGACGGTTCCCAGACGCGCGATGGGCCTATCCTTGGCGCACGACTCTTTGTATGCCTCATCGTACGTTCCCCCCAACTGCTCACACTCGTTCCGGAGCATGGGTGTATCGATATCACCGGGGCAGACACAATTGACCCGGATGTTGTGCCTGCCGTGGTCGATGGCCATGGCCCGGGTCATGTTCAGGGTACCGCCCTTCATGGCACAGTACGAGACGGCGTTCTCACCGCCCCTCAACGACCACCCGGAACCCGTATGGATGATACTGCCTGCACCGCTTTTAATCATATGAGGAATGACGTATTTCGAGAGCAGATACTGACCCTTCAAGGAGACATCCAGCGCCAAATCCCACTCGTCGGGTTCCAGGTCTACGGCATTCTTGCGTATGGCCACACCCGCGTTGTTGAAGAGGATATCGATCCTCCCGTATGCGTCGATGGTCTTAGCGACGGCGGCCCGGCAATCCTCGGCCTTTCTGACGTCGCAGTGAATATACATCGCCCTACCGCCCTGGCTTTCTACCTCGGAAACGGCTTTGGCGCCGTTCTCCTCGTCGATATCCAGAATCGCCACACGCGCGCCGAATTCGGCAAGCCGCTTGGCCGTGCCCAGACCAATACCCGACGCACCGCCCGTGATAACAGCGACCTTTCCTTCCAGGGATAATAATTCGGAAGCTTTTTCAGGAATGCCCATCAGAAAAACCTCCTAAAAATTCCTCTTCTTCAGTTGATGGAAGATTGCTTCATGTACATTCACGATAGATCCTTTAAATACTGCCCCGACGTCTCGCCGCCGTCGATGGGCAATGCCTGACCCGTGATGTACGACGCCTCTTTCGAAGCCAGGAACGCGAAGAACCCAGCGACCTCCTGGGGAGTGGCGTGCCGGTTCATGGGTATGTCCGCGTTCACGGCCTCCAGCATTTCCGGTGTGTATTCCGCCTGCTGCATGGGTGTCAGGACATAACCCGGGCATAAGGCGTTCACGCGCAGCCAGGGGGCAAATTCCAGGGCCAGTGTCTTGGCAAGGACGATCACCCCGGCCTTGGACGCGTTGTAATCCGAGTACAGTGGATGTCCTTCCAGCCCGTTGGTCGATCCCATCAGGAGAACGACACCCGAGCCCTGCGTCTTCATCCGTCGAATGGCCTCCTGGGCGCAGAGAAACATACCGTCTAGGTTGACGCGCATGACCTTGGACCATTGGTCGTAGGGGATATCCAAAAACCGCTGGCGCACACTGATGCCGGCATTGGAAATCAGAACATCGATGCTTCCCAAGGTGTTGTCGATATCCGTGAAAGCCTTCTTCACGTCATCCGGCTCGCTCACGTCACATCGGATGCCACCCGCAAAGCCCGGATTCTCGGTCAACGCCTTTTCCAAAGCCGACTCATTCCAATCCACGATGAATACCCGGGCACCCTCATCCACAAATCGTATGGCCGTCGCCAGCCCGATACCGCTGGCTGCCCCCGTGATCACGACCCGTTTTTCTTTCAGATCTGGATACATACCCATATTTATTCCCTTCTTATTAAGAATGAGGATGAATGATCGAATCGCACCGTTTATATTTCGAACTGACGATTAGCGCTGTTCATGATATTAAAAAATCTGCGACACGATTGACTTCACACCTTAAAGCTTGTATTCGGCTTTCCGGGACGTGTTCAATATCGAGCCCATCACTGCGGCAGCGGTCCCGCGGGTAAGTGCTCCATCAGATATCGCGTCAAGAGTTCGTACAAATGCCGCGTCGTTCCCTCTCCCTCGCGAATGGCGTGGGTCCGATTTGGATACGACATCATCGTAAAAAACTTGTTGTGCTCGATGAGTTCATTAATCAGCGCTTCGGTACTCTGATAATGAACGTTGTCATCACCCGTGCCGTGAACGAGCAGTAAATCTCCTTCAAGCCGATGGGCAAACGTGATGGGCGATCCATCCCTGTATCCTTCCACGTTGTCTTCCGGAAGGCCCATGTACCTTTCCTGGTAGATCGTATCGTAGTAGCGCTGATTGACGACCGGTGCCACGGACATGCCCGTATGGTACAGTTCCGGATACCGGAACATCATGTTCAGCGTCATCGAGCCTCCACCACTCCATCCCCATATACCGATGCGGTCTGCATCCGCGTATTCCCACGTGCCTATGATTCTCGCTGCGGCCGCCTGATCCTTGGACGCTAGAATACCGACTTGGCGGTACACACACTTGCGCCAGGCCCGTCCCCGAGGTGCGGGTGTCCCCCGATTATCCACGCTCATCACGATGTATCCGTTCTGGGTCAGCAAAAGATGCCACAAGTACCGGTTCCCCATCCAACGATCCAGAACCGTCTGTCCGGCAGGTTCCCCGTACACATGGAAGAGGACAGGATACTTTTGGGTCGGATCAAAATCCGGAGGCTTCATCTGATACCCATCCAGTTCAATGCCTTCATCGATTTCGACTCGGAAAAATTCCACGGGATGGCGCTGGAGCGCATCCACCTTTTCACGAAGCTCGGTGTTATCCACCAGCGTGCGAATGACTCTGTGATCCGACAAACGAATCAACTCAACGACCGGGGGATTCTCGAAAGAAGAGAAGGTATGGAAGGCCCATCGTGCATCATCGGAAATCTGGTAGCGGTGCGTTCCCGATTGTTCCATAGGACTCATGCGTTCTGGAACGCCCTTCCCGTCAAGTCGAACGCGGTAAAGATAACGCTGAGTGGGATTCTCTGGCGAAGCGATGAAGTACAGCCATCCCCTCTTTTCATCGACCGCTTCTATGCTGATCACATCATAATCGCCCGGGGTGATGAGCCTCATCTCGTCCCCTGTACGGGACACCCGGTACACATGTCGCCATCCGTCCTGCTCGCTCACCCATGTGAAAGCCTTCCCTTTATCCAGCCATGTAAGATCATCCACCACATCCAACCAGGCGCTGTCCTTATCCGTGAGAACGGTCCGCATACGACCGGTTGAAGCATCGCCCAGCATGACCTCGTTCTTATTCTGAAGTCGATTGATATGTTGAAGTACGATTTCTTCGGAATTGGCCGCCCATTCCATACGGGCGATATAATTGTTGCGCGAATCACCGGGCACGTCGAACCATAGGGTTTCTCCCCCCGCGGCATCGACGACGCCGACCCGGCATGCCGAATTGGTTGTACCGACCTTGGGATACTGAACCGGGATGATCTTGGAATAGATGGAATCCGTGTTGTTGATCATGTAGAATTCGCCCACGCCCTCGGCATCGAGTTGCCAGTAGGCGATACGCCGGCCATCCGGGCTCCATCGAAAGCCGTCACGCAGGCCAAACTCTTCCTCGTAAACCCAATCAAACGTGCCGTTGATGATCGTTTGCGAACCGTCACGGGTGATCTGGACGATTTCATGATTGCCGATGTCTTCCACGTAGATGTTGTTTTCACGCACGTATCCCACCTTCTTGGCATCAGGCGAAAATTTTGCAAACATCAGTGTCGACGGCTCGGCATTGCCGCCCAGTTTAGACAATGCCCACGTTCTTAAATCGACGAGCCAATAATCTCCCCGCGTTTCCCTCCGCCACACGCGCTTTGTATTCGTAAAGACGAGCAGCCATCGTCCATCCGGAGACCAGGTATAATCCTCTATCTCCAGAGGAGACAACTGGCCCGTCGGTATGAGCCGTTCTGCTGGTACGACAACCTCCCGGCGGCCGCTTTTGGGATTGTATTTCACGATATCTTCTGCATTCGGATGCGTCTCCGACTCCTCCAGGGTCGTGTAACCCGACCCATCCTCCAGCCAGCGTGCAGGGCCGAACTCCTCCACACTAAATTCTTCTGCGCTGAATATCCTCTCCAGCGTCAGGAGGGACAAATCCCCTTCCTGCGCCAGTAGCATCGATCCTGCATACACAGATAGCGACAGTAAAATCAAGAGATGATGGCGTCTCATGGTTTGTTTCTCCTATCCAGGTGTACGGTTCCTATCCTCGGATTTACAGTATACAAAATCCTGCGATTCAGACCTGATATTATATGGCGTCTTTTCATTTCATGAACTCAATATACGCCGCAAACGGAGGTAATAATGACTCCCGATGACGACACTTTTTATTAGACCGACGAATCATTTCGCATCAAACCGATGCGTTCGCTATTTCTTTAAACACCCAAATCAACCCAACCTCAGCCGTATTTTCTCCGCTATTTAAGGTTGATACCTCGCCCCGTCCACGGTGGTCAATGTCCAGATTTGGGGGCGCTCGGGTGTTTTCTTCTGGAACCGTTCCAGGAAAGTCTCGGATATTGTCTCGACATCGCCCGCGCCCAATTCAGCCAGGCAGATCAGACTGCCCCCGAATCCAGCACCCGTCAATCGAGCACCGATGACGCCCGACTGCCGGCACAGCCACTCTACCATGTTATCCAGCAGGGGAAGGCTGACCTCGTAATCTCGGCTCAGACTCTCGTGTCCGGCCACGAGTATATCGCCGGTACGTTTCCTGTCTTCCCTTTCCAGGGCTTGAATGAGGGCGAACACCCGTTCCTGTTCCGTAACCACATGCCTGGCTCTGCGATGGATGCGTTCTCCCAAATCCGACTTGTGCGATTCCACCAAATCCGTGGTGGCGTCCCTCAGGGCACCGATCCGGGGATTCGTTTTCCTGAGAATGCTCACCGCTTTCCGGCACGACTCCAGCCTCTCGTTGTAAGCGCTTGCCGCCAACGAGCGGGGAATGCCCGAATAGATCGAGATAAGGTCGATACCTTCCGGCAGCCGATGATGCGTCATTTCCATGGTTCGGCAATCCAGCAATCCGGCATGTCCCCTTCGACATGCTCGGGAGGCAAACTGATCCATGGGACCGCATTGCACGCCGATAAAATGGTGTTCGCTCTTCTGGCAGAACCGCACCATTCGCGCGTCGTCCATTTGAAAACCTTCCAGGCGTTCCACGGCCGTGGCCGTGGCAATCTCCAAGGCAGCCGAAGAACTCAATCCCGAAGCCACGGGGACCGTCCCGTTGACGACGATATCCTTGCCGGAGATCGTCCAGCCATCGCGTTCCATCTCGGCCAGTACGCCCATGATGTACGATACCCAGTGCGGCCGGTCGTCGGGCAGTTGATCCAGATCGAACTCAAATCCTTCGTCCAGGTTGGCCGTGTACAAACGAAATCGTCTGTCTGTGCGGCTGGATGCAGCCACCGCCGTAAACCGGTCGATGGCCACGGGCAGCACATGGCCCTCATTGTAATCCGTATGCTCACCGATCAGATTCACACGGCCTGGAGCCGCGACTGTCCGTGCCGGTTCGTGTAGAAATCGTTTTTCGAATATATGCTTCGTCTCGTCCAACAGGTCCATGTGTCTCTCTTATTCTTGGATGATCCAGTTTCCATCTCGGTTACGGATTCTCGTGAATGATCAACAGCCATCCTTTGCCGGGCGTCATCGGGATCGTATCCTGCGGCTGGAACCGGCGTACTTCCTGGAAATCCTGGACGGCAGGCGCGTCCATCACAGCGGAATCGGGATCAAGTCCCAGGGCTTCCCAGTCGATGGCAAGCGTGACCTCCACGGCCTCTTCTGCCCAACTGGCCACGGCAACCAGGGTCTTACCCTCCTTCACATAGGCCGTTGTCAGGACGTCCCGGCAGCCCGATGTAACCGGGCGGGACGGAACCCAGTAGCCGATCATCCGGCTGTCATGAATACCGAATTCGTCCCAGACCTTCCAGATGGGACGGGGATCGCCCGCCCAGGGCAGACGGCTGGTCATCCCGAAAATCATTCCCCGCCACGGATTGCCGCCGTCCTGGAGCATTTCGCCCATCAGACCGAAGGGAATTCCCGACATTTCCACGAGCCAGAAGTCGGGTTGGGCGTTGTAGTCGAAATACTCGCCGAACCAGAGCCGGTTGATGTACGGGAAATGCTCCAGGTAAAGGTTGGCGCTGTTGGCAAACCCGTCCCTGGGATTGTACTGATTCGCCGAGTGGAGATCGACGAGCGCTCCATCCCGGTTCCGGTCCAGGATCTTCCGCAACCGTTTCATCACCGTCCGGTCGAAGGCCACATCGTCGATGTACAGACCGTCGATGCCGACGTTTTTAACCAGCCAGTTCAAACCTTCCAGATAATAGTTATGCCAGCGGGACACGCCGCTGTTAATCACGGCGGCATCCTTCAACCGGGGCACCAGCCATCCGGCGATATAGTCCTGATCCAGATGCTCCTGGAGCCAGGAAAAACCTCCGCCCGGCCCGGACGACAGGATTTCATCCCCCAGGCTGAACAGGGCAAACAGTTCCGGAGCAATATTGGAAAGTTCTCGCACGGTGTAGTAAATCTTCATTTTCATGCCCTTATCGTGGGCTTCGTCGATGTATGCCTTCATCTCTTTCGGACGCATGAACGGGTAGTTGATGTAGGGATTGATATCCGTGGCATGATGCACGTTGATGGTATTGGCGCCCAGTGAAGCGATGGTGTCCACCGGGCTGAAGCGATGATAATAGCGGTTCGTCCAGTGAGCCCGGGTGTCCAGAAGCTTGAACGGTGTGAGCGCGATTCGAAAATTAAAATGGAGTTCCTCGGATTTCCGAAGGATTCTCTCGCCGCTGAAGGACGTAAGCATCACGGTCTTTCCATTTGTTTCTTCCAGGCGGAAGCCCCCCTTTCCCTCGTTGTACCACGACGGCGGCATGTTCAAGGGCTTCAGCTGATAGAAATTGGTATTAAGGGGCCTGGAATAATTCTCGTCCTTGAAACTGCACTGAAGGCCCGCATTCACGTCACCCACCCAGACGCCGTCCTGATTCTTCTCCACGTCCCACGTCCATGCGAAGGATTCGGGACGGTATCCGCCCTTGTACCCCATGCCCATCATATATCGTGCCACCTTCTTATTCATCTGGATTTCCAGACGGATATCTTTTATGTGGATGTCCTCCGATGCACTGAGCGCAACCTCGAACTCGATGTTGCCGTCGAACTCCATCTGAGCGTGACAGTCCATCGCCAGCGACGATGCCTCACTCTTTGCTTCCCAGGCTACGGCGCCCTGGGTCTGCTTGGTGATCTTAAAAGACCGGGACTTCCATTCGAGGGTATTCCCCTGGGCATCCTCGACAACCAATCGGACGGGTGCAGTCAACACATTGATCGGGTCTTTCGTCAGACGAGTCATCTCCAAGTCAAAAAAACTCTGAATCTGTTTCAGGAAACCGTCGTCGTTCAGATAAACTTTCCTGCCCAGACAGGCGACCGTCTTCCTGCTGACTTCCATGGGCGTGAACGGCGGGACGATCTCGTCGTCCTCAGCCACGCGCGAGTTCAGCCACCGCAGCCTGGAATGTCGCCAGGGCTCGCTGTCACCTGCATCCACGAGCACACGATCCGACACATCCAGCACCAGCCGAACCGTTTTGGCTTCCAGACCCACAGGGGCCACCGTTACGTCACTCTCGTACCGCCCGGGATTCAAACTCATGGGAATCTGAACACCCATCCACAGGGCCTGCACCTTGCCCCGCTTCACAGAAACGACCTTGTCCATCGGCCTGCCCACCCAATCGATACCGCCCGTGTTAAAACACGTGAATTCGGATGCAGGAACCACGGTCTCTCCCTCCGAATTCTTCAATCCCGTAAAACGGACATCCAGGTCTTCGATGTCTGCCCGGGCCGCGTATACCCCGACCTGGAACGCGTAGTATTCACCCCGGCATGCGTCACCCTCGAACGTCTTCCCCTGACCGTCCTTGATCCACGTAAACGGCAAATCCTCGGTCATCCGGATGGGATACCGCCGATCCTCTGGGAATAGAAAATAGTTACCATCGGCGTACTCGTCGAAAAGGGCCTCCATTTCATCCGGCGTCGCGATAACCTCCATCGGGTAGAAGCTGTTGAACGCATCGATGGACTGGAACTGGACGAGTTCGGCTCTCGGAAGGTTTTTCCATGCTTCCGCCGATAATCGATCATCCGTCAGATCGTGCCTAATCAGCCATGCCTCATCCGCCGTCTCCTCCGGTTTTCGATAGGTCACTGTGGGGTAGGCGCTGCGCCCAGAAGTAATATAGGACATATAATACACATGATACTCACCCGGAGCGGTCTTGGGCTGGAACACAACGTCGCCGTAAGCCCTTTCGATACGGATACAGCGGACATTGGTGATGCGTTCACCCGTGGAAGCATCGACCACGATGACGAGTTTCTCCTCAGGGTGTGCGTCCCGTCTTCTCCAGGGAATGTGGGCCCAGATGGCATCGCCTTTCTCAGACACCTTCAGGACGACGCGATGATTCCCCAGAGAATCCGCGTCCCATTCCCCGACACCGAAATACGAGGCATCCGTAAAATCCTGCGATGATTTTTTCAGCCCGTCGAACGCCGACAGATAGATCGGTAGGGTGAATGCCAAGATCACGATTTTTATAAATCCATTCCTTATACTCATCGTTTATTCCTCGTTTGATTGAACTCGTATTCCTGTTGATGGAAGCTCATCCGTCGATCCGGTACGTTCGGTTACCGTATGAATTCAATCCGACTCCGTCCTGATTGGACCGAGAAGATGATCAAGGCATATTTTAATTCCATGTCTGAGCGATGGAAGTCATGGATTATCGAACGATCCTTACCACCTCCACCACCAGCGTAAAGTGAGGATCGCTCTCCACGGGATTCCAGGGCGTTCCCTGCACTCCTGTCCGGATATTCTTCAAGATAGCCTCGGCCTCTTCCAGGCGGCCTTGGAATCGGGCACTCGCCCATTCTGCGGGCAAACTCTCCGGCTGTGCCGTTTTCCA
>Ga0180432_10007315_pt1 | contig 14069 bp, 14 predicted proteins | sample SS_ome_10_FD_132414 | JGI IMG/M metagenome (GOLD analysis project Ga0180432, IMG submission 132414) | Hypersaline lake sediment archaeal communities from the Salton Sea, California, USA - SS_1_MS_2 metaG | ecosystem: Environmental > Aquatic > Non-marine Saline and Alkaline > Hypersaline >...
ATGCTTCCCTCGACGTCCAGTACATCCTGGCATTCTTCCGTTCCATCTATCGGCTGGGTATCCTGGGCAAAGAACGGGTTCAGTACTGGAAGCTGTTGGTGTGGACGCTGTTTCGCCGTCCCAGGTTGTTCCCCCTAGCTGTGACCTTTGCGATCTACGGCTACCACTTCCGCAAGACCTGTGAGCAGCATGTCACCTTGGCCTAGAAAGTGGCTCCGTGCAACCTGGATGGTCGAGATAGGCGGACATTTTCCTTTCGAGCCTCTATCGCAAGAACAAAAGAGGCAGCACCTACTATATTGATGCTGCCTTTGTCTCTTTTATCTAATTCTGTCTCTTACGCTACGACGACAACGTCGTTCGCCTGGGGGCCTTTTTGCCCTTGGCCAAGAGTGAATTCGACTTTCTGCCCTTCCTCTAGCGACTTAAAACCGTCGCCACGAATGGAGCTGAAATGCACAAACACATCTTCGCCCAGCTCGCGCTGAACAAAGCCGAATCCCTTGTCGTTGTTAAACCACTTGACGGTACCGGTTGCACGTTCTGCCATGGTTTTGTTACCTCCTGAGTGTTGGGGGTTTCATCTAAGCAGAACGCTCTAGGTGGGAATCCAAAAAGCTGTACTCCAAAATAAAACGGCTGCAAGACTGCCAACAACGCATGTATCATATCCCATCTTGGAACAACTATCAAGCCAAAGAAAAACCGGCGTGATTCATGTAAACTCCTACTTGAGTGGGCCTAGTGTAGCTGCCGATACCGGATTGCTGCTTTGCGCGCTGTGAAACTCAGACGCACAGAGGTCAGGCCTGTTGACTCCGCTCTAAGTGTATGCTTGATCTAACCCCCATTTGCTGAGGCGTAGGATATCGAGTAGTATGAATTACATAATTTTTCTAAGCTGGTGATATCCGCTTGACCTTATCTCTTGAGGGGTGCGTGCAAGTTGCACGTTTTTGGTACCGGAGGGCAACGCGCTTAGCCAGAGTCCACGACCTGGACCCGAGAGTCTTCATTGGTCTATCCATGTTTGGGGCAATAATCCATGGGCTCTACTATCTACCTTGCTTCAAAGGGGAAACCGTGGAACTCGGTTTCCTTGTGCTCCTGCGATCCCTGGCCCTTGTAGCCCCGCTCTACATTCTGCTCAAGGGAAAGCGGATTGCTCGGGTGATTAACGGTTCCCTTGTCGCTGGTTGGTCTCTTTATACCGCCTGGCACGTCTGTTACTTCGTCTACCTTTAGCGAAAGCAGCTCTCGCTAAGCTTCTCGGTGTTACCGGTCCTGGGAACTAGCTTTACCCCAGAACTGGACAACGGATATGGTGAGAAGCGACCTTGACTCACGTTGCGAGAATGAGCATCGGTATGCGAAAGTCGAGCGCCTCACAAACAAAAACCGAAAGCGCATCCAGGGGGCAGAGCCTGGGGGATTCGAACCACGAAGTGCTTATGGAATGGACCTTTCTGGATGTCACGAGTTTGGGTACGTGGGTGGCACGCGCGGAAGTGCTGATTGCAACCAGGGTTTGAGATTTTTGTGGGGCCTGGGGGACTGATTGTAGAACTCAGGTATTGGCACTCGCGTGGTGACGACCCGGGGGTTCGAGAGAAAGACCCTACGAAAAGGCGCATTCGGCACACGCACATACTCGAATGTCGCGCAGCCCCCGGTACCCGGATACGTGATAAGCTGATCATCAAATCGCATCTTCGCGAAACCGCTCCTCGCCAATCGTGCCAGCGGCCTCGCACTCACTCCCTTGCCAGGCCGGGAGGGGTACCTGCTTGGGGTAGGGGTATACCTGTCAAGTACCAACTCTTCAGTTAAACCGATTATCAGGGGCAATAGGATGCTGTAAAGCCAGCTCTTGTGCCGTCGTAGGTACGCGCCCTTTTTCAAGGGACATCGGCAAGCGTCGCAGACACCTCGATGGATTGCTGGCTTGGGCGCACACGTGGCCCTCCATCTTGTCTTCCCGGACAAATCTGTGTAGACAGTATTGCTAAACTGGATGATCCAAGTTTGCCCCGTTCAATCGGGTATAGTAGGCACATGGTCCGTCAATTTTACCTGTGGGTGATCGCCCTCGCGGTCGTGTTATGCTGTTGCTGCAGTCTCGAAGGCCGTTGCGGCACGGTTGCGGGATCGCCGGTGACACCGATTCCCAATTGGCTGCTCTACCCATGGGAACTCCTCAGGAGTCTGTGGGACGCTGTCTTTGGACGGGACGATGTACCCCCGCCGGAGTGTGCCGACTTTATCCGCTTCCACCCTGCTGATTTCTCCAGCCCGACCGCCCACATCGAGATTCCCCAGCATCCGTTCATGGCGTCGAATGGGGGCAACAACATGCACTGCGACAGCCACATGAGCGATGCCTACGAGGCTGCCGGACCGATTGGGCTGAACGCGCAGGTCATGTCGAGAACGCAGGGCTTCGGAGGATACGGAACGATTGCCTACGACAGCTGGGGACGGCTTATCGCCGTGTACAGCAACGGAAGGAAGTTTCAGCTCGAGCTCATGGATCCCTACACGCTGGAGGAATTGGCGTCCTATGATCTCCCCCCACGCCCCTGGTACTGGCTTCTTCAAGGCATCATGCCGTGGGAGTACATCGGTGCCGGGATGTACTTCTACCTTGACGACCAGGACTGCGCGATCGTGCCGACGACGAAGAACACGGTTCAAGTCGTCGAAGTCCCGGATACCGGCGGAGAGTTCGAGCTGATCCGCGAATATGACCTTGCCGAGCACGTCGTGCCGATGCGTTGGCCAAAGAGAGACAGTGTCGCCTGGGTGTTGCCGGACTGGAGGGGAGACTACTACTGGTACGCCACCACCGGAGGGTTGGTGGGAACTGTCGACGTCTGCTCCGGCGAGATTCGCACCTTGCGCCTGGATGGGGAGATCGTAGAGAACTCGTTTGCCGTGGCCGAAGACGGCGCCTACATCCTCTCCGATCACGCCCTCTATCGTCTCAGCCACGACAGAAAGGGGAACGTCTTAGTCGATTGGCGCACGGAATACGATCGCGGCCCCCGGAGAAAGCCCGGCCACATCACCCGAGGTTCGGGGACCTCCGTTTCGCTCATGGGTGGCCAGGATGGACTGGTGGCGATCACCGACAATGCTGAGCCGAGGATCAACCTGCTAGTGATCAGGCGCTGCGACGGCACGGTAGTTTGCAGCACGCCCTTGTTTGAGGAAGGCAAGAGCGGAACGGACATCAGCGTGGCATGCTTCGAGCACGCCGATGGGACCGGACAGGGAACCGGTGTCTACTCGGTGCTCGTTGAGAACAATTGGGGTCATCATACCTTCCCCCGTTCTCGCCCCAGACCGGGCCTCACGCGCGTGGACGTTGCCCGGCACGATGACGGCACTTACAGCTGTGAAGAGATCTGGACAAGCGGCGAGAAAAGCATCGGTGTCTTCAAGCTATCGCTTGGAAGCGGACTGGTGTACATGTACTGGCGAAGCGAGGACTGCCCGATCACGCAGTGGTACCTCGCGGCCGTGGACTTCGCGACCGGCAAGACCGTGTACAAGAAGCTGGTCGGTACAGGGTTGGGGTACAACAACTGGGCTGGAGCGCTCTTTCTCCACCCGGACGGTGGGATCGCCTATTCCACGACCATCTTCGGCCTGGTGATGATTCAAGATGCAGTCCCCTGACGCCGAGGCCACAAGGGAGACTTCGAATTGCAGCAATGCGATCGCGAACGATCCTCAACACGCGGAAACGAGAGGCCCCGCATGACTCAGACGAAACGCCCATCGAACGCCGAACATCCGGTCGCCCTCGGCTCGTTCCGCAGCTGGATCAGGGTGCTCCGCCGAAGCGGAGGCATCGACCGCGCGTACGTCCCTCGCGCGGCGTTCGTCTCGCTGACCACTCTGCTGACGAGTCCTCTGCGGCTCTGGGAACGGGCTCGATACGGGAGAAGGATCCGGAGTACGGCGATTCATCCTGCTCCCGTCTTCATCATTGGTCACTGGCGCAGCGGCACGACGCATCTGCACAATCTCATGTGCCAGGACGAGAATCTCGGCTATCTGTCCACTTTCCAGGCCATGGCTCCGGGCTTCTGCCTCATTGGCAACGGGACGATCAAGCGGTTCATCGCAAGACAGGCGAAAGCACGCTATCCCACCCGGCTGATCGACAATATTCCTCTTGCCTTTGACGCCCCGCAGGAAGATGAGTTTGCGCTCGCCAACCTGTCGCCCGACTCCTTTATTCACGCGTTCTCGTCTCCGCGGCAAGCGCAGGATCTCTTCGAGCGGTGTGTCTTATTCGACGGCCTCTCCGAAAGGGACCGCTCCCGATGGATCGCCACCTATCTGGCGTTGCTGCGCAAAGCCACGCTGGCAAGCAGGAGAAAACGATTGGTCATCAAGAACTGCGCGCACACCGCGCGCATCAAGACGCTGCTTGACCTCTTTCCAGACTCCAAGTTCATCCACATTCATCGCAACCCCTACCACGTCTTCCTCTCGACGCTGCACATGCACAGCACCGTGCTCCCACGATCTCAACTGCAGGAGATCGAACCCGAACAAGTCGAGGTGTGTGTCCTGCGGTTCTACGGCCAACTCATGCGCAGATTCCTCGCCGACAGGCCCCTGATCCCGGCGGGCAACCTCGTAGAGGTCCGATTCGAGGAGCTGGAGGCCTCACCCCTCGCTCAACTGCGTCAGGTATACGCCGGATTGGGCTTGCCCGGCTTCGCCGCCGCGGAATCGGGTTTCCGGTCGTACCTCGATTCCGTTACCGGTTACAGGAAGAACACCTACGAACTCGACGGGCACGTCATCGCGAAAGTGAACCGGCACTGGGGGTTTGCCTTCGATCAGTGGGGGTACGGCCGCCTGGAGCCGCTTCCCGATTCCGGCTAGCGCGATGCGACTACGATCGCAAGGTTGTCTCAGTCGGTCACCTCTCGCAATCGTGTAAGTAGTCTCTCGGCTGCGATCTTGGCCTGTCGGTTCCAGAACGGCCAGTCGCCGATCTCGCCTTCGAGCACGATCGCCGTCTCGCGTTTGATGAGCTCGGCGTCGCGTACGCCGGTCAGTTGACCGAAGTAGTTGTACGTGAAGCCCCAGTACTCGGCGAGAATGACGCGATTGTGCAAGTACGAAGGGTCCATCGCGATCGAGTCCTCGACGAGCGCCAGTCCGGCTTCCTTGTTCCCTCCCAACGCTCCGGGCGACATGATTTGAAGAGAGCCCAGGGCGCTGGCCGAGCTGCCGCCCCAGAATCCCGGGCTCAGTTCGACACACCGGCCGAACAATGCGAGGACTGAACCTTGTTGAAGCAGCCCCTGGATCGGATTCATCCCGCACAGCATTCCCCAGTTGTTGGCCGTCCAGTGCATCGCCGCGACATCGGTGACGTAGGACAGGGCCTCTTTGAGTCCCTTGGATTCGTGCGCCGCGAAATGCGGGTTCAACCGAAGACTCTGCAAACCGAAAGCCTTGCCCTTGGTGAACAGCTCCTTGTCCTCGGGCGTGTTGCCATCGGAGAACATGGTGGCTTCGTAGCACAGCTGCGACAGACGATTGAGCACGTACGCCTGGGACGAAAGCGAGAGCGTATCCAAACTTGGAAGGACCGCCTCATAGAGCGCGATGGCTTCGATCATGCTCTCCTGAAGATATCGCGTCATGCAGGCCAGGTCGGCCTGAGCGATGAGAGCAGCCGGTGAATCCGCTCCCAGGGCGGTGCCGAATTCAGCAAGCACGACGAGGACGATGGCTAGACACAGCGTGGACGAACAAGATACACGAAACATGGAACCGCTCCTTTCTGTTGAATGGCTGAGCTATTTTCCATGACTGGCAAGCCTCTGCCAAGGCCACGGATGAAACGCAATCGACTGGAAATAGTCCGATGCCGTTACAGTCACCGCGAAAACTTGACCAGGGATAAGGTGAAAATCGACCTTGATTGACCCTGCCCAATCTTCGGACCAATCGGAAGAGGAGGAACCCAGACCTTTAACCTCTACTCAATCGGAAGATCGAACCACAGTCAAGCGGCGTCAATCGGTGACGTTGCATCCGGCGCACATCATCTTGCCAATGTGATGCGCATTGCCGGAGCCTATAAGACAGCAGGCAGAACTTCCGCACTGACTATTGAGGGGTAGTTTGGAACCTGGGGGACTGAATGTAGAACGTGTTCATTGGTGGCGGTCTGGCTCCCTCGCCACCTTTCCCGAAACGGCGTCATGTGAGATCCCCTTCGGATCTGGCACTGGTCCGTCCGGTGTCCGTCTGAGAGTGGGCTGGGTATCAACGCGGACTAGCTTTCGAACCGAACCGAGATCGTGGGGCAGGTCAGGGGCATGCGCGGGTCTTGGCTCGCGCTACGCTGGATCCTCAAGGGCCCTCCTTTCCACCCGGGCGAAGTCGATCCAGCTCGGTAGTGTGGTACGGCTTCACTGAGCTGCCGAGTTGATGTGCGCTCGGCATGCGGCTAGGATGACTGATCGGCCAGGGCGACTCCCAGGCGAAGATGAGGTGCAGTCGATGGTAGAGGAGAAGCGGACGACGATTCTCGAAGCAGCGATCCAGACATTCGCGTCCAAAGGATTCCACGCGGCCCGGATCAGCGACGTGGCCCAGCTCGCTGGAATCGGTAAGGGCACTGTTTATCTCTACTTCTCCAGCAAGGAAGACCTATTGATCTCCATCCTCCAGCAGTACGTCTCTGAAGCCTTCGCGTTTGCAGATCAGCTGGACGAGCAGGACGTCGGCCTGCATCGAGGAATCGAGTTGTTCTTCAAGCGCGGTTTGGAACGCCTCGTCGAGAACCCCGGATTCTTCGCATTGATGGAACAGCGAGTCTTCTTGGCCGATCCGGAGTTGCGGCGGCGAGGGGACGAATTCTTCCGGTCGATCATCGGGCGGATCGTCGAGAAGCTGGAACTCGTGATCCGTCGCGGGAAGATCCGGTCTTGCGATCCCACGATTGTGGCGTGCGCCATCATTGGAACCCTCTCTTCGCTAACGTTCTATCGCGTGCTCCACCCGGAGGCGGAGCTGAAGGAAGTCATGCCCCGGTTCACGCACGAGCTGGCCCGCTTCATCACCGCGGCGCTTCAGCCGGGTGGGACCGGAAACGTGTAGATCGCACCATCACGCCCTCCTGCCAAAATCGAACCATCTCTGTTCCCGACATCCCGTGCCGAGCTTTCGACGACTGAGGTGCACGTTGTGAGTGACGCACTTGACAGGGGCGTCTCTTTAGGTGAAACTGACCGGTCAGTCAGACGACCGGCTGGTCAGTTTGTATGAGCGGAGGATGGCAATGTTGGACCAGATAAGACGAATCAAGAGACAGCAGATCCTCGAAGCAGCGATGCGCGTCTTCTCGGAGCGGGGCTTCCACCACGCCACCGTCTCCGAGGTAGCCCGCACGGCTCACGTCGGCAAGGGCACGGTCTACCTCTACTTCGACGGGAAAGAAGACCTTCTCGTCTCGCTGTTCGACGAACTGGTTGACAAACTCATCTGGGTGTTGGACCGAGTCATGGTCAACGGAGCGTCCCTACAGGAGGCAGTCCGTCGTCTCGTCGCGGAGCAGCTTGACCACGGGATGATGGAGGCGTACGTCTTCCGGCTGATGGCCCAACAGCCGTTTCTCGCCGATCTCGCGTTGCAGCGGGAGAAGCGAACACTTGTTCAGCGGGTTGTCGAGCGCGGCGCGGCGCGAATCCGTGACGCCGCTTCTCAAGATGTGGTCCGACCGTGCAACGCGACGTTGTGCGCCTGTGTGCTGCTGGCCCTCCCCGGCGCGATGCCGTTGTACCGGGCGGTGTCCTCGGATACCACGCTTCCAAGGGCCATTTCCCACGTTGCGGACGAATTGTCCGAGATTCTCTGGAACGGATTGAAGAAGGAAGGTTCATGATGACGACAACCAAACGGTTCACCCCCTGGATAGCCGCGATCCTTTGGATCACAGCCGCTGTCACCCTGAGCGGAGTGGCGCAAACGCCGCACGAAGCTGATTCGGGCGCGACATCGGGATCCGCTCCGCGCATTCTCCTCATCGACGAGACGAGGACGTTCGCCTCGACGATGCGTGTCGGTAGGCTTGCTGGCGCGCTTCGGCAGGGAGGAGTCGATCTCGAGGTTCGACTCGAAACGTTCTCTTCGAGCTACGTCGATCCGCTCGCCGCCGACGCGGCGCCTCGAGAGTCATTCGATCTGATCCTGATCGTCCCGATCGGGATCGAGGACGGATCGGTCCCGGAGGTGTGGTTGCTCTACGGGTCCAGCACCGGAGCTCCGGCCCGCTCCGAGATCGAGCCGCTACGCGGCCTGTTGTCGGCGGTCTTCGAAGGCTTGGCCGTCCCGTTGGGTGCCGCGGAGGACCTGTGGGTCGCCTGCCTCGCCTCGCTGTACGAAACGCAGGGATGGCTGCGATGAACCGGCTCTTCTCTTGGATCGTCGATCACCCGTGGCCAGCCATCGCAGTCGTGCTTGCCGCCACCGTCGTCGTCGGCCTCGGCCTCCCAAGGCTGCAGATCAACACGGATTTCGAGAGCTATCTCGACTCCAACGATCCGTCCGTCGTGGCCAGGGAGCGCGCCGAGGAACGCTTCGGATCCCAGGACACCCTGATGATCTCCCTTGTCGCACCGGAGACGGTCTTCGACGCCGAGATCCTCCAGACGATCGAGGAGCTGACCACGCGAATCGAGGCACTCCCAGGTGTTGACGAGGTCATGGCACCGCTCAACGCTCAGCTGATCGAGGCGACCGAGGACTCGCTCATCGTCGGCCCGGCAGCCCCGGACGAACGGGCTCCCGAGACGGAGGGGGAGATCGCTGCCCATCGAGATCGGATCCTCAGCAGCAACGACTATCGCGACCTGCTCGTTTCGGCCAGCGGCCGTGCTGCCTGCCTCTACGTCGCGTACCAGGTCGGCTCCGACTCGACTGCACTCACCCGCCAAATCGCCGACCTCGTCGACCAGACGAGCGCGGCGCTCGGCGGCGCGGCCGAGCTCGAGATGACCGGTATCCCGTACATGTCGCTCGCGATGTCCAAGGCGATGGGTTCGGACCTGACGCTTCTGCTGCCGATCGCCCTAGCGATCATCATCCTGGTCCTGTTCCTGAGCTTCCGGTCGGTACGCGGCGTCGCCCTGCCCCTTTCGGTCGTTGTCCTGTCGATCGTATGGACGTTCGGACTCACCGGGTGGATCGGACTGCCGGTCACGATGATCTCGTTCATTTTCCCGGTCTTGTTGTTGGCGATCGGCATCGCGTACGGAATCCACATCCTGAGTCACGCCAACGAGCGGCTTCTCGACGGCGGCGACCACCGCGCGGCGGTGAAGGCGGCGATGGCGCACATCAACGCTCCGGTCCTCATGGCTGGACTGACCACGGTGGCCGGATTCCTTGCGCTGACCACGTCGTTCCTACCGGTGCTGGCTCAGTTCGGCTTCGGGTCGGCAATCGGCGTTGTGGTGGCAATGGCGCTGTCGTTGATCCTGATCCCGGCGATTCTGTCGCTTCTTCCGCCGACGAAGCGTCGGCCGGGCGACGAAGAGGGGGGCTGCCTGGGACGGATCCTCTCCCGGTGGGGCCGCTTCGTCGGCACTCATGGCCAATGGGTGTTGATGGGAACGGTCGTCGTGATCGGCGCATTCGCCCTCGGCGTTCCACGAATGACCACCGACTCGTCCGTCGTGGGGATGCTCGGCGACAACAACCCTACGGTGATCGGGATGCAGGTCATGGAGGACCACCTGTCGGGCAGCGAACAGATCCTGATCGAGGTCGACACCGGGCGTCGCGACGGCCTGAAGGATCCCGCAGTGCTCGCGGAGATGAAGCAGTTGGAGGCGTTCCTCGAGGGGCTCGGCATCCGCAAGACGACATCGCTCACCGGCCTCATCGAGGAGTTGAATCGGAAGTTCCACGGCGACGATGCCTCCTACGAGACGATCCCGGATGATCGCCGCCTGATCTCGCAGCTGCTGCTTCTGTTCTCGTTCCAGGGCGGCGACCTCGGCAGCCTCGCCCTCGGCGATTACTCGGCCGGGGAGGTGGTCGGGATCTACCCGAAGGTCTCCGCCGCCAGATTGGCAGAGATCGTGCAGTCGGTCCAGACGTATCTCGACGAGGAGTTCGGAGCGGGAATCGCGGGCGGCCTGTCCGCCGCGATGGTCGGCGCAACGCAGCTGACGCATCGGATGACAAGCCAACTGATGCTGAGTCAGCTCGTCAGCCTTGCCGTCGCAGTGGTGATCGCCGCCGCGGTCGTTTCGCTCTTGATGCGGTCGATCGTCGCCGGCCTGATTGCCGTCATCCCGCTCGTCTCCACGCTGGTCGTCAATTTCGGCGTGATGGGGTACAGCGGCGTATCGCTCAACATCGCTACCGGGATCACCGCGTCGATCACGATCGGGATCGGCATCGACTACGCGATCCACTTCATCTCCCGCTACCGTGCCGGAATCCGGGAGGGTCGCTCGCGAACCGAGGCTGTCGTGGCAACGATGCGCACGTCGGGAAAAGCGATCCTGTTCAATGCCGTGTCTGTCATCGGCGGATTCCTCGTCCTGTCGGCGTCCTCGTTCCTCGGCCTGTCGCAGTTCGGGCAGCTGATCGCCTTGTCGATGGCGGTCAGCGCGTTCAGTGCGCTGACGGTCATCCCGGCGATCTTCGTCCAGTGGCAGCCTCGGTTCCTCGCCAGTGAGAGGACGTGGCACGACATCGTGAAGGGCCGCCACGCGCTGCGCGTTCGGTCCGGAAAGACAATCAAGCAGTCCGGTTCGTAGGAGAAAACCAGGAGGTTCAGATGTCCAGAAGCAAGATGTTCTTGGTCGCAGTCCTTGGCAGCCTGATGGTGATCGGCTCAGCAGTCGCCGCGCTCGGTATCACCGCAAACGAGATCCTCGACGAGATGGAAGAGCTGTACTCGTTCGACGACGATGGCGCCCAGGGCGTTCTTGCGACAATGGCGATGCACAACGACTACGGCAACGACGTCATATCCGAGTACACCCTCCACATACTCGAACTGACAACGTTCGATACGACGAAGCCCGAGGACGGCGACGAAGTGTATCACGCACTGATGTACTTCGCCGGCGGCGACGAAGACGGCTCGATCTTCCTGATGGAGACGCCGGAGGACGAGGCGGTGGACAGCCGCATGTGGCTCTATCTGCCGGCGCTCGGACTGACCAAGGAGCTCGTCACCGACGAGGACCAGTCCGGCAGTTTCGCCGGCAGCTCAATGAGCTACGACGACCTCGGTGGTGCGGGCGATCTACGCGACGACTACGACGCAACGATCGTCGGAGACGAGACGATGGAGGTCGACGGGACGTCCTACGACGTGTGGGCGCTCGAGCTGATCGCCAAGCCCGACGCCGATGCCGACTATCCGCGCGTTCTCGTGTGGGTAGAGAAATCCGAGTACCTGCCGCTGAGGATGGAGTCGTACAACGATCCCGACGTGCTGGAGACGGAGATGGTATTCCTCGCAATCGGCGAGTTCGAAGGCGACATGACGCCCGAAGTCATCCACTCGATCGACCTTACCGAGGGCACTGCAAGTACGGTGACGATCTCGAACCTCCGCCGACCCAGCGTTTTACTTACTCTCGAAACGTTCGATCCGAACGCCCTCGGAGGCTTCAACATTGATAGCTACGGATTCTAGAATGTCGAGTTTCGTAGTCCTGTTTACGGGTGGCGGGGTGAAGTAGGAAGAAAGAAGAGGGTCACAAGAGCAGAACCACCAGGTAGCGACAAAACAACCTGGGAGGTCTGCCGATGACCCTCGAAGACAACGTATACCTTTCTCGGTTGCATGTCCTGCAGCGCGCCAAGGAGTTGGAGAACGTCAACGCTGCATGCCGCGAGGCAGGGATCTCGCGAATGCTCTACTATCGCTAAAGGACGCGATTCACACTGTATGGAATCGACGGTCTTCACCCTCGACGAACAACAGCGCGTCCAGGACGATGTCCACAGCTTGACTCAACCAAGGAGCGCAAGATCGCCGCGATGGCGCTGTCGGGGCCTGCCTGGGGAACCGAAGCAGGTGAGCCTCCAACTTGAGAGAGGGCATCCTCGTCTCACCAAGCACCGTCTGGCGAGCCCTGCACAGGCTGGGATTGGGAACGCGAACCGAGCACCTACGGATCTTGGAGATGCACAGCGCGAACAGCGCTGAACTTCTCACCGAGAGGACGCGGCGGAACCTGTCACACCGCAAGGTCCGTCACGTGCAGGCAGACAGACGCGGAGACCTCGTCTGCATCGACACGTTCTACATCGGAAACCTCAAGGGCGTGGTCAAGCTATGGCAGCTGACGGACTCTCAGTGATGCAGATACATTAGCTGGTTCGCCTTTCCCTTTAGCTGATTCAAAGCTGGCGGTGAATCTATCGTAGCTGTACACTACTTTAGGGCGGCTTAGTCAACCACGCTGCCGAGGTAGGGATCCTAGCCAGCTCCAAACAATACTCTCGCGTGCTTCCTCACCCGCCTATTCATCACCAGCTGGCTTGATCGCTCGCACACTGATGCTTTCTACAGTTTTCGCCACCTCTTCTAAGGTGTCCGATGAGATCCCAGTTGTCTTTGCCGCTTCGTCCACAACGGCGCCGGAGAACGCTGCCCTGGCTGACACCTCGCTTAGAACCTCCACCTGTTGAAATCCTGCATTCTCTATTGACGCTAGATACTCCGGTTTCATCGCCGCTCCAGCAATGCAGCCAACGTATGCCTCGACCGAATTCCTGACCGCGTCGGGCAAGGCTTTCAGCAAGACGATGTCCGAAACCAGCAATTGTCCTCCTGGCCTCAACGCTCGGTAGGCCTCCTCAAAGACACGCCCTTTGTCGAGAGAGAGATTGATGACACAATTCGATATCACCACGTCAACGGAATTGTCAGCAACCGGCAGGTTCTCAATCTCCCCCAATCTGAATTCGACGTTGTGGTAGTTGCCCTTCCTCGCATTTCCTCTTGCCTTTTCGACCATCTCTGCGGTCATGTCCACACCGATGACATGCCCACGCTTACCCACAGCGTTAGCAGCGAGAAAGCAATCAATCCCCCCACCGGTGCCAAGATCGAGCACCACGTCGCCTTCCTTGAGAGAGGCCAGTGCAGTGGGATTCCCGCAACCTAGCCCCAGGTTGGCTCCCTCGGGAACCGCCTGAAGCTGTTGCTCCGTGTAGCCAATCGCCTTGCTCACAGTCCCCTGAGACGTGTTGCCACATCCACAATCGTTGGCAGGAGTGCAGCAAGAGCTACCTTGCTTAGCCCTTTGAGCATAACGCTCCCTTACCGCTTTTCTGATGTCTTGCTCGTTCACTAGCAGCTCCTCCATTGGTCACCGATCATCCAGGATCTCTTTTGCCACCGGCCCAAGCGTGGCCCTCACCATATCGGCGAGCTCTTCTGCTTTGGTCAGAATAATGCAGCACACCTTGCCGTCTTTCTCCAAGCTGGTTACGGCCAGCTTGTCACCGCCGCGGATATTGGCCTTCTGCCGGATCTCCTTGGGAAGGACCATCTGCCCCCTGTCATCCACGCTGACGAGGGCCTCCACCTTGCAGCATTTCTCTGTACACCCTGGTGTGGCTTTTGAGGGGCGATCTTCCGCTTGTTTTGCCATCTAGAGTCCTCCTGCATTCAGCGATATCAGATATATCTGACAAATATAGTAGCGCTGACTAATCAGATTGTCAAGTCCACCGCGTTATCTACAGTGATCCTTCTTAGATAAGGTTGATGTACCATGCCAAGGAAACCACCTTCAATTCAGCGTTATGGCAATAGTTGACAAAAATAGTCAACTAGTATACGATCATTACATTTGAGAGGTCAGGATGATGCGAATTTCGACGCGAGGACGATACGCGCTGCGAGCAATGGTGGATCTGGCTCTGCACGCTGAGGCAGGGCCGGTTTTGCGACAGGACATCTCTACCCGCCAAGAGATTTCACCTGACTACGTAGCGCACCTGTTCCGTCAACTCTGCGCAGCAGGGCTGCTAGAAGGAGTAAAAGGGCC
>Ga0180432_10007316_pt1 | contig 14069 bp, 10 predicted proteins | sample SS_ome_10_FD_132414 | JGI IMG/M metagenome (GOLD analysis project Ga0180432, IMG submission 132414) | Hypersaline lake sediment archaeal communities from the Salton Sea, California, USA - SS_1_MS_2 metaG | ecosystem: Environmental > Aquatic > Non-marine Saline and Alkaline > Hypersaline >...
AGGCCGAAGAAGCGAAAAAGCCTACGACAGCCTGGATCTGCTGCGGGAGCTACTGGCAGAATATCCCGACCTGCTGTTCGGCCCCCGGGTAGACGAGTCGCCGCCATCCCGCTGGCTGCTGGCATCCAGAGAGTTCGATGCCCCAGATGGGGGGAATGGCTTCGGCCGGTGGTCGCTGGACCACCTCTTGCTCGACCAGGACGCGGTTCCTACCCTGGTGAAGGTCGAACAGAACGCCGGTACCTCCGTCCGGCGTGAGGTGGTGGGCCACATGCTCGACTGTGCAGCCAATGCCGCCGTCTACTGGCCGGCCGAGGCCATCCGCGCCCGGTTCGAAGCCAATTGCCAAAGCCAGAGGGTTGAACCGTTCCGGCTGGTGGCCGATTTGATCTGCTCAGACCACGGCGACGATGGCGCTGTCGAATCGTTCTGGCGCCGCGTGAAGACCAATCTGCAGGCTGGGAGGATCAGGTTGATCCTCGTCGCCGGTAGAATCCCTACCGAACTCAAGCGCACGGTCGAGTTCTTGAACGAGCAGATGGATCTGGCGGAAGTCCTGGCCGTGGAGATCACGCGATACGCCGGGCGTGGATTGAAGACCTTCTTGCCCTGCGTCATTGGGCACACAGCCGGATCAGAATGTCCCCAAAGAAGGCAGTGGGACGAACAGTCCTTCTTCCAGGCGCTGGAGACGCGGCGCGGCATCATCGAGGCACTGGTCGCCAGGAGAATTCTCGAGTGGGCCAGGGACCACATGCCCTCGATCTGGTGGGGGGAGGACAAGCGGAACGGCAGTTTCATCCCCGGCCTGAGTCACAACGGGATCTGGCATCAGGTGATCGAGGTCCGGACCAACGGCAACGTCGAGATCCAGTTCCAATACATGCAGCCCAATCCCCCCTTTGACGACCACGCCACGCGCCTGGACCTGCTACGTCGGCTGAACGAGATCCCGGGCATCGCTTTGGCTGAAGATTCCATCACCCGCCGCCCCAGCGTTCCATTGTCCGCCCTCAAATACCAGGCCGTGCTGAAACAGTTTATCGGCGTGCTCGACTGGGTCGTCCAGCAGATAGAAGCCGCCTAGCGATCCCCTCCCCCGACCTGACAGGTTTCCACACACCCCTCGCCGGCCGAGACCACACACCCATGCAACACCCGCCAACAAGCCGACGCCACCGCCCCAAAACCTGTCAGGTCTTCCCTGCAAGCACCATCCCGACCTGACAGGTTTCTACGCTCGCGATACGATACCAGTATCGATAGATCTCCTGAAATCCGAACCCGGCGTACAGGCGGCGGGCGGCCTCGTTCGTGCTCTCAACCTGCAGATATGCGTGCCGTGCGCCGTGCTCTTGCGCCCACTGCACCAGGCTGGCAACGAGCTGCCTCCCGTATCCCTGGCGCCTGCGCTGCGGGTCCGTCACCACGTCGAACAGCCCAAAGTATTCGTTCTCCAGCACGCCCAGCCCGCAGGCTACGGGCCGGCTTGCTTCCACGAGCGACGCCGGGAACCTCCGGGCAGGGATGGCTTGCAGGATCTCCCTGTGTGCCCGGTGCTTTTCTACGGGAGCGCCCTTGAACCGGCAGAAGATCCCCAGCCAGGCGTCCAACGGCTCATCGCGCAGGTCGATCGAGAGCGCAGGCCGGGTGTCGAGGTCCTGTAGGTCCAGGTGTAATACCAGCGTGGGATCCGTTTTCGCGTAGTCATGACTTTCGAGGACCTGATCGAGATCCGGGGGCGACGAGAACGGCGTCAGGCGAAAGATGGGCTGGAGTCCCCTCTCGGCATACAGTGTCTGGCAAGCATCCACTTTCTGGTCGACGTCCATAGTGGAGCCGAAGAGCGGGTTGACCGAGTTAGCTCGCTTGGTGTATCCCTTGGAGAAGCGCAGGATCCAGCCGTCGAACAGCATCTGCTGAAGCGCCGGCCATGCGTTCAAAGACACTTCCTCGATCCGCTGTGCAAGCATCGCTTCCCTCCGTGGTTGACTGACGAATCTCTACCGGACATAGATTCGTGCCGATCTACGCCGATCTTCTGCCGGATGCTTGTCATCCGCCTAATCTGCGAAAATCAGCGTTCGCGCCCGCCCGCCGCGCAGGGCCTCCGGGGCCTGGGTCTACTGCGGCTCAGTATAACTACATCTCCCCAGAAGTCAAAATCAGGATTGCCTGTTTCCTCTCCCTCTCGGGGAGAGGGGGGGTGAGGGTGAAACAGGCTTGTGAGCGACAGGAAAATGAATACAAGCGCCCCACCCACATAGGGCGGGGCGCAAGACAAGGAGGTACAACCGGTCTGGCAAGATGCCCGAACCGCCCACATCTTACCTCCGTCCGGGCCGATCTGCTGGCACAGGGTGGGGGGCTCTCTGGACTGCTGGTCCACCCCGGCGACGGGCCGACCAACCGCGCTACAAAGATGTACCCCGCCCCATCTTGGGGCGGGGCATCTGAAAGGAGAAAACAGACTGGATCCCTGCTTCGGCAAGTTACCAGCCTGTTTATTGGACGACCCAGGCTGCCCGAATCTTACCTCTTTCCCGAAACAGTTCCCACCATCCCATCATTTCGAGCGACTGGCATCAGATCTTTTGCCGGATGAACGACGGTTTCCAGGCATTGGGCGGTGAAAAGCCCGATTGATCGGGCGCTGCTCCGTAGCACAGGCACTTCATGATGCTGTTGGTTTAATCGCTCGGGTGTTTGGTATCCGCGGCTTCCGCGAGCACGAACATCCTTCAGCCCCATTCATGGGGCGTTGCTCCGTAGCCCGGCGACTTCATCGCCGGGCGAGTCCCGCAAGCGGGATTTTACCAACAGTATCACTTCATGCCCGTGCGGTGAGCCGCGCCGACCGCCAGCGGTGAGCGGCCCCCGCCCCGTCGGAATAACTCGTAATCAGAGCGCCCAAACCCGAATCTTTCGATCGGCCGCGCCGACCGCCAGCCACCGCCCGTCGGGCGAGAATGCCATCCCGCCCACCGATTTTGTGCCCACGGCCAGCTCTGTCTGTAGCTTCCCATGCTCGATCGACCATAGCTGAACCTTGCCCTCGGCGCTGACCGCTGCTGTCCTTTCATCTGGCGAAAGCGCCAGGCTACGAACCCGGGGCTCCTCCAATTGGAGCGTGCGCTTTTCCTGCCATTTGTCGGTGTCCCAGAACCTGAGCGCGCCCTCGTATCCCAGCGAGACCAGCGTGCGTCCCCCGTCGATGAACGCCAGCGATAGGACGGCGATCTGGTGGCCCGACAACGTCCCGACCGGCTCACCCGCGGGCAGCGTCCACAGCGAGATCGACTCCCCCAGCCCGGCGGTCGCCAGCGTCTTCCCGTCCGGGGAGAAGGCCACCGCCGACAGGTTCTGCCGGCTGGCCTTGATGCCAAAGACATCGTCTCCTGACAGCGTCCACACCTTCGCCCGGCCTCCGTAGGAGCCGGCCGCGGCCCACCGGCCGTCCGGCGAGATCCGCACCGCAGCGACGACCTTCTTCCGGTCCTGGAGTGTGTGCAGCACCTGGCCACCCGGAAACGCCCATAGCCTCACCGTGGTGTCCGTCGAGCCCGTCGCCAGCACGTTTCCATCGGGCGAGAGCGCGATGCTGTTGACGCTGTTCGCGTGTCCTTCCAACGTCCTGACCGGCCTCCAGTCGGGCACGGACCACAGCCTGACCACGTTGTCCATCCCCGCAGAGATCAGGGTCTGGCTGTCGTGGGTGAACAGCAGATCCAGCACGTAGCTCGTATGGGCTTCAAAGACCGTCGGTGCTTCCATTTGTGCCTCCAGAGATATACACCCCGCCCCTCGCAGGGCGGGGTGCACGAAAGGAGGAAAATAGACTGCTTTCTGCACAAGTCAGTCCCCAGTCTACCCTGCCTTTCTGACGACGTGACCTGCCCAGATCTTACCTCCACTTCGTTTACACCGGAGCTGTTCGTTGTCTGGCCTCCGTCTTGCCCCGGTTTGGGTTGGGAGTTGAACCATTGAGCGCCTCACGTCATTGCCTCGTTTAATCTCGCAGGTACTCGTTGGCCAGGATCAGGAACACGCTGGACGTCCACGTGCACGCCCGGTCGCGGAGCCCTTCGCCCGTGAGAGCGTCAAAGTTCTCGGCCATCCCGCTGCCAACCACCGTGTCGCAGAACCGGCGGGCCACCTCACGGGCAAACGCTTTCTCCCCGGCAGCGGCCAGGCCCTCGACGATGATCATCGTCGAGGGCGCCCAGATGGGGCCGCGCCAGTAGCCGTCCGATTCGTACAGCGGACTCCTGACGCTCTCCGTCGCCAGGCCATGCGCGGTCAGGAACCCGCCCTCTTCCTTCAGCCCCGCGACCAGCTTCGACCGCACGCGCTCGGGCAGGCGCTCCCCCAGGACGATCGGTAGGAACGCTAGCAGGCTGTCTGACGCTTCACACACCTCGTGGTCGCCGGAGCGGGGTGCGATGAATCGGTCGTCGCGCCAGGAGTGGGAAAGCAGAATGTTCAGCAGTATCTTGGCGCGGGACTTCCAAGAGGCCGCCTGGTCGGATTTGCCCAGGGCGCGGGCCACGTCGGCCACCGCCTCCATCTGGATGATCATGTAAGCCGCGAGATCCGGGCCTTCTACGGGCGGCCCCACCTCGAAGACCGTGGCGTTGTCCCACCCCGAATCGTTCCCGTGGTTGTACTGCGCCATCGCGTCGTGGTCGTCGTCGTGGTAGTCGAACCAATATTGGGTCCAGCGACACAGCGGTTCGTACACCGCCTCCAACCGTGCTCTGTCGATAACCTCCCTGCGCTCCATCATCCACTTGAGCGCCCAACCGTGGATAGGCGGCTTGCAGAAGCTCCACTGGCGGACGCTGTCGTTGACGCTGTCGGGGAATGCGCCGCTGGCGTCCTGGTTGTCCACCACGATCATGAACTGATCCCAGGCCAGTTCGGGGTGCAGATAGCTGAGCGCCATGGCGTTGAAGCAGTGATCCCAGCTCCACACGCTGCTCATCCAGTTCTTGGACGTGAGCATCGCCGGGCGGGTCAGATACCCTTCCGCAGCGACCACCGAGGACCAGTTGACGTAGGCGGCCAGTTGGCCGGCCGCCAGGTACTCGCGGGGAACTCCCGGCACGCTATCCAGCCACGCGTCGTATTCCGCCTCTACGGCCCGGACGCAGGCGTCGAAGCTCTCCGCGTAGTCTCGCGCCTCCCATACGGTCTCGAACTCCTCGATGGCGCATTCGAACGTCCCATCGTCTCCCGACGGAGCGGCGGCATTGACCACCACGTAGCTGGACCTGTCCACGCTCCAGGGGGCGTCCACCGTGAGTTGCCCGTTGAGCGGGGTGAGCACGTATTTCGTCCCCGTCGTGAAGCTGGTCACCTGCCATCGCCCGTTCTCCCTCGGGATCGCGCTGTCGAAGGTCCCGGTCTCCATCGTCAGTCGCATGCCCACGCCGACGCCCCTGATCCGCACCACCTTCGGCTCCGCGATGCAGATCTCGGCGTAGCTGCCCTCGTCTGCCTCCAACCGCAGCCGGGTGGGGGATGCGATCTCCTCGAACGAGACCGACGCCCCTCCCTGGAGCAGTTCCACGCGGAAGATCGCGTGCAGAACCCCCGCGTGCCAACCGCAGCCGTGAACGGTCCGCATGTAAAGGCCGTCCGGTCGTTCGTCTGACCCCTCTACGTGGGAGAACGCGATGTAAGACCCATAGCGGCTGAACGGCACGAATCTGACGTCAAACTGCATATCCCTCTCCGATTTCCAGACAAACATTGCCCCGGCAAGATCAACGCGGATCGCTGGTTAGGACACCTGTAACGCCCACCTCGCACGCGCTGGGCATCAGGTTTTCGCTCATCACGCTCATCAGCGCGCACGCGTTCACCCTGCAGTTCTGCTGTATCGACGTCCTGCATTGCACAGCCGTTATGAGGTTTCGACGACCTCAACGCCGATCTTGTACCGACGGCTTTCGCCCGGCGCCAGATAGACCAGTCCGCTCTCATCCTCCGCCCGGGCCTGGACCCTGCCTCCCAGCGTACCGCAGTTACCGGGCTCAATGCCCAGCACGTATGTCCCCTCGCCCATCATCTTCCATTGATACAGGTACGGCAGGGCGTTCCTGTCGTACGTGATCTGCAGTCCCAGTCCCAGCGCACGGTTTCTCAGCGTGACCTGCACGTGGCCGTCTCCATCGGCCGCCGGGACGTGTCGGAAAACCTGCTCACGATAGCCGGACGTTGGTGGCTGCAGATTCTGCCACTCGGCGATGCCGGTCTCCGCCTGCGCGTCGCGGGCGATGGTCTGCTCGGCCCGAACGTCAAGCTCGGACGCCTCGCTGAGCAGGGGAAAGCCCAGGTTGAAGTGATACAGGATCATGTGTGGGTGGGGGGCGAACCCCTCGTTGGTCACCTCATCCTCAATCACGATCTTGTTGGACCCCATCTGGGTCGATATGTGGCGCCTCAGAGCCAGGTTCTCTCCGTGCACCCTCGTCTGCCGCGTTTCCCCTGAAATCTCAAGTTCATACGCGCCATCAACCCACTGCGTCCGGTAGTTCACGAACCGGGCGGGTAGGTTGCTCGCGCGTCCGTGCAAGCCCACCTCCTCGTCTCCATCGACTGCCGGGAACCCGTATTGATCCAGGCCGCAGGTGACGAACAATCCGCCCTGGAAGGAGCGCAGCCACCCCAGCCCTCGCGGCTCATAATGGGCAGGATGGACCTCGCCGACCGAAGAGTTCCAGGCCAGCGAGTTCCCCTTGTATCGGCAGGTGGAGATGTCCAACCCCCTGTCCGCCAGGACGTGGAAACACAGCCCCGTTCCTGTCCACACCTGGAGGATTCTGCTCCCCCGCCCCTTGCCATCGCCGTCCTCCACCAGCTTGATCCCCGCGATCTGATCCATATGGCCGACGTAGCGCAGCAGGCTCTCCTTCGTCCAATCTTGCTTGTCCAGAAAAGACATCTTTCCCTCCCAACAGTGCTAATCGAGTGCGTCCTGTTGACGCCGCAGCTTCACCACGGTGCTTCCCTCGTCTAGTTTGACGTCGTCCCAGCTCACGATCTCGCCCTTCTCGACGGGCCGTGCGACCTCCGCGCTGGGCGCCAACCCCACCGGGAGCGCGTTCAGCGCCCGTAGCCCAGCCCCACCGATATCCCCTTGCCCAGTGATCCCGACGTTGTCTTGATCCCAGGCAGCTTGCCCTCGACCGGGTGTCCCTCCGCCCGGCAGTTGACCCTCCGCAGTCCACAAAGCTCCTCGTGGTCGAAGTACCCGGCGTGGACCAGCACCGCGTAAAACACCGGCGCTGCGTGCCCCGAGGCCACGCCACATCACCGAATCGCTTCAGGCATTGATCGGTTCGTAGTAACGACTTCAGTCGTTCTTGCCGACGATCGCGACGTTAATCACTTTGCTCGTGACGCTCTTCCTATCTCTGATACCAGGCTCGTTTGCCGGCGTGTACGTGAATGGAATCGGTCAGAACGCAACACATCCAACTCGTATTGGCGCAAGAAAAGAAGAGGTGCCGCCGCTTAGGAAACGACGTAGCCTGACGTAGGGTGGGGCGCAAGCTTGTGCGTCGGGTGCGCAAACATCACAGGGAAACAACGCGGCAGCGTCAGCGCCTTACAATCAGCGCGCGATCCAACCCGGTCAGGCACCGGCACTCCTTTTCCGTCACCACGACGATGTCCTCGATGCGCACGCCGAATCTCCCCTCCAGGTAGATCCCCGGCTCGACGGAGAACACCATGCCCGGCTCCAGGACCGTCTCGCTCTCGGCCGATATCCACGGCGCTTCGTGCATCTCCATGCCCAGCCCGTGGCCGGTGCGGTGGATGAAGTACGGCCCGTACCCCGCTTCCTCGATCACCGCGCGGGCGGCGCGGTCCACGTCGCGGGCCACTGCCCCAGCAACGGCCGCCTCACGGCCCCGGCGGTTGGCCTCCAGCACCACCTCGTGGACTTCGCGGACTCCCGTCGGCGGCTCCCCCAGGTGCACCATTCGAGTGATGTCGGACTTATAACCGTCCAAGGTCGCTACGATGTCGATGATGATCGTGTCGCCGCCCCGTAGACGACGGTCGCTGGCCTCGTGATGGGGGAACGCGCTGTTCGGGCCAGAGGCCACCAGCGTGACGTCGACCGATTCGGCCCCATCCTGGCGGAAGTAATTGGCGATTTTCTCCGCCACCTCGCGTTCGGTCACCCCCGCCTCGCAGGCGTCAGCCCCGACCATCATCGCCCGGTCTGCCTGAGCAGCCGCACGCGCCAGTGCGTCGATCTCCGCCTCAGACTTGCGCATGCGCAGCGCGGCCATGATCTCCGCGCCGGATACACTCCGCTGCGGATCGACCGTTTCCTGCACAAGCAGCAGCGCGTCGGCGCGCATGGCGGCGTCGGCTGCCAGGACCGTATCCCCCCCGGCGCCGAGTGCGCTGGACGCTGCTGTCAACGCCTGTCGCGGCCCACCGGCGTCGCTCCAGCGGATCGCTGCCATCCCCGTGTGCTCCTCGATCTGGTCGGCGGTGAGTTCAGGCGCCACCAGGCGAGCCCCCTCCCGCGTGACGAGCAGAAGGCACAGCCGCTCATCTGCCAGGGGCGCGAAACCCAGCAAGTAGCGCATGTTGGGTGTTGGGCCAATCGCAACCAGGTCTACCCCGGCCTCCGTCATCTGTGCTTGCAGCCGGCCCAGTCGGCAGGTGACTTCGTCGGATCGATTCATTGGACACCTCCTTTGGATCCCGTGGATGCCAAACGTCCGTCCGTTGACCCCTGGTTAACGTCGCCCATCCTTCCGCATGCAGCAGTGCTTGTACTTCTTCCCGCTCCCACAGGGGCACGGGTCGTTGCGTCCGACCCTCCTAAAAGGGCCATTCCGATGGCCTCCTACGCTCTCAGAAGGGCCATTCCGATAGCCTCCTACCCTCTCAGAAGGGCCATTCCGATAGCCTCCTACGCTCTCAAAAGGGCCATTCCGATGGCCTCCTACCCTCCCAAAAGGGCCATTCCGATGGCCTCCTACCCTCCCAAAAGGGCCATTCCGATGGCCTCCTACGCGCTTCCCTGGCAGCCTGATCTGGGGCACATCCTCGTCTTCATCCGCCAACACCCGCTGTATCTCGTGGTAGGCCGGGTGCGAGGGGTCGGCCGCCGCCTCTTTGACCAGCCTGTAATGCCGCTCCAGCCGCCTCAGATACCGCGGATCGCGCAGAACCCAATCCGACACCATGTCCAGCAGGCTCTCGGCATACTTGCTCTGTGGATTCAACGCGTCCAGGAACGGGCCCGCCAACTCCTCGTCGCGGTCGAAGCCGTAGCTGATCGAGGCCAGGTATCCGCGCTGGGGAGACTCCTTGCCCACGACGTTGAGCATCACCCGCCGGCAGTCGCAGGTCGGGTCGGGGCAGTAGGACTCAATCAGTGCATAGGTATCTGGTGGCAGGTTGTCTTGGGGCTTAAACAGGGTGATCGTGCGCGTCTCGTGCTCGGCCAACTCAGGTTCTACGACGTAGAATGGTATCAGGTACATACGTTTGCTCCGTGCGTTCCGATCCCTAACGTGTGTTTCATCATCCGCATCGTGTATTTCTTCATCCGTGGTACTCTCCCGGCCTTCAGCACCGTCAGCCGCCCGCAGCGCTCTCGGCGATTTCCGCCAGTTTCACCGCCAGCTTCTCGATCTGCTCCCGGTTCTCCAGCTTCTCCCGCCACGCCTGCGGGATCCCGCCCACCCCCAGGTAGGCCCCCGAGATGGCGCACGCCATCGCCCCTAGCGTATCCCTGTCCCCCCCGTGCATAATCGCGCAGAACAGGCAGTCCTCGAAAGACTTGGGGTGGCGCAGAAAGGCGTACACCGCGAAGGGCATCGACTGGTGCACGGTCACGCTGCGCCCCAGCCGCTCGGCTGCCTCCTCCGGAGGAGCGCTACTGGCGACCATCGTCCCTACCAGCGCCATCTTGCTCTCGATCTCGGGCGTCCGGGCAAACGCCACCAGCCTCTGGGCAAAGTCCTCCACCGGGAACGGCTCCTGTGGATCGAGTCTCACCGCCTGAGCGATGGCCCAGGCCTGCACCGCCGCGCCGTCCACGCCGATCGCGTGCGCGTGCGTGACCGACGCGGACCGGCGGGCCTGGTCGTACAGGTCCGGCGCGTCGTGGTAGAATAACCCGACCGGCGCGATCCGCATCGCCGCCCCGTTGCCGAACGACCCCTCTCCGCCGTACAGCCCCTGCGCTGCCTCGACGTACGACACTCCCTGGCTCTCCACTCGGGAGAAGACGGTGGGTGGCCCTGACGCGTACCCCCGCCACGGCTCCCGCATGAAGTTGGCCCGGAAGGTGTCCCCCAGGTGCTGAGGGTCCAGTCCGCCGACCTGGGTGATCGACTCGGCCAGGCCGATGGCCATTGCGGTGTCGTCGGTGTACAGCAGCGCGTCCGTGTGCGCCACCCGCGCGCGCAGCTCCGTCTCCTCCGGGACCCGGAACGCCAGCTCGCCGATGGCGTCCCCCAGCGCGGTTCCTACCATGCCTCCTAGGAACTTGAAATTCAGATCAACCTGCTTGACCGTTGGGATCATTGATACCTCCTTATTGACCGTTGTGTTCTCTCGGAAGCGTATCATCCGACAATGTCACGTTGGGTCCTCGAAGGCTCGCAGAAGTCTCGAAGCTGGTGTCCATGCTCGCGGTGGTCCATAGTCCACTGCCGCAAGAAAGCGGACGGGCGTCCGTTGACAGCTCGCGAAAGTGATGCCACGCAGCGAAGCGAGGCGGCAAGTACATCACAGACAGTATACTTCAGGCGGGTGGGAAGGGCAAATCACCGCCGCCAGCGTTGAGCGTACCGGCTTGCAACATGAAACGGGAACCCCTTTTCTTATATCCGCCACATGGCGGGGGCGGACGTGGGCCAATCTTCTCTAGCTAACGAGAGCGTGGGGTTGTACAATCAGGGTACGATAAACAAACCTGGAGGTGAAAGATGATGATCGGATTTGGTTTTCTGCTGTTGCTTCTCGTGGGAGGCGTCTTGGTCGCCGTTCTACTCGGAGGTGCGGGATTGGTGTCCCGTAAGGAAGGAAACGACGGATGGTCTTTGGGGCAGCGTCAACCCACCGCGCGTCAGGTTCTCGACGAGCGGTTCGCCCGGGGAGAGATTGGACCGGAAGAGTATGACAAAATTCGAGCGCAGATTGAGAAGTAGTCACTTCGTGACTGCTCAGGCTAGGTGCCAGGCACTGGCGGCGGTGGACGCCGCTTGGGTGAGAACCTGAAGCCAGAATCTGCCGCAGCGCATCTAGACCTTCAGGCAAAGGGCGCCTTGTAAGTGCCTGGCACCTGGGTGGTTACGTCATCTTAATGTTAGGAGGAAACGAAATGGGATTCTGTTGTAGGGGCTTCGCATGGGGAGGATGGATGGGTTGGGGAGGCGGCTGGATCGGCCTGCTCCTGAACGTGGCACTGTTCGTCGGCGTACTGATCCTGCTGGGATTGGCAGCAGTCTGGATCGCCCGGCGACGATTGGCCGCCGGCGAGATCACGGTCGCTGAGTTTGAGGATGTCCGGGACCGGCTCCGGGGTTGAACGCGTCTGGCGTTTTGAACCGATATGTGCTACACTCAACACGGCGACCGGGGCAATGGCAAGGAGGGATGATATGGTGACAGAAAAAGAACACGACACTCACGCCATGCGCGACCAGCGGCAACACGACGCGGCTCATACGGACCACAATGATCGAGGCTCTGGGCATGGTGCACACCGCGTGGACCACACCGGCCACGAGCAGATGTTCCGCCAGCGCTTCTGGGCCAACCTACTGCTCACCGTCCCCGTGCTCCTCTTCAGCCCGATGCTGCAACAGTGGCTGGGGTTCAGCATGCCCGAGTTCCCCGGCAGCCGGTGGGTCGGCCCGGCCTTTGCGATGGCCATCTTCTTCTATGGCGGCCTGCCTTTCCTGCAGATGGCCGTGCCGGAGCTGCGCAATCGCAAGCCCGGCATGATGACGCTCATCTCGCTGGCCATCTCCGTCGCCTTCGTCTACAGCGTCTTTGCCGTCTTCGTCTCGCCCGGCAGCGGCTTCTTCTGGGAGATGGCCACGCTGATCGACGTCATGCTGCTGGGCCACTGGCTGGAGATGCGCAGCGTCCGCCAGGCCTCGGGCGCGCTCAACCAGTTGGCCAAACTGATGCCCGACACCGCCGAGCGCATCCTGCCCGACGGCGACACCCAGGAAGTGCCGGTGAGCGCGCTCCAGAACGGCGACCTGCTGCTCGTGCGCCCGGGCGCCAGCGTCCCCGCCGACGGCGTCGTCGAAGAGGGCCACTCCGACGTCAACGAGGCCATGATCACCGGCGAATCGAGACCCGTGTCGAAGGAGCCCGGTGCCCCCGTCATCGGCGGCGCCATCAATGCCGAGGGCAGCCTGCGGGTGCGGGTGACGGCCACCGGTGACGAGACCGCGCTGGCGGGCATCATGCGCCTGGTCGAGCAGGCCCAGCAGAGCAAGTCCGATACCCAGATCCTGGCCGACAAGGCCGCCGGATGGCTGTTCTACGTCGCCCTGGGCGTCGCGGCGATCACCGCCGTGGCCTGGATCGTCGCCGTCGGGCTCCGGTTGGAGGTGCTGGAGCGCGTCGTCACGGTCCTGGTCATCGCCTGCCCCCACGCGCTGGGCCTGGCCATCCCCCTGGTTGTCGCCATTAGCACCTCGATCGGGGCCGCCGGTGGCATCCTGGTGCGCGACCGGCTGGCGCTGGAGGAAGCCCGCGAGATCGACACCGTCATCTTCGACAAGACCGGCACGCTGACCGCCGGCGAGTTCGGTGTGGTGGATATGGCCACCGTCGCCGGCTGGGACGATGACCGGGCGCTGGCATTGGCCACCGCCGTCGAGGGCGACTCCGAGCACCTGATCGCGCGCGGCATCCGAAGCAAGGCCCAGGAACGCAACGTCACCTCGCTGGAGGTCAACGACTTTGAGGCCATCAAGGGCCGTGGCATCCGCGCCACGCACGACGGACGTACCGTCTACGTCGGCGGCCCCCGCCTGCTGGAGATGCTGGAGATTGACCTCGCGGGTGACCTGGCTGATTTCACCGGCGAAGCAGGCCGCAAGGGACAGACGGTCGTCTACCTGGTGGACGAGCAACAGTCCGTGGCGGCTTTCGCGCTGGCCGACGTGATCCGCCCCGAGAGTCATCGAGCAGTCGAACGGCTGCAGGACATGGGCGTCGAAGTCGCGATGCTCACCGGCGACAGCGCGGCCGTCGCCAACGCGGTCGCGGAAGAGCTGAACATCAGCACCGTCTTCGCCGAGGTCCTGCCGGAGCACAAGGATCAGAAGGTGACCGAGCTGCAGGACCAGGGCAAACGGGTGGCCATGGTCGGCGACGGCGTGAACGACGCCCCGGCGCTGACCCGCGCCGACGTCGGGATCGCCATCGGCAGCGGCACCGACGTGGCCATCGAGTCGGCGGGCATCATCCTGGTGCAGAGCAACCCCCTGGACGTGGTCAAGATCTTCGAGCTGAGCCGGGCCACGTATCGCAAGATGGTGCAGAACCTGATCTGGGCCACGGGCTACAACGTCATCGCCCTGCCGTTGGCCGCCGGTGCGCTGGCGTCGATGGGCTTCGTGCTCTCGCCGGCGGTGGGTGCTCTCCTCATGTCCTTGAGCACCGTGATCGTCGCCATCAACGCCCAACTGCTGCGCACGGTGGAACTGAGCGGGTAGAGAGATCGGGGGAGGGAGCCATGGCTGGAAAGATCCGCGTCGTCCTGGCCGACGACCACGCCGTCGTGCGCAAGGGCATCCGCGAGTTCCTGGAGGAGGCCGGCGACGTCGACGTCGTGGCCGAGGCGGACGACGGCGCCCAGGCCTTCGACCTGGTCGAGGAGCATCGGCCCGACGTGGCCGTGCTCGACATCCGCATGCCGCGCGTGACTGGAGTCGAGGCCACGCGCAAGATCAAAGAGCGCTTTCCTCAGGTGCGGGTACTGATCCTCACCGCCTACGACGATGATCCCTACGTCTTCGCTCTCCTCCAGGCCGGGGCCGACGGCTACGTCCTCAAGA
>Ga0180432_10007317_pt1 | contig 14068 bp, 8 predicted proteins | sample SS_ome_10_FD_132414 | JGI IMG/M metagenome (GOLD analysis project Ga0180432, IMG submission 132414) | Hypersaline lake sediment archaeal communities from the Salton Sea, California, USA - SS_1_MS_2 metaG | ecosystem: Environmental > Aquatic > Non-marine Saline and Alkaline > Hypersaline >...
GGGCTTCTTGACGTTGCCGAAGTTGACGGTGGCAGAGCCTCCGGCGACGATTGCGACGTTGTAGACCACCGTCGGCGTGGTGTTGTGCCAGGCAGGGCCGCTTTGCTCTTTCACGTCCCACAGACGCGGCTTCACGCCCCAGATGGCATTACCGTCTGCATTGGTCTTCCGGTGCGTGCCCCAGGAGCCTGGGGAAGACGACCAACAGTGCCACATCTTCCACCCTTCGATGTTGGCTTCGCCGCTGTCCTGTACGCCATTGAGGTTGGAGTCGTAGAACTTGTGCGCGATGAGCCTTCCGCCGCACAGCCAGGTTACCGTGGCCTCTGCGTCCCGTGTGCCAACATAGGACGCGCCTCGCATCAGACGCTGCGTGCCCGATGTTTCAGGCTCCAGGGCTACGCCGGCCGAGATCTGGAACTGGCCGTAGACGCGCACCCGGGCTGTGACTCGCTCCACGTCGTGCGCGATGGAGAAGAAGGCCTGACCGGACCCGTTGGTGGTGACCTCGTCCGTGCTGAGGGTCCCGACGCCATTCAATTCCTCGACACTCAGCGTCTTGCCTGCCACAGGCTGGCCGGCATCGGTGACGGTGACGGTCATCGGCACGGTGAGTGGGCTGGGGTGGGGGTCCGGGAAGGTGCAGTCGTCGAAGAAGAATATCTGCCCGTTTGGCTCCAGCGTGATCTGGATGTTCTGTTGGTCCATCGGCCATGGCTTCGCGGCCTCGCACGCAGCGATGACGTCATCGTAGATGGTCTTGACCCCGGACGGGGTGGGTGACCCACTGTACAGATCCACTCCATCGGTGTAGTGCCAGACGGCCGCCTGATAGGCCGCCGCCTCGTTGTCGGTGGTTGCGTCGTCAGGGCCGTAGCCGTTGCTAAGAAGCCAGGTCACCGATGGGACCGTTGGACCGTCCTCGGCATAGCACTCGCCCGAGTCAGTACCGTGCTGCAGGTCGAAGCAGAAGACCGGCACGATGTACGAACCATTCCAGTCGAGCCGGAAGGTCCCGGCCCAGTGGTCCCCGTCGCTGGTCTTGACCTTGGTGCCCTTGTCCCCAAGGGGGTCCGCTAGGCAGTGGGGATAGCCCGGCCCCAGGGGGTGCGCCACTACCGACGGGAGGGGTCCTTCGGGAAACGAGTCCTTCTCATACCGGTAGGCCTCGGATGAGGCATTGTCGGGGTGAGCACTGACTGCACCGGGCCAGATCAGCAACGCGAGCAGCGTCGCCGCGAACAGAACGAGGGCCAGCCTGCTTCTGTGATCTCGGCTCTCCGTGTGTTCCGTCATCTTGTTTCCTCCTCTGTAACCCACTCCTGCGAGAAGTGCTCTGCTCGCAGGAGACTCCCCCTTGCACCATGGGACGAACTCCAGGCCAGCATCTGAACTCGGAGTTTGGCGTGGACTCTAACGTGCTCTGTGATCCGGATGCCGTCGAGGGTCTCTTCATCCCCTGGTGGTAGATGCTTGCGGTCAACAGACCGCGTATGCAGTCCCAGAGTCCCCAAGTCTGGGGCATACTGGCCGGGCCGATTCGACTCGGGAGCTACATGGACGCGTCAGACGTGTACGCTGTCGAGCTGGCAGGCGACACTTCCCCTGGCTCGTGGGCGGCAGCATGGACGGAGCAGTTTGCGTTGTCCGGGTGAGATTCGTGGATGGTGGAGGTATTGACCCGGGTGTCAGAGTTCGCGAGCGTTGGCGACGCGCCCTAGCTCCTTGGGGAAGCCGCGATCCTGGCAGAAGGCCTGCTGGGTCCCAGCGGGACCAGCAAGTACAAGCCTGCATTGGCTGCAGGCACATGCTTGCGCGCTATCGCGTGCGGCTTCAACTGGTGGGTGTCGCCAGACACCTACCGAGATTATACCATGCCAAGGTATACAGAGGGTAAACAGGAGGTATACGGAGGGTAAACACGCTGTCTGATACGCGCCGTGCTTGGCGAGAAACGCCCTGTGACCGAGAGTCGGCCCTCTCGCGACGGTCTGGCGCCGCGGAAGTGAGGATAATGCGTCAAGTATGAGAGCTGGAGATGATTGGGGCTGCTGTGCCCGATCGGAGTGGGCAGGGTACGGTCGCCGTCGCCCTCGCCGCTTCCCATTGTCCGTGCGAAAGCGCGGGGCTCTCTTGTGAACGCTGACGACCTTCGCGATGTCTGTCTCTCAATTGATGTCTCTCTCGCCGTAGGGCCATGGGGAGCAATGAGGATTGCCGGATCGGGGAGCCGCGCCTGTCTGGCGCGGGGTGATGGCTCAGCTTCGGCTGCAGGAGCCCTGGAAGCGATAGCCTACGCCTCTCTCGGTCAGGAGGTAGTGGGGGTGGCTGGGCTCACGTTCGAGTTTCCTTCGCAGTCGCCAGATGAATAGTTTGACATAATCCATCTCGTCCACGTACTCGGGTCCCCAGACCTTCTCGAGCAATTGACGATGGGTCAGTACTCTGCCCTGGTTCTCCACGAGGTACAGCAGGAGGTGAAGCTCAGTCGATGTCAGGTCGACTTTGTCACCCTGGCGGGTGACTTCCCATCTGGCAGCGTCAACGGTGAGGTAGCCGTCGTCATAGATGACGGCCTTGATCGTCTCGCAGGGCTGCTCTACCCTGCGCAGAACCGCGTCGACTCTGGCCTCCAACTCCTTCAGACTGAAGGGTTTTGCGACGTAGTCGTCGGCTCCCAGCCTCAGCCCTCGAACGACCTCGTTCTCCTGCTTTCGCGCCGTCAGAATGACGATAGGCACCTCAGAGATCTCACGAACGCGCTTGGCGAGTTCCCATCCATCCATGTTGGGCATCATGATGTCCAATATGATCACATCGGGCCGAGCGTGGAAGACTTGCCGCAAGCCCTCCAATCCGTCGCTGGCCACGAAGACCTGGTAGCCCATCTTGTCGAAGTACAGCCTTACGGCCTTTGCCAAGGTGGTGTCGTCATCGATTACGAGTACTCTCGGGCATCTTCCTTCAAGCGCTTCCACTCGGAGTCTCCTCAGATGTTCTGTCGATCTCGGCTCTGGATTCCAGGGGAACCGAGCCAGGTTCATCGGGATGCTCTTGCGGAATGATGACGGTGAAGCGGCTGCCGGAGCCCGGTTCGCTCTCCACCTCTACTGTGCCACCATGAGCCTCAACAGCCTCCTTGACCAACACGAGTCCGAGGCCGGTGCCCTGTATGCCGGCCTCGCTGACCGATCGGGCCCGATAGAACTTTCGGAACAGCCGAGACACCTCGTCGGGCTGAATGCCAATCCCTTCATCGATGACGCTGAAGGTGAAGTAGGCTCCCTGATGTCTTGCTTCGATGCGCACGGTTCCGCCTTCGCAGTTGAACTTGATCGCGTTGCTGAGGAGGTTCTTGGTGATGGTCAGCATCATCTCCTCGTCGGCCATCACTGGAGCCAGATCGACCGGGATATCTACCTCGAATGCGATGCCTCGCTTGGCGGCCTGGATGCTGAACAGGCTCATCACCTCATCGATCAGTGCCTGGAAGTCCAGTTGTTCTCGGCGGAGTTTCTGCTGCCCTGACTCCAGGCGGGAGAGATCTAGTATGTCGCTGATCAGAGCCGACAGACGGTCCGTCTCCTGGTCTATGACCGTGAGGAATTGCTGGCGCAGAGCCCGGTTGTCGCCTTCCAGGTCGTCCAGTAGGAGCTCGGTGTACGCTTTGATGGAGGCAAGAGGGGCTCGCAGCTCGTGAGACACATTGGCCACCAGACTGGATTTCAGGCGATCGATCTCCTTGAGGTGTGTGACATCGGCGATGCTCAGTAGGTACCCGAATACCCGGTCGGAGTCGTCTCTGAGAGGGGTGACTCCTTGCAGAATGTCACGCATGCCGTCCTTCACCGCGATGCGCACCTCCTCGGGGAGGATCTTCTCTTGGTGCGCTACCGCTCGTTGCACAGGGCTACCCTCGCCCCACATCTCGGGGCCAAACACATCCACCAGTCGCTGACCAAGAACTTCATCTGCTTCGTAGCCTACTATGATCTCCGCGCCAGCGTTGAGTGCCGTGATGACCAGGTCAGTATCGATGACAATGATGCCATTGAAGGTCTCGTGCAGTATGCTCTCGGCCTTCTGCCTTTCTTCGATAGCTTGCCGATACAGACGGGCCTTCTCGATAGCCAACGCCGCATGGTTCGCCATCGCCAGCACGATCTCGGCGTCCCGAGGAGAGTAGAAGTTGCGCTGATACCTTTCGAGACACAGGAAGCCGATCATCTGATCCTCAACGCCAAGTGGTGCCCCCAACCAGGAACCTGCATGATCTGGATCGGTGCAGGGTGTCTGTGAGCCCAGTTCCCGGGCATCGCCGACGATCATGGGTTGTCGGGTCTGCTCCATTTCCTGGAAGAAGGGATGAGCGCGCGGGATAGTCGTTGCAGCGGGGTCTTCGGCGGATGGAGAGTTACCTCGGAACGCCGTGATCCTGAGCATGTCGCCCTGCAGCAGGCAGATCGCCGCTCTATCGAAAGCCACGACCTTCTCCAACTGGACCAGTATCAATTGCAGAAGGTCGTCCAGATCCAGGGTTGACGCGATGATGCTGGAAGCTTCGCGGAGGGTCTCACTGATCAGGCGCTCAGCTCTCTCGGCCTCGAAGAGCCGCGCGTTCTCAATGGCGATGGCCACCTCATTGGCGACGAGAATCGCCAGGTTCACCTGCCCCGGTGTGAAGCGACGGTCCGGAGAGCTGTGATCCAGAGCCATGATCCCGATGCATCTGTCCTTGCAGGTGAGAGGCACGACCAGCAGGCTCTGTATGCCGAAAGGATCGATCCATTCGCTGGGAAGGCCGGATTCGACGCAATCATGGGCGATCAAGGGTTCACGAGAATGGCACACGCGCCGCAGAGGCGGGATGTCCGCTACCGTTTTGAAAGGGATCAGATGGCGGAAGCGGCGCCACAGCTCTGCTCGGTGCTCTCCAGAGGCGAACTGGGACATCAATGGCTTGATGGCGCCGGTACTCTCGTCGATGAGGAGGATGCTGCACCGGTTAACCTGGCACGCCTGAGCTGTGAGCCGGGCCGTCACCTCGAGTACTTCGGTCAACTCCAAGGTGGAACTGGCCGCTTCCGCGCTATGGAGGAGCAGTTCCAGTTCGTTGGCTCGATGCCGCGCTTCCGAGTACAGGTACGCATTCTCGACCGCCACCGCCCCCTGGCTTGCCAGAGCGTGCAGAGTGCGTCTGTCTTCAAGGCTGTAGCGCCGGCCTCCTGACAGCTTTCCCACGATGAGGATGCCGATCAACTCCTCGTGCACGATCAGGGGGAAGAAGATCTGCGGGGCCAGTTTGGCCAGATCCTCGCGCTCGCGAGACCACATCGCATGAAACTGGGGTACCCTCTCCACGTCAGCGTAGTCCAGAGGACGCCCCGTTCGGATGAGATGCCGGACCAGAGGATGGTCTTCTCTGAAGGTGATCGAGTCGGCGACTGCCCCAAAACCACGGGAGGCCAGGATGCTGAAGAAGCCCGTCTCCTCGCTCGGGAGTAGGATCGCGGCCTTGCCGATGCTCATTCTGTCGACAACGGTGTCAATCAACAGACCGGCCAGCTCGTCCATGTTCAGTACGGACTTCAGGGTCTCGGCAAGGTCCTCCAGCGTGCGTCCCGAGTCGTACTGTCTTGGAAAGAAGACCCGGTCAATCAATGACTGCGCCTCCGTCCGCCATGGGCGCAACAGCAGGGCCATGGCGGCCGCCACGACCAGAAGGAGCACGAACGCTGTACCGATGTCTGCATGCTGGAGCAGCACTTGAAAGACCACGGCACCCAGCAGATAGATGACCATGATGCCCAACGTGACGGCGACGTGGGCCAGGCCTTTGCGAATGACCAGCCCGGTGTCCAACCACCGGTAGCGTAGTAGAGAGTACGAAATCAGCAGGGCCTTGATGGCGCTTGCACCAACGTCGATGGGATAGCGCCCGATGGCGGGAATGGCGCCGAGCAGGCCCGTGAAGGCCGCCAGACAGATGCCGATGAGAGGATAGAGCAGGCGTTTTCGATACAGCGGGTTGGTCTCTTGGTGGTAGTAGCTGGCCAGCATGTATATGGAGAGAAGACTGCACAGGGGAAGCGGGATCATGGCATAGGGGGCAGCGGGACCGAGATCGTAATGCAGTAAGCCTCCTTCGATGCGCGAGTTCACCACCATCTGGCCGGTCCAAATGAACGGAATGAAGAGCAGGGTGAGTGCATATCCAACATACACCACCCAGCGGTCGCGGCGTCCTACGAATGAATGGGCGAAATCCAACTGTGTGGCGCTGGCTCCGAAGAGCCCGAACATGAGGAATCGCTGCCAGAAGTCGGTGGATCCTAGTCCCAGGTTGGCATGCAGCATGAAGGAGCCGAAGCTTCTCAGCACGAGAAAGCTCAGATGGAAGACGAAGGCTACGTGTCCCTTGCTACGATTGCGACTCTTCAGGTATACGCCAAGGAGTGGCAGGTAGCATAGGAGCGTGAGCAGCGGCACGATGGCCATCGCGTTGACGGTCATTTGTGCACCATCTCTCCCCGATCTCGGCTCCAGGAGACGGCACGAACCTGGAGCATCACTAACATCGCGAACCGTGAATACGCAGGATCATCGCCAATACCTCTTCGGACGGCTGCATATGGGAAGGCTTCAGTTGTCCTAGGTCTGCGCCGGCCTCGCTCTTCTCCCTTCGGTACTGCCGAAACGTGCCCGGAGCAAGCCACGTGATCCTCACGGGCTTGAGCCCGAGCATGGCATCCAGATTGTGATAGTCCTCGTCGCACTCCATCAGCGTCTTGTGCAACGCCGCCGCGGCTTCCTCAGCGTCCGGGTGGTCTTCCGAGGCGGGCTCCAGACAGATGCGCAGTGCGGGTTGGTTGCCACTGATCTCCTTGTGGGCGATCCAGTCACTGTAGGGTATGCCGGTTCGCTCAATGGCTTCCCAGACGACAGCCTCGCTCAGGCGAGCGAACCCGGCCAGATCTATGATGCTGTCGCACCGTCCAATGAACTCCATCTGTGGGATGTCAACTCCCAGTTCTTCGTCGCGCAGCGAGACGATACTGATCATGTCGCCGATTCGATATCGTACGAAGCAGGCGCCCCGCAGTCCGGTGAAGACGATTTCGTAGCGCTCGCCGGCCTTCACCTCGTTCAGCAGAACCGTGCGCGGCTCGTAGGTCGGGTCGGACCTGGATCTGAGATGCTCGTCTTCGGGGATGAACTCCATGTAGTTGGTGCCCGGCACGAAGGACATGCCTTTGTTGTTCCACAGTTGAGTGGCTACCAGACCTGCCTCGGTGGACGAATACAGGCTAAGTGGGTATCGCCCCCACAGCTCCTTGACCCTCTCCTTGTAGATCGCCGCGTCTGCGCCGGAGGAGACGATGGCCTTGACAGACCAGATGTCCCTGGGCAACATCGGCCTCTTGCGCAACCTGCTGCGAACGTACGCCCGGAGCAATCGAAACGCCGTGGGTAGGTTCAGGGATCCAAGCCTCTCGCCGCCGTCGGGCGAAAGGCCGCTGAACCGCTCACCGACAGCTACCAGGACGCTGGAGAGACCCGCGAATAGATCCAGCCCTTCGCTCATGGCGAGCTGGAAACCGGTCCGAATGCGCTCCTCGAATGACACCCGTTCCGCTTCCTCTACCGAGGGCAGAAACCGGAAGGGGAACTCGTCCTGAAGGCTGAACAACGCTTCTCCAGAGACATACGGTCGGGGGGCGGCACAGTACAGGAACCGGTCCCCGGGTCTGAAGGAGAAGTGACCTTTGTGGGTGCAGCCGGCAAAGATGAACGTCGAGAAGCCGCTCCTGATCGATGCCGTGCGGCGCTCCTCCGATACGGGAGCCCACTTGAATGGGCAACCGTACTCCTGTGTGCTCCCGGTAGTGCGCACCCACGCGCATGGCTTCGTTGGAAGAGCGTCCTCTCTTCTGTCGGTGAGGAAGGGGATGTAGTCTCGGTAGGTCGAGAGCGGAACCACTCTCCTGAAGTCATCGGGGCTGGACGGAACGTGGCCGCGCATCAGCGCCCTACCCAAATCGCATCTGCTCAGCAGATCGATCTGCTCCATGAGCAAACGGTCATGGATTTCCATGAAGTCCTGGAGGCTGAGATCCAGCCATCCGCAGTAGTAGGACCAGATCTCCTCCGCCCGACCCTGCCTGAAGAGCTCCCCGGCGTTCAATGTCCTACTATCTCCTCTCCTGCTCGGCCGCGCCGTGTGCAGAGTGCTCTCGCGTGAACTGCTTGTCCGTAACTACCCTGGGCGTATGGCCATCGCTCTCGCGCCGCAACGTCTGGAGACAGCGTCTCAGACTGGCTCTGGTTGGAATCAGCATCGGCACTGTCTGCTGGTACTCTTCGTATCCAGGGAACATCCTTGGGAAGAGGTAGCGATCCTGGATCCACGCGTACAGCACATCCGCGCCCAACCAGATGGGTGCGGCCAGAAGAGCAGCGCGCGATCTGGAGACGAGCGCCAGCGAAAGCAGCAGCAACCCAAACCAGAGAACGCCAGGATGCCGGACAAGAGCGTAGGTACCAGTCGTCACTAAGCGCTGGCTGCCACCCGCCAAATGGTAGGTGGATCGGAACGGCAGTTCGATAAGCAGCGAGTAGACCAGGAGGACCGACGCCAGCACAAGGGTGATCCACGCGGGGATGACCACCCACGTGGTCATGGAGAGCCTACGAGGATCCGCGCACACGCCGCAGATCGCGACTCCCCACAGGATAAGCAGGATCAAGCCAACGATCTGCTTGCCCCCTCGTACACCTTTGATGGAGACGATCTCGAATGCCGGAGCCAAGAGGAACGCGACGAGTCCCACCAGGATGTACCGCAATACGCTGCCCCCGCATCTCAGGAAAGCAAATGGTCCGGATCACTGCTCTGTGCGATTATACCATAGCACCTTGGGTCCCATCAAGTGCAGGGCAATACGCAGCGGTAGCCGTGGCGTGAGCTACCGTAAAGTGATTATAGGGCCCGAACATTAACAATCGATGAACTCCGGAGACTCGCAGATGAACAGAACTTCATACTTGACTTTCGATGGAGGTTCTCCTATAATGGCGGTTGACTCGCTGCGGGTGTAACTCAGTTGGTAGAGTGTCTGCTTCCCAAGCAGAATGTCACGGGTTCGAGTCCCGTCACCCGCTCTCGCAAAGCTCGACTCGAGACCTCCTGGGGCACAAGGTGCTTCATGGAGGTCTTTGTCATTGCACAGGTGTGCATCTCACACCGCCCCTGGTACTTGCCGCCGCTGCGAGGCGTTCGCAGGTCCCAGAGATGAAGGGATCGTGGTGGGGCCACGGTAGATCGATGGCCATCCGGTTGGGGCAGCCCGTACCAGAGCTGGTATTGCCTCGCCTCTCTGAGTGCCGCTCGATCAAGTAGTAGATTGCCGCAAACACCCGAGCCAGTACGCCAAGATGGGTAGCCGACAAGCGGGCTGGTACCGGGGAACCGGATGCAGGCGAACTCTGAAGGCTCGGCCGGGGTACGCGCGGAGGTGACTGGGAACTGGACGAGGAGTCATCGGGCGCAGACGATGCCATGACCATAGATAGCATGCTCAGTGCGGACCCAGGCAGTGCGACATGCCACGAGCAGGCTGGGAGATGTCGCTGACCGGTATTGGGAGTGCTGCGCCCGGCTACTCGCCGATGTCCTCGTTCCAAAGGTGGGGATTGGCTTGTATGAACTCTTGCATCAGCTTGACCAGCTCGGGGGCGTCGATGATCTCCAGCTCCACGCCGCGAGAGCGGAGATAGTCCTCGGGCCCCCGGAAGGTCCGGTTCTCCCCGATCACCACTCTGGGGATCTTGTACAGAAGAACCGCGCCGCTGCACATGTCACAGGGCGACAGCGTCGAGTATAGTGTGGATCGCTGGTACTCTCTGGCAGATAGCCTGCCGGCGTTCTCCAGGCAATCCATCTCGGCGTGCAGGATGGCGCTGCCTCTCTGGACCCGCCGATTGTGCCCTCTTCCCACGATCTGGTTGTCTATCACCAGCACGGAACCGATGGGGATCCCGCCCTCCTCGATCCCTCGTCTGGCTTCAGCGTAGGCCTCCTGCATGAAACGATCCACGGTCTGCCCTCCTTTCTTGCCGGCCTTTCCGGCGAATGCCGGTAGGCCGCACGGCGATCACCAGTACGCAGAGTCGCGTGCCCCCGCCTGAGATGGAGTGCCTCGGGTCCTCCGGTGTCCTTTCGATCTCGGTGCCCGCCTGTCGCGGAGTGACGAGTTCCACGCTCGCTGAGCTACCACCGTCGGGTATGATCGATCATGCCCTGCCAGAGAGGTCAAGCCCCATTCCTGCGAGCGTTGCTTTCGCCTGGAGATACATGTCAAGCCATTCGGGCGTCGGCTGCACCGCGGCAATATCATAGACCTGGTCGAAGGGTAGGCCCGGGTTGCCTTCTCGCCGTTCGAACACATGCTCATACAGCGGAAGCAGCCGCATAACCCATTGGTCTGCCTGTCTAAGCGTCCAACCCTGGTGCGCTACTGCTCTTCCAACCTGGGCCATCCACCTTGCCTCGAGTCCGCTGTTGTGTGGCGCGTTCCCGTCGACGCAGCCGCAGCCTTCCAGATGTCCTCCGGCTACGGTGGCCACCATTGCGTTGGCGGCGGTCTCGTAGAACAACTCCAGAGTCCCCGTGCCTGATTTGGGATAGATGTCAGTCACGATGACGCAGGGGGCATTGCGGGCGAAGGCTTGCGAAACGATGTTCGTCACCCAGAGAACCTCTCGCGTGGACGTGGCCAGGTGCCGAAGGTGGATTGGGTGCAGCAGATGATAGTCCGCCAGACAGGTGAGATTGGCGGCGATGAGGGATGCCACCTGGACGACGGCTGCACCAGGAGGGGCGCCGCCAAGACCTCCGACCAGCACGCAAGCCAGACTGGCATTGAGCATGCCGTACTCAATCGAATTGACGACGCGCGCCATGTTCCGCTGATCCATCTTCAGCTCATTCAGCATCGGCACCAGGTGGGCGTCGCAAGGGCGCAGGTAGTGGGGGTGGGCGACTGCGAGATCTCCCAAGGCAGAGACGCTGCTCTGAGCTGCCAGCATACCCATGCCCGGGCGCCCGCAGCGGCGCAGTGCTTCGCGCAGATAGGACAACTCGCGGCGGGTGGCCATGATCTCCAGTGGCGATCCCGTTCTCACGTCTCTGCCATCCACGTTGACCAGCGTGCCACAGGTCAGCATGTCGATCAGGGGTTCCTTGGCATAGCTCATGGCGTTGGCAAGAAACATGTGCTCGGGAGTCGGAGCGCCCGGATTTCCGCCCCAGCTCGTGGGTGGCCGCTCGTCGGCGATGCTGCGGGCGACGAGTTCCCGCGCGTCTTTGCCCTCGCCCAGGGTAATCCGGCGGGGCATGGTGGCCAGGCCGTCGGCCAGTTCCTCTTCGCTAAGCTCGATTATCCGCTCTGTGTTACGGCAGTAGGCACCGATTTGAGCCACGAGCTCGAAGCCCGCTCGAAAGACAGCGTCAGCAAGTTGTGGGTCGTCGGTGACGATGTGCTCATGATCCCACTCGATCTTGTGCTTCTTGACCAACTGGCTCGTGGTGAGCGCCACCTTCTCCAGGTCCCAGTCTTCCTCGCTGCTCCACGGCCCGCTCTGCGCCCTGTCGAGGATAGAGTGATAGTCGCGCATCAGCTCGCATCTCCTCCGCGGCTTTGCCGCATGAGTTCCTGGGCCAACCGGGCGGCCCGTACGGCGTTGTCGGCATAGCCGTCTGCATCGATGGCATCGGCGTAGTCCTGAGTGACCGACGCACCTCCAACCATGATCAAATAGTGGTCCCGCAAGCCTTGGGCCTTCAGCAGCTCGACAAGATCGCGCATGTACGGTAGTGATGTGGTGAGTAGCGCGGAGAGCCCGATGATGTCTGCTTGGGCCTCACGGGCCCGCTGGACGATGGTGGTGACCGGAACGTCCACGCCAAGATCGATTACCTCGAAGCCGGCGGAGGACAACATGGAGCCTACGATGCTCTTTCCGATATCGTGGATATCGGTCTCGACGGTGGCCAGAACGACTCTGCCTGCGCTCTGTCGCCCTCCTGCATTGTCCGCCTCTAGCGCCGGAAGAAGGACGCTCATGGCCGACCGCAAGGCACGTGCGGTGAGCAGTAGCTCGGGCAAGAAGCACTCTCCGCTCTCGAATCGTAGCCCGACCACGCTCGCGCCTTCCATGAGCCCGCTGTCGAGTACTGCCTGGGCGTTCACTCCGGCGCCGAGCGCGTCCTGGCAGGCCGCCTTGGCTGCCTCGGCGTCGCCCTCGGCCACGGCGTTCACCAGCGCCAGGAGCAATTGGCTCATCTCTCAAACGTCCTTTCCGCTTGCATACGGTTGGATTCTGGTGAGCAGCCCAGTGTCGGGTTCGATGTGCTACCTGGGCGTTCGGTGCTTGTCGCAGCGCCGGCGGCTCATCCCATCCCGGTCGATCAGACAGCAACAGAACTCGCTCGCTCGTCTCGCAGCGAACGGGGCACGCGGGCTCGCGCTGCGACAAGCGGCTTCTGAGAACTCTGGCCTCTCAACACGCGCCTGATCAGCCGCTCTTCTTCTCCGCTTCCTCAGTCTCGCGAGTGCCTTCGCCGACCAGGGCGGCGACTCTGCCTCGAGTGGCGAATAGGGCCACCAGTGTGGCCAGGTAGGGGATCATCATGATGAACTGCGGCGCCACGCGAGCCGCCTGTAGCCGAAGGCTCAGGGCGTCCGTGAGTCCGAACAGCAAGCTTGCCCCGAGGACACCCAGTGGTCGCTCCCGCGCGAACAGCACCGCCACGAGGGCGATGAAGCCACGCCCGGCAGTCATGTCCTCGACGAAAAGCCGTACGTTGCTCATGGATAACTGGGCGCCCGCCAGGCCACAGAGAACACCGGAGAGCATGATGGCCACGAAGCGCACCTTGGGCACGCTGATACCCAAGGTTGTCGCTGCCTCAGGGTTCTCGCCCACTGCCCGGATGCGCAGGCCGAGTACCTGACGATAGAGCAGTAGGCTGGCGAAGAGCGGCAGCACCCAGGAAAGGTAGACGATGATGCTGTGTCCTGACAGAATCTCACTCAGCACCGGGATCTGACTTATCAGCGGCAGGTCAATGTTGGGCAAGCCCGCGAGCTGCATGCCCCGATAGTAGCCGCTGTCGTACATTCTGCCGATCAGATACTGGGTAGCGCCCGTGGCCAGAAGATTGAGGGCAGTGCCGAGCACGATGGTGTGCGATCGCATCTTCAGCACGGCGAAGCTGAACACGAGGGCGAGAAGTCCGCTGCCTATCAGTGCCAGCGCCAGGCCCGCCGCGATGCTGTCGAAGTAGAACGTTCCGACAACTGCACAGAAGGCACCCACCAACATGAAGCCCTCGAGCGCCATGTTGAAGACACCTGCCTGCGCACAGATGGCACCTCCGAGCGCAGCCAAGATGATGGGCGTGGCCATGCGAAACATCGCTCCGAACAGGGCGATGTCAAAGACTTCACTCAGCATGGGCGGTTCTCCTCTCTAGCTTCTTCAGCCACAGTTGGATCCCCAGCCTGGAAGCAGCGAACAGCATGATGGAGGACTGCACGATATCCGCCATCTCCACCGGAACGTTCGTGAAGCGTTGCACTCCTAACGCTCCGGTGTGCAGCGCTGCCAGTAGCAGTCCGGCGACTGCGACTGAGACAGGTCTTCCATTAGCGAGTAGTGCCGCGGTTAGTCCGGTCCAGGCGTATTCGTCGAGAACACCCACGACGAAGCGGTTGTGCACTCCGGCGACCTCTATGGCGCCTCCGATTCCGGCCAGAGCTCCGGCGAGGATCATCGACACCATTACCCCGCTCATGCGGTTGAGGCCGGAGTACTCGGCAAACAAAGGATTCAGCCCCGTCATCCTGAGTTCATAGCCCAGCGTGGTCCGTTCGAAGAACAGCTTGGTGAGTAGAATGAGCGCCAGCGCGATGAGCAGTCCGGAGTGGAGTCTGGTCCCCGGGATGAGACGGCCGAGCCTTGCCGCTGCGGTCAGTGGAACGGTCTCCGCCGCCAGCCCGACAAC
>Ga0180432_10007318_pt1 | contig 14066 bp, 11 predicted proteins | sample SS_ome_10_FD_132414 | JGI IMG/M metagenome (GOLD analysis project Ga0180432, IMG submission 132414) | Hypersaline lake sediment archaeal communities from the Salton Sea, California, USA - SS_1_MS_2 metaG | ecosystem: Environmental > Aquatic > Non-marine Saline and Alkaline > Hypersaline >...
AATTAGATTCTATTCAAGATTTCGTTTGGTAGTTATAAGCTTTTGAGGCTCTACATTCCTTCCAATCATAGCAGTAATCGTTACTTTTGGTATGGAGAAGTTGGACACAGCGTTTAGGCATTTTGATAAGCCTTCCATTACCTATTCATGTGACTTTGGGGGATAAGCGAGGATGGCACATAATAGCCCAACCGTGCTGAAACTGGTTATTATTGCAAAGGCTGGTATGTATGTTCCCATAGCGTCATTGATAGCCCCTGCAATTATTGGACCCGCGGCTTCAGCAACAATAGTCAGCGGAAATATAAGCCCCAGGATTTGGGTATAGTGGGTACGCCCATAGTATGCCCCAATGAATGTGGGCAGGGCTACAACCAATGCCCCATTGCTAATACCGAAAAGCATAGCGTAGATGTAAATTAAGAGCAAAGTCTTGGTGGTTAATAGGATTATCAGTGCTGTCACCTGAATAATAAAGCTGACAACAGCTAAATGTCGTACTTCAAACCTAACCCCTAAAAAGCCAAATCCCAGTCTTCCAAATATGCTCATTCCTGGAATAAGGCCCAGGGTCATTGCTGCCACAATGGGAGAAAAACCTATATCCTTTAGATATGCCACTTGATGCGCAGTCACCGTGCCTATAGCCAAGAAGTTGGCGGCACACAGGGTTGTGATTAACCAAGTGGTTGATTTTCGTATGGCCTGCTGTGTTTGCCAGTCCATGGAACTCTGGTAGACCCGTGAGCTATTACCTGTCGTCTCTTCTATCTCATTGGCATGTGCGTTAGATATGCCATCGGGTAACTGTCCTATATCCTCCGGTCTGTTTCTCACCAGAATGAGCCCGCCAATTAGTACAGCGCAGGCGAGTTGTATTATAGCTAGGGCCAGCCAAGCCATTTGCAATCCGATATTGGAAATCAGCCATGTTGCCAGGGGTGGGAAGAGAAAGCCGCCTAAGCCCCCTGCCGATATAACCAGTCCCATTCCCAGGGACCTCTTTCTGATGAACCAATTGTTGACCACCGTGGTACACGTCAAATACAGTCCAAAGCCAGCTCCGAATCCCACCAGAATTCCGTAAAAGAGATAAATATGCCATACCTCTGTAGCAATAGACATTCCGGCTAGCCCTACAGCCACGAGTAAATTGCCGAAAACTATATTAACCCTCGGCCCAAACCTGGCAATAGAAGCCCCTATTAGTGGACTGGGCAATCCAAATCCCAGCAAGGCTACAGAGAGCCCACCACCTACCATAGCTCGACTCCAGCCATACTCGTTGCACATTGCTGGAAGGAATACACCGTATGAGTAAAAAAAAATGCCACTGGTGGTAAAATACACTAACATTGCTCCTACCAGCGCTATCCAACCATAAAAACCTGCCCCATTTTTAATAACCTTACTGTTTTCGATCATGTTTGAGCTAACTTTCCCTCACTTTGCCATCTTCTCTGAATAGCAAGGATTGATAAGGATTTGCTTGTAGATGAGTGCAGCATAAAGGGATAGGGCTTGTGTGTCAAAGTAAAAAATAATCGCCAGATAAGGCAGTTGCTCTTGATATGTTTATTCTTAGTCTTATAGGTGACGCTAATGGATAGAGAGGCTTGCGACTTATTAGCAGCTTAGATTGTGGCTATATCCCCAGATCTGGGAAAATAATTTCTGCTTAACCGGATCCCCATTTTAAATCAGAAGTGCATTATTCGATAAACCTATAACATATGGTACTTAGTTCATGTAGCCGAAAATTCAATGTTTCGTGCCATAGTTGATGCTACAGCCAAATTAGATTTTATTCAAGATTTCGTTTGGTAGTGATAAGCTTTTGAGGCTCTATATTCCTTCCAATCATAACAGTAGTCGAAGTTTTTAATCGGAAAAGTCCATATACAATATATCTATATGGTTTCATTTATCTTAATTGAAAAATTGTCGATTAAGAACTATGATATCAGGATACTGTGAGCAAAATGTGTGTGCCTGGCGTCAATAGCAGATATTCACCTTTGGAGTCTTATTTATTTTAAACTGGAATAAACAAAGCTCATCCTGCGAGAAACTATTTTATTCACCACCTCCCCCCAATACTGCGTAGAGTCTCACCTGATTGGTGAGCTTGATCAGGCGGATGGTGATAAGACCCTGCTGTGCCGTATAGAGGGTGCGTTGCGCATCCAAAACACTCAGGTAGCTGTCAATTCCCTTGGTATAACGTGTGGTTGAGAGATGGTAGGTTCTTTTAATAGCATCCACCAGGGATTGTTGTGCTGATACCTGCTGGTCTATCGTTCCTTGCACGGCAAGGGCATCGGCCACTTCTCTGAAAGCCGTTTGGATCACCTTTTCATACTGCGTCAATGCAATTTTCTGCACTGTTTTGCTAACCCGCAGTGCGGCCCAGGTACGTGCGTCAAAAATAGGCATGGTGATCTGCGGCGCAAAGCTCCAGGTGCCAGAGCCGGATTTGAAGAGTCCGGACAGCTCGTCGCTTGCGGTTCCCATCGTGGTGGTCAGAGAAATGCGGGGGAAGAAGGAAGCTCTGGCCACGCCGATAAAGGCATGGGCAGCTTTAAGCTGATGTTCTGCCGCAAGAATGTCCGGCCTGTTCAAAAGTGCCTCAGAGGACAGGCCTGCAAAAACTTCTTTTGGTGAATGAACGCTTGCCAGATCCGACGGTAAGAGATCTTCCGGCACCGGAGAGCCAGCAAGGAGATTCAATGCATTTTGGTCCTGCGCAACCAGTTGCATAAAGCGGGCAACATCTCCTCGGGCTGCATCAACTTGAGTTTGCGCTCGGCGTAGGTCCAATTCGCTTGCGAGACCAACTTCGTATTGTCGCCCAATTAAATCATAGACGCCTTGCTGCGTTTTAAAGGTGAACCGGGCCAGTTTGAGATTTCCCCGATCCGTAGCGATGGTCAAGTAAACCCTGGCAACCTCTGCAACCAGCGCGATCTGTGCGCTGCGGCGGGCCTGCTCTGTTGCCAGGTATTCTTCCAGAGCCTGTTCTTTCAGGCTGCGGATACGGCCGAAGAAATCGATTTCCCATGAAGTTATGCCCAGATTGACATTGAATTGCTTGGTTGTCCTTGGCTCTCCAGGGCGCGTAAGATCGGAGGAACTTCGTTTCTTGCTTCCACTGCCCATCGCACTGATCGCAGGAAACAGCTCTGCCCGTTGAATACCATACAAGGCGCGCGCCCTTTCCACATTCAGGGCCGCCAAGCGAAGATCATGGTTGTTGTTCAAGGCCATCTCGATGATCTTTTGCAACTGTTCGTCAGTAAAGAATTCCCGCCACTTAAGCTCCGAAGCTGTCTTTGCGCCAGCTGGAGCTTTGGTTTCTTTATATGCCTCACCAGTTGGCCATACGGCTGGCATAGGCGCTTCTGGGCGAGTGTATTTGGGAGCCAGGGTGCAACCGCCTAGAAATATGACAATTATAATAATTATAAGAAAACCGTTCTTATTCATTTCATTGATCCTCTGATGGATGTAGGTCGGCATTCTTGTCTGTTTCACGCTTCTTCTGTTTGCCAAAGGTTTTCTCGACCAACACATAAAACAGTGGTGCAAACAGGAGCACGAGGATAACACCGGTGATCATGCCGCCCAACACTACCGTGCCGATGGCATTCATAGCGCCTGCGCCCGCCCCTGTGCTGAGGGCCAGCGGCAATACGGCCAGGCCGGTGGTCAATGAGGTCATCAGGATCGGTCGGAGCCGGAGCCGCACCGCATTGAGCGCGGCCTCACCCACGCTCGCACCCTCGGCTACCCCGGCCATGGCGAACTGAACGATGAGGATGGCGTTTTTGGTGGCCAGCCCGAGGGTGGTCAACAAGCCGATCCGGAAATAGACGTCGCTCGGAAGCCCTCGCAAGTGCGTGGCAATGAAACCACCGACGACTCCCATGGGTAGGATCAAGAGAACAGCAAAAGGGATGTCCCATTTCCCGTACAAAGCCGCCAGAAAGAGGAAGACGAACAGGATGGAGAAGGTATAGAGCATACCGGTCTGGGCCGAAGCCTGTTTTTCCTGATACGAAAGTCCTGTCCAGTCGTAGCCGAACCCCTTGGGCAGTTTGGCCGTCAGCTCTTCCATGGCCTTCATGGCCTCACCGGAGCTTCTTCCCGGCGTTGGCTCACCCAATATATTTATGGTCGGAAACGAATTAAAACGCTCCAGGCGGGGCGATCCGGTTGTCCAGCGTCCGGAAGCGAAAGAAGAATAGGGAACCATCTTCCCCGCCGCATTGCGAACGTACAGCTTCTCCAGATCTTCAGGCAACATTCGGTAGGGCGCATCAGCCTGGACATAGACCCGCTTGACGCGTCCGCGCTGAATAAAGTCATTGACATAGGCACTGCCGAAGGCCGCCGAGATGGTGGTGTGAATCGACTGGATCGGAAGGCTCAGTGCGCCGGCCTTTTCCCAGTCGACATCAATCCGGTACTCGGGCACATCTTCCATGCCGTTGGGCCGTACTTTCATCAACCTGGTGTCCTGAGCCGCTATGCCGAGGAGCTGGTTGCGAGCTTTCATCAAGGATTCGTGTCCGTTGCCTCCGCGGTCCACCAGTTGAAAATCGAAGCCGATGGATGTGCCCAATTCGGCAATGGCTGGCGGCGGAAAGGCAAATACCATGGCATTGCGAAATTTTGCAAACTTCCTCATGGCCCGGTTCGCAACAGACTTCGCCCTCAGCTCAAATCGGTTCCGCAGGTCCCATTCCTTCAGCTTGACGAACACCATGCCGTTGCTCTGCGCCCGGCCCGAAAATCCGGCTCCGCAAATCGTCATACAGGATTCCACTGCGTGCTGTTCCTGCGCCAGGAAATAACGTCGAACCCCTTCCGCAACATCTTCGGTCTGCTCAAGAGTGGAACCGGCGGGCAGGATCATCTGACAGAGGAGGACGCCCTGATCCTCATCCGGGAGATATCTGCTTGGCATACGCATGAAGATGAATCCGAGGCCGAACACGATAATGATATACACTGCCACAAAGCGTAGTTTCCGAGCGAGGCCGTACCCGACAAGACTCACAAACCCGTCGCGGAACCGGTAGAAAACACGATCAAACCAAAGGAAGAAGGGGCGCAGAATCCTAATCGTGCCTTCCGCTGCTTCGTGTCCTTTAGGCACGGGCTTAAGGATCTTTGCGCAAAGCACCGGTGTCAGGATCAAGGCAACGCTCACCGAGAGAATCATGGATGCGACCACGGTGACCGAAAACTGGCGGTAGATGATGCCTGTGGAGCCGCCGAAAAAAGCCATGGGGCCGAACAAAGCTGACAGCACCAGCGCGAAGCCTATCAGGGCGCTAGTGACCTGCCCCATGGACTTGGCCGTGGCATCCCGCGGTGAAAGCCCCTCTTCGCTCATCAGTCGTTCTACGTTCTCTACTACTACGATGGTATCGTCCACCAGAAGTCCGATGGCAATCACCATGGCGAACATGGTCAGCATGTTGATAGAGAATCCGAACGCTCCCAGCGCTGCGCAGGCCCCGAGAAGCACTACCGGCACCGCGATGGTGGGAATCAGCGTGGCCCGCACGTTCCCTAGGAAGAGCCACATAACCAGAAAAACAAGCACGATTGCCTGGAGCAATGCCTTGACGGCCTCGAAAATTGCCACTTTAACGAAGGGGGTTGTATCATAGGGATACACAACCTTAAGTCCGGTCGGGAAATTGCGGCTCATTTCCTTCATCTTTGCCTTGATGGCGTTGGCCGTATTCAATGCGTTGGCGCCGGGCGTTTGCCGGATGGCAATCCCAGCCGTTGCAAGACCGTTGTAATTGACGTTGATGTCATAGACGGATGTTCCCAACTCCGTACGGCCCACATCGCTAACACGCACGACAGATCCATCCGGATTTGTGCGCAGCGGGATAGCAGCGAATTCGTGTGGTGTTTGCAATAGGTTCTGGACAACGATGGGAGCGTTCAACCGTTGATCTTCCACTGCCGGCCCGCCGCCGAATTGCCCGGCCGAAACCTCAACGTTGTAAGCTTTTAAGGCGGTTATCACATCCGCCATAGTAAGGTGGTAGTTCGTGAGTTTGTCCGGGTTGAGCCAGACGCGCATGGCGTACTCTTTGGCGAACATTTCGACCTCGCCGACCCCGGGCACGCGAGCCAGGACGCTTTCCAGCTCCGACCTCGCATAGTCGCCGATATCGATGGAGTCCATGCTCCCGTCTTCTGAAATGAGCCCCACAATCAGCAGGTAGTTCCGCGTTGACTTGGTGACCTGCACGCCGATCCGTTGCACGACTTCAGGCAGACTGGCCAAGGCCGCCTGCACCTTGTTTTGCACCTTGGACCAGGCAATGTCCGGATCGACCCCCGGCGCGAAGGTCAGTTCGATCGTCGAGCTGCCCGACGAATCACTGGTGGAGGAGAGATAGATCATCCTGTCGAGTCCCGTCATCTTCTTTTCGATGAGCTGAGTCACGCTGTTCTCTACTGTTTCCGCCGACGCTCCCGGGTAGGTGGCAGAGATTCGAATGGAAGGAGGGGCGAGGTTCGGATACTGGGCTATGGGCAGGTTGTAGATGGACAAGGCACCCAGCAGCATGATGAAAATGGCGATGACCCATGCGAAAACGGGACGATCAAGAAAGAATTTCGATAACATGGCTGTCTCCGTTTAGTTCGTTGAGGATGAAGGCTCGTCGTTGTCTTTAGCTGCTGGGTCATCAATCTGGCCTGTGTCAAACGGCACCGCATTCACCGAAGCGCCGGGACGAACTCTTTGTGTGCCTTCGACAATCACCCGATCACCGTAATCGAGTCCAGACGAAACAAGCCATCTGTTCCCAAACGCACGTTCGATCGTGATCATCCGTTGGCGGACCTTGGTTTCGTCGTCCACAATTAGCACGAAGGGGTCCCCTTTAGGGTTACGGGAGACACTTTGCTGCGGCACGATGATGGCCTGCTTACTGACGCCCTGCTTTACCACAGCGCGAACGAACATCCCCGGCAAAAGGATGCCTTCCGGATTCGGAAAAACCGCACGCAAGATCACGGACCCTGTCGTGGGATCCACGGTTACATCGCGAAACTGAAGTGTCCCTTCCAGCGGGTATGCCGTGCCGTCTTCCAGGACGAGACCGACCTTATTCTGGTTCCTTCCGTCAGGGTTAAACTGACCCTCCTCCAGCCTACGTTGCAGGCGGAGCAGTTCGGTCGTGGATTGGGGAACGTCGACATAAATGGGATCTAGTTGTTGGATGGTCGCAACTGGTACGGGCTGATACGCTCCCACCAGGGCTCCATCAGTCACGACGGATTTACCGATGCGTCCGGAAATAGGCGCTGTAATCCGTGTATAGCCAAGGTTTATTCGGGCTGTCTCTAGACCAGCCTTGGCACTCCCGATTGCGGCCTGGGAGCTCTGGACTGCCGCTTCGGCACTCTGAACCTCCGCCTTTGCCACTTGGATTGCCGCTTCGACTCTTACTATATCTGCCTCAGCGCCCCGCACCGCCGCCACCGCGCTTTCGATCCCGGCCTCGGCCTGCTTTAGCGCAGAGGAGGTGTCGTCGAAATCCTGCTGGCTGACGGCTTTTTCAACAATAAGCTCGCGAAGGCGCTCCGTCCTAAGCCGAAGGGGGACAGCGTTGGCCTCCGCGCGGGATTGGGCAGCCCTGGCAGCAACTAGGGCAGCCTTAGTAGCGTCTCGAGTGGCAAGTGCCGTGGCGTGACCGGCCTTCGCGGCAGCCACAGCGGCTATTGCCTTGAGGTGGTTGGCTTTCGCCAATGCCAGGGCCGCCTTCGCGTTGGCATAGGCAGCCTTGTAGCTGCTGGGATCAATCTCATAGAGAACATCTCCTGCCTTCACGTCCGCGCCTTCCATGAAGAGTCTCTTCCGAATTATACCGCTAGCCTGAGGCCGAATCTCCGCAATACGGAATGCAACCGTGCGGCCCGGCAATTCGTTGGTCAGCACCACCTTCTGCGGCCTGACCGTCACCGTGGCCACTTCTGGGACAGGGGGAGGCGGCTGAGATTGCGTCGACCGGTCGCAACCTCCAAGCAAAAGGCCGGCTATCAGGTAGGCAAAAACCACAATACAATTAAGGAGTTTATAAACTGTTTCATTGAGTTGCATTAAAATTCTCCTGATAAAAAAATGTAAAGTAAGTCTCTAAAATCCCATGGATAATCACCGATCGAGCAACCCTTTGAAAAGAATATTCAGGATAACGTCCGGATCTTTTGGATAGGGATGCTGATCAGGGGCTTCAAGCCATAGGAAAAGAAAGGCGCTGATAATACTGTCTAAGGCTACTGCCAAATGGTAAGGGTCAGAGATCTTTTTAAACCGTTTCTTTTTCATACCGCTTGCAAAAACAGAGGCGAGCATACCCAGAAAATTAATGTATTGCTCTCGAATCTCGGAATCAAGTCCAGCCATGATGTTGAAGCTTGCACCACGAGTCTCCGCAAAATAGAGGCGTATCATGGAGACATTGGCGCGAAAAACTTCGCCCTTGACCCTGACGTAATTCCTGATTTTTTCAATCTCGTCCCTCGACCCTACGATTGCCTCCTTAAGGGCGTGATGAAACTTGTCGGACTGCTCCAAAACAAGCGCCTTGTATAACCCCTCTTTGTTTTCAAAAAATTTATATAGTGTCCCAATGGCAAACTCAGCCTTCTCAGCTATCTCATGCATAGAAACATTATGATAACCCTTTTCTGAAAAGAGATCGAGTGCAGCAGCAAATATTTCATCTCTACGTGCCATCTTTTCTCTTTCTTTTCGAGTTAATTTCTTTTTTGGTAGCATCTTTAGTCCCTCTTTTATTTATTGCAAGGGCCATTTCTAAAATATTAGAATGTGACGTCACCTTATATAATAAGACGTCTCACTATGCAAACAAAAAATTTAAAAAAAGACAAATACAATGGAAAACGCCATTTTTAAATGGCGATCCTATAGTCGCCCTGTCAACGTAAAACTGAATCACAAGTAAAACCAAAGAATTGAAAATTTCTTAATTTTTAAAGCATGCCTATCCTTAATGCTTCAAGATGAGGTTTTTATTATTTTTCGGCGGTTCTCTCGCTTTCGTAGACCCTGCACCTTATCGTTACTTTTATTCGGTGTGCGCCACGCGAACAGCTACCTATCGCCCCTTATCCAGGCTACTGAGTTCAACAAGATGGCCTAGATTGTCCCTTCCTCGGTCTTATAAAGTATCGAAGGCGGAAAGGGATTACTTCAAGGCCATGGAGGTAGTAATGGAAAAGATGGAAGGTGATAGATTTATGGCATGACACTTATAAAAAAGACGGGCAGGATAATAGTATATAACCCATCAATATTACTAGATAAAACAGGATATGTTACGTATAGCGTGCCATATACTGAAATCTGGATACATTTATACATATGGTAATCAAAACTCACAAATACTCATTCCTGCACAAATCATTGGTCTATGGATCAAGCCTGCTCTTGACTCATTTTCTGTTTTTTTTGCCCAACAGCAAATGTCATTCATCAAAATAGACGTAAAAAAAGCTCCACTAACACTGGCCCAGTGCGGGCAACAAATAGCTGACAGCTCATAGCTCATAGCAAAAATTCAAAGGACAAAGTGCCCAAGTGGAATAGCTCAGCTCAGGTTGCAGGAATTTTGCCATATATGGAACAACAGGCATTCTAAAGGAAAGGTACTTTTTAGGACAGGTTTCATTTAACGGGGTGAATCCACCAGACTGACGGTCGACTTTCAGCATTACACCCTCCTGAAGGGGTGAATAATAATATGGTGAAACTACTCTTACCCTGTTGATTTGTCAAGGAATATAGAAACGAGTTTGTTGGCTTAATGAGAAACGTTCATCCGAAATCTCTTTATAATAGGCGCATTCACTTACATTTATGAAACAGCAGACGTTACTATCATGTCAGTCCTTTAAATGAGGCCAAGCAGGATTACAAAGATGATTCCGGTAAGGAGAGAAAAAATTGTTGAATGATTGGTTCCTGCACAGGAGTTGGGGATAATTTCATCCAAGGTGATATAAATCATCAAGCCTGCTGTAGCACCGATAATAAAACCAAGCACTCCTGGAGTAATAAAGGCATATATATATCGAGCCAGGAGATAGCCGATCAATAGGGGTACTGCGGTGGAAGATGATATGAGGAATGCCTTCCACCGATTGCCGGTGGTATGATAGTAGGGTGCTGAGGTACAGATGCCCTCTGGAATGTTGTGAATGGCTATGGCCAGAGCAATGATCAACGAAACCTTTGTCTCCGTGACCGCACCGATGGCAATGGCCATACCTTCAGGAAAGTTATGGAGAAATATGCCGAGGATGAGGTATACTGAGGTGCGCTGAAGGTTGCAGCCCTGTTCCTGAGCGCACAGCTCCGGGTGAATGTGGGGAATAATGCGGTCAACCCCAAACATGATCAAGGAGCCCATAATTATACCGGCCACGCAAATGCCTACGGAGGAGATATGAATGCTCTCAGGTATAAGTTCCAGAAACGAAATGCCGAGCATCACCCCTGCTGCAAAACAGAGCATGTTGCACATATACATAAAGGATGGTTTCTTGATTACACCAATAATGGAGCCTATAATAGGCCCGAGAACAGAAATAATAACGATAAAAACAACGGGATCCATTGCCATCCTTAGGTGTCTTTTTTAATAGGAAAGCCTTTTGTGTCTATTATTTCTACGCCTGCTTCTTTGAGTAAGGCTACTGCAGTACCCTCTTTTTGTTCGGCTACCATTATCTGATCGGGTTTGAACCCAAGCAGCCACTGCCCTACTAAAAATCCCCTTTTCTGCTCCTCCTGCCAGTGGGGATTTTTAATATATTCCTGGCTAACAGTATTTTTGCTGGTGCGGTCAACAGTCTCGAGCAAAAACCAGGGGGCCTTGGCAATATGTTCTGCAAGGGATCCTTCAGGTTCTCTCATCGGGGTAAGCCTGCGAATATGTTCTGATCGATGGCTCCGTGACTTGATTCGGGCCATGATCACACGGGAAAATTGGCGCTTGATATCATGCTCAAGGGCGTGAGAGATACGGTCTGCAAGCTCATGCGAATGGGTTCTCACAATCACATCCAGATCAACGATGAAACGACCACCGGCAGTACGGCTCAAACACTGCTCCACTTTCTCTACACGAGGATGGGATTCTACCAACCCTATTATTTCTCGTTCGGTATCTCGATCAATCGCCTCATCCATGAGGTCACGGAGTGCTCGCCATAACAATTGGCCACCTGACCAAAAGACAAAAGCCGCTACTGCCATAGCTGCCCATCTGTCCAAATGTAATCCGAAAGAGGCGCCAATAAGGCTGCCAACGACCAATCCGGTTGAGAGCCCATCGACAAGGTAGTCTCTGGCATCTGCCCTCAGAGCAGGAGAATGAAGTCGTCGTCCCATGCGAAGCTGATAGAGGCCAAATACAAATGTGACTACGAGAGATACTAAAGCCACAGGAAGAGCAATAGACACATCAGGCAGGGTCGCTGGCCCAAGGAGTGCCCTTCGCGCTATCTCATAACCTGCTAAAATAATGGCACCGGACGTTACCAATGTAGCAATTGTTTCAGCCTTATAAAGCCCATACGGAAAAGAGGGATGTTGTCGACCGGCAAACCATAACCCAATATAGGCTGCGGTTGATGCAATGACATCTGTGCCGGAGTGGATAGCATCGCTCAGGAGGGCTGCTGAGCCGGCTAAAACACCGGCTATACCCTTTGCAATGGCCAAAGACAGGTTGAGACTTACAGAGAATGCTGCTCTCTTACGAGCCTTTTTGATCTCAATGCTACCTTGCGAGGGTTCGCGTGATACTGTTTGGCCGATATGGTGATTGTTTTCTCCCATTATCTGAGTCTGATCAATTGTGTTTGGCCGTACTTTATTTCCTTGATCCGTTCAACATAGAGATTCTGCTGTTCAGACACTGAATCTCCAAATGATTAACGCCATCTTTATTTCACCGCTGAGACGCTAAGGACGCTGAGATAAGCCTTTTTTCACTTTCCGTTGAGAGGACGGCAATTGAAAAGAACCTCAGCCCTACGGGCAAAAACAAAATCAAGCGTTAGCATATAAACAAATCGCGTTATCTGCTCTTATAATGGTAAGATTCCTTACAAAAGCTATAGCGGGATATTGTTAGAGTTATTATGTATGATTATCACTCTTAGGCGCCATCCAAACCATGCCGTTCTGTCTTTGTATACCATGATGCGGGATCAATCAGGTATTCTTCTGTATCCTTAAGAGAGAGGTAGTGCTCGTGCTCAATAGTAGAAAGAAGGTTGAAAAACTCCTTCTCTTTTGGATCAGAGACACTGTCTCTCAGTTGAGCATAATAGGTTACTCCTTTAGACTCAAAATCGATCGCTGTCTGGATGGCTTTAAGATCATCATCGTCTTTTTCAGGCATAGCATCGACACCCTTGATTGTATCTTTCAAAACGTTTTTAACAATCGTGTCCTTGACCTTAAGGGGAACGGTTTCAGGCCATTTTTCATTCTTCATCCACTTCTCATGGACTTGTTTCAACCTCTCATAATGTTCTAATTCCTCATCTGCTATCTGGTTAAACATGGCCTTTCCGACCGGATTCTTTGTCCTCTCTGCATTCTTTAGATAAAATTCACGCTCCCTCATCTCATTATTAAGGGCGACCTCTAATGCACTTATGTTCTCTTGTTCCTTCATAACAATTCTCCTTTTTTATTGTACACAAGCATTATGCTTTATATTTTTTTATCACAGTTCCGCTGAGATTGTCAAAAAGTTGAACATGTTCATCTCTCAGCTCATTAAAGGATCAGGCTCCGTTTATCCAAGGGATATGCCGTTGACTCATTTACACCTTTTGATTATACTTCGATAGTGTACCATCCCATTTAATCAGAGGAGAAACGCAATCATGGCCGATAAAAGTGAAAAAAACCTCCGTTATGCCTTTGTTGCTGAATCAAAGGCATACTCCCGGAACTCTGCCTTCGCGTCGAAGGCGGATCAAGATGGGTATCCACAAATAGCCCGCCTCTTTCGTGCTGTAGCGAATGCAGAATCAGTTCATGCCAGCCGTTATCTGAAATTGATACGGGGCACAATTGGCTCAACAGAAGAAAACCTTGAGGCCGCCTTTCAAAATGAGATCAAGGCCAATGTTGAGGAATATCCAAAGCTGATCAAAGATGCATCAGAGGAAGGGGTAAAGGCTGTAGAGGATGCCTTTTCCCAGGCTCGTGATGTGGAAAGCCGCCATGCCGAGCTCTACAAAAAAGCCATGAATGATATGCTTTCAGATCGCCAGACTCAGTATTATACCTGCCAGGTCTGCGGATATATAAGTGAGGATGAAGCTCCGGAAAACTGTCCCGTCTGCGGTGCTGACAAAGAAAATTTCAAAGTGGTGGACTAAACAATAGACTTTAGATGCCTTTCTATCTCACCCCTGGGAAGAGCCCCCACAAGGTTTTTGACAAATTTTCCATTCCTAAAAAAAAGCATGGTTGGAATACTCCGTATAGCGTATTGTGAGGCAGTGGCAGGGTTTTCATCCACGTTGAGCTTTGCAATCTTGACTCGGCCTGCATACTCTGAAGCCAGCTGATCAAGGATAGGTGACACCATATGGCAGGGACCGCACCATGGTGCCCAACAATCCACTATAACCGCACCTGGATACGAGAGCACCTCCATGCTGAATGTGGTATCCGTAACCGTCACAGGATGGTCATAAACAGCACCCACTATGAGAGGTGTTCGACACTTACCACACACCGGCTTATCCTGTAGCCTATTTGTTGGTATTCTATTTTTTGTGCCACAGTTTGAACATTGAATAATTGTGCTTTGCTGATCCATTGTAATCCTTTCATAATCCTTATTGTATTAAAGTGGGTGGGCTTTTATGAAGTGACTGGCGTAAGGGCTCTGTTTTTTCGCAATCTATCTATGGGGGAACCCGCAGCCCCGAGACATGTCGACGAGACTTTCGACGAGCTCACGTCGCGT
>Ga0180432_10007319_pt1 | contig 14066 bp, 12 predicted proteins | sample SS_ome_10_FD_132414 | JGI IMG/M metagenome (GOLD analysis project Ga0180432, IMG submission 132414) | Hypersaline lake sediment archaeal communities from the Salton Sea, California, USA - SS_1_MS_2 metaG | ecosystem: Environmental > Aquatic > Non-marine Saline and Alkaline > Hypersaline >...
ATCCGCGTCCGCCGGTGAACTCCTTCAGCGAGAACTCAAACGCTGCTCCGTCGAGCTTGGGGGATATTTCGCGGGCCAGCAGATACGACTCGCCGCGATGCGCAGTGAAGCGAATCGCATAGGTTTGCCCATTCGACAGTTCGTAGGCCGCCTCGACGGTCAAGATCAATGGGCCGCTCTCCATGACTCGGGTTGTGCGGCTGACAACGCCGGCCCCCTCCGGCAGCACAAGGCGTCCGCTGCCGCGCCAGGTGCCGTCGTGGAGTCGAACCGAGAGCAGTGGCGGCAGGTATGCTTTGCCTGCGTGCCAGGGTATCCGGAACAGCGCGCTGCCGGTATCGATAACGGCGGTTTCGCCCCCGGCTTCGGCGTGCGGCCGAAGATCGGGGCTCCTCTCGAATGCCTCCGACGGGCCGTTTTCGGCGAGGTAGACGCTAAATACCTTGTCAGACATAGCGGGAAGGTCGGTGAAGAACACCAGCTCATCGCCGCTCAATTGAAAAGTTTGGGGGGTTTGGGGCGCAGCGGAGCAAAGCAATAGCAGCTTCTCGGGTTGAGCCGGGGCTTCCGCGGGCAGAGAAAAGCTTACCGGCTGGCGCGGGAAGTGATAGCAGAAGGGGTTTTTCAGCGTTTCCTCGTGGATCCGGCGATAGTTGACGCCGCCGCGTTTCATTTCGGACGTGAAGGGGCTGCGAACCGGCCGCGGCTCGGCGCTGTGCCACTCGCTGGCGACGAGATCGAGCTTCGTTTCCGTGTTTGCTTTCACATCGATATGATGGGCAAGGAAGCGGGTGGGGATCTCGAATTTCATCGGGTCGAGGCCGACGGCGATGAACTCGTGGGTGGCCGCGGGCACGGAGTCGAAGCGGAAGCAGCCGCCGGGGTCCGTTTCGGCCGTGAGCGTTTGCATTTCGCCGACCTTGCCGGCGCGGCCCATTCCGGTGAAGATGATGTCGGGCGGGGGATCCTCGCAAGGGGTGTGTAGGCCGAGCGTAACGGCGACCTCGGCGACGGGCGAGCCGTCAGGGAACGTTATTCTCCCCGCGATCACGCCGGTCTCAGCGGGTTGTGGTACGGGGGGATTGGCCTTGGGCGGTTCTTTTCGCTGCGGCAGGCCTTTCAGCAGGGCATCGGCTTCGTCAGGCTTGCCGGCTCGCCGGAGTGCGTCGGCGACGCGGCGTTTGCGGGCGGGCGTGTTGGCTAATTGCCCGGCTTGGTCGAGGCGGCCCGCCGCGTGTGCGAGGAGTTCGTCTTGGAATTCCTCGTATGTATATCCGCGTGCCTTACGCTGCGAGACGCGGTAGAAATCGTAGGCGGAGAAGATCCGGAAATCTTCAGCGGAGCGGAGGATGATGTCGAGGCGTTCGTCTTCCCCGGTCGGCTGCATCATTTCGAGTGCGCGTGTGCACAGGGAGAAGTCGCCCAGCCGGCGGGCGGCTTCGTGAAGGTACTTCAATATCCGATTTCGATCCTCACAGTGCATTTGGAGGGCTTGCATGCACAGCCGCCGGGCTGTTTCGTAGCGGTTTTCCGACAGCGCCTTTTCGATGTCTTTCATGCCGGCCTCTATTTTGCCGCGAGACGAACACGCGCCTTGGGCGGCAGTGCCGTCTGCAGGGGAGTGTTCTCTTCCCGAGGCTGCTCGTGTGTCGGGCTTTTGCTCGTGATGATATTATATCATGACGGCAATAGATCGAAAGAACTTTAGCAAGCCAAACACATCCTGCCGCGAAGGCGTTGCGCGGTCCAACTGTCGGGCCGGTCCGGCACTGAGGGTGTCTGACGGCTGCCGAAGTAACCCCGCCGGCCCTGCGGCGTGCCTTGCGCTGTGGGCGCGGGCGATCGGCGGGGGGTTGCGGGAACATTTGAGCCGGGCGGCGAACTAAGCCGTTGAACGTGCCCAATCACCATTGATTTCCACCCCCGTGCGTTTTGTTCGGTCCGTTTTGGCCCACCCACCCGACAAGGAGTGCAAAATGAAAGGCTGGAAATGCCGCATCGTATTGATTTTGGCTTTGGGAGTTGCGACGGCCGCCGGTGCGAATCCTATCCCGCCCCCCTCCGACGCGAATATGCCGCTGGAAGACATGTATGCCGAGCTTATCCCGATCAAAGGCGGGACGGGTCTGGAAGAAACATTCCAAGGTGGTTTTTATTTTGATGAGATTCCCGACACAGTGCGGCTCATCAAGTTCCCGGTGCCGCCCGAGACGCGAGGATTTAAGGTCGCGATAGGCAAACTGCCGCTTGAGTGGCAATTCAGCGACGCCATAATCCCGCACCTTCACGAAAATCTGCCGGAGATGTTTCCTCTCGACTGGACCGTTCTGCGGGAGCTCTATCCGACCATCCTCCCCGAGTGGCCGTGGATCCCGGTGCACGGCTGGTGGGCGCCGGGCGGCGATCCGTTCCCCCCGAAGGCCCTGTTCAGCGTTAAGTACCAGCACGACGTCCTTAAGCGCGGGTGCAGTTATGTTTACTTCTATGCCCTCGGCTGCGGAAAGCAGTACCCAGTGCCCGACGTGGCCGACGCTGACGCCGCGCCACCCGACGATGTCCCGTTCTATCGCCGCGGCGTAACATCGTTCCTCGACATCACAATGCCCTTGAGCCTCAACGTGGCGAGAATGTCGCTGGACTACACGCCCCATCCTTTCGCCGTGACGCGCGAAGGCGACAAGACGGTCGTCTCATTCTACGCAAAGACAGAATTCGGGCCGTTCAAGCGCGATTTGATCGCCATCATTCGCCCGTGGTGGATCGCCGCAGATGTAAACTACGACGACAGCACCGATATCCTCGATCTGATAGCCGTGCGGAACAAGCTGGGCTCGGACCTTTCGGACGAGGAAAGCGAAGACGCAGATATCAACGGCGACGGCAAGATCAACGTGCTCGATCTCATCGCGGTGCGAGACCACATCGGCGAGAAGGCGGAGGTCGACCTCGCGCTGCCGCGCCAGATCCGCCTGCGATACAAGGTCAAGGAATGCGGAACAACCCAGCCGCCGGGGATCAAGCCGGACGTTATCGCACGCGGGCGCCGGATGATCGTCACCGACCAGATTTACTTCAACTGTTGTCCCGAGTACGTGAGGATGGCGATCCTCGTCGACGGGGACGCCGTTGTCTTCCGCGAAAAGGCGATGGAAGAAGCGCCGTGCGACTGCAACTGCTATTATCCGATGAGAGGAATAGCCGGGCCGTTCGCACCGGGAGTTTACAGGGTGAAGATACTCAATCCCTACGGCAAGGTCATCCTCGAGAAAGAGGTGGAGATCAACTGAAGCCCATCCAATGGGCTTGGGGGCCGCGTAGAGCGCGCATCACCCGGCCGGGTCGCTTCCGGCCGGGTGTTGTCATTGTGTGGCTTTTGCGATGGGGTGCAAGGCGGGGCCGCGGCCGGTTATTTCTTCATCCGCTTTTCCTTGATTCTCACGCCCTTGCCCACGCGCTGACGGAGGTAGTGGAGTTTGGCCCGGCGGACGGCGCCTTTGCGGCGGACCTCCACCTTGAGCATCTTGGGGGAGTGGATCGGGAAGGTGCGCTCAACGCCTTCCCCCTGGACGATCCGGCGAACGGTGAAGGTTTCGCTCACGCCGCCGCCGTTGCGGCCGATAACGGTGCCGTTGAATACCTGTGTGCGTTCCTTGTCGCCTTCCGTTATCAACACGTGCACGTCTACCGTGTCGCCGATGGCGAACTGCGGCACTTGATCTTTCATATTCCGACGGTCTATCTTGTCCACGAGATTCATCTGCCGAACTCCTTACCGCCAATGCGCTCCGCGGCCTGGACTGAGGTTTATACTTTCTTTTCACCGCCTTCGGGTTCTATGAGGTCGGGCCTTCGGGCGGCGGTTCTTTTTTTTGCCTGTTCGCGGCGCCATTCGTCTACTTTCTTGTGATCGCCTGAGAGCAACACGTCGGGCACGGGCATCCCGCGAAATTCGTAGGGGCGGGTGTATTGGGGATAATCGAGCAACCCGCAGGAAAACGAGTCTCGCGCGGCCGATTCTCCATTGCCCAAGACGCCGGGGAGCAGCCGGACTACGGCCTCCACAATGACCATCGCGGCCAGCTCGCCGCCGGAAAGCACGAAGTCGCCGATAGAAATCTCGTCAACGTCCAGCCCGGTCCGGACCCGTTCGTCGAAGCCCTCGTATCGGCCGCAAATCAGGATCAATTGCGGCTCGCGGGCGAGCTCGGCGGCTATGGGTTGTGTGAAGGCGCGGCCCTGCGGCGTGAGCAGGATTTTCCTGGGCGTCACGCCCGGCGCCACGTTCACGGCTTCTACCGCCCTGAAGACCGGCCCGGGTGCCATGACCATCCCCGGCCCGCCACCGTAAGGAGCATCGTCTACCTTCTTGTGCTTGTTTCCGGCATAGTCGCGAATGTCGTGCAGCCGTATCCGAACCTGGCCGCTGTCGCGGGCGATCCTGACGATGCTGTCGTCCAGCGGCCCCTTGAACATGGCTGGAAAAAGACTCAGTATGTCTATCAGCATCATCGTTCGGCAGCCGTTTGCCGGCAATTACTTGCCGACGTGAATTCCCTGCTTGCGCAGGAGTTTCGCTACGGTTTCCGAGGGCTGCGCGCCTTTGTCGAGCCAATAAACCACCCGCTCCCGATCGATCACGATCGAGTTATCTTCGTTGAAGGGGTCGTAATGGCCGAGGTGTTCGATGGCGCGGCCATCGCGCTGAGCCCGCGAGTCAATCGCCGCCAGCCTGTAGAAGGGGCGATGTTTCTTACCCATCCGTGTCAAACGCAATCGTAACAAATAAGTGGTCCTCCAAGTACTGCGATACGCTGCTCCCGGAAAAACATTTTCCGGAATTCATCAAAGGTAATTTCACGTGTTGGCCGGGGCGGGCCGGCGATTTCATCCGAAACCCGGGAGCTGAAACGGCATCCCGCCGCCCTTGCCGTGTTTTTTCTTCTTGCCGAAGCTTTTCATCATCTTGCGCATTTGCTTGAATTGCTTGAGCAGCGCGTTGATGTCTTGAACATCATTGCCGCTTCCGGCCGCGATGCGCTGCCGCCGGCTGCCGTCGATGATCTCCGGATGCCGGCGCTCCCGGGGCGTCATCGATCGGATCGCCGCTTCGAGCCGGGGCAGTTCATCCTCGCCTACTTCATCGAGCCCCTTCATTCCGCCGAAGCCGACCATCGACAGAATCTCTTGAAGCGGGCCCATTTTCTTGATGTGCTCAAGCTGGTTCAAGAAGTCGTCGAACGTAAACCTGCCCTTGAGCAGCCGCTTTTGCATGTCTTCGGCTTGCTCTTTGTCGATGGTTTCCTGGGCTCTTTCAACGAAGCTCACAACGTCGGTCATGCCCAGAATGCGCCCGGCCATGCGATCGGCGTGAAATTCTTCGAGCCGGTCGAGCTTTTCGCCCACGCCGACAAATTTGATGGGTTTGCCGGTTACGGCCTTGACTGAGAGCGCCGCGCCCCCGCGGGCGTCGCCGTCGAGCTTCGTCAGGATCACGCCGTCGATATCGAGCTGATCGTTGAACTCCTTCGCGCTGTTGACGGCGTCCTGCCCGGTCATTGCGTCGGCCACGAGCATCTTAAGTTGGGGCTTTACCTTCTTGTCGATCTCCCGGAGCTCTTTCATGAGTGCTTCGTCGATATGAAGCCGCCCGGCGGTGTCGAGGATGACGACGTCGCGAGCGTTCGATTCGGCGTTTTTGACCGACATCTTGCAGATGGCCGGCGGGGTGAAAGTTGGCTCGCTGAAGACAGGTATATCGAGCTGCTCGCCCAGCACCTTGAGCTGGTCGATAGCCGCGGGCCGCTGCGTATCGGCCGCGACCAGCATCGGCGACCGGCCCCGCTTGCGGATATAGGCCGCGAGTTTGGCCGCTGTGGTTGTTTTGCCGCTCCCCTGCAGCCCGCACAGCATGATAACCGTTACGCCGTTCGGATTGTAGGGAATGCTCGGATCGCTCGGGCCCATCAGGCGGACAAGTTCGTCGTGAACGATTTTCACGATCTGCTGTCCGGGGGTCACGCTCTTTATTACGTCTTGCCCGACCGCCCGTTCGCCGAGCACCTTTATGAAATCACGGACGACCTTGAAACTGACATCGGCCTCAAGAAGGGCCATGCGGACCTCCCGCAGGCCTTCCTTGATATTGTCTTCCGTCAGCACACCACGCGCCCGGAGTTTCTTAAAGACGTTGTTGAGACCTTTGCTAATCGATTCGAACATAATTCAGAATAAATGCTCAGCGTTCAATGTCGAAAACGAACGATCTATCATAATCTGTAACTGGCCGCTTGGGTTTCGTCCTTATCCTCCGCCCGCCTGATATCCGCCCCGAGGCGGTTGAGCCGCTCCTCGATTCGCTCGTAGCCGCGGTCGATATGATACACGCGGTGAATTTGCGTTTCGCCCTCGGCTACCAGCCCGGCGATCACGAGCGCGGCACTCGCACGAAGGTCCGACGCCATCACGTGTGAGCCGCTCAGGCGGCCGACCCCCCGGATGATAGCCGACGATCCTTCCTTTCGGACGCCGGCTCCCATGCGGTTCAACTCGGCCACGTGCATGAACCGATCCGGGAAGACCTTCTCCGTCACCACGCTTATGCCGTCGGCCAGGGTCAGCAGGGCCATCATCTGCGCCTGCAGATCGGTCGGCATTCCCGGGTAGGGCAGCGCGGTCAGATCTGTCGACCTGAAGGGCGGTGCTCCGCTCACGTGCAGGGCGCCGTTTGTTTTTTCGACCGTCACGCCCACCTGCCGCAGCGTGTGGATCACCGCTCCGAGGTGGGCTGGTTCGGCATTTTCAATGATCACATCGCCGGCCGTTGCCGCAGCGGCCATCATAAACGTGCCGGCCTCTATTCTGTCGGGCAGCAGCCGGCTCCGGCCCCCGCCTAGCCGCTCCACGCCGTCGATGGTGATCGTCGGCGAACCGGCTCCGGTGATTCTTGCCCCCATTCCGTTAAGAAATGAGGCCAGGTTGGCGATCTCCGGCTCGCAGGCTGCGCAGTCGATAACCGTGCGACCCTCCGCAAGCGTTGCCGCCGTCATAACGTTGGCCGTGGCCAACACCGACGAGCCGAACGCGCCGCCGAGATATATCTCGTTGCCGACGAGCCGCTCGGCTTCGGCCACCACGTATCCGCTGTCGACCCTTATCTCGGCGCCGAGTTCCCTCAGCCCCTTGATGTGGAGATCGATCGGCCGCACACCGATCACGCAGCCGCCCGGCTGTGAGACAATCGCCTTATGCCGCTTGGCCAGCAGCGGCCCCAGCACGCAGATAGAGCCGCGCATCGTGCTTACCTTCTTGTAATCCGCCTTCGCGGGCGCTGTATCTACCGGTTCGAGGCAAATGCTGCCGTCGTCACGATGCTCGCCCCTCACGCCGAGGTCGGCGAGAATATCCAGCATCGTGCGCACGTCTCGCAGTCGAGGCACGTTTTCAATGATCGAAGGCCCTTCGCCGAGAATCGTGGCCGCCATTATCGGGAGCGCCGCGTTTTTTGAGCCGTTGATCCGAACGCTTCCGCTCAGCCGTCTGCCGCCCCGCACAACTAACTTATCCATCAACCTGTCTCCATACGACTTGAGGACACGACAAAACTACGTTCCCATGTCCTCATATCGTCATGGTCCGGCAGGTCCTTGCGCCGGGACGGCGAACACGAGTACGCGTTCGACTTCACGGTAGTCGCGGATCGTGGCCTCGACCGACAGCGACGAGGTCTCGGCGGCGATCCCCCGCACGTCGGCGGCTTTTCCCGCGGGCAACTCGAGCAGCAATCTGCCGCCCGGCAGCAGGAATTCTTCGGCCTGCCGGACTATCAGGCGATAGGCGTCGAGCCCATCGGCTCCGCCCGCCAATGCGCCGCGCGGCTCAAAATCGCGGACCTCCGGCGGCAGGTCGTCCCATTCGGATTCGCTCACATAGGGCGGGTTCGACGCGATAAAGTCGAACGTGTGCCCCGCGACCGGCTCGAAAAGATCGCCCCGCACGAAATGGATTCTGCCATCCACACCGTGGCGGCGAGCGTTTTCTCCGGCCACGGTCAGGGCTTCTTCCGAAAGGTCGACCGCCCAGAACTCGGCCGTAGGCAGCGATTTCGCGGCCGACACGGCGATGCAGCCGCTGCCCGTGCCCAGATCGAGGATGCGGGCATCGACGATCTCGCGGGCACGGTCGATCAGCGCTTCGACGAGATGCTCCGTCTCCGGCCGCGGAATCAACACCGCCTGCGTCACGCGGAACTCCAGCGAAAAAAACTCGCATCTGCCCAGAATATATTGCGTGGGCTTGTGCTCCGATCGTTCGAGGATGAACCGCTTGAACTCGTCCAGCTTTTCCGTGGGGACGACATAGTCGAACCTCGTGTAAAGCCGGATCCTCTCCCACCCGAGCACATGCGCGAGGATAACCTCGGCCTGCAGTCTCGGAGAATCGATCTCCTTTTTTTCAAAGAACTGCTTCGTCCAGTTTATGAGGCTCAGAACAGTCCATTGCTTCTGCTGGGGAGCCATCTGAGGTTCCGCCCGGCCGCGGCGTCACATCTCTTTGAGCTTTAGTTCCTTGTCATACTCGATGAGCTTTTCCACTACGGGGCCGAGCTCGCCCAGCATGACGTTTTGCAAGTCGTAAAGGGTGAAGTTGATGCGGTGGTCGGTCACCCTGTTTTGCGGGAAATTGTACGTTCGGACGCGCTCCGAGCGATCGCCCGAGCCGATGAGCCGTCGTCGGAGGGCCCCCCGCTCGGCCTCCTGTTTGGCACGGGCCTGCTCGTATATCCGGGTCCGTAGAATCCGCATGGCCTTGGCGCGGTTCTTATGCTGCGATTTCTCGTCCTGGCACGAAACAACCGTGCCGGTGGGTATGTGAGTGATCCGCACGGCGGAGCTGAGCTTGTTTACGCTTTGGCCGCCGGGCCCCGACGACCGGAAAGTGTCGATTTGCAGATCCTTGTCGTCGATCCGAACGTCGATTTCTTGGGCTTCGGGCATCACGGCGACGGTGCACGCGGAGGTGTGTATCCGGCCGCCGGCTTCGGTCTGCGGCACCCGCTGCACTCTGTGGCCGCCGCTCTCGTAGCGCAGGTGTTTGTAGACGTCGTCGCCGCGGATCGAGAGGGTTACCTCCTTGAAACCCTGCAGCTCCGTGGGGCTGCCGGCCATTATTTCGGTTTTCCATCCTTTGTTCTCGGCGTATCGGGTGTACATGCGAAGGATGTCGGCCGCGAATAGGCAGGCTTCGTCGCCGCCGGTGCCGGCGCGAATCTCGATTATCACGTCGCGGCCCGATTCGCTGTCTTCTTCAACGAGAATATTGCGGATTTCCTCCAGTAGGTTTTCATGCTCCGCCTTGAGGTCGGCCAGTTCCTCCTCTGCCAGCGCGGCAAGTTCATGGTCGGCGGGATGGTCGTCGATGATCCCCTGCGCTTCCGCTTCTCGTTTGATCACCTCCTGAAGGCGCCGATAGCGCTCGATCGGTTTCGCGAGGGAGCCGTGCTCCTTCAAATACGCACGATATGTCCCCTGGCTGCTGATCACCTCCGGGTCGGCCAGCAGTTTCTCGAGCTCGTCATAGCGCTTGGCTATCGGTACCAGCTTATCGAGAAGGGACTGTGGAGCCATGATTAACCTCTATGCGCACCGGTCAAGAAGCCCGGGTCTTCGATTGCGGGCTATTTTTCAGAGGGTTCTTCCGGATTCGCTTCGGCGGGTTCTTCTGCGGGTTCCGATTCGATCGCTTGCTCGCCCGGCCCCGCGCCCGGCTCTGCGGCGGGTTTTTGCTTTCGCCCCGCGAGCTTTTCGGCCCGACCATCGGCCCAGCCGTAGCGGCGCTGGAACTTCTCGACCCGCCCGGCCGTGTCCACAAACTTCTGCTTCCCGGTGAAGAACGGGTGGCATTTCGAGCAAATACCAACCGTCGCATCACCCTTGGTGGAGCGGGTGACGATTTTCTCGCCGCAGCCGCAGGTGATCACCGCTTTCTTGTATTCCGGATGAATTCCCTTTTTCATGCCGTTACTCCCGGGGAAAAAACGCTAAATCATTTTCAGTCGATCTGCGCAGATTATCGGCAGATGCGAACTCTTTATTATACCACAAATCCCCTTGAGAGCAAGCAAAAAAAGCAACTGGACAAACACAGGGCACACCGGTATAATACCTGCGGCCGGTGAAACGGCAGCGCGAACCGCCGGCGAGCGCCCTCGCGGCGACCGCTGCGCCCGCAGGAATAGCCGGCCGGGTGCGACGGATATCTGACCGGGGGGGGAAACGCGGCTCATGTGCGTATGCCGCAACAGTGTGCAACAGAGCCTTGCACGAGTCTTTCATTGCAATAGGGTAAGGAGTCGGGAATGGCTGAACAGGGTTTTTTGAGTCCGGTGGAACTCGCCCGAGCGTTTGTCTCGGTGGGCGAGAAGAAAGCATGCCTTCCGGTAGGCAAGATGTTTCTGCTGGCGATTCTGGCAGGCGTCTACATTGGTTTCGGTGCGCATCTGGCTACGACCGTAGCCACAGGCGACTATGCGTTCGGCATAAAGAAGCTCCTGATCGGATCGGTCTTCAGCGTTGGCCTGATGCTTGTGATCATACCGGGTGCTGAGCTTTTCACCGGTAATAATCTGATGACGGTGGCGCTATGTCATGGGCGAATCGGCTTCGGCGGCCTCTTCAGGAACTGGGTTGTCGTGTACGCCGGGAACCTGGTCGGGTCAGTCTTCCTTGCCGGCATCATAGCGGCCGGTTCCGGCCTGCTCAGCGGCCCTGTAGGCGGAACCGCTATCAAAATTGCAGCGGGGAAAGTCTCCGCCGCTCCAATCGATCACCTCAATCAGAACGTCGCTTTTTTCTTCCGGGCAATTGCATGCAATATGCTGGTTTGCCTTGCCGTGATGATGGCTATCGCTGCCAAGGATATCGCCGGCAAGATACTCGGTATCTTCTTCCCCATCATGGCGTTTGTCGCCTCGGGCTTTGAGCACTGCATAGCGAATATGTACTTCATCCCCGCCGGGATATTCGCAAAGAGCTTTCCTGCCGCTATTGAAGCCTCGGGCAAGACTGCGGAGCAGCTCGCCGGGCTTAATTGGGGAAGCATGTGGACCAACAATCTGGTTGCCGTCACGGCCGGCAACCTGGTCGGCGGGGCGGTGTTTGTTGGAGTGGTATACTTCTTTGCCCACGTGCGGAACAACACCGCTGCCGCCGCCACAGCACAAAGCGATGCATCGGCGACTTCAAATAAATAGGCGTTGCGCGGCGGGCGTTTGGAAAACATGGAACTTTCCTCGGCAGATCGCGTCTATAACCGTACAGGGCCGATTCGGCGGCGCTGTGCTGCCCGTATTCCCGGCGAATTTGGAGGACACAGACCATGTCGAGGTATCGATTCTCCGCCCCTGCCGCATTGTTGTTCGCATTCTTCGCGGCAACGTCCCAAGCCCAAACAACCTGCAAGTGCATAATCGGCAAGGCTACCAAGGGGCCCATCGTCCGGGTCAATATCGATTCGGCTGTGAATAACTACCCGCTGTTGAATGCGGCGGAAATAGACAAGAGCCTGTGGTTTGAGGTGATAGAAGCAGACGCCGAAACAACGAGGGTGGGGGCAATACTGCGCAACGTGAAGAAGGTCGCCGCCCCCTCGCCGGCGCAATCCCTGATGGCTGTAGGATATGCCTACACGGCCGGGGAGTACGATCTGGTCCGCAAAAAAGCGGGGGCCTTGGCGGCGGCGCGCCCTGAGCCGGAAGTTGCCGCGAAGGCGGCATGGTACTGGGGCCAAACGTACCGAGCTCAAGGTGATTGGGACACCGTGACCCCGGATCACATAACCCTCCTCAGGGAAATTGTAGTGGACGCCCATCGCTCACTCGCGGAGCTGACACAAATACAATTAACCCGATTCGCGGCGGAGGGCGACCCGCAGGCCGCCAAGGCGCTGCTGGCGGGGCTTTCCTCGGGGGAATGGCGGATAAGATCCGGCTGCGCGGGAGCCCTTGGCCGCATTAAGCACCTCCCTGCCGCTCAAAAGCTGATAGAGCTGCTTTCCGACGATACAACCGCCGTACGTGTTGCCGCTGCCGGGGCCCTCCGGCGGATCGGCGCACGCCAGGCACGCAAGAAGCTCAAGCATTTGAAAAAGAACGACCCCGAGGAACAGGTGCGCAATGCTGCGGAAACCGCGCTGGATGATATGGCGGGCGCCGCTCCTCTCAGTTATATGGCGACCGTCAAGCCTGCCCAGGCCCACGTCAACGGCTCGAAAGCACGAGTAAAACCTCCGAAGCTCCGGCGAGGGCTGGGCTGGCTCGTTTCCATAAAGAAAGAATCACCCCAGGGTTGGGCTCGGCTTGCTCACGACGTATATCGGGCCGCCGGGCCATTCGACGTGAGCCTCCCGGCGGGGCGATATCGCATTACGCTTACAGGCATTCTGCCGCCTGATCAGGCAATAGACTACCTGCTTCCTATCAGATCGGTCGAAATAGACATTGCGAGTGAGAAGGCGAAGGCAGTGGAGCTTCAGCAATCGCCCCTGAAGCGCTTGCAGGCGGCGGAGCTGCCGAAGCACCGGGGTTGGCTGGTCATCGTGAGGGGCCATCTGGGCCGGATTCGGGGCCCCCAAGCCTATCCAATCGGCGATTGGATCCAGGTCAATCACCCGGCGAGAAATCCGGGAGCTTATTTCGCAGACAGAACCGCTGCGGTAGCAGCGCCTCTCTGCTTCGTTGGGCGGATGCCGGAATTGCCCCGGAGGTACCGAGAACTGCCGCCGACCTTCGTTCAGTGCGAGTCTGTGGCTGTTTTCGACCGAATCGATGTGCCTACGTGGCACGGGCGCTGGCGGGGGAAGGCCCTTTACATGTACACGGTCAAGCCGGTCGGTCTTGTCGGCGCGTCGCCGGAAGTGATGGCCAAAATCCAAAAAGACTGGGATGGCAAATCGCCGACCCCCGGCGGGGCGGACCCCGATTTCACCCGCGCTTATACCGACTCTATCCGCTATCTCCGCGAGCACAGAATACCAACGAACGAAGACTGATCGCGGCGCCTATCCGCCGCAAGTCGCCTGACCTTCTTTCGGTTCCGCTCATACGTTTCCCCATCCTTGATTTTTCCCTGCCACGGTCGTAGAATCAGCATTATGATCAGCGGCCCCGACAGATTCTTCATTCCCGGCGTTTCGGAGCGCGACCGCGTCCGTGTGGGCAAGGACGAAGCTCGCCACATGACCCGCGTGCTGCGAATGAAATGTGGCGATGAACTGATCGCCTTCGATGGAGCGGGTGCCGAGTGCCGCTGTCGCATTGTGGAAGCGGTGAGCCGTGACGTGGTCGTTGAGGTGCTCGAGCGCCGCGAAGTCAGCCGCGAGCGCGCCGTAGAGGTGACGCTTGCCGTCGCCGCGACAAAGACGAAAGCGATGGACCTGATCGTTCAGAAGTGCACGGAGCTGGGTCTGTCGCGGCTGATCCCGTTTCATTCCAGCCGCAGCGTCGCGAAGATCAAGGATGCCTCGAAGATCGAGAAGTGGCGACGCATCACCATTGAAGCCGCGAAGCAGTGTGGCCGCAATGTCCTTCTCGAGATCACTGAGCCCGTAGATCGCCGCGGCTTGGCCGACGCGATCCGCGATCACGATCTGGCGGTTGTCGCGGCCGTGAGCGAGAGGGCAGCAACGCTCAAACAGGTCCTTCAGGAGAATCCGTCGGCAAGGACAATCCTGTACGTCGTCGGGCCCGAAGGCGGCTTCAAAACCGACGAGCTTGCGGAGCTGACGGGGGCCGGTGCCGTGCCCGTCTCCCTGGGGCCGAGCATCCTGCGCGTCGAGACCGCCGCCATAGCCGCGCTCGCGATGATCGTGTACCATTATTGGGATTGAGAGGATTGGAATAGAAGAAGGGAATGTTCCGGGGAAACTTTTTGAAAAAGGTACGTGTTTAGCGTCGGGGCTTTCCGACTCATGGTGTCCCGTAGGGACAACCGAATATAGCCCAGCGATTCATCGCTGGGTAAGGGTGCAACACAACGAATAAGTCCCGTAGGGACGACTGAACCATTCCGGGG
>Ga0180432_10007321_pt1 | contig 14064 bp, 13 predicted proteins | sample SS_ome_10_FD_132414 | JGI IMG/M metagenome (GOLD analysis project Ga0180432, IMG submission 132414) | Hypersaline lake sediment archaeal communities from the Salton Sea, California, USA - SS_1_MS_2 metaG | ecosystem: Environmental > Aquatic > Non-marine Saline and Alkaline > Hypersaline >...
AGATCTATATCAGAATCGAAAATGAAATATGGATTAGATGTTAATTTTTTTGAAAAAATAGACACAACAGAGAAGGCATATGTTTTGGGATTCTTTTATGCTGATGGATTTGTAAACGACATTAATGGAACAATTGGAATATCTTTGCAAAAAAGAGATAAAGAGATCTTAGAGAAGATTAGAGAGGTTATGAAAAGTGAAAGACCTATTAGAAATAAGAGAATTGATGCAAAAAACAGACAGGATGTGGCTGAATTGTTAGTAACCAATAAGAAAATATACAATGATGCTATTAATGTTGGAGTTGCTCCAAGAAAATCTCATACAATAAGATTCCCATCTTTTTTGTGTAATAAATTATACGCTCCTTTTATCCTTGGATATTTTGATGGAGATGGATGTATAAATATTTTTGAAAGAAGGGGTTTTATTGAAGGACAATTAAATATAACTTCCAATGAAGGCATGTGCTCTGATTTTAAGAAAATTATAGAGAGCAATTTTGGGGTTAAAGTTTCAGGACCAACTGGTAAAATTAGACAGGCTTCAAAATATATTGTAATGCAAGGAAATTTACAAGTACTGAAGTTTATGTCACAATTGTATGATTCATGCTCTATTTTTATGAAAAGGAAGCATGATAAATATTTGGAACTTAAAAAGATAATAATTGATAAATGCAAAACAAGCAAGAGGCACTACAACATGTGTGTAAAACATGGGTTGTTTTTACAAGATCTGGAGTCATAAGTTATGAATTTAAATGCAGTTATGCCAATTAATCGAACCAGCTATGGCGTTGTTTCTTATTATATCCTCAAGTATTTAAAAGAAGCAGGTGTTCATGTAAGCCTTTTTCCTGTTGGTCCTGTTGACATTAGTTCTTTTGCAGATCAGGGATTTGATTTTCTTGAGGAATTTGGTCAGAATGCAAGTAGTTTTAAATACGATGCTCCTTGTCTAAAGATATTTCATCAAAATTTACTTGGTGAGTTTGTTGGCAGAGGAAAGCATGTTGCGTACAGCTTTTTTGAGATAGATCCGCTGACAGAACGTGATGTTCATCATATTAATTCTGTGGATAAATTTATATCTCCGTCGAATTGGGCAAAAAAAGTTTGTGAAAATAGTGGTGTTACTGTACCTATTAGTATAGCAGCACCATCTGTTGAGCTTTCTCTTATTACCAACGACAACAAGCCTAGTGGAGAAACTATAAAGTTCCTTCACATAGGCAAATGGGAGGAAAGAAAGTGTCACAAGGAAATGATTGAGGCATTTGGAGAGGCGTTTGATCCATTTGATGATGTTCAACTTGATCTTGTGTGCTACAATCCTTTCTGTAATGACGAAGAGCATACCAAGTGGTTTGATGTTGTCAGGTCGTCAAAGAACGGTCATAAGATTAATGTTCTTAATCCGCTTCAACTTCATTCTCAGATTTTGAATTTGTATAACGATTATCATGTTTATGTAAGTCTAAGTAGGGCGGAGGGTTATGATCTTCCACTGATTGAAGCCATGTCTAATGGTCTTCTTTGTGTCGGAACAAACTCTGCTGCACACAAGGACTACTTGACAGATGATAATTGTATTTTGGTTCAGCCTTCAGGAAGAGAGAAGGCTTTTGACGGAAAATGGTTCTTGGGAGAAAGTGAATGGGATAAATTTGATACTGAAGATTTTGTAGGTGCTTTTGTTAAAGCAAAAGAAGAAATTGAGAAAGGATGTAGTGAAAAAGTGGAGGCTGCAAAGCAGACTGCATTAGGTAATTCTTGGGAAAAAACTGTAGAAAAGATTATTGGAGAATTAGAATGAATTTTAATAAAGTTATTTTTGCTGGAAGACTTGTAAGAGATCCTGAAATCAAGGATGTTGGTGAAACAAAGGTTGCTAAGCTTCGTATTATTAGCAACAGGATTTATTTTAAGGGTCGTGGCGACAAGAAAGAAAAGTGCGAAGAAGCTATTGCCATGAACGCTGAGATTTGGGGTGGCAGATCAAAGGCCGCTGAATATCTTAGCAAGGGAGACTCTTGCTTAGTTGAGGGTTACATCAAGGAAGATTCTTGGGAAGATGGAGATGGCAATAAGAGATACAGTTGCACCATCAAGGTTGATGAACTTGTGTTTGGCGAAAAGGCCAAGGGTAATAAGTCTTCAGACACTAAGAAGCCAGAACCAAAGAATGACGAAGAACCTGAGCAAGAACAGGTAGAAGACGCAGATTCTGAAGAAGTTCCGTTTTAATTAGGAGAGGTCATGAGGAAGAAAAGGGTATTATTTCATACTGAGTATTCTGAACTCAGTTCTGGATATGCTACATATGCCAAGAATCTAATGGAAAGAATGTATGCATCTGGAAAATATGAAGTAGCTGAATTTGCTATTTACGTTGCACCAGAAGATCAAACTTTGCAATTTAAGCCTTGGAAGGTGTATCCGATAATGCCCTCTTCCTCTGACGAACACTATAAGGGTGAATATGGCTCTTCTCCTTTAGGTCAGTTTGGTATTTTTAAGTTCGAAGAGGTTTGTCTTGACTTTAAGCCAGATATTGTAATGTCTATTTTTGACTATTGGTATAGCAGCTATATCATTAAGAGTCCATTTAGAAATTTCTTTAAGCTAATTTGGATGCCAACGGTTGACTCTGAACCACAAAGACCTTGTTGGATTGACACGTATTCTTTGTGTGACAAAACAATGGCGTACAGTTATTTTGGAAAAAGGGTTCTTGAGGAACAGTCTTCTGGAAGGATAAAAGATGTTACTGTGGCATCTCCCGGTATTGATGAAAAATATAAACCATCTCAGTCTAAAGAAGAACTGAGAAAGGCTATGGGTATTCCACAGGATGCCAAGATTGTTCTTATGGTTGCAAGAAACCAACTTAGGAAATTGATTCCAGACTTTTTGGAAACGCTAGATGTATACACAAGAAAATATGGCAAAAAGAACAAAGACTTGGTGGACAAGACTTTCTTCTATATACATACAAGCAATCCAGATGGTGGTTGGGATATTCCAGAGTGCATTGTAAGAACAGGGTGCGCTGGAAACATTCTTACTACATATGTTTGCCGATTCTGCAACTCTATTTCAATTTCTATATATAGTGGGATTGTTTGTAAGTGCTCTGATTGTAACAATATTGCTATGAGCATGTCTTCTGTTGGTGCTGGTGTTCCTAGAGAAGCACTGGCTGATATTATGTCGATTGCCGATGTTGGTGTGCTAGCAAGTATTGGTGAAGGTTTTGGCATGCCGATTATAGAAATGAAGAAGGTCGGTTTGCCTGTTATAACTGTTCCTTATTCTGCTATGGAAGAACAGTGTGTTGATATTAAATGTGGGGAAGATAGACATCTTGGCGGTGTTCCTGTGAAGATTGATAGAATGTACACAGAGGCATCTACAATGCAAAGAAGAGCTATGTTCAGCAAAGAAGATTTGGCTAAAAAAGTATATGAAGTGTTAACCATGAAGGAAATCAAGTACGACATTTTGAGTTCAAATGCCAAGAGATGCGTTGACACCTACTTTACTTGGGATAGGACTGCAGAAATCTGGATGGAAGAGATAGACAAGATGGAAATTTCGGACAATCTTATTTGGGACAAATCTCCTCCGATGTTCTTTGAAGAGCTAGAAGCTAATCCAATTCCAGAAGAAATGGGTGGTGATGCAAGGGAAATGGTTGAATGGGCAGCAGAAATGTGGTATAATCATCCATATCTAACTGAGTTTAGAAAGTCAGAAATGATTCAGAGCCTTATAGCTGGCGTTGACATGATAGATCAGTTTAATAAGACAGCATTTACTTTAGAAAATTTGATGGGTATATTTAAGCACTTTATTTCTAAGCACAATTTCTTTGAGTCAGTTAGAAAGCGACTGTTCTTTGACAAGGGTGAAAAGAAGGAAGATGAAAAGGAAATGGGAGTAATGATTCTATGAAGATTGCTTATTTAGCTAACTATAAAGAGATTAGTGGATATTCCATTGCTGCAAGGGGTTATATAAAAGCTTTGGAAACACAAGATGTGGATCTTGCCTGTAGAAACATACAAATTATTGGAAATGCTAATGAAGAGGTTTGTTTTGAGGGTGAGAAAAAAGATCTTATGGGTGTTGATGTTACCATTCTTAACACTCTTCCTGATTTTTATCAGAAAGCAAGTAGTGGAAAGACTATTGGTTTATTTTGTTGGGAAACTACTCATATACCTGAAAGATGGGTGAAGAAGATAAACAAAGAGCTTGACGCTGTTGTTGTTTTTAACATGTCTGAAAAATTTGTCTGTGAGAAGTGTGGTGTTGAAGTACCTGTTTATGTCGTTGCACCGCACGTTGATATTGAAAAAAGAGAGTTCAAGAGAGGTACAATAAATTCTGAACTAATGACCAAAGACACATATGTTTTTTACAATATATCAGATTTTAATGCAAGGAAGAACCTAGAAGATCTTATTATGTGTTATTTTTCTGAATTTAGAAGTTCAGATGATTGCATTCTATTTCTTCATGTTCCGTGTGGAGAAAATGAAGGAAGAAGGCAGAAGATTTGTGATCTTATAGAGTACACTAAACAATCTCTTAAAATAGGAGATTATGCAAAGGTATTTTTGAGTTATGCTTTTGCATCTGATAGTGAAATTTTTGATATTCATTGTTCTGGAGATACATTTGTTACCCTTAGCAGAGGTGAAAGTTGGAATATTCCTTTGTTTAATGCGTGTGCTATTGGCAATAGAATTATCTCCACTCCTTGTGCTGGTCCTACGGATTTTTGTCCTATGGATATTAAGTTTGTTGATTCGCATTTGTCTCCTGTTCATGATATGTTTGAATATGACCAAGAGATTTACACAGGAAAAGGAATGTGGCTTTCTTCAAATATGAGTGAAGCAATGAAGAAAATGAGAACCCAGTTTAATATGGGTAGAATTGAAGAAAAGAAATACAACACCGAACTTCTTAATAAATACTCTGCGGAGAGTGTTGGAGAAAAACTTCTGGAAGTAGCCAAAAAGGTTCTCTAATGAATATACTTTCCTTTTTTACCCATGAGGGTTGGGAATCTAATTGGGCTAAAACTGGTCACAATTTCTTTATGCTTTCTTCTCCTGAAAGAAAAGAGGGTTGGAAGTCTAGAGAAAGGAAAATGCCAGACAACTACACTCATGTTTCTTTTGATGAAGCAAGAATGCTTTGCAACAGAGAGATAGATGTTGTTGTTAATCATAGTGCATTTGAGCAGAGATTGGTGGCTCAAAAACTATGTAGAGAAAGCAATATTCAAAGAATAGAGATGAATCACTGTCTTCCTCTTAAGGCGTGGAGTGCTTCTGATATAGTTGGCCTTAAGCAGACAAACGATACCGATTTTAATGTGTTTACCACTAGATATCAGGCAGACTGTTGGGGTTATAATTTATCTGGATTTGTTTGTGGTCACACCGTAGACACAGATTTGTTTAAAAATGATTATAGTGGAATTATTTCAAGATCAATGTCTGTAGCTTACGACTTTAAAGAAAGGGCAGATGTTCTTGGATACAAAGATTGGGAGTTTCTTACCAATGGAATTTCTCATATTCATCATGGCAATGAAGATTTTGCAGTTCTGGCGACAGCAAAAGATCTTTCAGAAGCTTATTGCTTGAACAGAGCTTTTGTTAATACTGCAAAGCGTTCTACTCTTCCAACATCTCTTCTTGAGGCTATGGCTTGCGGAATGCCTGTTGTAACAGTTCGTGCAGAAGCATATACAGATGATATTTTTTTAGATGGTGAGAACGGCTTTGTATCAGAAGATTTGTTTGAATTGAAAGAAAAACTGGAAATTTTGTTGACAAATATGGATTTAGCGGCTAAAATAGGTATGAATGGATATAATACATTTTGCGATAAGTTTTCTCCATTCTCTTTTGTTTCTAAGTGGAATGAAATTTTTAATCATGCTAGGAACTCAAAATGAGTTGGAATTACAGGATTGTAAAGGAGCAATATAATGGTTCGGAATACTATTTTCTAAAAGAAGTTTATTATGATGAAAATGGTGTTGTTGAGCATATTGCAGAAAACCCTCTTAGATTGGATGGTCTTACCCCAAAAAACATAAAAGAGGATATGTATTTGGCGGCATTTGCGTTTGACAAAGATGTAATTGATTATGATGAAATTTCTAAGGATTGGGAAAATAAATGATAACAAAATTCACAACAACAATTCGTGCAATAAACAGAGAGGAAGATAAGCCTTTAAGAATTTTAAGTTTTAGTGTTCACGAAGGATATCAGGCAGAATTAGCAAAGACAGGAAATGAATTTGTTCACATTCCTTCTCCAGAAGGTAAAGCTTGGGATCAAGATTATAGAGCAAGGCCAAAAAAAGTTATAGAAGTTGACTTTGATGCATTTATAAATATGGGTAAAGTTGATTTGGCACTTTCTCATACAATTCCACAAAGACATGCTCTAACTGGAATCTGTAAGGATCTTAATATACCACACATTTGCCTTATGCACTGTTATCCTAATGAAAAATGGCCTGAGATAACACTTAACCAATGCAAGAGTGATAATGAGGCAGATATAAATGTGTTTACGACACAAGATGCTCTGGATAAATGGGGTTACAACGGCGAAGAAAACTCCTTTGTGATCAAACACGGTATAGATACTTCTTTGTTTAGTAAAAAGGAAGGTCAAACCAGTGCTACTGTTTTAACTGTGTCAAACCACTTCAGAGAAAGAGGCGAAGAGCTTGGCTATGACAGATATGAAAAAGTTAGAGCTTTGTTTGGTCAGAATGCCAATGATTTGTTTGTGCATGTTGGAAAATCTCCTGATGATTGGTCTAAACCTGCTAGTAATCCAGAAGAACTTGCACATATTTATAGTGGAAATGGTGTATTCTTAAATACATGCTGGAGAAGTGTGTTGCCGACCTCTATGCTTGAGGCGATGTCTTGCGGGATGCCGGTTGTAACTGCTTCTAATCCAACAATAGATGGTATTATTGAAAATGGTAAGAATGGATTTGTAACAGATGATCCAGAAGAAATGGCAAAGTGTATTCAAGAGATTCTTTCAAACATTAACACAAGGAATAAAATGGGAGATGAAGCAAGAAAGACGGTAGAAGATCAATATGGTGTTGACAAAATGTGTTCGGAATGGAACAAAGTTTTTAAACAAGCTTTAATTGGTTAGGGAGGTAGTAATGAATTCCAACAGAATTTTTGAAATGGGTTCTCTTATAATTTCTAAGGACAATGATTTTGACAAGATAGATAAAACACTGGATTCTATTAAGTCTCAGCATGAGGTTTCAAGAAAGATTGTCGTATTATCTACGGCTAAAAAAGCAATTAAGGAAGAAGATAAGAAGTGGATTAATGAAAGAACCGCAGAGTTTAGAGAAATGGGAACTCAGGATTTTAAGTTTGTAGACATTGTTGATGAAAGTGCAAATTTGAAGGATTCTATTACCCATGTGTTTAAGCAAATTTTGTTTAAACCTATGGCTGTCAGAATTCATTCTCCAAATGGACCAAAGGCTGGAAAGGTGCAATTAACCCACTTTGCTATTATTTCTGCTGGTTGTACATACGAAACAGAAAATTATTTTAGCTATGTAAAAGAAATGTTTGAGTTTGACAAGAAGGCATTTGTATTCTATTCTAATTACGATAGCAAGAAGATGAATATGTCAGATCTTACAGATGAAGACGCTATGGTTATTCATGTTCATGGTTACAATTTCTTTGTTGCTTATGATAATGAAGAGAGCAGCGTTGTTGATTGTTATAGGAAGATTAGAAGAGAGAGGATGCAAGCAAAGAAGGCAGATGAAGCCATAAACAACTTGGATGACAATAGCTACAAGGATATTATCTTTTCTAAATCTTCTGAAAACGTTTGCTTGGATTAAATTCATGGAAAAAGTAGGAATAATTATACCTTGTTATAATGCTGGCAATTATATAGAGGAATCTATTAATTCTTGTCTTGATCAGTTTTATAAGAATATTGCAGTTATTGTGATTGATGATTGTTCTACTGATAAATGGGAATATACAGACACTGACGGAAGAGTTTATTTTGCAAGAAATAAAATGAACCTTGGTGCTTCTGAAACAAGAAATATAGGAGCAAAACACGCAACAAGTTTGGGCTGTGATTATCTTTTATTCCATGATGCAGACGATGTGATGACAAAAGACAGTATAACTTCAAGAATAGATCTAATTAGAGAACCGCTTGTTTCTGTAGTTTATGGTGATTACTACAATATGGATGAAGATGGGAAGATTGTTTCTTATGAGAACAAACCTGATTTTTCATTCCAACGACTTTTGGAGGACAACTATATATCTTGTTTGTCCTTGACTAAGACTATTTTCTTTAATACAGTGGGGGGTTTTGATAGTCATTTGACCTTTGGGGAGGATTGGGATTTGTGGCTTAGGATTTTGAAATTTGGTGTTGCGGTTCATGTTCATAATCCTGTATTTTGCTATAGAATGAATCCAGATTCTCAAACAAGAACTATTGATTGGGATTTGTATGCTATGGATATGAAAATAATCTCTGCAAAGCAACGCTTGTTTAGAGGAGAAATAGCACCAGAAGAGCTTATGCCTCTTTACAACAAGAAGATACTCTATAGGAATTCGAATAAAGGAGCTATGAATGAGTAAGCCAAATGAAGGCAAGAGAATGCGTTTGTCTCCGATGGAGACTGCAATAATAGAACAATACAGAAACACAGGGTCGTTGCCTAGTCAAAATATTCTGGCATCTGACAATAGTGTTATGAAGATGCAAGACCAAAGCAGAGAAATAAGAGTAAGATATAAAGAAGCATTAAAAGAAATTTCAGCTTACAAAGAGAAGCTTGATCTTGTTCTTGATCTTTCTGAAAATAAAAAGTTCAAACACAAACATAACCGCAAGAAGACCTCTAATAGCAGAAGTGTAGCATTTGCTCTTGCAAGCGATTGGCATGTGGATGAAAACATTGAGCCTGAGACTCTTAATGGTAGAAACTGCATGAATAAGGAAGTAGCAGACAGAAGAATTGATAAGTTTTGGGAAAGCTTGCTATTTTTGGTAGACAAAGAAAGAACTGCAACAGAAATTGACACTCTTGTTCTTGCTCTTCTTGGTGATTTCATTTCTGGATATATTCACTTGGAACTTATTGAGAACAATACAATGAGTCCTCTTGAAGCAATTCTTTTTGTACAAAGAAAGCTGAAGGAGGGTATTGATTTTCTGGTAGAAGAAGGTGAGTTTGAACAAATTCTTATCCCGACTGCTTTTGGTAATCACGGTAGAACTACAGATAAGACAATGGTTTCAACAGAATATAAAAACAATCTTGAGTGGATGATGTACCACACTCTTAAGAATATGTATGAAGACAATGAAATTGTCCAATTTAAGGTTGAGAATGGATATCACAATTATGTAACACTATTTGATAAATATAAAATCAGAACACATCATGGACACCAGATAAGATATTCCGGTGGAATTGGTGGTATCAATGCAAATGTTCAAAGGGCAATCGCTAAGTGGGAAGCCTATGAAACTGAAAAGGTCTACTTGGATGCGTTTGGACATCATCATGGGAGAGAAGATGGTGGGAATTTTATTGTTAATGGCTCACTGGCGGGATACACATGTTACGCAAAGTCAATCAAAGCAAAATTCGAACCGCCAAGTCAAGAGTTCTTTCTTATCGAAGAAGAACATGGAAAAACGACAGTAGCCCCTATTTTTGTGGAGTAATAAATGGACAAGCCACTTGTAAGCGTTGTAATTCCTGTTTACAATGCAGAGTTGTACATTGCGTCTGCTCTTCAGAGCGTTAAAGAACAAACATACCCATTAGATAAGATAGAAATTATCTGTGTTGATGATGGAAGTACAGATGCTTCTGCAAAGGTGATTCGTGTTTGGAAAAATTCGGACGGTAAGGACATAAATGTTTCTCTGTTAGAAAAAGAGAACGGTGGGTCTGCTTCTGCTAGAAATTGTGGAATTAAACATGCTGCAGGAGATATAATTCAGCTTCTTGATGCAGATGATGTTCTTCTTCCAGAGAAGATTGAGAAATCTGTGGAGAAGATGCTTGAGGACGAATCAGTTGGTATCGTTTACTCTTATTATTATCAACTAGGAGAGAACAACCAGCGTGAATTTGTAGATAGAAGACCGTTTTCTATCACTGGCATGATTGGAGAATGTATTGTAACCACAGCTTGTATGTTCAGAAAGGTTTACTACAATGCTGTCGGTGGTTATGATGAAAACTTCAAGCTTATTGAGGATTATGACTTTTACTGCAAACTTGCCATGATTTGCAAGGTGGTCTGCGTGGAAGAGCCATTATTTTTGTATAGACAAGAAGGACAGAATAAGACCAAGACCGATGTAACTGAGACATTTCAATGGCACAAAGAGCATTCTTTGGTAAAAAGAAAACTTGCCAAAAAGCTTGGTGACCATAATCCATTGAAGATTGTTACAACCTTGGCTGGAGGTATTGGTGATTTGGTGGCAATTTCGCCAGCATACAAGATGTTGAAGGAAATGTATCCAGATTCTGAGATTGTCCACTATTGTTATGAAAAACCCTTCTCTGACGTGCTAGAATTTAATCCTAACGTTGATTTCCTGCACTCAGGGGGAAACCTTATAGATATGATAGGTGAAGCGCAGAGGAAATATCCAAATCACAAATTGGTGATGGCTGATTATTTTTATAAATATGGGTGGGATTTTTGGAAAACACCCCTTAATTTGATGCAATTTCTTTGTCATGATGTTGTGGGGATGCATTTTCCTCTTGATGATTATCAGCCTGAGTTTTATTTTAATCCAGATGGAAGTGACTTTGAAAAGCCTGAAAAGCTAGCAAAAGAGATAGGAAAATTTGTTCTTATTGAGGGTCAAACAAGATCAAACAAGGAGGGGAAAGAGTGGAAGCACTTTGAAGAAATATATAACTACTTGGAACATAAGGGGGTTACAGCAATTTCAAGTGCTTCGCCAGAAGTTCCAAAGATTGAGGGATATAAAAATATAATTAATGTTAGAGATTTTACGATTAGGGAGGCTGCTGCACTTATAAAAATGGCTGAATGGGTAATTGTGCAACAGTCAGGTCAAGCTTGGATCAGTCAGTGTTTTAATAAAAAGGGAGTTCAGATAAATATTGGAGCACCACATAGCTATGCAGGATGCTCTCATAAAGAAATGGTTATTGTTGACCAGAAGGAGCCGTTCTCACCTAATACGGTTTCAGTTGAAGAAGTTATTTTTGCTATTGAAAAGTTCGTTTGAAATAGCTATAATATTTTAGACATATTATTTGGAGACAAAAATGATTAGAGTTGCCGCCATTATGCAGGTTCGTAATGAAAATACAATTATTTCTCACCAGCTTGATGTTTTAAGCCTTTTGTGTGATAAGATTATCGTTGTTGATGATAGCAGTTCTGATAGCACAAGAGAAAGGATTAGGTATCACAAGAATAGCAAGAACATTTATATGATTAAAAACCATCAGAAGAAGAGAAATGAAGGTGGTCTTTTTAACATTGCTATGGAGAAGGCTAGGTCTTTTGCAGCCAATAGGATTTATATTGCAGATGCTGATGAAGTTATTCCTCCTCAGTTTATCAACACAGCAAGCAAGCTGCTTAGAAACACCAACAAGAACATCAGACTTCATAGGGCTGAGATTTGTCTTGATCAACATTCTTGTTATGGACTTGAGGGTACTGGTAAGCTTGTGTTTGTTAATTCAAATGCTAAGTTTGGTACGAATACGGTGATTCATCAGTCTCAGCCGAATATGCCAAATCAAGTTCTTATTCCTGCTAATGAATGTTGCCTTCTTCATTATGGGACATGCGACTATTCTTATCAGGTGTTTAAGTGTCTTTCTTATATGATTTGGGAAAACATGACACAAAACAAGCCACTTGAACAAGGATATAACGAATACTTTAAGACTTACAAGAACTTTGTATTTTCGGGTAAACATTCTCTTGGTGATTTTGTTTGGAATGGAGAGTATGGCATCAGTTCTCCTATTCCGTATTCTCACTACATGGAGAAGGAAGCAAGAGAGATTTGTGCAGAGGTAAATGTCATGAAGGATTTTGATTTTGAATCTCTTGCTGATAGTCTTAGGAAGAATAAGTTCGCATCCGACTATATCTACAAAAGAGCATAAGGACAATCAATGAACATTGCATATCTTTCTGAAATTAATCCGTTCAATTGGAATGGTGGTGGTCAAACCATAGAAAGAGGGATCATAGATGAAGGAAAATCTAAGGGTCATTCAATAATTAACTTGACACCGGAAGATGAATCTGGTAAGATAGTATCCATATTAGAAAAAGCCGATCTTGTTATTTGTTGCGATGTAGATAACAGACCAAGTGTTAAGAAATGGTTTGACAGTCATGTTTTTGAAGTTATAATGAATAAATGTAAATACATAACGATGTCTATGGGATATTGTGATGTATGCAGAAAGGATTATACGCCTTGCAATCTAACAGGTAAAAGAGATTGTCCAGATTGTCCAAGGAATGACATACTTAGAAAGGAATTTTTCAAGAAAGCTCAGTTAAATGTTTTTCTTTCTGAGCTTCAAGCAGCAGTTTCATATAGTCAATTGAAGATTGTAGATAAAAAGCCGTATATTTGTCCTCCAGATTTAGAGCTTGATCTGTTTTATGACATGGGTAAAGAGAGAAAGATAAAGCTGCTTTATGCTGGTGTTATATGTGAGGCAAAGGGTTACAATCAGATATTGGATTATATTGAAAAGAACAATCTTCAAAATGACACGCTTTGGATAGGAGATTCTCTTGTTGGTAAACCCCTATGTGGAGAATGGATTCAAAAGGTAGATAGAAAACAAATGCCAGAGTATTACAATTCAGCGCAAAAGTTTATAGGTCTTCCTAGATGGTATGAAGCGTTTGGACTTGTTTATATTGAAGCTGCTCTTTGTGGGTGTGAGCTTGTAACAAATCAAAACGTTGGATGCTTATCAAGCTATGATTACGACATAAATAAGTTTTTGAACAAGTTAAATTTTCAAGGTAATTACGATAGACTGTGGAAGGTTTTAGGGAGAGTTTGATGTTTATTCCTTATGCAAAGCATGTTGTAACAGAAGAACAAATTAAAGCTGTTGAAGAAGTAATGAGAGAAGGATGGCTTGGTCTTGGCAAAAGAGGGGCTGAGCTTGAATCTAAACTTGCTCCTTGGTTTGGGAGAAAAGATGGAGTCCTTGTTAACTCTGGATCTTCTGCCAATTTTCTTGCTATTCAGTCTATGATGTCTCCAAATGCAGGACAATGCAGACTTAAAAAGGGAGACTTTGTAGTTGTACCTATTTGCGGATTCCCTACAACTGTTAATCCTATAATTCAAGCTGGATTAGTGCCTATATTTATTGGTGTTGACATTGGAACATACAATCTCAATGTAGATGATCTGATGAAAACAGTGTCCTATAGGCCAAAGGCGATTATGTTTGCACACGCTCTTGGTAATCCAGCGAATATGAATGCAATTTGTGATTTTTGTGACAAAACTGGTGCTATTATGATAGAAGATTGTTGCGATGCCATTTCTGCAAAGTATGATGGTAAATTTGTCGGCTCTTTTGGTAGGGTTGCAACTCTTTCTATGTATTCTGCACATCAGCTTCCTATGGGAGAGGGTGGATTTGTAACAGGAACAGAACAGATTGTAAAAATTGTTAGGTCTATGAGAGATTGGGGAAGAGATTGTACATGTTATGGGAAAGGCTCTCAACAAAAAGATGGAATGTGTGGTGAGAGATTTTCTGATTGGCTTAATCTTGGTATTAGGGTTGATCACAAATATGTGTACGGAGAAATTGGCTACCATATGGCCCCTACAGAGATGCAAGCAGCAATTGGTCTTTGCGAAGAGGCAAACTTCGAAGATAATATAGAAGCTAGAAACAAAAACTTTGATGAACTTTATAACAT
>Ga0180432_10007322_pt1 | contig 14063 bp, 14 predicted proteins | sample SS_ome_10_FD_132414 | JGI IMG/M metagenome (GOLD analysis project Ga0180432, IMG submission 132414) | Hypersaline lake sediment archaeal communities from the Salton Sea, California, USA - SS_1_MS_2 metaG | ecosystem: Environmental > Aquatic > Non-marine Saline and Alkaline > Hypersaline >...
ACAAATTATTATATAGTGCAAAAAATGACCAAAATCAAAAAAATTCAGTGTCCCAACTGCGACAAAGGATTTTCAACCAGATCCAACCTGAGACGTCATCAAAATGAGTACTGTAAAGGGAAAAATAACACAGATGTGGTACAGGATGCTCCCTCTGACATGGTATCACATGCTATCAAAGATGCTGTAACAAATGTCATGGCCAACATGACAACTGCAATGGCAACTGCAATGGCAACTGCAATGGTAGGTGCGAATGGAGGAGGTGATGAATCTGGCGGCGAAGTATCGGGAGAAGAGGTTGGAGGGACTCCGATTCAGAAAGTCGGTAACTCCAACTCCAACTCCAACTCCAATGAGATTGGAGGGACTCCGGTTCAGAAAGCCAGTAACTCCAACTCCAATGAGATTGGAGGGACTCTCGCAACTTTTCCTGCACCAAACATGTCTCCATGTGCTGATATAATGCTCTCCCTGTCCGCACAAGACCAGAGGTTCCCGGACTTTGGTAACAATGACGGAGAGAGAGGATTCTTGGGAGGAGGCCCTAGTCTCAATCAAGATGACACGTCCAAGTCAGATGAAGACGCTGATCCCATGATGGATTTTTTTCGCACGGCATTCAAAAACCTTGAGAGCAAATTGGAGACCAAGATAGACAGTGCATTGGGTCCTCCTGGCCAGGCCATAGTACCCTATGACAAGGAAGGGAAAGGTGAGAAGGGCAAGGATGAAGATGACCCCAAGATAGATATTGTCTGTCTGGCAAAAGGAGATTATGTCAAGAAACTCATTCAGCTGCATGATGGTGATGAGGCCAAGGCTATGAAATACATCATGAATGTTGGCATCGCGACTGACTTTCTGGAGGGCGATTTCCGAATGATCAAAAAGATATATTTCGATGGCAAGTTGAAAAGTCAGTTTCCAATCCGTGTTAAGGATTTCAAGAGGAATAAGTTGGAGTTTCTTGAGGAGAATGGTCAATGGGTCCTGGACATACGTGGAGAAATTGTAGCCAAGAGACTGTGTGACAATCTGGTGGCAACCCTGCTTGTGGCCAACACCCAGTTCAACCAGGTCATCATTGATGAATGTGATGAGGATCGCAAAGAACTTCTACTTGATTTGTTCAAAATCAACAAGACACAAGCACACATTATGAAGCTTCTTGAACGGAAAACGCAGGGAAAATTATGCAGACGTGTCACGGAATTTATCAATTACTGCACTGAGGTTCAGGCAGAGACTGGAAGCCTTGAGAATGTGAAGAAGGCATACGACTGAGGCATACGAGGCATACGAGGCATACGACTGAGAAATTGAACTTACTTTTCAGTGCGGTTGGTGAATATTACAGCAATATCATTATGAACGCATCCAATGAGATTGGAAGTACATCCAATGAGATTGGAGTTGACGGTTCTCTGAATCGCAGTACCTCCAATGAGATTGGAGTAGTCAGCGGTCTGAAGAACCAGAAATCAGAAACAGAAACATTCATCACCCTGGTCAGAGGAGATTTGTTTACGGCTCCTCCTGGATGGTGCCTTGGACACTGTGTCAGTCGGGACCTGCATATGAACAAGGGAATTGCACGCACTTTTCGCCAGCGTTTTGGCAGAGTTGGGGACCTGGTTGCACAACAATGTGGCATTGGCTCGGTGGCTTTCATTGAGAATGTTGTCTCCCGTACCACGACCACACCCACATCCGTGCTGACACCAATTCCTGCGATCTTCTATCTGATCACCAAGGAAAAATACTGGGGCAAGCCGACATATGCAACTTTTCGGGCCTCTCTCGAGGAGCTATGTAAGATTATGATCTCCAAAGGGCTGACTAAGCTAGCTATTCCAAGGATCGGATGCGGTCTTGATCGTCTCAACTGGTCTCGGGTGTCCTCGATTCTTGAAGAAGTATTCAAGGGCTCTGGGGTAAGCATTCGTGTGTATAGTCTGTAGGCAAGTGTAAGAAAAGATATCTGTGTAATAGTATATAGCATATTGCACTGATCAAGCACATGTACTCTTTTGGTGTTCCTAAGTGGGTCATCCACAGCATTCACATCCTAGTTGGGCTTTTTCTCCTGAACACTGGCAGGAACCTTCAGGCCGGTACCCCAGTTCCAGCCATGAGTCGCCAGATTATTGCCGCTCTTGGTATTGTCAGTGCGTTGTATCAAGCATTCCTCTGGTTCCGCAACGGTGGTCGTGGAGCTTACTCGTACGGTGTCCCATCATGGGTGGTCAACCTGTTCCACATTCTCAATGGCCTGGTCCTTGTCTCGATGAGTACTAACTTTGTTCCTCGTCGTTTTCGCCTCTCACCTGCCAACCGCGCTCTCTACCTGATGGCTGTAGGTGGTCTGGCTGCTCTGTACCATGCTTTCCTGGCAGGCCGTGCACTGTTCTAATTCCCACAGTGGTTTTCAGCGCTCAGCGCAGACTATTGGCCTTTTCGCTCCCTGTGTTCGAGGTCCCCAACTTCGTAAGCTTTTAAAAGCATTTTGTCTATTTGGTCAGGATACAGCTTGAAAATGTTTTGTCGATCGCGGAACATCACTTTGCGAAAGACTTTCCGACGATCATCGAATATTCTGCGAATTCGATGATGGTGCTCTTTGTAGAAGGGGATCCATGATCTATAGTCATCAATCAGCTCTTGTTGAATGTCGTTTCGATCTGCTGACCTCAAACACAATGTCCGATGCCCATTTGGACAATGGTTCCAATCAGGCGACTCTCCCTCTTTGTGTGGGCGGAAAAGCTTGTAGCAGTGGGGACATCTTCCATACTCTGTCATACAACAGGCGTTTTGATTGGTGATTCCATTGGTATCCCACACAATCATCATTTTTGCCAGGTGGATATATTGTGCTGAAAATTGAACCTGTGTGAACCAACTTAGATAGTCACTGCTGACTAACCCATACCATCATGAGCCAACCTCAACCTATTTTCAAACTCTGTCTGGACATTGTCGCCACTGCGGTGACTGCAATTGGTCTTGTTGCCGCGACCAAAATGAGTCCTACCAGGGCACAAGGAATGACCCTGGTCAGTGGAGCAATTGCTGGGCATTTTGGCCTGATTCGGCCCACTGCGCAGTTGTAGACAATGGCACAATCCAGCCCACCCATCCACTGTGCCTGTCTGTGCAACCTCTGATGAGATCGGAGGTACTCCACCCGAGTGTGTCGACAGCCTTGAACAAGGCTGGACTTCGTGGAACTCTGCTTTGATACCCACCAAGATTGCAACCGACGAACAATTGGTAAAATTTGATTGTGTTCTTTGATTTTGTCGGTCACCTTTCGCAACACAACCATGAAGAGTGCACAGTTGGAGGAATTTGTGAAAGCGCCTCGAGTATTTTTGAGAGAACATGTTCTCACGCAGTGTGATTTGGTCAAGCTATCTGGTATGATATGTGGAAAGAAAGATAGGAAGTTTGCCTTGAAGCTCGGTCTCTATTTGCTTGAATACTGTCAAGTCGACGATTGTCAATTACCTCTTCCTATCAAGAGAATGGTCATGCACCTGGTACGTGACTGTCCCATGGATGCGACCCTGGCATCATATGTGGAGGAGGTGACAATGACCCCTTTTTGGGCACAAAATGTCCAGGATCTGATCGTGCAGCTCCTGGATGGTTCATCCAATAATGAGGATCTTATGACACAGGGTATACGATTCTACTGCACCAACAATGAATACACAATGGGCAAAGAATTGTTTGCTCGTCTGGTGGAGGCTGGTTACACCCCACACATTCGTACATTTCTCCCCTTGTTGGAGAAGAGTCCAAACACGACTGAATTGGAGAATTGGCATCGTCTGGCTTGTGATGGAGATACCACTCGCTCGCCATCACAAGATTTTTATGAAGTTTATTTCAGCAGATTGCTGGAATGTCTATCTGGGCGTGAGAAGCATGAGAGGGACACCATCTTCCTGCAAGCATTCAACCAGTTTCGAGAGCATTGTATGTATGTAAGCTCCCCGATCAAGAAGATTTTTGAACAGTATTGGCAGTTGGATCGTGTTGTCATTCGACCAGATGGCCAAGTTTCCGTGACCAACACATCTTCTGCTGTTCAAGAGGAATGTTCACCTCGACTGGAGCAATATGATATCAGTGATGCAGTGCGCAAACGATTTAAGGAGTCTCCACCTCTGTTCTCGAAAAGGATGGAGGAGTTTGATAAGGAGATGTGTCAGCGTGGGTTCACATGGGATGTAGTTCTTGACGGAGCTAACATTGCTCTTTATAATAACTCAAAGTTTCAGCCTGACAGGTTGTTCCGCCTTGCCCGATGGGCAATGAAACAGAAAAAGTGGAAAATCCTCCTGATCCTGCATGTCAAACGCCGGCAGAAGAGTATTGATCAATTTGTCAAGAAGAATCGTGATTGGATTCAGGTATATTACACACCCATCGGCTTTAATGATGATCATTATTGGATTTATGCAGCCTTGAGCCACTCTGACTGTTATTTTATCACAAATGATGAGATGCGTGACCACCTCTGGCACAACTTTTCAGGAGAGGATAGGAAACTTTTCAAGATCTGGAAAGAGCGACATCGAATCATCTATCATCCTAGGGGAGTGATCTGTCCCCCATCATACTCTCGTCAAATTCAAGTGCAGAAAAAAGCAGGCGAGCACACTGCTATCTATCTTCCCATATATGATTCAGATGTACGGGAAGATGATCATTATTTGCAGAATCTGGATAAGATCCAGGAGTGGAGGAGGTTCATTCTCTCCATATGATCAAAACCTGAGTATTTCATTACACCAAATGGGACAACCAGTGAATCTAGGAGCACAAGATTTTTCAACTACATTACATGATGAACAAGATTTCTCGACTAGCCTTTGCAAGATTTCTCGACTACAAAAGCCTTTGCAAGATTTCTCGACTACAAAAAGCCTTTGCAAGATTTCTCGACTACGATGACTCCGTCCGGGTAAGACCATAGAGGATTGCTCACATATATTGTAAATGGCCGAATTGGAGAAACAAGAGGAAAGTCAAGGGGACAACATTGTAAATGCATTTTATAGCATCCTGGGCGAATTTTTCACATCGACGAACTACATAACAGATGAAAATGGAGCTGTTACGGCAGAAGAGGTCAGTGTAGCAACTAGTCTTCTCAGCATTGCCCAAAGTCTACAACACCAAAATCAGATACAGACCGAGCTTTTGAGAACCTTGCAGGGTATGAGTCAGGCTATGACCCAGGCTGCTCATGAAGGGAGGGGACCGGAACCTGTGCGAACACAGGAACCTGCACAGGCACGGGGAGCAACATAGGCACTGGTACTCGTATGGGTACTGGCATAGGTGATGAAGGTGCAGCAGGTGTTGTGGCAGGTGTTGTGACAGGTGTTGTGGCAGGTGTTGTGACAGGTGTTGTAGCAGGTGTTGTAACACCTCTCCTGATGCTCCTCGGCAAGTAAAACCTGTAATCAAATTTCTTGTCTTTTCCATACCCTTTTTCATACTTCTTGATGGTCGCCGTGAATTGGATGGGATCACCCTCCTGCATGTGACCCAGATCTTGAAATCCCTTTGTGAGGTTGAACCACGCATGTTCAGTGAGAGGCTTGTCCCTTTGACCAGGCCGATGAATATTTGTCAAAAGTACAGTCAACCCTGGACCAAACTTTCTCTTACATGGCTTAGAGCCAATCCTCTTGAAATATCCGATGAATGTGTCTCTTTTCTCCTCGATGGATTGCATCTTTTCTCGGAAAGCCGTTGCCGGTGTGTCAGAGATCTCATCAGGGGGAAGATGGAGATGGCACCATTTCTTGCCCCTTTTGGGCTTGAGTTGACAGCGTCCACCGGCTTTCGTAGTACCGATACATTTTTTCATGGTGCATATCACGATGATGACCACAATATCATGATTCAATTTCTCAGGACTTTGTAGCAAAAATGAAATATGTGTTGCGTGTGGTATGTTACACGCAACACATACACATACGACACATATACATGACAGAGTGCTGGAGTGACCCAGGATTTTGTCTGGTTGCAGTACAATATCGCGGAAGTTACCTGAAATATGTCGAACATCAGACTCCTGAAATTTGCAGGGCTGCAGTTCAGAATGACCCAACCTCCCTGCAATTTGTACAGGATCAAACTGATGAAATTTGTGTGCTCGCAATACAAAAGGATATGGATGGAGAGGCCATCAAACATGTTCGCAACCTGACAAATGAGCTGTGTGTAAGGGCAATCGAGACATGTGGGGGAGATGTGTTGCACGAAATACCCATTGGGATGCATACTCCAGAGCTATGCAGAATGGCAGTCTTGAGTGACCCATGGGCACTCGGTGCGTGCTCAGAGGATGCTCAGACGTTCGAACTATGTTTGCTGGCATTTCGCAAGCAAGCATCTACAATCTCTGTTGTCAAGAAACAAAGTCCAGAGCTGTGTATGGCCGCAGTACAACAATCAGGGCTCGCGATCGTGGACATACATGAAGATTACAGGACACATGATGTATGTTTAGCGGCTGTCAAGAATGATGGTAATGCTCTTCGTCATGTCTCCCCCAAGGAGCAGACTCTTGACATATGCCTGGCAGCTGTGAAACAGAATGGACTTGCATTGAACCACATCCACTCCATGAGACACCATACGCGTGAGGTCCATCTGGCTGCCGTGAATCAAAACGGCTGTGCTATTGAACTATTCCTAGATCCAGCGGACTGGCCAGGTCCACCAGAATGGTTAGATGAGCTATATCTAGCAGCGGTCAGACAGAATGGAATGGTGTTGGATGCTGTACCACAAACTGACGAAGTTCGATTTGCTGCGGTCCAACAAAATGGAATGGCATTGAAGTTCGTTGATGTTATACATCAGACACATACCCTGTGCTTGTCTGCCGTGAAACAGAATGGTCTTGCTCTGCAGTACATCAGTAGAGATATGCACGATGACTATGACCTATGCATTGCGGCTGTGTCACAGAATGGTCTTGCTCTGCGATATGTTCGCAAACCAACACCAGGTATGTGTCTGGCAGCGGTCATGCAGAATGGAATGGTGCTCGAGCATATACCAGATGAAAACAAAACTGAACCAATCTGTATGGGGGCAGTTCTCCAGGATGGCCACGCACTGCAGTTTGTCAAGAGCCCAACTCTCAATATCTGCATTCAAGCATGCAGGCAAAATCGGAATGCATTGCGATATGTCCATGATCCAGGTATGCACGCACCATGTTTGCAACGTATAAGTGAGGGGAGGGAAAACTTCTCTGCATAATGTAAAAGGACATGAGAAAGGGGTCCAATTGTATGTATTCCGTTCCCGCTGTTCCCACTGCTACCACCATGAATATCGAGGGACTAGCGGAGCAGCCTCTTGGGTTTCTGACTCTGGATAAGTTCCTGGCATATTTCCCTCCGATTAAAATTAGCAAGAAGGATTTCGCCAGACGATTTACTGTTAGTTATAAAACGCCTGTCACCCTGGCCGAAATATATTCTCAGGAACCAGGTGCTAAGGGTAGTATAATCAAGAGTCGTGATGATGTTCGCTGGCGTAAAAAACAGGAGGTCATCGATTATTTTTATGAGATTGTGGTCCAGAAACGTCATGAATATCTTACCCATTTTTTCCATAGCTTCTTTGACTTCAAGGATCCTGTTGCTGAAATGACATGGATGAATGGGCCCGATATTGGAGTAAAAAGTACTGGAAGTACCAAGAAAAATGCTCTCAATCTTACTAGGAAAGAGGAGAGAGCGGGTGTCAGCATGCAAAAGAATGACGCCAGTCGTAGACTAATTCGCAACCTTTTTTATAAAGACATTCTCGATTATACTCGCATCACAAACAGCGTCAAGAGCAAGGTCAGCTTCTGGCAGACTTTTGACAATATGTACAATAGACTGATTCTTGAGGATCGACTCTTTGCACCATCCAGCATAGACCTATTTTTGAAGGACAAGAGGGGCAAGGATCGCTCTGTCAGTGGAGACAAAGAGACCAACTATGTCACAATGTTCTATCTGATCCAGAATTACCAGCCCAAGGCGAGCATTCTCAATCCATACACTATTTATTGGATATTGGACAATCTGTTGCCAGGAACCAAACGCCTACTGACCCCGGTTTTGAGTTGGGGCTCATATCTACCTGCTTTTATGCACTTACCTGATAGCGAATATTACCTTGGGATAGATGTAATCCCCCGTGTGTGTGCCAAGACACAGTGGCTTGCCAACTGGTATCAATCAGGATGGCCACGTGAATTCGGTCACAAAGAGGTTGATGTGCTTTGTCAACCCAGTGAAAGCCTGTTGGATTGTCCGGATTTTCTGGAGGACTATGGTGAATTTTTTGATACAGTGCTATTCTGTCCTCCCTACTATGATATGGAGATTTATGATGGTGGTGAGCAGTCTGTAGATACATATCCAGATTATGATTCATGGTTGGAGGGGTACTGGCACGGAACTGTGGCTATGTGTTATCTCACCCTGCGCCATGGAGGCTGGTTCGCATATATTGCGAATGATTATTATGATCTTGACAAGAACTTTTATCCATTGACAGAGGATCTGGGTTCCATAGCAAGCGAATATTTTACTCCATATGCCACTTATACTTTGTACAACAGAACTTCTCCATTGCGTGCAAATCACAAGGATCGGTCGGAAAAACTGTTTATCTATCGCAAGGACGATTAGGTACGACACCTCGACCCACCCATTGTGAAATTGATCTTTACTTTTGTTTTGCTTTTGAAATAAAAGTAATTAACCGTGGTCATGTCAGATTCAGAACAACAATACACAGATCGTGGACCAGGTGAAAGTGATGGTGAGGACGAGTGGGATAACTCCTGGTCCGAATCCGAACCTGAGTCTGGGTCTGATTCCTGGTCTGAAGCCGAACCAGAGGATGATACTCCAGCCATTCACCTTCCAGTTCCCCTTCCAGTGCCTCTTCCAGTCCCGCTTCCAGTCCCCCCTCCAGTGCCTCTTCCAACGACCTACCAGCCTCAAGACCAGCCTCAAGACCAGGTTCCAGTTCCAGTTCCAGTGACTCGACATACGCAGCCTCAGCCTCAGCCTCAGCCCCAGCCTCAGCAACAAACACCAACATTTGTTTGGAACCCAGTCACACAGAGATATGAGATGGAACAATCACAGGGCCCAGTACGACACATCTATGACACACCTGGTCGATACAGGCGCAATCGGATTGACGCATACACGATCAGAGACCGCTCATATCGCCCACAGTGTTACCAAGAACAATATCACCTGGAGAGAGCATGGCGTTATCTCGGTACACACCATCTCGTGCAACAAATACGAATTCCTCCATCCCTGTTTGATCAATCAGTGTCTGATGATGTTGTTGATGATCCCACAGATGATAGTCAGGATCTGATAAGTTATCGTCTATCAAATGATACCTACATAACCCCAGTCTCGCTGAGTGGGCGACCTGGATTTTGGATTGGGGTGGGCGACAATGATGATTATCAGAATCCGATCAAAGCAATCGAAATATACAAGCCAAAGCGTTGGCCAGAGGGACAGTTCTCTCTCAAGATTGTGTTCAGTGAAAGAACTTGGATGGTCTCTTGTCCAAACACAGCAAGCACTGTGGAGACACTGGAACCATGTGGAATAGAGGTGCTAACCTGTACGGGAGAACGCATCTGTTTGGGGAACAGCAGGTAGCTGTGACTGGGACTGTAGCTGCAGCTGTGGCTGTAGTAGCTGTGGCTGGGACTGTGGTTGTAGTCGGCGAAGCCGCAATTCACGTAGCTCCTCTCGACTTGGAGTCCTGGGCACTGCTGTCGATTTGATACAAATTTTGGGTGGGAGCAGCACGGGCACTGGCACTGGTACTGGCACTGGTACTAGAGCTGGTACCGGAACTGGTACTGGCACTGGCATGGGTACTGGTACTGGTACTGAAACTGGTGCTGGTACGTGTACCGGAACTGGACCAGTTGAATCGCGGAGGCTGTGACCTTTCAGTGCTGCCATTGCCTGCCATTGCTCAATGCTGATCTTGCGCAAGGTACCAATACATATGCTTTGATCCGTCTTTGTTTTGCGCCCACCAACATGTCGAGCCCAATGGGAATTGGTAAAAACGATGTGTTTGTGATATGGTCCAGTTCGATTGACAAGAGCATAGAATGTGCTGAGATCTTTCCATGATACTCCCCACGTGCTCTTATATGTAGGAGGTTTGCGATATTTTACCTGAATGGCCGAGAATGTATTCTTGGGGCCAGTGTGTTTGAGGATCAGGTCTATGCCCAAGTCATTGCGCCGTAGTCCCAAAAGATCCAACACTGATTGTGGAGCATCATTCAGAAGCCAGACATTGGTGGCAGAATGATAGCAGTGTTGAAAATACAGTAGAGCAAAATGCTCGAACAGATCCCCTTTTGCTTTTGTATTCTTGGTCTGCCGGATCTCGGCTATGGTGGTGGGAGATGTGTCCCAATTGGATTGCAATAGCTGAACAAGACCATCAAAAATGTTGTATGAGGGATTACTGTAATGTTGTATCAGTGCACGCGTGATGTGTGATCTCAACAAGCGCAGCAAATCATCACGTGGCATATGGTCTATTTGTTACAATACAACCAAAGAGACTATATATCTACAATCATTTTTCCAGGGCATCTTTTCTGTTGACTCCCATCAACAGCTCTTTGAGCCAGAATCCAGCAGATCCTTGCGCAGATCCTGTAACAGTGCACCGAGTCTGTTCTTCCCAGTGCCATCCTTACCTGTTCCCCAATACCAGTCGCGAGGACTCTGTTCCTCGATAGTAGCAGTTCCAGTACTCATCAACAACTTCTGGAGAGCAGGGTTTTGGGTAAATTTCAGAAACAAGGCTCGTCTCATGACATCTTCCTTGATGAGCTCCCAATCTGGGCGCATTTTCACCCCATCCTTGATTGACTGTTCAATGGCAGCATTGAGTGTCATTGGATTCTGAGGATTCATGGACCATTTGCTGGCATAGCCACCCTTCTTTTTTTGGCGAGCTAGGATGAATGATTTGTTGGGTGTATTTGCGGAACGTATGAGCTCTGCATATGCCAGGTCAGCAGGAGTCGACCCTGGATGACAATACTTCTGCGCCTGGAAGTAGTGTTCACTAGTTGACCAGACCTTGCCAGTAAGAGGATCTGTGAATGTTTCTGGATAGAAGTTGCTGAATTGATAGTAAGGGGCTCCCTTGTCGTAAAACCCCACAACTGTTTTTGTTTGATTCATTGAATGTAGTGATATGGTCGATGCACGAATTGTCACAGCACCTTGTGGCTGTGTCACCTTGGTTCAATTTTGCTGCTCGTCATAAAACTTTTTTTCGAAACTGGGTTGAACATATACAGAGTCAGAATGTCTTCAGTATCTTTAGAATGGAGCTTTCACAAGGATCTTTCAGGTTTCATCAAGAATCAGAAAGTAAAGATCAACCGTGAGAAGATAGAGGATGACTGGTATCTCATTTGCCAGGCACAACAGACCAGAAGCACTCCTGGAGTCAAGATAATGGATTTGCTGGTTCCCAACAATGGTCATGAGTATTGCCTCGAGGTTGATGGGTTTGCCAATAACTCAAAAAGTTTCTTGTGGGTCCTGGACTCGCAAAAACGTCGACTGATTAAGGACAAGATCCTCCTCCCAGAGATAACAACAGCACAGAAACTGGAGCCAGTATCTGCACGGTTCAAATTGGAGGAGGGCGATGATGCCGATTTCGCTACCATAAGTCTGGGTGTCCTGATAGGGGGCAATGCCCCTTCTATCAATGACATTTTTTTTGTAAAGAGGATTCGTCTGCTCGATTCTGGCAACAAGAATGCATCGGGTTCTAGTAACAAGGCTCCGGTTTCAAACACAGTTTCAAACACAGTTTCAAACACACCTGTTTCAAACACACCTGTTTCAAACACACCAGTTTCAAACACACCTGTTTCAACCGCAAATGCGGACATGGACAAAGATGCACATAATCATCGTGCGGTCGGCGATGGTATCAGCATCACTCGTATATATGATACGGTCGATTCCTTGAAAACTGATCTCCCTAACCCGAGCAGATGCAACGATACTCCGATGCGACCAGGTGAGTATGCTCTGATCAACTGCGACACAAGCAATAATGCATCTGATCATGGAAAACTATTCTTGGCGTACAGTGACCCCGACATCGGACATGCCACAAATCTGCGCTTCATATGCAATGTGACCGGACGCAGTAATCTGTTGAATGAGAGTTTCAGCCTCAGCGATGACAAGATCATCCCTATCTATGATGGCACTGAGGAGGCTCTAGCAGATGTCAAGGATGAAGATCTAGCACGAGACTTTTACTCACCAAATGGTGAGACTAGTAAGATTAGCTCTCTCTCTGTATCAGATGGTCAGGTCTATTTATACTTTGATAGCCAGGGTTATTTGAGATGGGTGAATGCCAACAAAGGGACAGATCCTGCGACTCCAGAACAAGCCGTAGCAGAGTCAGTTGTGGAAGAGACAGAGCTAGTTGTGGAAGAGCCAGAACAAGCTGCAGCAGAGCCGGTCGTGGAAGAGCCAGAACAAGCTGTAGCAGAGTCAGCCGTGGAAGAGCCAGAACAAGCTGTAGCAGAGCCAGCCGTGGAAGAGCCAGAACAAGCTGTAGCAGAGCCGGTTGTGGAGGATCCAGAGCCAGAGCTAGTTGTGGAAGAGCCAGTTGTGGAAGATCCAGAGCTAGAGCTAGTTGCGGAAGAGACAGAGCCTGAACCAGAACAAGTCGCAGTGGAGTCAGAACAAGTCGCACCAGCAGAACCAGTCGTAGCAGCAGAACAAGTTATGGAAGAGCTAGAACCAGTCGTGGAAGAGCCAGAACAAGTCGTGGAAGAGCCAGAACAAGTCATGGAAGAGCCAGAACAAGTCATGGAAGAGCCAGAACAAGTCGTGGAAGAGCCAGTTGCAGTGGTGGAGCTGGAACAACAACAAGTTGTGGTAGAGTCTAAATCAGGCATGGCTGAACCGGTACCAGTCATTCACAGAAAAAAGATTCCAATCATAGTGCCAAAAGTCATCCCCCTGAGCATTCCTAGAACAAAGGCCAAGGCCTCGGATGAGATTGGAGGAAAGACCAAGATCGTGCCCAATATTGTTCCTAAGATTGTTCCAATCATCTCTCTAAAAAACAGACCATAGGGGGATTTCACTACACGATATACAATACAGTCACTGAAACTGAGTTCAAATCTGATTGATGAATCAGCTGACATCAGCTCGTATTCTGAACAGTTATCGTAAATCTGTGGCAAATCGCTCTGACAGTCGTTTGGCAAAGTATCTTCACAATAAATCAGTTGTGATTGTGGGACCAGATACATCCCTTGTCGGTACAGGCATGGGAGCTAAGATAGAGGAGGAGTTTGATGTTGTTGTGCGTATTAACACAGCATATAATTTTGTTCCATTCAAAAAGTCATTGGTCAAAGATATTGGGAAGAGGACAGACATATTCTACATGGCTCCTAGTCAAATTAAATGGATCTCCAAACAACCAGACCAGGACATGATTAGAGGTCTAAAAGGGAGTGACTGTAGTTTCATCTGTTATCAGAATGGTCATGATGGGACAGAGTATATGACTGGTAAATATGTATATCCAGATGCGAAACAGATTATCAAACGATTTGTCATGGCCAATCGCACAGCGGGGATCAAGACACAACTATCGAGCAGTCATGATAGCTGTCTGCATCTAAGCCAAATGCTCTCCGAAATCAAGGGGGATCGTATTATAACACGAACCGGATTGTTGGCTGTTTGGGATTGTCTTGTTCATGGGGCACGTTCAGTTACATTGATGGGAATGAGTTTTTATCATGGAGGAGGTCACCTCTTTCGTGTCGTGCCCCCTGGCAAGGAGCTCAATCCTCTCAAAAATCATCTCGCGAAAAAATCTCCGCATGACAGTTATGCTGAAGTTGTTTTTCTAGCACAGATATGCAAGCTATTTGGCGATCGAATCAT
>Ga0180432_10007323_pt1 | contig 14062 bp, 13 predicted proteins | sample SS_ome_10_FD_132414 | JGI IMG/M metagenome (GOLD analysis project Ga0180432, IMG submission 132414) | Hypersaline lake sediment archaeal communities from the Salton Sea, California, USA - SS_1_MS_2 metaG | ecosystem: Environmental > Aquatic > Non-marine Saline and Alkaline > Hypersaline >...
AGAAAAATATGCCCGCGAATTCGATGTCGATTTCTTCTACCCTGATTCGGGTAATAAAAAATTTAAGGGCTTCAGGCCTCTTTTCACCCGGGGCAGGAAATTAGCTAAGGCTGCCAAACTCTATGAGCAGACCTACTGCGGCTGCCCGGACAGCCAAAAAGAGGCATTTGCCAAGGGAGAAGAGAAATAGTAAAATAAAACCATGCGTCAAGATGATCTTAGGGAAAGTCCGTTAGAAAAAATGGAGTCGCCGGAAAGACCGCGACCTAAGGTTTATAATTGGGGACTCCTAATTAGTATATTTTTTGCAATTGGCTTGTTTTTCTTGGGCATGTATCTTTACTCGGTCTTTTTCCCGGACGCCCCGATAACTACGATTGTTGCCATCAAGATAATTTTCCTGGTCTTCCTACTGTTCTTCCTCATCTATTCTATCTTTGCCTTGTATCACGCTTTCCGCTTCGGTTTTCAGGGAGATCTCACAATCATATCAACCGCCATCTATATAATCATTTCGGTTGTAATAATCGGAATTGCCTGGAACCTGATATTCTAACCATATGCGCCGCGAAGGTCATTTCTTTCCCGAACAACACGAAAACGAAAAAATAATCCTCTTCACCCGCCGACATTGGATTGTTTTTGTTGGCCATCTAGTATTAACAGCTTTCATCGGAGCTATTATCGAAGGGGTCCTGTATTTGGGTTACATGTATATCCCGGCAGTCAACGAGAGTGCTGATGCCGAAATAATTATTTTCACCCTGGGAGCGATTGTGGCCCTGATGGTCTGGTTGATTATGTTTATCGGCTGGGTGGATTATTATCTAGATGTCTGGATGGTTACCAATGAGCGCATTGTGGAGATTAAGCAGAACGCGCTCTTCAACCGCCAGATTTCCGAGCTGGATTTAGAGGATATTGAAGACGTTAGTGCCAAAGTTGTCGGCTTTTGGGGAACCTTACTGGGATACGGAACAATCTTCGTGCAGACTGCCGCGACCACTGAGATGTTTGAGTTTCTGCGGATTCCCAAGCCTTACGAAGTTCAGAAGGTTGTCCTTATGCTGAAAAGCGAGATGGAAGAAAAGAGCAAAATGGAATTATCGGAGCTTTTTGAGGGTAAGACCCGATCTGTCAGGCAGATCAAACCTCTTCTTAAATATACAGAAAAGAGACACCGTAAACCTTAGTGCTTACCAAAGAGTTTCATTACGAACTTCCGCCTGAGCTGATTGCTCAGGAACCAGTCACTCCGCGAGACCACTCGCGGTTGTTTATTGTGAACGCAAAACGCAAAACGCAAAACATAAAATATGAGCATTTGCACTTCTATGATATCGAAAATGAATTGAGCCACGGGGATGTTTTGGTGTTCAACGATTCCAAAGTTTTTCCGGCCCGGTTGCGAGGGCAAAAAGAAACCGGTGGCAGGATCGAGGTTTTACTGCTCGAAGAACAAGCCCCTGATACCTGGACCGCGCTCCTGAAGCCCGGAAAGGGATCCGAGGGGATGACAATTGCTTTTGCCGAAAGCCTGACAGCCAAAGTTTCCGGGCGCGATGAGGAGGTCTTCACCCTCCAATTCAACCATTCGGGAAATGAGCTGGCAAAACTAATTGACGATATCGGCGAAGCCCCGACACCACCTTACATCAAGCAGGCTCCGAAAGATTTACAAAAATACCAAACAATTTATGCCGACAAGCGTGGCTCTGTAGCCGCCCCTACCGCTGGTTTTCATTTTACGGAAGGTTTAATGAAGAAATTGGAAGCTAAAGGGGTGCAGTTTGAGTACGTAACTTTACACGTGGGGCTCGGAACTTTCCAACCGGTCAAAGAGACTGAGGCAGAGAAGCATCAGATGCATAGTGAGCGTTATTCGGTTGATCCGGATACCTGGCAGCGTATTAGTCGGGCCAAAGGCGAAGGCCGCCGAATTATTCCCGTGGGAACGACTTCGTGCCGGCTTCTGGAAACTCTGGCAGCCAACCCGGACACGCTTTCCGGAATGACAGATCTATACATCTTGCCGGGATATAAGTTCAGATTTATTGATTCGTTGATAACAAATTTTCATCTGCCAAATTCAACTCTGCTGATGCTCGTCGCGGCATTTCTTGGCACCAAGCTCAAAGATCCGGAGCAGGGAATTAAACTGATCAAGAAAATCTACACCGAAGCCGTAGCCAAGAAGTATAGTTTTTACAGCTTTGGCGATGCGATGTTTATCGAATAGGCCAATTATGCTAGAATACATACAGAAAATTTTGCATTCTATATGACTTTCCCCGAAGACAAACACAACTACGCCAAAGCGATAACCGACTTCCCCAAGTTCACAATTACGGGAGTCGAGCTCGCCAAAAAAATCGAGGTCACAGGTGATTTTCGAAGTGGCGCCATTTGTGGCATGGGAGCAAGTTCAATGGCAGCCGAACTAATCAGCACTGTCGCCAGCGGTAGCAAGCCAATTTTGGGAGTGCGCCAGTACTTTCTCCCCCGCGAGGCAACTAAGGAAACCATTGTAATTGCTTCATCTTACTCCGGCAACACCGAGGAGACATTGGCATGCTACGGCCATGCCCGTGAAGAGGGAATGACTATAGTCGGCGCTTCCCGCGGTGGCGAGCTAAAGGAAAAATGCCAGAAGGACGGCGTACCATTCGTGGAATACCCCGAAATGTGGGAAGGCTTCCAGCCCCGCTGGGCTTTTGGCCTCTCTTTCGGTGCCCTTACTACTGTGCTTGGCAAGGCCAAAGTCATTGACGACCTAAGTGATAAAATTATTGCCGCGGCCAACAACATCGATCCGGGAACATTCAGGGAACAGGGAAAAACCGTGGCTGACCAAGTTTATGGCATGGAACCGGCAATTTACGGACCGCAAACCTTGCCTTACCTCGCCCGCATCTGGCAGATAGACATCAATGAAGATGCTAAAGTGCCGGCTTCCTGGAACTACTTTCCGGAAGTGAACCACTATGAGCTTACCGGTTATACCCAGGAAACGGGGAACCGCATCGCCGTCATGCTCAAAGACCCGGAAGACAACCCTCGTATCCACGAGCGGATGGAAAAGACCGCCGCCATTCTTTCTGATAAAAATGTTAAGACGGTTTTTGTCGAGCTGCCCCAAGGGGATGATTTGACCAGAATTTTCGGCAGCACGATTATCGGCATGTGGGCAGCCTATCACCTGGCCCAGCTGCATCAAGTCGACCCCGCGCCGACGGAGATGGTGGAGAAATTTAAGAAAATGCTTTCTTAGAAAGCCCAAACTCAAAACAACTCCAGGCGCAAAGACTTGGAGTTTTAGTTTGGGCTTAGAGTTGCTTTGTTTTTGGGTTTGAACTTATCCGCAGAAAGAAAGAACGCTCGTTCCTATGGAAAGAGCGCTCTGGTATTGGTTGACTACTTGCACGACCCAGTTTCTTCCGGGGGAGGCTTTCTTTCCTCGCCCGTTGGTTCGTCCTTTTCATCATTCGTTTGTTCCTCCGCTTCCGGTGATTTCTTGATAGCGGCCAGGGTATCGGCTACAACCTTCGTAATTTCCTCATCTTCCGCTTTTTTCTTGCGCTTCTCGACTTGCTGCTGGCGCCACTCATCATCAATTTTCTCGAGGCAAACTCCCACAGCATCCCACATTTCCGCAAAGGTCTTGCCGCTCAGACGGACGGAAAAAATGATGATACCCACGTACACCGTCAAAATGGCCAGCAACTTGCCAATTAGCCCAATGGCTGCGATGAGCATCGAAAGGGAGCCCGAAAGAGCCAGGCCTAGGCCGACAGCCCCGATACCGATAGCTATCAGGAAAGCTTCAACGATATCCTTGCCAGCCTTGGCTGCACCAATGAAGTACCCCACAATCACAGGTATGGTAACCACCATCCACAAAACAGTCAAAAAGGTCAATTCAACCCCTCCTTGTTTAGGTTAGTCCTCAAAAGACTCTTCAATTTACCAACTATACTACTCTTTGTCAACTACACCAACTATCCACTTGACGGCTCAAAGCCCGCTGCTATAGTAAAGACAAAGCTTACACAAAACCCTCCGTAATTGGGGGGTTTTATGTTTACAAATTCAAAATCAAAAAATCAAAACTTAAAAGAAATTAAAAATCTAAAGGCCAAACCCTTTTGCTTAGAAGAAAGGACTGCTTTATTTGGTGAAAATGTTATTAATTTTGTAAAAAAGGTAAACCAAGATTCAATTAATTCCCCTTTGCTCAACCAGATTATTCGCTCGGCAACTGGTGTGGGCGCAAATTTTATGGAAGCGACAGCTGCTTTGTCTAAACGAGATTTCCGAAATAGAATTTGCATTTGCTGCAAAGAATCAAAGGAGACTAAACACTGGCTTAGGATGATCGCTCGCGCAAATAGTATTTACCTTCCGGATTGTCGCGCCCTGTGGATGGAAGCCCATGAACTTACTTGTATTTTTTCAGCTATTTTGAAGAAGAAGCGTGCCTGAAGTTTGGATTTTTAGTTTCTTTTCAATTTTCAGTTTTCAATTTTTAATTTCCCCGCCGAGGGCGGGGAAAAGGAGGAAAAAATGTCTCACGAAAAATTCCTAGCACTCTTGGTGGTGCTAATCATCCTGTTGGAAATGATTCCGCTCGTTTCCAACGCCGATCCAGCTGGAATTGTTATCAGCGAGGTCATGGCTAATCCAGTCAGTGAAACGAATGACGAGTTTATTGAACTTTGCAACAATGGTACCGAGTCCATTGATCTAACCGGATGGCAGTTAACGGACGGGGATGCTGTTGACGATATCATCGCCTGGGATCCGTCTGTTCATGGCGATCTTGGTGACGTTGTAACAAACTCAACCACAATTCCGGCCGACGCCTACGCTATCATCCTGGACAACGGTTACTTAAACGGAGGCCAGCCATACTCTCTGCCAGCTGGAACAATTGTTATGACCGTTGGTAACACCACCATCGGTAATGGCCTTACGGCCGGCTCTGACCCCGTAACCCTGTTTAACAGCTCGGGAAATGTTGTCGACACTTACGGCACGCCGCTGGACGAAGCCGACCCGCTGGATCGTGATGATGACGGGCTAGACGGCATTCCTTTTGACCCGGGCAACGGCATCTCTGTTGAAAAGAAAGATTTGGCGGCCGGGGACAGCGAAGACAACTGGGCTGCCAATGCCGACAATTACGCCACACCGGGTACTGACAACAACCCGCTTGTAAACTACCCGCCGGAGATGTCGGAAGCACTGGCCGAACCCAACGAGATTACTCTTAACGGCATAGAGACAACGACACTGCAAGCTCATGTCACGGACCCTAACGGCGCCGATGATATCGCTAGCGTAAATATTGATTTGAGTCGTGTTGGCGGAAATCCTAAACAAGGGATGACCGGAGATGGTAATGATTGGTATCGATACGATTTTCTGCCAACAGAAGCTTCCGCCGGCAGCTATGCTTTGCCGGTGACAGCAACGGACAACGCCGGTGACACCGCTACTGCCGAAATCTCACTGGAACTGGCTAAGCCGGTTTACCTGGACACAGTTGTCATAAATGAGCTGCTGCCAAATCCCTCGGGGACGGAAACCGAGGCGGAGTTCATAGAACTGTTTAACTTCGGGGAGACGCCGGTGAATCTTACCGGCTGGCAATTAACCGATAGTAGCCGTGACTTTGAACTTGCTATCACCATCAACGCCGGGGAGGCCATAGCTTTCTACAACAAAGACACCTCGATATCACTCAATAACAGCGGCGATGAGGTGCAGTTGCTTACTCCGACAACCGAGGAACGTGATCGAGTCAGCTATAACGGATCTGCTGACGAGGATACCAGTTACGCCCGCCGCGACGATGGTAGCTTCGCCTGGACAACTACTCCGACTCCGAACGCCGCCAATGTTTTTACCGGCGGCACCGATGACGACGAAACCAGTTCTGACTCTACTCAGACCGGTACGACAACCAGTAGCGACACCACGAGCGAACCAGAACTTACTGATATCGCCGGGGTTAGGAAACAAAATAGAAACGACGAGGTTAAAACTAAAGGTGTTGTTACCACCATTCCGGGGATGCTCAGCCCCAAGTACTTCTACATCCAGGACTCAGGTGCCGGTATCCAGATTTACGCCAGTGACGGTGGTTTTCCCGAGCTGAAGTTAGGAAATGAAATTGAGGTAACCGGCAAGCTTTCGGAAGCGCAGGGCGAAAAAAGAATAAATGTCCGGGAGGGTACTATCGAGGTTGTCGGGCAACAAGACATTCCTAGCCCCGCCACCAAAAAGACCGGTGAAATTCAGGAAGAAGTGGAGGGAATGCTGGTCACAACTAGCGGCCCTATCTCTCGTCAGTCCGGGAAGACCTTTTATTTGGATGACGGTTCCGGCGAGACCAAAATCAGTATCCTTAAAGACACCGGTATTGAAAAACCGAAGATGACCAAAGGTGATCCGGTCACAATTACTGGTATCGTGGGAGAGACTAAATCTGGCTACCGGGTTCTGCCACGCACCCAGGAAGATTTTGGCGGCGAAGTTGCCGGTGCTGTTAGCGAAGGCGGCGACAAAGAGCTGCCGGACGCCGGGCCAAGTCTTAATTTTCTCTGGGTAATCGCTACTGTTGGCAGTATTACCGGGCTAGTAATCCGCCGGATCTGGCTTCCTACTCCGTTATAACTAATCAGAGTACCACTAGAGATCTATGACGATTATTTCAGCAACTTGCCCCAGGATCGACGCCTGGTGATGCCCCTCGAGAAAATTATCCTGCTTCTGACCTCTTCTGCCCTGGCTGTCTCCAAAGCCTTAGGAAAGAAACCCTACCGCCGCCGGGAACTTAAAACGGCCGGTTAACCGAAAACTGCAAATCGCCGCTGTCTCGTCTCTACGAGGCAGCGGCCTTCTTTTTTACACATGTCTATCTTAATATTTTCGCTAGCCTATGCTACAATTATGAAAGCCGATACCACCGCAGATAGCGGTGGAAGGTTAGAAGTTGCTTTTTTATGCATCTAGAAAAACTACAATTGCACGGCTTCAAATCTTTTGCCGAAAAAACCACCCTGGAATTCAACCAGGGTATTACGGCTGTAGTCGGCCCCAACGGTTCCGGAAAGAGCAACGTCGCCGATGCCATTAAATGGGTACTGGGAGAACAAAGCCTAAAGAGTATTCGCGGAAAGAAATCCGAAGATGTTATCTTTGCCGGCTCTAAGGAAAAGGGTAAGATGGGCATGGCCGAGGTTTCTTTGTTTTTGAACAATGATGACGGACGCATGCCGATAGATTTTCCGGAAGTGGTAATCACCCGCCGGCTATATCGCAATGGTGATTCTGAGTACCTGATTAATAAAAACCAGGCTCGGCTGATGGATATTCAGGACCTGCTCCTAAAATCTGGTTTCGGCCAAAAGACTTACAGCGTTATCAGCCAGGGACAGATAGGTAATATCCTGGGCGCCACTCCGCAAGCCCGCAAAGAAATGTTTGACGAAGCCGCCGGGGTTAAGCAGTACCAGGTCAAGCGCGACGGGGCTCTGCGCAAGCTAGATAAAACCAAGCAAAACCTGTTACGAGTCACCGATCTCTTGCGTGAACTGAAGCCGCGCCTACGCTCGCTGCAGAAACAGTCAGAAAAGGCGGAAAAGGGCGAAGTTTTGGCCAAAGAGTTGTACGATATGCAGACCAAGCTTTTCGCCCATTTGTGGGATAAATTTACAACCAGATTAAAAGAATCTGATGCCAAATATCAGCAACGGCAGAAAGATGTTGATGAAATAGAAGCTAAGATCGCAAAAGTTTCCCAAGAAATTGAAGCAGAGGAGAAGCGTACTGGTACCAGCCAAACTGAGATGGATGATCTCCAGGCCAAGCTGGATCAAGCTCGTGACCGCAAACACCAACTACAACAAGACCTGGCTTTGACCCAGGGTAAAATTGATTTGGAAAAAGAGAAGAGCTCGGGAGTTGACGTTTCCGGACTGAAAAAGGAGTTGACTGCAAAAAAACAGGATGTAGAGAGAATATCAAAACAAGTCACCAGCCTCGAACATGAAGTTGCCGGCAAGGAGAAAGAGCTGGAAACCAAACTGAAAGATCAGGAAAGCCTAAGCAAAGAAGTCGTAACTGTACAGCAGGGAATCCAGAAACTGCAGCTCGAGGCACAGACAACTCCGGGCACCGGCGATTTGGAGCTGGAACTAGCCGCCGTTGAGAAAGAAATGAGCGATTTTGCCACCAAACTGATGGAGTGTTCCTCCTTGGAGGAACTGGAGTCTTTAAAAGACGCTGCCGGGCGAATTTCCAAAAAACTGGAGCAAGTTCTTAACAAATACAAACAAGTTTCTGGCGAATCCGCGCCGGAGAAAAAAGATATTCAGCGTCTGCAAAACCGCCTCAATGAAATCATCAGTGAGCGCGAAAATTTGACCAGCGTCATCAACGCTCTGAAGGTCGAGGTAGCCAGTAAGCAAGCTGAGCAAACCGCGCTGAAGAGTCAGCTGGATATTTTCACCAGGGACCACGACCTTATTGCTGATAAAATCAAGGGGAGCGAGAAAACCAAGAGTGGGCGCACGAAATTACATGAAGAGCTTCTGCAAAAGGCGGAAAGCCTAGAAAAACAAGTTGATGACGCCGCCAAAGAGGAAGACAAGGCCAGGGAAAATTTCCGTAACTTCAACCAACAGGAGCAATCCAAGAAGAAAGCTGTATTTTCCCTGGAAAGAGAATATCGTGAGCTCCAAAGCCAGCTCAACAGCCAGCGCATGGAGCAAAACCAGATTCAAATTGAGCTTACCAAGCACCAGACTCGCCGCGAGGATATAGATCGCGAGATGTTGGACGAGCTGGGAGAAGAAGCGGAAGCTATTAGGAAACTGGCCGAAGCTAAGAAGCACCGCACACTAAGCAAAGAACAGGAATCTTCCCTGCACAGCAAGATTGACAAAACCAAAAGACAGCTGGATATAATCGGGCGAATTGACCCAGCCGTCATTGATGAGCATAAGCATCTAAATGAGCGAGTTTCTTTCCTGGACACTCAGGCGGGTGATCTTAAAGATGCCGCGGCCAAACTGATGGATGTTATCAAAGAGCTTGATAACAAAATCAAAAAGCAGTTTGATGAAGCTTTTCAACGCATTAATCAGCAATTCACCCGCTATTTCAAGGTCCTGTTCGGCGGCGGTGAGGCCAAACTGACCCTGGTGCGCCAGATCCGGGAGACCAAGGACGATGACGATAAGATCAAGAAGGAAGTCGTCGAGAGTATTGATATTAAGGCCGTCCCTCCGGGAAAGAAATTAAAAAGTCTGAGCATGCTTTCCGGCGGCGAGAAAGCTATGACTTCAATAGCTTTGCTGATGGCGATCATACACAACAACCCCTCTCCGTTCGTGGTTTTAGACGAGGTTGATGCCGCCCTGGATGAAGCTAATTCTCGCCGTTACGCCCATATCCTGTCCAAGCTTTCCGACAACACCCAGTTCATTGTCGTTACCCATAACCGCGAAACCATGCGCCAGGCTAGTATTCTTTACGGCGTAACCATGGAGAGAAACGGTGTTTCTAAGATACTTTCGGTAAAGTTGGAGAAAGCGGAGGAAATAGCCCAATGATAAGCCCAAACTCAAAAATCAAATTCCCAAACCAAAGCAAATCCCAGACAAACTTCAACTCTAAGTATTTGAGCTTGGAACTTGGGGTTGCTTTGCTTTTGAAGTTTGGGCTTTGAGTTTATTGTATTATTTCTTGACATCACCAAGAATCCCCTCTAATATAGGGAAAGTGACATTTTTTCACCAAATCTGATGTTGACGATCCGCCTCGCCCGTGTCGGCAAGCGCAACTCGCCGCTGTACCGGGTAGTCATTTCCGATCACACCAAGACTCCCAATGCCAAAGCTTTGGAAATTTTAGGTTCTTACAATCCCAAAGCTGATCCGGCCGTTTTTGAAATCAACGAAGAACGAGTAAAATATTGGCTGGATCAAGGTGTTCAGTGCAGCGACACTATCGGTTACCTTCTAACTAAGAAAGGTCTTTTGGATAAAAAACGAATTGAGTATACTTCCAAAAATCCGAAAAAGAGCAAGAAGTCTAAGGAAGAAGAGGCTAAGGACGACGAAGCAAAGAAAGAGAAAGTGCCGAAAAAGGAAGAGGTTAAACCTGAAGAAGGCAAAACTGACAAGCCCGCAGAAGATAAGAAAGAAGACAAGCCAAAGGAAGAACCGAAGACTGAAGATAAAAAAGAAGAGAAACCAAAGAACGAGAAGGGACCCGAAGCAAAGCCTGACGAGAAAAAGGAAAAACCGAAGGGCAAACCGGCTGACAAACCCAAAGACAATAAAAAAACTGAATACAAGAAAGATGAAAAGCCCGAGGAAAAGAAATAAAAAGCACCCCGTGACTCGGGGTGTTTTATGTTATACTGAAAGGTGAAATTTCTAGCAGGAGCCGGAACAGGCTCCAAAAAGTTAAGTAAGAGTTTTGGTTGACAAAACATAACTTTCTGCTATAATACAATCACTTTACCTCGCTGAGCGGGGCTAAAGATATAATCCGTTTTAGCTGAAAAGAAATGGCTACCAAGAAAGAACATGACCAGGAATTCGTCGAGTATGTGGTCAAATCTATTGTTGATCACCCCGACGATGTCAAAACCGAAAGACGGATCGACGAAATGGGAGTTCTCATTACGCTCGACGTCAACCCCGAAGACATGGGACAGATCATTGGCCGCGGCGGTGCTACTGCCAAATCCATTCGTACTCTGCTTCGCACCATCGGGGCTAAAAACAACGCTCGCGTCAATCTGAAGATCAATGAACCGGAAGGTTCAACTCGTGGTCCGAAGGGCGACGACAAAGGCGGTAAAAAGAAGGAAACTTCCAAAACTGCCGATGACGTTGTTGACGACCTGAAGATCTAAGCATCCAATTTGCTATAGATACGAACCCGCACCCTACGTGGTGCGGGTTTGGTTTACCTTTTCTTTTTCAAAATTAGCCGATACAATGTAAATATCCACTTGGCGCAGACTTAAGTCTGCGCCAAACAAAAATATGACCTACCACATTCTCACAATCTTTCCCGAGATCTTCACCTCTTTCCTCAAAGAGTCAATTTTGGCGCGGGCGCAGGAGGAGGGAAAAGTAGAAATTAAGGTCTATGATATTCGTGATTACACCAAAGACAAGCACCGCACCGTTGATGATACCCCTTACGGCGGGGGAGCCGGTATGGTTATGAAGATAGAGCCAATATATAAAGCTATCACCGAACTTGGCTTAGATAAGCTGCCTAACAAAAGAACCGTATTATTATCTGCCAAAGGCGAACAATTCACGCAAGCCAAAGCAGGGGAGTACAAGGATCTAGAAAACCTCATTCTGATTTGCGGCCGCTACGAAGGTGTTGATCAAAGAGTCGCCGACCATCTCTGCGACGAAGAGATTTCAATTGGGCCATATGTACTGAACGGCGGCGAAGTCCCGGCCATGGCTATTATAGAAGCCTCTTCACGGCTTTTACCGGGGGTTTTGGGTAATAAAGAATCACTGGCGGAAGAGTCATACAAAATTGAAAACCCAAAAGATAAAATTAAAAAGAAATCTAAAATCAAAAATCTAAAAGAGTACCCGCAGTATACTAAGCCGGAAGTATTTAACGACTGGAAAGTGCCTGAAATTTTGCTTTCCGGCAATCACCAAAAAATCGCCGAGTGGCGGGAAAAAAACCAAAGAAATGACTAAAAAGGAACTCCATCAATTTATAGTCACCGGAGCCTCGACCGGCGGAAAATCTACTTTTACCAATGAGTTGGTGAAAAAATACTTAGTCCAGCATGTTTGCATCGACCCGATAATTGAAGGGTTTGAAGATGTTTTTCCGGAGCTGGGGATTACCCATAATGCCCTAACCCACGACGACCATATCCAGGTTTGTCGGAAATTCAAGCCGTTCATTTTCCGCATGATAGAAGGGCTAAAGCATGATAATTTTGCCATTGATGGTTTTCGTCTACCGCTGGCAGACCTAAAAGAAAAATTTCCTCATTTACAATATTTTGTTTTCGGCTTTCCCAATACAACCGCCCAAAATCAATTGGAGCGCTGCCGAAAATTTGATACCGAAAATTGGACCAATGAAATGACAAACGAAGAACTTCTCCCTGTTTTCAATTTTTTGATCTCCGAAAGCCAAGAGCTAGAAAAGATTTGCCGAGAAAAAGACATTCCCTTTTTTGACACCGGCGATGACTACCACGCCAAGATTAAACAAGCTCTCGCCTTAACCAAATAGCCTTACCTATTATGAAGAACGGTGAAATAGACCACGCCTATTGGCAAACGCTCAAAAAGGATTTACATAATATTGAACAGGTCATAATCGAAAAACCTGCACACGGTATTTTGACTCTCTGCCAAGCTCTGGCCCACAAACGCCATGGCCATAAATATAACAAACACCAGGCCGGAAAGTGGGCTAAGGCCAACCTTCCCCAGGAATTTCATATCTTAGTTGACAATGCCTTGGTAGAACTCGCCGGCAAATACGAAAAAATCATGTGGGATAGCCAGGATCTACTGGATTTTGCCAAATACGTTTTGAATGAGCTGGATATTTTGGGTGAATTTTAGTCCTAAATAAGCCTTTTTTCGTAAAGACTTCCCTGTTAACAAGCTGTGGAGCCAAAAGCTCTTGACACATCCTCTAAACGCGTGTAGAATGAGCGGTACGTGAATAAAAACTTTTTTATAAAGTTCTCTCGGCAAGTTTACGACCTTGCCTGGTGTGTACATTCAAAGTTCGTCTTGGTTCTCGTGGCTGAGAACTGGGCGACGAAACTCTTGTATCTTTGCCCTCGCCCTAGAAAGGCTAGGCGAAGAAACTAAAAGTCGTCGGGTGATCTAGCACTCCCGCTTGCGGGATTGCTTTTTGTCATGTTAAATAAAAAATGTTTTGAAAATTCTTGTTGTCCCGTAACTCACGACACCGATCTTTTCTCTGATGCGGTATGATCTGAGTCTCGCGGGACGCCAAGAACCTTCAAAACTAAATAAGTTCTTGTTCAATTTTAGGTAATTGAGCGGGACGTCAATTCGCCTATGCCCTTCGGGGCTACGGCGAAACCTTTGAGTCGACACTATGTCGACTTCAAAAACAACAGCGTTCCTCTTGACCTTCTGGTCAAAGGAACCGATTCCAGAGCCATTATTTCTCTTGGATACGTAAATGACTGCAGAGAACTCAGTCCCTGCACATTTAGTCATTTACATTTCTTTCGAGAGTTTGATCCTGGCTCAGGGTGAACGCTGGCGGCGTGTCTTAGTCATGCAAGTCCAAGGAGTGCTTGCACTCCTGGCAACCGGGTGAGTAACACGTTGGTAATCTAACCCTGCCCCGAGCATAACCGTGCTAACGCGCGGACAATTCTCGATGGGAGTGAGGGGACGAATGTCATTCTCACTTAAAGTTTTAACGGGCAGGGAGGAGCCTACGTCTGATTAGCTTGTTGGTAAGGTAACGGCTTACCAAGGCAATGATCAGTAGGGGACCCGAGAGGGTGACCCTCCACATTGGCACTGAAACACGGGCCAGACTCCTACGGGAGGCTGCAGATAAGAATCTTGCGCAATGGTCTAACGACTGACGCAGCGACGCCGCGTGACTGATGAAGCCCTTCGGGGTGTAAAGGTCTTTTGTTGGGGAAAAAGTTCTGATGGTACCCAACGAATAAGAGGTTGCTAACTCTGTGCCAGCAGCAGCGGTAATACAGAGACCTCAAGCGTTACCCGGAATTATTGGGCGTAAAGAGTCCGTAGGCGGTCAGTCAAGTCAGGTATTAAATCCTGAAGCTTAACTTCAGGGCCGTATCTGAAACTAGCTGACTAGAGGGAAGGAGAGGCACATGGAATTCCCGGTGTAGGGGTTACATCCGTTAATATCGGGGAGAACACCATTTGCGAAGGCGATGTGCTGGACTTCTCCTGACGCTCAGGGACGAAAGCGTGGGTAGCGAATGGAATTAGATACTCCAGTAGTCCACGCCCTAAAC
>Ga0180432_10007324_pt1 | contig 14062 bp, 11 predicted proteins | sample SS_ome_10_FD_132414 | JGI IMG/M metagenome (GOLD analysis project Ga0180432, IMG submission 132414) | Hypersaline lake sediment archaeal communities from the Salton Sea, California, USA - SS_1_MS_2 metaG | ecosystem: Environmental > Aquatic > Non-marine Saline and Alkaline > Hypersaline >...
AGAAGGAGGATTCCCCGGAGAGTGCCTGCGCGAGGGGCCGTGTCGGTGTAGCACAGGCGCCCTCGCCTGTGGCGTTCTCAGCCGGGGGCGGCTGAGCTACATTTTTCAACGGGCTGCTAGCGGCGGGGCCACACCAGACCGTCACCGTCGGCGTCCACGCGGAAGGGGTTCGTCACGGCCCACGGTGTCGGCGGGTCACCGGTGCCGTAAACCAGGTCCATCGGCTTGTCCCCCTCGGCCTGCACGACGAACCAGCAGTCGCCCGTCACGGCCACCTCGAACGCACGGTCGCACCGGAGCGGGTTGGCGCCCGGCAGAACGGGGAACTCCTGGATCAGTTCGCCGTTGCAGTAAACCTTCACCCAGCTCACGTCCACCCAGGGCGCGGCGAGAACGCGCAGTTCGAGCCTGGCCTTGCCAGCCCGGACGGTTTGCAGGCTGCCTATCGGCTGGCCGTTCAGGGCGGCCTCGATGAAAGGCCCGTTCGTGACGAACGCGTCCGGCGCGCGCCGCAGGTCCCGGATGGCCCGCGCCACGGCATCGAGCCGCGGGACGTCCCCCTCGCCCGGGCAGCGCACGAACGTGCGCGCCACGCCGGCTTCGGCCCCGGCCAGGCCGCGGGAGCCGGAGCCGCCGGTCGCGATGACCCATCGGCCGTCGTTGAGCAGGTCGAACCACCGGGCGAGCAGGCGTCGCGCCCCGTTCACGTCCCGGCCGCTCAGTATCTCCAGCGCGTCGAACTCCGCGTCCGGCAGCTCGCCCGTCAGCGCAAGGACGCCGCAGCCCGCGTCCAGCGGCTTGTCCACCTGGACAAGGGAGCCGGGGAAGAGGTTCCGTATGGTGGCCAGGATGCCCTCCGCGGAGTCGTCGGCGGAGACCGCCGCTGCGAAGTCATCGGCCCACCCGTCTGCCGACGTGACCGGATAGAAGCTGAAGGAACCCACGCCGGACACCTCGACCCGGCGGCCGGGCACCAGGGCGCACAGGTCGCCGGGCAGCGGGAGCGACGCCAGGTCTCTGAAAACGGAGTCCGAGACGACGGCAGCCTGAAGGCCCTCGCACGCGTTCAGGAGGGCCCGCTCGCGGACCGTCAGCGCGCAGTCCGCGCTCGCCTCGGTGTGCTGGCGGAAGTCCACGGCCACGTATTCGCCGGGGTCAACAACGCGGTCCAGCACGGCCCGGAGACGCGTCGCCTGCCCCGGAAAGGCGGCGACGCGCGCCTGGGCCACCTTGTAGAGCGGGCCCCTGGACGCCACCAGCCGGCATTCGGTCGGCAGCGGCCCGCCACTGACGGGCAGCGGCACGCGCTGCTCCTCGGCCCCGTGCATCAGCGCGGCGCGGCACCAGGGCTCCCAGGCGAACGCCGGCCCGTCCGCCGGGGCGGGCTGGATGCGCACGCGGCCGGCGGTCGGGCTCACCACGTCGTTGACGCGTTCCCGCACGGCGAGCGCCGCCTCGGCGCGCTCGGACATGGGCAGCGTCAGGCGATAGCCGGCGCCGGGCGAGCATTCGAGCCGAACGGGTCCGACCGGCGCCCGGCCGGGCGCCCGCAGTCCGAGGCCGTAAACACCCGCCGGCAGGCGGAACTCCGCCCTGCCGGCGTCGTCGGCCAGCAGGTTGACCGCGCCGCTCCCGTCCGCGGGCAGCAGGTAGAGCGCGGCGCGGGGAACGGGCCCGCCACCGTCCCGCTCCACGACGCTGACGGCCAGGTGGGAGACCGCACCCCCGCCTCCCAGGCGAGCGTCGCGTCGGATCGCCTCCGGCCCACCCGGGGCGACGACGATGCGGCGCCGGTAGAGCCGCGACTCGCCCGGCAGGATGTCAACCGTCCCGTACCGCAGCAGCGAGTCCCCCGCGCTGTGCGCGCCCTCCATGGGGTTGGCCTCGTCGCTGATGACCCCCCACGCACGGCCCTCGTAGAAGAAGGCGATCCACTCGGACGAACTCGTCCGGCCCGCCGGGAACAGGCCCGTGTCGGGAACGAAGCGCAGCGTGCGGCCGTGGCACAGGACGTCCCGCAGGCCGAACAGCGGGAGTGGCTCGCCCGTGCCGTTCTCGACGCGGGTCTCGACCAGAAGCGCCCGGGAGTCCGGGAAGAGCGTGTACGTCGTGCCCACGCGGACGAGCGGCTCGCCCAGGAGCGCGCCCTCGGCGACGACGGCGCAGGGAACGTCCGGCCCGCCGGCGCTCTCGACGCGCACTTCGGTGTAAACGGGATGTCGGGGAGTCCCCCCGCCCAGCAGGGGGATGAGGAGGCGCATCCTGTCCTCCCCCCCCTGTAGCGCGGCGTCTATCAGGTTGCCGGCCGCGGGCCCGAACCGCCCCGCGCCGGCGCCCGCCACGACGAAGACGGCCGGGCCGTTCTCCATGACGACGTCGCCCGTCCGCGCCTCGGCGCCCGGACCGGGGACGGCGGACAGGTGCGCGGCCAGCACGTAGGCGCGGCTCTGCCCCGCCAGCGCGGCCACGGGCGCGCCCGCCTCCGGCTCCGGGGATATGGCGGGCGCCCGGGTCCCCGTGCGGCAGGCCGACAGCAGGAGCATCGCCAGCAGAAACGCCGCGCAACTGAGCGCCCGCGCCCTCATTCGATCGCCGCCTCCTGCCTGACTATCGCCGCGACCTGCTCGGGCGGGAACTTCGGCCGCCGGTCGTAGGTCAGCAGGCCGTTTATCTCCTGCTCCACGTCGGTGAGCTGCGTGTAGCAGAAGCCCGCCACGCCGGGGTTGTTGAGCAGGGCCTCGACCAGGCCGGTGAAACGCGCGATGAACTCCTCCCGCGTGCGCGGCCGGTCGCCGTAGCCCCACGCCTGCTCCGGCACGCCGCCCTCCTGCCATCCGATGCCGCCGAACTCACTGACGAAATACGGCCGCCGCCCGTCGTAGGGCAACTGGTTCTTGAGGTTGCTGAACGCACCCGCGTGGTCGCCCCTGGCCAGCGGCTCGAAGGCCGCCGCGAACCCCGCGACGTCCTGCGAGTAGTTGTGGCAGTCCCAGATGTCCGTCTCGTAATGGAAGTGGCCGCTGGCGTCTATGGCCGGCCGGGTCGGGTCGAGAGCCCCGGTGAGCCGGTAGAGCCGCCGTGTGAGCCATTCACCGTGGCGAGTGCGGTCCGCCCCGCCGGTCTCGTTCAGCGGGCACCAGCCGATGATGGACGGGTGGCTCAGGTCGCGCAGCAGGGCCTCGGTCCACTGGTCGAGCATCGCGTGCGCGAAGGCCGGCTCGTCCAGGGGGTGGCCCCAGTCCGGGAACTCCCCGAAGACCAGGTAGCCCTTGCGGTCGCACAGGTGCAGGAAGAGCGGCTCGAAGACCTTCTCGTGCAACCGCGCCCCGTTGAACCCGAACGCCAGCGACGCGTCGATGTCCGCCTCCAGGGCGGCGGCCGTCGGCGCGGTGTAGACGCCGTCGGGATAGAAGCCCTGGTCCAGCACGGTGCGCAGGAAGATCGGCTCGTTGTTCAGCAGGATGCGCGTGCCCTCGACGTGTATCTTGCGCAGGCCCGCCCAGGTGTTGACCGCGTCCGTCTCGCCTCCCGACTCCAGCCGGACCTCGACGCCGTAGAGGAAGGGGTCCGCCGGGCGCCAGGCGCGGCCCTCTGCGAGCTTCAGCTCGACCCGCACGGTCCCGCCGCCGCGTCCGCTGAACTCGGCCCGGGCCGCCGTCTCCCCCTCGGCGCTGGCGGACACGGCGCCGGCAAACGCCCCGTCGCCCCGCACCCGGACCTCCACGCCGAACGTCCCCCGGTCCAGGTCCGGCCGGACGCGCACGCCCTCCGCGAAGGTCTGCGGCACGGCCTCCAGCCAGACCGTCTGCCAGATGCCCGTCGTCCGGGTGTACAGGCACCCGTGCGAGGCGTACTCGGGGCACTGCTTCCCCCGCGGCAGCCATCCGCGCCGTATCTCGTCAACGGCCCGTATAACCAGCTCGTCCCGCCCGTCGCCGCGCAGCGCGCCGGTCAGCTCGACGGTAAAGGGCGTATAGCCGCCCTCGTGCCGGCCGAGTTCGACGCCGTTGAGCCAGACGGTCGCCCCGTAGTCGCACGCCCCCACGTGCAGCAGGACGCGCCGCCCGTGCCAGCGCTCCGGCACCTCGACGGTGCGACGGTACCACACGCAGTTCAGGAAGTCGCGCTCCCCTATGCCGGACAGGCTGCTCTCGGGGCAGAAGGGGACGACGATCTCGCGCTCGAAGCCGCGCCCGGAGGCCCAGCCGCGCGCCTCGCCGGAGACGCCCGGGTCGAGGGCGAACTGCCACGGGCCGTTCAGGTTCAGCCACCAGCCGTCGTCGCGCCGCAGGTCGGGGCGCGGGTGTTCCTGCCGGGGGATTCCGCTCACGGCACTCTCCTCACTCTGGGGTCACAGGTGTTGCCAACCGGGCACTGTAAGGGATGGAAGCTCGGGCTGTCAACGCCGCACCGGGCGCTCCCTTGCGCCCGGAAATGCCGTGTGATAACCTGCCGGAACGCCGGCCGGGCCGGGGGCCGCCGGCCGGCCGGCAGGCAGGTGCCACAGGAGAGACTCGACATGGCAGTGCAGGACTACATTGACAGGGTCGCCAAGGCCATCAAGCGCGACGACATCCGCGGCGTTTACGGCGTCAACATCGACCGCGACTTCGCTTACCACCTGGGCTTGCTGCTGGCGGAGAGCTTCCAGGCGGGCGCGGTCGTGCAGCCGGTCAACGTCGTCATCGGCCACGACATGCGCCTGAGCGGGCCGATCCTCGCCCAGGGGCTCCGGGTCGGATTGGAGGACGGGGGGTGCCGGCCCATCATGATGGGGCTGGCCGGGACGGAGCTGGTCGGCTTCCTGCCGGCGAAGTACAGCGACGTGATAGACGCCGGCGTCATCATCACGGCCTCGCACAACCCGAAGGACAACAACGGGTTCAAGCTCTTCGGGCGGGGCGGCAAGCCCCTGCCCCTGGCGGCGCAGGAAGAACCGCCCCTGCCGGACGACGAGTTCCAGCGCGTCGCCCTCGGCCTGAAGAAGTATGCCGTGCCCGAAGAGCTGGCATGGGAGGAGTTCGCGCCGGACTACATCCAGACCGTGCTGGAAAAGGCGGGGTGCGACTTCGAGAAGGCGGCTGCGGGCGCGGCCGAGCCGATGCGCGTCGCCGTCGAGGCCGGCAACGGCATGGGCGGCCGCATACTCGGCGAGTTCGCCGCGATGGCGCCGCAGTTCGGCTGGACCTTCTCCCACGACCGGCCCGACGGCAACTTCCCGGTCATCATCCCCAACCCGCTCCAGGCCGATTACCAGCGGATGGTGACGGAACTGGTCCGGCGCACGGGCAGCCACGTGGGCATCTGCTTCGACGGTGACGCCGACCGCGTCGCCGTCGCCGACGAGAAGGGCGCCATGATATCCCCTCCCCTGCTGGCCGCCCTGCTGGGCAAGCGGCTGCGGGAAAGGCTCGGGCCGGACGCGAAAACCGCCTTCAACCTGGCCTCCAGTTGGGTCGTGCCGGACACGCTAGGGGACCGCTCGAACGTCCTCGGCGACGGCGGAACCGTCATCACCCCGGTCGGCTACGGCAAGATAAAGGGCATCATGTACGGCGACGATTCGATCGCCTTCGGCGCGGAGCACTCGGGGCATTATATGTTCCGCGACTTCTGGTGCTCCGACAGCGGAATGATGGCCGGGCTGCTGATGCTGGAGATAGCGGCCGAGCTTCACGGCCAGGGCAAGCCGCTGTCCTCCGTGCTGGAGGAGCCGCGGAGCCGCTACGCCGAGTCGGGCGAGATAAACTTCCAGTTGCCCGCCGACCTCCCCGGCGAAGAGGTCATCCGGCAGGCCACGCGCAAGTTCGCCGACGAGATCGAACGCATCTACGTCGTCGTGGACGACCGCTGCCGGCTGGTGGACTCCTACCCGCCGCAAGGAATGAAACTGAGCGTCGCCGACGTGCGCGCCGAGGCGCGGGACTGGTGGTTCTGCATGCGCAAGAGCGGCACCGAAGCCGGCGCCGGCGACCTGCTGCGTCTCTACGTCGAGGCCTGCGGCGACCGCGCCCTGATGGAAGAGAAACGGGACGCGCTGGTCGAACTGGTCGGCGCCGACCTGCGCGTCTGAACCGCCGTCTTCCGGGTAGCCCCCGGCGTCTTCCGGGTAGCCCCCGGCGTCTTCCGGGTAGCCCCCGGCGTCTCGCCGGGGGGCGCGAGGGCAGCATGAAGGAGATACTCCCCAGCGCCTGGCGGAGGCTGGCCCGCCTGTTCCGCCCGGGCAAGGGCACCGGCCTCACCAGGACCCAGGTAGGAAGCCGCGGCGAACGCGCAGCCGCCCGGCACCTGGAAGCCAAGGGCTACCGAATCCTGGAGAGGAACTTCCGCGTCACCCAGGGCGAGATCGACCTGGTCGCCTTCCGCGACGGCGTGGTCGCCTTCGTCGAGGTCCGCGCGCAGACCGAACCGGGGATGATCGACCCCGTCCGCACGATCACCCGCCGCAAGCAGCGGCGCGTCATCAAGGCCGCACAGCGTTACTGCGTGCTGCGGGACGTGCAGAGGGACGGCCTCAGCACGCGCTTTGACGTCGTCACCGTCCTGCTGGACGCCGGCGGCCGGGCATCATCCGTCCGCCACATCGAGGACGCCTTCCAGGTCTCGACCAGGGCGTTCTAGGCACCTTCAAGATCGAGATTGCGGGTTCATGTGCCAATCGTTCTCGTCCTCCTCCTCGTTCTCGTCCTCCCCGGCATGGGCAGAGCATCGAGGACGACGACGAGGACGATTACGAGCACCAGTCCCACATCAATGCATGGCCTGGAGGTCGCGTCGCACTTGACAATGCGCCCGGACTGCTGCGATAGTACCGTGATTCGCGCAGTTCCATGATCGCGCCGGAGGCCCGATGGCCGATAAAGACGATCTGCCGGACCTGTACCCCAAGCGCAAGCTGCTCTTCGGCGCCAGGACGCCCCCCGAGAGGCTGCGCGAGACGGGCCAGCGCTTCATGGAGGCCGGCCGCTACGACGACGCGCTCGAGTTCTTCCAGCGCGCCGACGCGAAGGAGCTGACGCGCAAGGTGGCCCGCATCGCGATGGAAACCGGCAACACGCCCCTCTACATGCGGGCCAAGAGGGTGCTGCGCGAGGCGACCTCCGAGCAGGAATGGACCCAGATCGCCCGGGCCGCCGAGAGGGCCGGGCTGCACAGCGCCGCCTTCCTCGCCCACAAGCAGGCGGGCCACGAAGAGGAAGCGGAGCGCCTGCGCCGGCTCATCCCGGGCGCCGCCGTGCCGGAACCCGAAGAGCCCGTCCACGCCGCCGACGAAGCCGACCCGGACGGCGGGGAAACCTGATCCCACTCTCGCCCCGCCCCGGTGAGTTGACACGAAGGCCGGCATAGTGTACACTTCATGTGTGCACTTTACCGGAGGCGTCCCAGGCCATGAAGGCGTCCATCGTTGACCTCAGACGCAAGATGAGCGACGTGCTCCGCGCACTGGCGCGCGGCGAGCGCGTGACGATCCTCTACCGCGGCAAGGAAAAGGCCGTCATGCATCCCACCGCAACGTCCGCAACGTCCGACATGCGCGCCTCGCAGCACGCGGCCTTCGGCATGTGGAGGAACCGCGACGACATGGAGGACGTCGGCGAGGCGGTCCGCCGCATCAGGAAGGGACGCGCCGATGCTGTTTGACACCGACGTCCTGGTGTGGGCCTTCAGGGGGAACGAAAAGGCCGCGAAGCTGATCGACGCTTCGCCGGAGAGGTCCGTCTCCGTCGTCACCTACATGGGACTGCTCCAGGGAGCCCGTGACAAGAAGGAAGTAAAGGCGATAAAGAGCTTCCTGGCCGACCTGGGCTTCGAGATGCTGCCGCTGACCGAGAACGTCGGCCACCGCGCGGCCATCTACATGGAGCAGCACGCCCTGAAGACGGCCCTGTGCATGGGCGACGCCCTGGTCGCCGCCACGGCAGTCGAGGGCGGCCTGACCCTCTGCACGGCGAACCGGAAGCACTACCGCCCCATCGAGGAGCTTGAACTCAATATCTTCCGGCCCTGACCTCGGCGCCGCGTCAACCGCCCCCCTGTCACGTGCGCGGCCGAGACGGCCGCGCTACCCAAGAAGTGCGCAGGCGGGGCGGGTCTCGGCGCGTAAACGTCTCGCGCCGGAACCGTGGGAGACCTATGTTACTCCTCTCGGTCCGCCCGCCCTACCGACCGCCGCGCTGGCGCTGCTGCCATTCGTAGATGGACGGCACGGCCGGCGCGGGCCTCGGCGCGTCCCCGAGGGGCAGCGCCTCGTTGCCTTCCAGCACGGCCGGTCTCCCGACGCCGGGCGCGAAGCGGCCGTTCCCCCCGTAGAGCCTGTTGCCGACGATCTCGGCCCCCGTGCAGTCCGGCGTGGCGAGCAGGACCATCGGCGAGACGCCGTCCCTGAGGACGAAGACGTTCCCTCCGATCGTGTGGTCGAAGCTGGCGGTCTTGGCGAACACCCCCGGCCCGCTTCCCACGACGAAGCGGCTGTGCAGGATCATCCAGCCCTCGTTCATGCCGCCCATCCAGAGGCCGGCCTTGGGAGAGGTGACGTCGCAGTTATAGACGACGTTGCGCGGCCCGTTCGGCCCGTGCGCCTCGTCCTCCGGGGGCGACGCCCACATGCCGTAGCCGTAGCTGCCGTGGCTGGCGACCGACTCGATGACGCACTGCTCGAACAGGTTCTCGTTCGTCCATCCCGAGTGCCACTGGCCGTCGCTCTCGTGGAAGACGCCGCGACGGACGACGCACCCGCTGGCGGCCCACTGGAACAGCGGCGCGTGCCGCAGGCTGAACGTCTCCACGTCCTCCATCAGGCAGTCCCAGGACTGCTCCCAGCCCGTGTAGGCCGTCCCGCCGCCGCCCTTGAACCACGCGTCGTCGAAGACGCAGCCGCGTATCTCGCACCACTTGGCGTTCGAGCCGTAAACGGGGAACCGGCCGCACTTTCGCACGGTCACCCCCCGCGCCCAGCAGTCCCAGGCGTGCGAGAACATCACGGACGAGATCCACAGGTCCTCCGTCTGCTCGACGTAGAGGTCCTCGACGCCGCAGCGCCGGATGGGGACGACCTTCTGGACGTACGAGCCGTCCACGACGGGGAACTCGATCCGCAGCGGCTGGTTGACCGTGACCTCGTTGCTGCTGACCCCCTCGACCACCATCTCGTATCGCCGGTAGATCCCCCAGCGGCAGGCGTTCTTCGTGAGCACCTTCCACCGCTCGGTCGCCGGGCCGTTGATCTGAATGCAGTCGCCCGGCGAGAGCCCTTCGACGCTCTTCAGGGCGAGCCGCGTGTCGCCGCGCCGGCCGTCGCGCGCGAGCGCCAGCCTGGGGCCGGTCCAGCCCGGCCCGTCGAAGAGTATCGCCGCCCTGGAACTGGCCGCCGGCCGCTCCTCGCGGTGCGACGCGTCCAGCACGACCGGCATCGCGCAAGTGAGCCTCGTCCCGTCGGCATACTCCCCCACGCCCCTCAACGTGTGCGGCCCGTCGGGGACCTTGCCGAGGACGGACCTGCCCGTGACGGCCATGTTGAACGTATTGCCTGAGTGCTGGCTGCGCGACCACGTCCCGACGACGGCGTCGTCCACGGCGATATGCATCCGCACAAGGCCGGCGGGCCGGCAGTGCAACTCCAGCCGCGTCTCGGGCCCCACGCGGCCGCCGGCGGGCGGCGTGTAGAACGCGATGCCCTCGGGCGGAAGGGCGTAGCGGAAGATGAGCCGCGTCCTACCCGCGCCCCGGCCGCGGATGACCACGCCGTCGTGCCGGACGGTCACCGGGAGGTCCAGGTAATAGGTCCCCTCGCCGAGCAGGACGGCCCCCCCGCCCTTCTCGCCGACGGCGCGGCAGGCCGCGTCCAGGGCGGCCGAGTCGTCCGCGTCGTCGTCCGGCCGCGCCCCGAAGTCCTCGATCCGCGCCGAAGCGGCCACTTCCGGTATTCCGCCCTGCACGCCCGTCATCGTCCAGTTGGGATAGACCAGCCCGTCCGGGCCGACCACGTCGGCGGCCGTCAGGCGATCCGTCTCGTGCGGCTTGATCTTGTACTGCCCTTCCCACGGCGGTTCGGTCACGCCGCCGACGTTGACGAAGGACAGGTCGTCCAGGTATGCCTCGACGCGGGCGGCGTTGTAACTGTGAATCCAGAGTTCCAGGTACGCCGCGTCCTCCGTCGTGAAGAACGGCAGCGCGAACCCCCGCCATTCTTTCTCGTCGCCGCCGAGCCCCCGCACGTGCGACTCGCCCGAGAGCAGCGTCCCGTCCCGGTCGAGGACGCGCACGTACATGCCCAGGCCGGACCCGGAGACCGGGAATACCTTCCCCCGCAGCTCGAAGGCCCCCGCGCCCTGAACGGGCACCCGCGTCGCCGCGACGCTGGATCCCTTCTGCGGATCGTTGTCGAGCACCCTCAGCGACAGGCGCCCGCTCGCCGCCCTCCCCTGCGAGAGTGCCGAGATTCCCTCGCCGGCCGGGATGCGCCATCCCTCCAGCCCCTGCTCGAACCCGCCGTTCGGGATGGGCAGGACCTCTTCCCGCTCCGCGCCGGCGCACGCGAGCGCCGCGCAGATGAGGCCCGCCGGGAACAGCCACCCACGCATCCGTCCCATCGTCCGCTCCCTTGCAGAGGCACGCAGTGCGGCTCCATTCTACCCGGGCCGTCCCGGCCCGCCAGGGCAAAAACGCGAGTCCATTGACGCGCCGTGTTCCCCCTGTTATACAGGCCGCCCGCGCAAGGGAACTTTCCCCAGACAGGAGGTGTCTCAGGATGGCGAGGATACCGATCGGGCTCCAGCTTTACTCGGTCCGCAAGGACTGCGCCGAGGACCTGCCGGGCGTGCTGAAGGCCGTCGCCGAGATGGGTTACGACGGCGTGGAGTTCGCGGGCTACTACGATTACAGCGCCGCTGACCTGAAGCGTATGCTCGATGACGTGGGGCTGGAGGTGGCCGGCACGCACATCGGCCTCCCGACGCTGCTGGGCGACGAGCTGGCGGGGACGGTCGAGTTCAACCGCACGCTGGGCAACCGCTTCCTCATCGTGCCCGGGCTGGCCGAGGAGCGGCGCAACTCCAGGGAGGCCTGGCGCCAGACCGCCGAGATTTTCAGCGAACTGGCCGAGAAGGTCGAGCCGGAAGGCATGCTCGTCGGCTATCACAACCATCACATCGAGTTCCAGCCGATGGACGGCGAGCTGCCCTGGGACACGTTTTTCGGCAACGCCTCGCCGAAGGTCGTGATGCAGCTCGACACCGGCAACGCGGTACACGGCGGCGGCGACCCGATCCCCTTCGTCGAGCGGTATCCGGGCCGGGCGATCACCGTCCATCTGAAAGAATACTCCGCCACGAACGACAAGGCCCTGATCGGCGAGGGCGAGACCGCCTGGGAAGAGCTTTTCCGGCTCTGCGAGACGGTGGGCGGGACCGAATGGTACATCGTCGAGCAGGAGAGCTACGCCTACCCGCCGATGGAATGCGTCGCGCGCTGCCTGGAGAACCTGAGGGAGATGGGCAAGTAGGGCTTCCGTGCGGCGCGGCTGCAGGACCGGATGTTGATGGCCGTGGCGTGCCCCGGCTGCCCCGCGAGGGTAGCCCCCGGCGTCTCGCCGGGGGTGTAGATGGAGGCTTGCGGCGCGCACGCCCCTCCCTCCCCCTTCCCCCCTCCCCGGCGGAGGGGGAAGCGCACTCCCCGGCCCCCTCTCCCGCTGGGAGAGGGATAGGGTGAGGGTCCGGGACCCCATTGGCGCCTTGACACGGGCGCGCCGCAGTAATAACGTTTCTATCGACCGGGCGGGTGTCCGCCCGGGGCAACGTATCGTTGGCGGGGAGGTCTGAGTATGCGACCGTCAGTGAAGTCCATCCTGATTGCAGCGGTTGTCTGCTGTGTGCTGGCCGGCGCGGGCGCCGCGTCGGACGGCGATCCGGCCTCGGCGGTTCCGGCCGACGCTCTCGGCTACGCCGAACTGCGGGGCGACGCCCTGGAGCAGTCCTTGGCCCTCGCGGCGGCGCCGCCGGCGATAAAGCTCGCCCTGCCCCAGACGGAGTCGCGGTTCTGGTACGTCGAGCGGCTCCTGCACCTGCCGACGGGCACGGTGGACGACGCCGCCCCGCACCTGGGCTGCGTCGCGTTCGCCGTGGTGGACGAACTGCCGGCCTTCCTGCTGGCCTTCGATGACGCGAAGTGGCCCGGGGCGCTTCTCCAGGGGGCCGAGAAGCAGGGGAACGGGACGGCCCGGCTCGGAGCGGTCAGTGCGGCAGCACGCGACCGGTTCCTGGTCCTCGGCCGGGAGAAGACCTGCCTGCGGCTCCTTCAGGGCGATTACGCCGCCCTCGCGGACGACGCCGATTTCAAGGCCGCCCGGGCCGAGGCGGCGGAGACGCCGTTGTGGGGCTATGCCGCCGTGCCGAGGCTGCTCGCCCTCGGCCGCAAGACGATGGGCAAGCACGACGCGGAGGCGCTGGACGCATTCGCCTCGATCTCCGGCGCGTCGGCGGCCCGGGGCGCGATTGTCACGTCCACGCCGGGACCGGCGGGCGAACTCACGCTGAGCGTGCTGCTCAAGGGGGAAGGCAGGGGCGTGCTCGGCCTCCTGCCCGAGAAGCCGGCCTCCGCCGGGCTCGTGCCCGCAGGCTCCGCGGCCGCGCTGAACCTGACCTGGGGCGACGCGGCGGCGTTCCTCGGCGGCGTGCGCGACCTGGTGGTCGAGGCGGACGCCAAATGGGGCGAGGGCACGTTCCCCGACATCCTGGCCGCGCAAGAGATGCAATGGGAGGTGAAGCTGGACGAGCTTCTGGCGCAGATCGGGCCCGGCCTGGCCGTGTACCTGCCGCCCGGCGGCGAGGATCACATGATAGCCCGGGAGGAAGTGACCGCCGCGCTGGCCCTGAAGGACCCGGCCGGGTTCAAGGACGCGTTCGCCAGGCTGGCGATGGGCATGACCGGGCAGGCGCTCATGCCCGTCAACGAGGGGGGCGTGGAGCGCCTGGGAATGCTGCCCGTCTTCCTGAAGTTCATGGACGACCGGCTTGTCATCGCGGGCAGCCCGGACGCCGTGAAGGCGCACGCCGACTGGCTGGGCGGCGCCGGCGGCGGGAACGAGGCGGAGTGGGTCCCCCGCGCGGCGGCGTCCCTCTGGGGCGACCTCGGCCTGCTGACCCTGAGCTACCCCGCCCCGCAGTCGTCGAGCAAGCTGGTCGTGACGCTCGCCCGCGACGGCGACAAGGTCGTCCTGGCGGCCGGCTGGCGTGACGTTGACGCCGTGGCCCTGTGGCAGGCATACATGAAGGGCTACGGCGCCGTGATGGCGGCCATGCTGATGCCCGCCGTGCACGGCGCGCGCCAGGCGGCCAGGAAGGCATCGAGTATGGCGAACATGCGGGTGATCGGCCTGGACATCATGCTCTACCTCGCCGACCACGACCAGTTGCCGCCCGACTTCGAGACGCTCATCGAGGGCGGCTACGCGGAAAGCCCGGAGGAATTCCTGGACCCGGCCGACGCGCACCCCGTCCAGCGCGGCAAGAAGGGCTACCGCTACAGCTACGAGATCGTCGGCTCGTTGCCCGCAATGCCCGACGTGTCCTCGATAGTGGCGTACAGCCGCAAGGGCGTCTTCCCCGACGGACGGACCGTCCTGTTCGCCGACAGCCACGTGGAGTTCCTCACGGAAGCGGAGCTGCACAGCCGGGAGGCGGGATCACACGCGTCTCTCTACGCAAGCTACCAGGGCCTTATCGAGCAGTTCGGGGACCAGCTCACGGAAGAGCGCAAGGCGGAGCTGAAGCGCTTCTACGAGGTGGAATGAGGGCCGGGGAGAGCGACCCTCCCCCCCTGCCCCCTCCCACGGGGAGGGGGAGTTGCGGTCCCCTCTCCCCTCGGGAGAGGGATAGGGTGAGGGCCAAGCACGCAGGATGTTCCGCCGCCAGATGCTGTCGCGGCGGCGACGCGTCTGCTATAATCTAGCAGCCCGTTGAAGAAGGAGGATTCCCCGGAGAGTGCCTGCGCGAGGGGCCGTGTCGGTGTAGCACAGGCGCCCTCGCCTGTGGCGTTCTCAGCCGGGGGCGGCTGAGCTACATTCTTC
>Ga0180432_10007327_pt1 | contig 14059 bp, 11 predicted proteins | sample SS_ome_10_FD_132414 | JGI IMG/M metagenome (GOLD analysis project Ga0180432, IMG submission 132414) | Hypersaline lake sediment archaeal communities from the Salton Sea, California, USA - SS_1_MS_2 metaG | ecosystem: Environmental > Aquatic > Non-marine Saline and Alkaline > Hypersaline >...
ATCCCGGCCGCTGGATGCCCTGGAATTACCGCCAGATGCTCCAAAAGAGAGATGTCACCCACTCCCAGACCTGTCACACTTCCTGAAACATTCTGTTTTTTTTCAGGCTTGCCGAAAGGACACGAACTTCGTTGTGTCCCAGGTCCATAAGTTCGAAGAGCGTTGAAGCGGCGCAGGTTTTCTAGCTCAACATTCACATTGGAGACTCATCATGCCGATAGGAATTCGCTCGCCATTACAATCCTATGGCAACGCTCGAAAGGCGAGCAAAACTGCCGCAAACATGAACTGTTGGGCAGTGACATGAGGCAAGGAAACCATCTTTTTCAGAAGCTGAAAAACGGCATTAAGATATGGTGACGTCTCGGCTCCATTTTGTCACTACAACCCCCAATTTTTCTGAATCGAATCCGAATACATGTAAGATTTCGGGCCAAAGAAGCAATTCGAAAAAAATATCGGGCGTCATAGTCTTCAATGAACGGTGCTAATTCCTGGACAATAAACTCAATAGCACATAAGCACCATGCTGGGAGTTTCCAGGAGGCCGCGTGAACCTAGCGGAGCTTTGTGTCAATAGTGCGATGAAAGTATATCGTGTGAACTGAACCACGCGTACCAAAAAGAATCCGAACCCCTTACGCAAAATCACACTTGCTTGTTCACTTTCTCCGACAACATGCCAATTCGCTAGGAGAGCGGTGCGTTTGGAGGTGCGAAGATGTCAGGACGCAAAGGTGAGCAGGAACGAAGGTTTTTGCTGGCGGCTGAACTAGACCGGCGGGAATTCTTGGAGGATATCGAGAGTTGGCAATTCAGAGCAAGCTCGATCTATCTCTCATTCCAGCACCTACATGATCTTCTGAACAAAGAGCCCACTGTTCCAGACATTCTGAGAAAGTTCCATGATGTTCTTGATGCAAGAAGGAACCTCGGCAGCGAGCGAAACGCGGAGCATGTGCGGAGAGTATGAAATTGGTGCTGATGGATAATGAGGAGGTGGTAGCCCGGCTTGTAAGGCGCAGTGGGATATCTCGGTTGAAATGTTGCCTTCTTATGATATTATCATGTGACGTAACGCGGCAGCCAGGGCCAGCCCGAAGCCATCGGCAAAGCCCTGTAATTGCACTGATGTGAGTCAAAGGAGACCCATGAGGGACTTTCGGATAACAATCTGGATACACGTGGTGAGCATAGTCTTGGTGATATTGGCTGAACATGCCTCGGTGCAGCACACTGTGCGGCTACCGATTATGAAGTTAAATGGCAAATCTTGGACAACTGAAATGAAAACGAACCGTCGCCGGTTTATGCGGGTTGCAGGGGCTGGAGTTCTGGCGACCGCGGGTGTTGCTCCGACCGAGCGCAAACGAGAAGGGATGAGCATATGAGCTTTCGAATTGCAGCGGTCTGTACGATACTTGCATCGGCTTGCGGCTTCTCATTCGGCGGCAACGGGACACACAGCTTCTCGACCGGCGGGCATACGGTCTACCATCTCAGCCCCGCGACCGTTCGAACGGGCGAACGTGCAGTGATATCTGCAACATTCGACGGCTATGTCCTGTGCCATAAGCGGGATGGGCGATTAGCCTGGAAAACACGTATCGGCGGGCACTTTCCTTTCGATATGGCGGTTTCAGATATTGATGGCGACGGTCTCGATGAAACCATGGTCGCCACCGCTGCCGGCATCCTTTACGCATTGGACGACACCGGTGAGACACTCTGGACCTTCGACAAAACAGCGCCGCTGTTTCAGGTGTGCACTGCGCGTCTGGACGATGGTTCTACCGCAATTCTGACAGGCGGAGTGGAGCAGACATTGTACTGCTTCTCTTCCACGGGAAGGACCCTGGGATCGCTGCAGACACGACACACAATAAGGCACATACGCGCCGGCAACATCAAGGGTGAGGGGCGGGAGTACGTTGCCCTGGCGACGACAAATCGCGGGCTCAGCGGCACTCTCTCGCTGCTCTTGATCGATCCTGCGAATCTGGACGTCATATGGACGCAGACCGGCCTTGGAACGCACGCCCACAACAGCGGCAAACGTTTCTTCAGCATGGCGATCCTTGACTTGAACGCCGATGGCAAGGAGGATATTCTGCTGAGCAACAGTTGGGGCGAGAATGGCCGCATCTTTGCATACGACCACACGGGCAATCAGTTGTATACGACCGCAGACAAGCGGATACCCAATGTAAGTTACCGCATGAATCTGCTCGATCCCGTGAAACTTCCCGACGACGAGTATGTCATCGGCCATTTCGGCAACGTGCTGATCCGCTACAATCTCGACGGGTCCTGCCGCGATGTGTTAACCGGCCCCTATTCTCTTGCCGACGGCGCATTCGATTCTGTGACGCGCACCTACTACATGGGCAGCAGCGTCTCCGGAGGCGACGGCATCTATGCATTCCAGTTGGACCATCCGAACTGGGTGAAGGCCTATGAAAAGTTGAAATCCGTGGGGCAATTGTCGACTATCGAGAAGAACATAAATTCTCTCACACGCCAGATTGCGGAATTCAAAGCGCCCGCCTATCAGCCGGCTCCCCGCAAGGTCACGGTACTGTCGCGCCGGCCGCAAGGCGCCTTGTATAAGAATGTGACCTTTCTCAGGGGAGTTACGCTCAGCCAGAAATACAACAACAGGGATGAACTCTGGAACCGAGATATCGATCGGCGCCGACGATACAATTTGACTGCCAACGAAATCGTCGAGACTGTCAAGCGGATGGAAGCGGCCGACCGGGGATTCACCGTATGGTCCGGGCATGGTCACGCCACACACATGCCTCTTTCGACGTTCAAACGGGTGATCAAGGCGGGTCCCGAACATTTGTGGGGACTGGAGTTCGCCGAGATGGAGGGAGTGGACGACCACATGCAGGAGGTGGTCGAGCAGATACTGCTGCCTGTGGCTCGATTATGCCGGCAGCACGGCAAGAAGATCATCTTTCGAAACAAGAACATTTTCTGGAACGGGACCAGCTATGTTCCCTACTGGCGGCGAGTTCTTCTGGATTCCGGTTTCGAGGATGTCTTTATCCCGGCGCTGGAGGAGACCAACTGCCGGACTGCGGAACTGAGCCTGTCCGGGCGGGTCGGCCTTTGGCTGACCGGGTCTTTCAACCAGTGGTCTTGCCGGATGGTCACCGACAACGCCAATTTCGACCGGATGTGGGAGTGGGCCGGCCATCAGGTACTGAGTCATCATCTGCGGCATCTGGTATCCCGGGCGTCACTGGGTTCCGATGTCTTCTTCAACAGCATCCATCAGGGACCGTTCACCGGCAAGTTGTATACGCAACTGACACCTTTCTACGACATGCTCGAAAAAGGGATTATCCACATTCCGGAGAGAGACGAACTGCTGTCAGTACCTGACATTTGCCTCGGGATGAAAAGCCCCCCATCCGAGCAGTACATTCGGCACGGAGTGAACGGACACAATTACCGGTACCCGGCGGATTTCCATCCGCAGATGGTGTTCGACCGGCTGGATTGCTATTGGGCCGGTGCGCCTTTGCAGCCGCATGACTTCTCGCAGTTCGGATTGGGTATCGACCGGCGGATGTGCAATTTTCTGCCGACATCGCCTTGCGGTCTTGTGCCGGTTGTTCCCGACGACGTGGACATCACCGGAACACGTTTTCTCACAAAGATTTCCACCGACGGTCAACACTATTACGATGCAGAGGGTAGACGTGTCGCAGCCGCGACGCACCGGCCGGTTGTGGAGAGATTACTCAAGGAATCAGCGGCCCGCATGCCTGCTTTGGTCCGCGGTCCCGTCCATTGGTCGGTGGCCAGAGTCGATCCCGCTCATGTCCGCGTGACTTTGATCGATCCAGGTTACCTCGACCCCGCTGACCGGCAGGCTGAGATAGTCCTCCAGCATCTCAGCGGTGTGCGATGCGTCGATATTCTCAGCGGACAGAGACTGCCCCTGAAGAATGGGCGAGTCTCTCTTGCAGTGCCGATGGCAACGCTGCGGATCGTGGATATCGAACACCGTTAGCCTGGTTCAAACCGAATGAAGGTAGTGGAGGGTGGGCGGATCCAAATTGCTGCTAATTTTATGCCGCGATAGGGATCTTAGGACAATAAGTGTGGAACGCAGGTTTGTAAGCGTTCTTGGATAGATGATTAATGTTCGACGATTTCCCCGGGGCGAACATAGAGCGTCCCATTCTCGAAATATTTCTAACCTATTGCTCGCCCAAAGCGACTCGCGAGGGCGTGCTTCGGCGAGACCACCCTAACCTTCTGACCTTGAAGCCCCGTTCTTTCAATGTGGACTGAATTTCTGGCAGGCATGGGCGCATTCTATACTGTCTCAGGGCGCTGTCACGCCGACGTCGGAAACGGTCAAGGGTCGGTGTTTTACCCCGGATTGGATAAATTCGTCGGCGCCGACGTCCAACGGCGCATTGCGGGGCTGTCCGTCGCAATCATCCAGTACAAATCTATAGGTGCCCGCGGCGGCACTGATGGCGGGGCTCTTTTCCGACAAGCGGAAGACTCCGTCTTTCATAACCAGGAGTGGGTCCACAACGCGCATCTCGCTTTGCTTGAGGGAAATCCCGGCGATGCCACCAGCCTTCACGTGAATAATGTTGCCTTCCCATGTAAGGTCTTCCTGCGGATGGAGTTCCTTGATGATGGGACTCGCGGCACCCACGAAAAGGTTATTGGCAATCACGCAGTCGATGGAAGGCATGCGTAATCTTCCGCCGTCATCGTATCCTACAAGCAGAGTCGGGCTGCCGCAGTCCACAAACGTATTGAAAGCAACTATAACGCGGTGAGGTCGGAACCGGGCGTCGAGCGGACCTGTATCGGTGTCTCCCATGGAAAGGGCGAGAGGAGTCTCGTCGGTTTTACCGGTAAGACCTTCGAAGTAGTTGTTGAAAACCCTGTGGTCGATGCGATTGTATTGAGAAACCTGTTCCTTCCCGCCCCCCGGTTTATCGCCATCGAAGGCGATAAAATTGCCCAGTATATGTTTATCTTCAAAGAGATTGTGGTCTACCCGCATGTGGTTTGTCTTTTGTGTGAAATAGACCCAGTGTGTCTTGCTCTTGTCCGGGACTTGGGCAAGACGAAAGTGGTTGCGGGTAATTCTGAAATATTCGGAGTTCTTAATTTCAAGTCCTTTGCCTCCGTCGGCATGGATAAAAACAAAGCCCTCGACAACGCACCATTTAGCCCCGTCGATTCTCCAACGCGCCGGACCCGAGTACACAACCTTGCCCCTGTTCTTCGCACGGATCACGATGGGGTGCTCCGGCGTCCCATTTGCGCGAAGCCACACGCTTTCCGTCGACGTGTAAACACCGTCGGCAACCTCGATGAGGTCGCCCGGTTTCGCGTCGGACCAGGCGCTGGTGAGTTCCTCCATACTGGAGACGGAGATGGTTCGCAACGGGGGCGGTATGGCGTTGTCGTTTCCTTGGAACCAACTGGGCTCTGCCGCCGACAAAGATCCTCTCCACGGGATCAGTGCAGCCATGACAAGCAATGACCGTATCCATGCGTGAAACGGAGTGATTCTCATTTTAGGCCTCCCTACTTTCTTTTCAGCGATACGGCGCTACTTTTTTAAATCGAACGCATACAATTTGGCGTCTTGCATCTGAAATCTTATACGCACCACGTTCCCCTTCAGGTTCGAAATATCGGCGCCACCCCGCCACGTGACCCGGCGTGCCGTTGTGTCGGCTTTAATCGCATCACAATCGGCAAGGCCAAAGCCCGGCAGTTCCACGCCACCGCGGTCCGTAATGGCGACCTTCGCCCAGCCGGTTGTCTTGACGTTAAGGATCAGCTGGCTTCCCTCGAATATCAAGGGAAGCGTTGTTGCCGTTCCGACCTCGGCGCCCGCGTCCAACGAGACAAAGCCATCCAGCCGCTGCTTATAGCGAACGTAGCGCCTTGGAACATCGCCTCCGTGCGGCCCGCCTTCATTGACATACTGCCATATCTCATCGCCGCGCCGGATCAATCCATACATTGTCAGTTCTTCTTCCGCCGCTCCCGTGGGAATGTACCAGTTCGTGCCGAAGAGATCCCAATCCTCGCCGTTTCTGCTGACGGCGAGTTCCACGTGTCTTGCTTTTTCATCGCCCGGATATCTCCAAATGAAAGCCAGGTAGACGTCGGGTGCCCACGGATACTTGATTGCTCGCGTTCGGTAAACCCAGCCGTACTCCTTTGCAGTGAACGCAGTTGGACCCTCGCCGGTGACGGCGGGGAAAGGCCATCCCTCGAAATAGGGTTTTGCGAGAGCCTTGAAAGGCCAGGGCTTCAGAATCTCGTTCGTAAAAAAGACGGAGGCGAGATGTCCCTTTAGTCCCTTGCCTGGATATTCTCTGGTACGAAAACTCGAGTCCCGTTTGATGTAACTCGCGTACCGGCCGCGCTGATCGTCCCAGAAACACTCGCCTCCTCCACCGCTGCGGAGGGAAAGTTGAATCGTTTCGTTTCTTCTCCAGTTCAGCCCGTCCGGCGACGTGTATAAGTACATGCCGCGGTTGGCCACAAATGCGTTGGCCTTATAACGCTCGGCGGGCGGCGCATGAGGATTAAAGTCCTTGAAAAAGGCCCCGTACATGGGCGTTTCCGGAATGATCCTTCCTTTCATCATGAAATCAAGTCCATCCCGCGACGTCGCGAGAAACGTCAACCCCTCATTAGAACTGTAGCCTTCCGGAATCGCCATGTAGACTGCGCCGTCCACGTCAAAAAGGCTCGGCCGCCAGGCGGATTTCTTTATCCTGAAATCTTTGACGATGGGTTCCCTCCCGCCCGGCTGGTTCATCGTGATCTGCATGCCCTCTTTTTTCTCGATGATGGCATCGTCAATGAATACGTGTTTCCGCGCGCCGAAATTCAGAGGAGCCGAAACGGGGTCAGGGTCAAAGAGCAGGGCAGGGCCATTCGCCACAGGAGGCCGAAGCGCACCGACTCCATAATTTCTCGAGTAACTCTTAGGAGTGAAATTGTCACCATATTGGGCGACTCTTGATATTCGCATCTCATCAATCTTTCCCCTCATCAGATTTTTTGCGTGACGATCGGAGCCAACTGCAAAATTGAACCTGTTTTGCCTTCGCTGTTCGAAATTCATGCTCTTGAAGCCGCGGTGTTCGTGCTCCCGATCCTCGGGTTTCTGGGGGGCGGAAAGATCCTCAGAACCATACTGGATTCCAATGAGACCGGACTTACTGACTTCGGCTCCTTTTAAGTGAATACCGGAAGGTGCGACAAAGGCAACCGCAGCTAAGACCATAAAGGTTAGTGTTTTCCCATTCATGATTTTTCCCTCAGAATCATCAATCCCATTTACCTCTTTCCGACCACAGCCATACCACGAAGGGAGATACGATATATCCCGGATTTTTCGCACTAAGGGCTTGACGCGGGTTCGAAGCAGTAGAGCATGTCATTGACCTGCGGACAGTAAAACATGCGACCATTGGCGGCAATCGGATGAGGACAGGCCCAGGAGGCAAAGCCCGGACTTTTCCAGATCACTTTGCCGGTTTCACAATTGACGGCAAAGATGCCCTCCAGAGTTGCCGACAAGGCGTAGCCTTCAGAAGCCAGCACGACGGCCCCGCAGCCGTGACTGGATCCGCACAACTGAACCGGGTTATCCAACGATCCCACAATGGATCCATCTGTCAGGTTCCAGCGCCAGGCTCCGCCCTCATACTTGTTATTGACGGTGAAATAATCGGGCCCAAGAGCACAAATCTCCACGTGCCAGCGGTCAACAATAGATTCCTGCTGCCATATGATTTCCCCATTTTGTGCCGAAAGGCAGGAAATGGGTAACTTGTAGGCCCCGGGAAGGTATATTCTACCATCCTTGTATGAGGGTGTGCCCGTCTGGCTGGCATAGGCCTCATTTGTCCGCCAGAGGATCTTGCCGGTCCGGGGGGGTTGTCCATTCGTGATTTCGCTCTCACGGGTAAGTGTATATTGATCCCATACCCAACGCGTATGACCATCGAGGTCCAGACAATGGACAACGCCGTTCAGCGTTTGAAAATAAACCGAATCATTCGTATAGGTTATGGCATCCATAATCGGCCAGTCATATTTGATCGATCTGATCAAAGTACCATTTCCGGCACTGAGAATGTGAAGATTGCCCGCGATAGTCCCATAGAAGACCCTTCCTTTTGCGACACAAGGCGAAGAGGTATTAGATCCGAAGGTTTTTGAATCTTCCGGGGCGGTTTTCCACGCGATGAGTCCAGTCTTCAACTCAATACCGTAAGCTGTACCCATCTGGTCGACGACATAGATTCGTCCAGCCACAATCACGGGAGAAGACAGAACGGCGTCATCCAACCGGACTTGGGCGTTCAAATGTAGCGGCGGGTCCAACTGTTCCTCCCGGGCATCGCCATTATGCTGGGCATTGCACATGAACTGGGGCCAGTCAATTCCTTGGACAGGCCCAACTGTGAACGGAAGCAAAGCCATGACCACAACTCGAATACAAACGTTTCGAAGAGCCATAGATTCTTACTCCTGTAGAGAGTTAAAGTTCTTGGACACAAAGTTAGGCACAATCATGCTACTATATGCGAGGGATTGCAAGCACCTCTCCGGGCCTGTCGATCACCTCAGTCCACAGATTCTTCTGGCAAAATCCGTCAATCCCCTTTCTCTCCCTTTCTATAGAATCTGACAACCTGCTGTATCACAGTGCCGCTTGGTTGTACATCGCAAATGACGTAATGATGCACGTTACCTAACGCGCCGAATCGATCATGCAGACCCGCTCCGCCGCCCCCGCTGACCGTGTATCTAACCCCGCGAGATTCAGCGGTCGAGTATGCATGTATGTGGCCGAGGTAGACCTCCGAAACCTTATGCTTTGTCATCAGATCTGTGAACATCTTAGACTCTTCATCATCCCAGGCGTGATAGGCCCACTTCTTGATCGTGCTGGGCGGTTGATGGGCGGCTACATACTTACGATAGCCTTTTGGAGTATCGGCAAGAGTCCTGTCAAGCCATTCGAGTGTTCGTTCATAAGGTAACGCTTCAGTGGCGTTGTCGATGAATATGTACCTTGCCCGGCCGTAGTCGAAAAAGTAGTTCAGTGAATTATTCCCGAAGAGATAGCGGTATTCGAGCACTTTGTCTTCAAAGCCTTCATCATGATTGCCGATGGCTGGGAAGCAGGGGATATCGGTTTCAAGCAATGCACGAACATAGTAGTTGCGAAACTGAGACGCGAATCCGTCGGGAACCAGGTCGCCTGAGTTAATGACAAAAGCCGGCTTCGGATCAAGGCTGTCGATATGCTTAACGATATTCGACCAGAGGTCCCACTGTGAACGGCTGTCACCCATTACGATATAACGGTAAGAGCCATCCGGATTCCCCGGCGTGCTGCCAAGCTTCTTGATTTGATTCTGAATGTCAAATTCTTCACGGTATGGGCCAAGCAGTCGTTCCATTTCGACTCTGCACTGCTCTGCGTCAACGGGCGGTCCGTCTTCAGGGGCTATCTCATCCAGCCCGCCGTCACTTATCGCCCTTGCCGCCTGGAGTTGACCATCACTCTTTGCATAGAATGCCATCCCGGCGATTTGGATCACGTATCGAGGCCCTGCAACAGTCTCGGCAGTCCATGCTTTTTCGGGCTTCTCGCCGGGGTAAGCCTTTGAAAGGGTGAGTAGCGCTCTCGACGGAACAACTTCAATCTCAATGGCCTTCTTGGTGCCCTCGTATATGAGTTCGTCAGCTTCCTCCTTGATGTGTGTCTCGTCATTCTCGTACTGCAATTCCAGCAGTTTGCCGTCGGGTGTGATCGTGAATTGGTATTGTTCATCACCTTCTTCACATTCTATTTCGTATTCCCCATCATCGATCTTCCAGTCAGTCACTTTTAGATGCGGAACGAATATCGCGGGTAATCCGAGAACCGCTTCCGATGGCGGCGTATCTTCAGGGATCATCTGCGGCGGCCGATAAAAAGCGTTGCCGGCCGGCCCAATAGTGACATACCATTCGCCTATCTGATCGGGTATCTCTGCTGCCAAGCAGATAGTTGTTAAGAGCAAGAGAACAACAGTCAGCATATTCTTCGCGTTCTTGATCATGTTGGTTACTCCTCATTAAATCCATTAGATAACCGCTCACTATTATAGACACAAAATTTCAAAGGAGGCAGGGAAAAACCAGGTTTGACGTTGAGGACAATACTCCAACCATGTGCAGCAGTCAATGCAGCCTGGCACATTGTTTCCGCCTTGTATTGTGCTGGCTAGTGCCCCTCGGTTGATTTCCAGTAGGCAGCAATTTCGTAGGGATCTGAACTACCTCGCCGCAGGTACACCTGCCTCGCTTACCAGCGTATTTTGCCAACACGTATATTCTCTTGCCGCAGTGCGGACACCGAAAGCGTATTTTCCTGTTGCTGGTCATCCAGTTTGGCTCCTGCTCGCGTGATTCCAGCACCTCAACGCTGCGATAGATTCTAGTGACATTTGCCTATGTTCTTCGGTTGTGTTCCCAAAGACACCACGTTTTCTTTCTCTCTATTCAGATTTGATGAATTCTCAGTCTCTTTGCAGTATACTGCGGAAAATGCCCTGAAAGCCTGCCGGAGTATTAAGAGGATCCGAGATTCAGTAGAGCACACGTCCGCCAGGATTGGGCAGGTCAGTTCTCAGAAATTAGTTCCCACCACAGCCTGGGATAGTCCTGGCCTTCCAGAATCCACCAGATATGCTCGTCACTGCCGCTCTCGCTTGCGTCTACAATGTCCCATCCAGCATTGAGATACGTAACGATCTGCTGCATTCTGGGCGTGCTCAAACCCGTCCCACCAACGCTCTTGTGGAGACCTGAAGTATCCTCGTCCCAAAAACAACCGATGATTTTGTGTGAATAACCCGAACCATTGAATCCACCACAACAAAGAAGGAGACCAAAAACGCAATCGTCATCGCAGACAATCCCACCGGCGCTGTAGCAGGTGATCACAGACCCGAGATTATTTTCAACGAGCCCGCCTACGTATCGGTGGCCAGTTATATCAGCTCCCAGGACATCCAGATTCTCAACTTCACCAGCGAAAATGATCCCGCCGAACAAGCCACTCTGGCATCCGCCAGATTTCTGGCATGCCGTTGGTTGATTCGTCCAGGAAATCCCAGCCTCGAGCCAGGTACTCCTCCTTACTACCCATCGCCAGTGATGTCAAACCATATCCCCCATCGCTCTCACCTTGACCCGATGTATTTACGTCCCAGATGCAAGAATGAATCGCAGTTGTGGAAATCAAAGATCCATAGTCATAGTTGTCACCAATAAGCCCACCAACGTTCCAATTAAGACCTTTAACTTCGCCGCTACTGTAGAAGTACCCTATATATCCTCCCGCGGTCCGACCGACCAGCCCTCCAACATCACTATCATCCTCAACCTGGCCAGTGTTGCAACAGTTACTCAAGTCCCCCGTGTTTCTACCAACGAAACCACCGACACGGTATAACTTACCGTGGACCTTGCCGGCACTTTCACAGTTGGCGATCCACCCCGAGTTATTTCCTACAAGCCCACCGACGGCTCTTCATTCGGATGCCTCGCGTCGTTGGGCGTTCCGGCATGGCCGGCGGCGCCGTTGACGATGTAGCCGTAGTTGTCGTCGGCGTACATAATCCAAACTAAGCCGAGCTGCCGCAGGTGACCAAGACAAACGGCACGCTTACCCTGCTCGCGTACTCTATTGAGCGCGGGCATCAGAATCGCTAACAATATCGCGATGATCGCAATGACCACCAACAGCGCGATCAGCGTGAATCCCCCGATACGTCTCTTAAAACTCATGCCGCACCTGCCAATTCAATGCCGGGGCAAACCCAACGTTTCCACCGTCATTGTAACCAATAACCCACCCAAAAGTCAACCTCGCCAAATTCACCAGACGGGACAAACCGCACGATCCTGCGATCCCGTCAAAAACATTAGACACTGATACTATGGCACATGTTAACGCTGATTTATACAGATTATATGCAAAATCACCAAGGGCCTGAAAAGAATAAGGGCCGGCAACTCCGCAAAACTGCCGGCCCTTTGGCTATATCGGGCTTTTGTATCGATAAAACACTACTGCCCTGATGAACGGTGCAGTTCGATGTCGTCGATGCGCACCAGGCCCGAACCACCCGGCTGGCTGGCGGCCGGATCGCCTACACCAATGCTCATTATTTTGATCTTTGTCGGATCCACTCCGGTGAAGTCAGCTAACCGGATAGTCCATTGCTCCCAATGATCTATTGTGACCGCCGCAGGATGTGGATGTTGAATCTCTTTGCGGTTGCCTGCACCGTCTTCCAATGCCGCATAAAACGGCTCGATTGAATTGCCGGAATCACCGTAGAACCAGAGCGATAAGACTTCAACGCCATTTTTTGTCCAATCCTGTGGATCCTCCCATGTGCGTTGCGTCTCTGAGTAGTATGGCACTCCACTCCTTTCGTATTCTGCATCGCCTTCGAGTATAGTACCATCGTTATCATAGAAGAAAGGCATGGCTTGACATCCACTGTGAACGGTAATGGTATCAGCAAATGGTGGGAAAGGATAACCTACTTGTGCGCCTGTTATCCCAGTGAACCAGCCGTCGATCCAGGTATGCCAAATGGTCGTGAAGGTATCCCAGCCATCGTCGTAGCTTTCAAAGTTGTCCACAATATAGTATACTACAGTGAAGCTCCAGACTTCACCTCTTTTTGCAGCGTCTGATGGTCTGACCTCATCGAGCCGCCAGTAGTAAGTCTGACCGGCTTGCAGGCCTTCCGCCGGCATGTAGCTGTTGCCGGTCTGTTCTCCTCGATAGACACCGCTGGTGTCGGATATGTTAGCATTCTCAACGGCGGCTCGGTCCGTGCCGAGATACAGATCGTGCACGGTAACAGTGTCTCCGGACGTCCAGCTAAGCGGCAGACCCTTCTCAACATCGGTTCTCCAGCCATCCCCCGGCTGTGGACTATGCGGAGGCGTGACATCAATTATGGACTCATCCGAATAGTCCCACGCCTGATCATAGTAGCTCATCAGGACCTCCATATCGGCGTCATCCACTACGCCGTCACCCCAGGCCATCGGGCCGATATCGTAGAACGAATGATCCGTACCCCAGAAATCGATCATAGCCGAAAGGTCGTCGAGATCGACTATGCCGTCTTCTGTGAAATCAACGAACGGTTTGATGGTAACCTGTGTGGAACCACGGCCACCACCGCTGTTGCAATAGAGTGTCGATCCATCTGGTGAGAGTATAGCTGCCTGATATGCTGCCGTACCGAGGTTGGACGGCAGGAGTGCTCATATTGCCGCCTCGGCCGGAAATTGGCTTTGTTTCGCATTTTTCCTTTACGCAATACGCAGCACGCAGCACGCAATACGAGTTAATTGGCTTTGTTTCACAAAAACGACTCATAATAGATCCTTCGACTGCGCTCAGGACGCCCGGACTCCGCCCAGGCGATTGGCTTTGTTTTGCAAATTCCTTTCCGCATCTACTCATCTACTCATCTACTCATCAACTCATATATTGGCTTTGTTTTACATTTTTCCTTTACGCAATACGCAGCACGCATCACGCAATACGAGAAAGCCCCCCTAATAGGACCAACATGCACGATTTGACCGAAAACCTGCTAAATTGTATGCTCACTCTTTACGGTAAGTCTTTGTGCAGGCGGGAATAAGAGTTTTTTTCAACTTTCTTATTTTTACTCCGAGGTACCAGCACAGATGGACTGGATACCTATACCTGTGGCACAAGTGGCACAAGTTATCACAGATTTTGGTTATAATCCGCGTCAATCTGCGAAATCCGTGGTTAATATCTATCTCTGTAAATCCTGTTTATCCTGTCAAAAACGCTGTTTTTCTCTTCTTTTTGAAAAAAAAGGTTCATCCGGATAATGAGTCGGTTGCCCGTATTGATCGGGGCTCTGGGGCTGGATCAAGAGAAAAATCGTTTGGGCAGATGGCCAAATTAGGG
>Ga0180432_10007328_pt1 | contig 14058 bp, 11 predicted proteins | sample SS_ome_10_FD_132414 | JGI IMG/M metagenome (GOLD analysis project Ga0180432, IMG submission 132414) | Hypersaline lake sediment archaeal communities from the Salton Sea, California, USA - SS_1_MS_2 metaG | ecosystem: Environmental > Aquatic > Non-marine Saline and Alkaline > Hypersaline >...
AAGACCGTCCGGGACTGGGAGGCGCGCTTCGAGCTGGCCTACGAGAAGTGCAAGGACGAGAACGTCACGCTGGTGGGCGGCGTCGCGCCGACCGCCGAGCGCTTCGCCCGCTACCTGCGGCGGACACACCGCGTCTATCCCAAGGACCTGTGGCGAACCCAGATCATGACGCTGGGCAGCGTGCCAGGCATCAACACGCGCTATAAGCCGGCGCTCACCGCGCTCTACGGGCCGGTCACGATTCGGGAGATATACGGTACCACCGAGGGTATGTTCGGCCAGCAGCGCGACGAGCGCCGGGCCTGGGTGCCCAACTACGACCTGTTCTTCTTCGAGGTACGGACCCGGTCGGGCGTCAAGATGCTGTACGAGATGCGGCCCGGTGAGATAGGCAGCCTGGTTGTCTCAACCCCCATCCTGCCCCGCTACAAGATCGGGGATACGATCTTGGCCTTTCGTTCACCCTATTTCCGGTGCATTGGCCGCGACCGCTGGTACACCCCTTTACGCTACGCCTGGGACGAGTTTATGACGTTGAATCTGGGTCGGCTATAGACGGCATGGTCAGGTTGTCCGCAACGCCGGCGAGCTGGACGGTTGCCATGAGTCGTCACCGAGATAGAGGCCGCCCCGGCGGTCGCCGGCGAGGATCAGCGTGGGCGTGAGCGGGGGGAATCACAGTGTCGTGTATAGGTTGCGATTGTCCATGGTCCGGCTAATGATATAACCAGCATAGTGTAACTTGTGACACGCCAGGAGCGAAGCAAGTGTCCACACCCCTTCTGAAGACCAAGCTCTATATCCCCCCTGTCCGACCAGAGCTGGTGCCGCGCCTGCGCTTGAAGCAGAGGCCAAACCGGTGCACGGCCGGCAAACCACAGGCACTGGTTTCGCGGAGGGGACAACTGGTTGAGGCGCTGCGCCAAAACACCCCCAATCTCCCCAGTCTCCGTGATGCGCTCACCCTTGCGTTGCTGGTCGCAGTTGTGCTGTTGGTAGCGGCTTGTGCAGGGTCGACGACTCCTACCTTATCTGAACCAAAGACCACTCCAACGACATCGCAGCCTGACCCAGTGCTGGAGACGCGCTCACCCGCGCCACAGGTGTCGCCAAGGCAACACCTCAGATTCGAGCGCATCTCCCTGGAACAGGGCCTTTCTCAAAGCACCGTGTTTTGTATGCTCCAGGATAGCCAGGGGTTCATGTGGTTTGGCACCGAAGATGGGTTGAACAAATACGATGGCTACACTTTTACTGTCTACAAGAACGACTCGGATGATCCCAATAGCCTGGGCAGCAACTGGATCTCGGCGATGCTCGAAGATGATTCAGGGGCACTCTGGATTGGAACTCGTGACGGCGGCCTCGACCGTTACGATCGAACACTGGATCAGTTCACTCATTATCGGAATGATCCTGAGGATTCTACTAGCTTGAGCGACGATGAAATCACCGCACTTTATCAGGATCCGGATGGCGTACTCTGGATCGGCACTGGCAGCGGTGGTCTCGACAGGTTTGATCAGGAGTATGAGGGTTTTATCCATTACCAACACGACCCTAGCGACCCTAACAGTCCAAGTTCCAACGCGGTCTCCATAATCTATGATGACCAGGAGGGCACGCTCTGGATTGGGACGGCGGACGGAGGACTGAACAGGTTTGACAGCGAAAACGAACGTTGGTGGCACTATGTGAATGATCCCAGCGACCCCCATAGTTTGAGTCACGACAATATCACAGCGATCTCTGAGGATCAGTCAGGTGCGCTTTGGGTTGGAACTAAAGGTGGAGGTCTCGACAGGTTTGATCAGGAAAACAAGTGGTTCATTCATTATCAACACGATCCCGATGATCGAGAAAGCTTGAGTGACGATGAAATCACAGCTATTTATCAAGACCGGGAAGGCGTGCTCTGGATTGGAACATTCTTCGGCGGATTAAATAGATTTGACTCAAAAAAGGAAACCTTTGCCCACTACCAAAACGCTCCAGGTGATCCGCACAGTTTGAGTTCCAACGCTGTCAAGTCGATTTTTCAGGACCGGGAAGGCGTGCTCTGGTTTGGAACGATTGCCGGAGGAATCAGCAAGCTTAGTATGGGGAGGTGGAATTTCGCCCACTACAAAAATGATCCTGGCGATCCCAATAGCCTGGGTGACAACATGGTAAGGGCATTATGTCAATCACCAGAAGGAGATCTCTGGATTGGCACTATGTTCGGTGGACTCGACAAGTTTGATCGTGAGAATGGAACCTGGGAGCATTACCGCCACGACCCTGATGATCCTTCCAGCCTGAGTAACGACTGGGTCTCGGCGATTTATGCGGACCACTCGGGCGCGCTTTGGATTGGAACGAGGAGTGCACTGGATAGGTTTGACCCAGAAACCGGCTCTGCCCTCGGAGAGGGCACCTTCACCCACTATCAAGCTGACCCCAATGGCCCCCCTAGATCACGCAGCAACAACGTCACCGCGATTCATGAAAGCCATGAGGGTGATTTCTGGATTGGTACAGAGGATGGATTGTTTAGATTTGACCGAGATAATGAAAACTGGAATCATCATTATCGTCACGACCCAAACGAACCTCAAAGCCTGAGTAATATAGTCTTGTCGATTCTGGAAGACCAAGACGGAGCACTCTGGATTGGAACTGTGGGTGGAGGACTGGATAGACTTGACATGGAAAAGGAAACGATTACTCGATACCAAAACGATCCTGATGACCCAAATAGTCTGATTAATAACTTTGTCATGTCGACTTTCCAGGATCAAGATGATGCACTTTGGATTGCTACGCTTGGCGGGTTCGACAGGTTTGACCCAGCGACGGAGACCTCTACCCACTACCGAGAAAAAGACGGATTGCCGAATGACACGGTTTATTGTGTTTTGGAGGACCGAGGTGGGCATCTCTGGTTGGGAACAAATAATGGCTTATCCAGATTCGATCCACATTTAGAGACATTTACTAACTATGATGTGAATGATGGGCTGCAGAGTAATGAGTTCAACGCCGGCGCTTGCCATGTGAGTGACAGCGGGGAGATGTTCTTCGGCGGCATCGGCGGGTTCAACGCGTTCTTCCCAGAATACGTCCAGGACAATCCCTCCATCCCCCCAATCGTGCTAACATCATTGGTCCATAGCGGAGAGCAGGTTATCCTGGATCACACGGGCGAGGACATGTTTGAGGTTACTTTCGAGTGGCCGGACAATGCTTTCGAGTTCGAATTCGCCGCGCTTAGCTTTGCTCACCCTGAAAAGAACCAATATGCCTATTATCTTGAGGGATTTGAAGAGACCTGGAATTATGTTGGAACCCGGCGAAATGGGCAATATACCAATCTGCCAGGGGGCACCTACACCCTGCGAGTCAAAGGCTCTAACAACGATGGTGTCTGGAATGAAGCTGGAACTGCGGTAAAGATCACCATCGTGCCCCCATTCTGGCAGACCTGGTGGTTTGTTGGGGCAGCGATTCTGGCCTTGGCAGGATTTTTCTATGGGGGTTACCGGCTGCGAGTAAGGAACCTGGAAGCGCGCAGTCATGAACTGGAAACGCAAGTGACCAGCCGCACGAAAGAACTATCGGCGCTCAACGCGGTTGCCAGTGTCGTGAGCCGTTCCCTGGATCTGGATCAAGTGTTGACAAATGCCCTGGATAAAACGCTTGAGGTTGTGGAGATCGAGGCTGGAGGAATCTATCTCTTGCAGGATGACGCACAAACCCTTAACATCGCTGTGCAAGAGGGTCTCAGTGCGCAGATCGTGGCTGAAGTTGACAACCTAAAGGTGGGAGAGGGTTTCTCCGGTCAGGTGGCCCAGACTGGTGAACCATTAGTTGTTCAGGATCTCTCCACAGATCCTCGCCTGACGCGCTCTGTAATGAAGGAAAGTGGTTTCCACTCTTTGGCGATAGCGCCTCTGGTTTCAAGGGGGCAGGTCTTGGGGACTCTCTTTGTTACAACCTCTGGTGTCCGTGAGTTCTCCCAGCAGGATGTCGAGCTGATTGTGTCCATCGGTGGCCAGATCGGAGTGGCTGTGGAAAACGCAAAGCTTCATGAGCGTGCCCAGCGGGTAGCCGTTGTTGAGGAGCGCCAGCGGGTGGCGCGGGAACTACACGACTCAGTCACGCAATCGCTATACAGCCTAACGCTCCTTGCTGTGGCAGGGCAGCGGATGATTCAAGCTCAAGATCTGGAGCAGATTGCGGGAAACCAGGCCCGACTGGGCGATCTCGCCCAGCAGGCACTCCAAGAGATGCGATTACTTGTTTACGAGCTGCGACCTTTGGCCTTGGAAACTGAAGGGCTAATAAGAGCTTTGGAGCAGCGCTTGGAGACCGTCGAACGGCGGGCGGGCGTGCAAGCTCGCGTACTGGTCGAAGGAGAGATCGAACTCGCGGCAAACTTGGAAGAGGAGCTTTATCGCATCGCGCAAGAAGCGCTGAACAACGCGCTCAAGCACGCCAGGGCCTCTGAGGTCTTGGTATTCGCTCGAGTCACCGACGATTCTGTGGCCTTTGAGGTTGCAGACAACGGCCAGGGTTTTGACCCGACGGACATACGCGAAAAAGGCGGCCTGGGGCTGATCGGTATGCAGGAACGGGTAGCCAAGATCGGGGGCCAGTTGACCATCCGCTCGGCGCCGGGCGAAGGGACGAAGGTGACGATCACTGTACCTCTCTCAGGACCGGAGAACCGTCGATCTCTTTCAAAGGGCTTGTCGAATCATCCGGAGGTGACTGATGACTGAGGCAATCCAGCAAACAGAATCCATCCGTATCCTCATCGCTGACGATCACGCGGTGGTGCGGGAAGGACTGCGGACGCTGGTCGGCACCGAACCAGGCATAGAGGTGGTCGGTGAAGCCGCGGACGGGGTCGAAGCGGTGCTCAAGGCCCGCGCCCTGCAACCTGACGTCATCCTGCTCGACATGATGATGCCTCGCAAGGATGGGCTGGAGGTCATCAACGAGATCATGCAAGAAGACCCTGAGGCACGCATCCTGGTTCTCACCAGCTTTTCCCACGATGACAAGGTTTTCCCGGCGATCAAGGCTGGAGCGCTAGGGTACTTGCTCAAGAACGCCTCCCCCCAGGCCCTGCTCAAGGCGATTCGGGACGTGAACCAGGGAGAGCCAACGATGTCCCCCGACATCGCCAGCAAACTGATGCGTGAACTTCAGCGCACATCCGACCTGCCGCCCACAGAGGAACCGCTGACCGAACGAGAGGTGCAGGTGCTCCGCCTGGTGGCTCGAGGCCTGACGAACCAGGAGATTGCCGAGACGTTGATCATTGGCGTGGGAACCGTGCGCACGCACGTCAGCAACATTTTGGCCAAACTGCATCTCGCCAATCGCACCCAGGCCGCGCTCTATGCGTTGCGAGAAGGACTGGCTCCGTTGGACACATAGCCCTCACCCTAACACGACTCGGCAGCTCTGCCACCTCTCATAGAAGAACCTCTGCCTTTTGGCATAGAAAGACCGCTCTTGGAGCGGTCTTCTTGTTAGAGGCGAAATCTGTATTTCAGTAGTTACGCCGCAGGCTAAAACCCGATATAGTGGGGCATAGCAGAGAACGATCATCTCTTATTGGAGCCAGGATGCCAAAACAAGTCACATTAGCCCTCATTGTAGCCAGACCGGGACCACTGCGAAACAGCCTGCAGGCTCTGATGACGACGGTGCCGCAGATCGAGATCGTGGCCGAGGCAAACGACCCCTCGGCCTTGCTGAGGATGGGGAACGGGATTCAGCCGGACATCGTTTTGCTGGATGCGGATTTGCCTGGGGAACAAGTCTGGTCAGCGCTGCGGGAGATCAAGGAAAAATGGTCTCACACGCGGAGCGTCGTCCTGGTCGAAGACTCTCAGCAGCAACAAAAGGCACAGGCTGCTGGCGCCGACATCGCGCTGATCAAAGGATATCCGGCTGCCAGGCTTATCACGGCCATTGGGGAGTTACTGTCCACGGCCCGCTCAGAAGAGTGCGCAATCTAGATATGCCCCGCACCCGATGCAAAGGTTGACAATAACTGTAAATCAGGAGGTTACGATGCTCAAGAAAAAGAACTTGTACTTGGCTGTCTGTGTAGGCGTTATGCTATTCTCTGCCTTCCTGGGGCAAGAAAAAACAGCCATAGCAAAAAGTCAATCAATTCAAACGTCTAGTCGCCCACAAGAAATCGATCCTGAATCCCTGGAAACCTTCTTAGATGAATACATCCCTGAGAATATGGAAGCTTCCCACGTTCCAGGGTTGGTCATCACGGTGGTTGAGGGGGACGAGGTTCTACTATCCAAGGGGTATGGCTATGCCGATCTCGAAAACAGGATTCCTATGACCCCCCAGACAAACGTTCGGGCAGGATCGGTGTCGAAATCGGTGCTGGCCACAGCCGTGATCCAACTCGTAGAACAAGGCTTGCTCGATCTGGACGCTCCGGTGAGCGAATATATCGTCGATCTCGACCTGGAAGATGAGTATGGACCGGCCAGCACAGTGGGGCAGTTGCTGAACCACATGGGCGGCTATCCAGACGAGATCGTGCTTTCACATTCCCCTGATTTTGAGGGTTGGGAACCCGTCGGCGATGTGCTGCGCGCCGATCTACCGCCGCGGGCGTTCGCCCCAGGATTGGTAATGGCTTATGGCAGCTGGGACTATGCCTTACTCGGCTATGCCATTGAAGAGGTAACCGGCATGCCTTACGAAGATGCGGTTGCAGACATCCTGTTTGCTCCTCTCGGTATGGAAAGCAGCACCTATGCCCAACCCTTGCCTCCAGAGGTTTACGACAGTTTGGCCGTGGGATATGGATGGAACTATTCAAAGAATAGATACAGCATCGTCCCTCATGACTTTGTCCGCGCGTCCCCTGGCGTCTCCCTGGTGACAAACGGAGAGGATATGGGCCGCTATATGCGGGCGCTGCTCAATGGCGGCTCGCTGGATGGGAACCGGATCTTTGAGGACAAAGCCCTTGCGATGCTGTTGGAGCGTCAGGCATCGGCGCATCCATTTTCGAGGGGCCGTAGTTATGCTTTCTTTGAGCTGACTTTGGCCGGTCGAAAAGTGTTGTATCACGACGGCAACGGCATCGGGTTTATGAGCAGAATTGTATTGAGGCCTGAACAGGATCTAGGCATGTTTATCAGCGTCAACCATCGCAACCTTGGCGAAGGCATGCGGCTCACCCAGGCAGCCGCTATGGCCAAAACCCTCAGTGCAGATATCCTGGAGAATTTCGTCCCCGAAACGGAGGTTGAAATCCCTCAAGTCCAACCCTTGCCGAATAGAGCAGACCATATCGAACGCTTCACTGGTCATTACCAAATTGCAAAGCGCTCCCGGAACGATTTTCTCAAACTCGAAGCCCTCCTAGACAATGTGAATGTAAAGGATAATGGCGACGGTTCGTTGAGCATCGGATCCGGTGTTTATGTAGAAGTTGAACCTTTGGTCTTTCAAAGTGTCAAAAGCCCCGGCTTCTTTGTGATCTTTGTCGAGAATGCAGTGGGAGAGATCGAGTTTCTCACCTTTGGTGGAGGGACTGGAAGTTATCAAAAGGTCCCCTGGTGTCAAAGCATGAATCTCCAGCGTATTCTGCTTGGGGTGATCTTTCTCGTCTCTCTCTCTATGCTCATCGCGTGGCCGATTACCCGTCAGGGCCACTGGATGGTTTGGGCTGTCAGCCTCTTGAATGTGGGATTGATCGTCGGCGTGGGTATGTTGTTCGTCGAACAGATAACCGACCTACTACTCTTCTTCAAAACGATTCCCGTCAGCGTCCGAATTCTGTTCGCCATACCTTGGATCATTGGGCTTCTATCCCTGAGCTTGCCGGTGTTCCTGGTCTTGATGTGGAGGGATGGAGAGAGTTCCTGGTGGGGACGAGCACATTACTTGCTCGTGACACTGGCTTCCTTTGCTGTATTCTGGATGGCCAGCTTTTGGAATCTGATCTTGTGATACAAGAGTCACGCTTACAGACACAAAAAGGAGCATCATTTTGCCACTATCGGATCTATCCGGAAGAGAATCTTGGAGTGGTCGTGATGAGGAATGACTCTACAATCAACAGAGAGACCTTGGCCGACGTGCTGGCGGATATGGAATGGTAGTGTAGACGATCCATCTATGGAATACTCACCACGACAGATTACTATACGAGGAGAAATTCCGATGACTATCAAAGAAACAATGAATCCCAACAAGACCGCGAGAATTGCAGGGGTCCTGTACCTAAGCATAGCTTTCTTGGCACCCTTTGGTGAAATGTTTGTTCGCCAGAGCCTTATTGTGCCCGGAGATGCCGCAACAACAGCCAGCAATATCGTGGCTTCTGAAGGGCTATTCCGCCTTGGTTTTGTGAGCGATCTAGTCGTCCAGATCATCCACATATTCTTGGTTCTAGCTCTATACAACTTACTCAAACCAGCTAACAAGAACCATGCTTTGCTCATGGTTACGCTTGGTCTGGTCGGCGTCCCTATCGCGATGCTCAATGAGCTTAATCAAGTTGCTTCACTACACCTATCGAGCGGTGCTGACTACTTGGCAGCATTCGCACCAGATCAGCTGCAAGCTCTGGTGCCCCTATTTCTTGATTTGCACGAACAAGGGGTCTTTATCGCCCAGATATTCTGGGGCCTTTGGCTATTTCCCCTTGGCTATCTAGTCTTCAAGTCGGGTTACATTCCCAGAATTCTGGGCATCTTGTTGATCATTGGAGGATTGGGGTATCTGATAGATTGTCTTACAATCTTTCTTTTTCCCAACCTTGATTTGACAATTAGCCCGTTTACGTTTTGGGGGGAAGTGTTATTACCCTTGTGGCTCTTGATAAAAGGTGTGAACGTCGAACAGTGGGAAGAACGTGCTCTTGAGTCGGCCTGAATACAACCCAAGCCGAAAGGGATAGGGACTTTGGGATTTTCTACCGGTTTGAAAAGGACACAGCCATGAAGATCAGTCGAAGACAGTTTTTGGTGGCATCCGCGATAGCCGCCGGCGGGGCCGTGGTAGCTGGAGGAGGCGCGATGGTCGCCAAGCTTAAGAACATGAGCCTGTTCAATATGTACGTGGAATCCACACAAGAGGTCCTTGCAATTCACTTTGGCGACGATCTGGCAGAGACCATCCTGAGAGAGACCTGGCAGGAATATGAGGCTCTGCTGCCAAAAGTTCCCGATATAGGTGGCGAGAATAATCTCAATGCAGAGAACCTTCTAGTGAGCGCCTACTGTCTGGCAAAGTATAGGACGCTCAAAGCGCGTGGGCAGACGACCGAGGAAGTGGGCAAGATCATATACGAATCGTACGAAGCAATGGCCGATCTCCCTGGTTGGCTTGGTGGTGTTTGGGGGCGTCTGAGATATGGCGAAAAGTATCAAGAGTACCTGCGCGAACAGGCGATAGAATCGCAAAAGCGTCAATACCCCGGCGATTGGGTATTCACCTTTGTCGAAGGAGATGGTGAAGCATTCGATTATGGCTTGGATTTTACAGAGTGCGGGATTTGCAAACTCTATCACGCCCAGGGCGCAGATGAATTGACGCCTTACATGTGTCTGAGTGATTATGTTATAGGCAAAGCCTTTGACAGAGGCTTTGTCCGGCACAAGACACTCGCGGAGGGCGCTGATGTGTGCGACTTTCGGTACAAGGCAGGTCGAGAGAGCTTTGTTACCCCCTTGCGGGACGGCTGGCCTCCAAAGTTCGTTAGTGAGAAAACGTGACGTTAGTGACAGGTGAAAGGAGATATAGTCATGAAAGGCAAAATGTTACCACTCAATCTATTTCGGATACTCATTGCTACCACTCTCGTTCTGGCAGCGATTCTACTGACGGCTTGCGGTGGCAAGGAAGTTCCGTTGACCGTGCCCGCAGGCGTGCAGGCTGGCGATCTGGTGGATATGCAATCCTGCATATACGAGACTGATGACGCTGAATACGCCGCCGACTGCGGCACGTTGGTGGTGCCGGAGAATCGGAACGATCCTGACTCGCGGCTGATCGCGCTGCCCGTCATCAGCGTCCGCGCCACGGGTGCGAACCCCGCTGAGCCCATCTTCTGGTTGACGGGCGGGCCGGGCAGTTCCAATATGCATTTCAGCCACTTCGAGGGTCTGCTCGACAACCACGACATTGTCATGGTCGGCTACCGGGGCGTGGATGGATCAGTAGTGCTGGATTGCCCTAAAGTGACCAAGGCATGGCGCGGTAAAGGTGGGAATCTATTCAGCGATGAGTCTCTCACCAACATCGGCCAAGCCCTTGCAGGCTGCGCGTCTCGCTTGCAGGATGAGGGCGTCGACCTGGATGGCTTCACCCTGCCCGAAGTGGTCGAGGATATGGAGGCCGCTCGCATTGGGTTGGGTTATCCGCGCGTGAACCTAATCAGCGGGAGCTATGGCACCCGCGTGGCCATGTTTTACGCATCCCTGTATCCTGACAGCGTCTATCGCTCGGTGATGACGGCCGTCAACACGCCCGGTCACTTTGTCTACGAGCCGGAGGTCCTCGACGAACAGATCAGGTACGATGCCGCGCTCTGCGCAAAGGACCCTGGATGCAGCGCCCGCACCGACGACCTGGCCGAGACGATGCGCAATGTGACCCACAACCTGCCTCGTCGTTGGTTGTTCATTCCGATTGACCCCGGCAAGGCGAGGGTGGTCACCCACTTTCTGCTCTTCAACCGCAGGAGCGCCGCTACGGTCTACGATCTCTACCTCGCCGCTGAAGAGGGCGATCCCAGCGGAGTGGCACTGATGTCCGTGATGTACAACATGATGTGGCCTGTGATGAATACCTGGGGTGAATGGGCGAATAAAGGGATCATCGACTATGACCCCGCGCGCGACTATATCGCCGAGATGGACCCGCCGGGTTCGATCATAGGCTCGCCCTTGTCGCTGGCTTGTGGCGGACCGGGACAGTTTGGTGACACCTGGCCTCAGGTATCCCTCCCCGCCGAGTACCTGGAACCGCCGCCTTCGGATGTAGAGACGCTGCTGGTGAGCGGGAGCATCGACTTTGCGGTCGCGCCGCAGTGGGCGACGGAGGAACTGCTGCCTGTGCTGAGCAATGGTCACCAGGTCATCCAGTCGGAATTCGGGCATACGAATGACTTTTGGGGCCTGCAGCCCGAGGCAACGGTACACCTGTTGACCACCTTTTACGACACCGGCGAGGTGGACGACTCGCTCTTTACCTACCAGCCGATGGACTTTTACGTGAAGCACGGCTGGCCGGCGCAAGCGAAGGAGTATCTGGCCATTGCGGTGGCGGTTCCACTCGTGCTGATGGCCCTGGTAGGGCTGGCGGTCTGGTTCATCGTTCGCCAGGTGCGGCGTCGTAGAGCCCGCAAAGCAGCGAGTTGATCTAGCAGGTCTCAAGCTGACAAACGGTTAGGTGCTGGCGGGGGAGGGTGTTTTTCCCCGCCAGCCAGCGAAAAGGGAGAGAGATGATCAAGGACGCTACACGTCGAGAGAGACTAGGGGATTTGCTGCAAACGAACAAACTCGTCATCTTGCTGGAAATCGTGATCGTGTTTCTACCAATGACGCTGGGCCTGATGATCAGCGAACGTACGGGGCGCGATCAACTGTCCCTTGGCGGCGGCGTCGTGCTGATTCAAGGCCCAAGTGCCTTTCTGGGTTTGGCCATCAGTCTAGTCTTCTTTTGGGTCGCATCCAGGCTGCGAGGTGCCCGTTGGGGTGACTTTGGTCTGACACGACCAAAGAGCTGGTTCCGCACGCTGTTGATGAGTCTTGCGGTGGCACTCGCGATTTTTGTGGCGGTCAAGGTGGTCATCAATCCCGTTATCGGCATCCTGCCCAACCTGGAAGCGCGCGATATGAGCCGTTTTGACCCTCTGAAAGGCAACCTGCCCAACTTGATTGTCAATCTGATCGGTATGTACATAACCGCCGCGTTCCTGGAAGAGTTCTTGTGGCGCGGTTACCTGATCGAGCGGCTGGTTGGCCTGACTGGCAAGCAGAGCAAACTCGCCTGGGCCATTGCTCTGCTGGGCAGTGCCGCCATCTTTGGTTTGGTCCACATCGACCAGGGGCTGGCAGGGATATTCAGAATCGGTGCCGTTGGCCTGGTATTCGGGCTGTCCTATCTGGCGGTAGGACGCAATCTATGGCCCTTGATCATCGCTCACGGGCTCATAGACACTCTAGACTTTGTGACCCACTACTTTGGAGGGTAGCCTACCTGTTCACCTGGGATACAACCCAGCGGAATGGTAGGTGACTACAAACGAGGTAGCGAAATGAATGTGAAAGCGTATCTACTCAGGTGACCGGCCCTTGTGTACCAATCTTGATGGAAATGGCATCTGGTTACCACCAAAAGGGGCGTCTTTGAGGGCATGGGTTTCTCTTGTCGCTAGTCGCCTTGCAGTTGCTCTACTTTTCCTATCCCAGTTCGCGGCGATCACGGTCACCCTGCTCCAATTGGCTTTCTTGCAGGTTCTGCTGGCCTATCGCCGCTGGTACTTGAGTGACGATACCTGTGCGCTTGGGTCAAAAGGGAATGACTGGATAACAGAAAGCAAAGGAGACAAAAATGGCAAAAGGGACCACTATGAAGGCGATCGTACGCCAGAGATACGGGTCCCCCGATGTTCTTCAACTACAAGAGGTAGAAAAACCTGCTCCCAAGGACAATCAAGTACTGATCAAGATTTATGCGACAACAGTAACCGCGGGAGACGCGATACTTCGAAGTCTCTCATTCCCTCTCAGAATCGTGTTTCGTCTGATGGCTGGTATCGGTCGGAATAGAATTCTAGGACACGAGTTGGCCGGGGAAATCGAGTCAGTCGGCCAAGATGTCGAACGGTTTGCAAGAGGGGATCAGGTTTTTGCCTCTGCCGGGTTTGGCGCGGGTGCTTATGCCGAGTACATCTGTCTGCCCGAAGACGGCGCGCTGGCGACAAAACCGAGCAATATGAGCTATGAGCAAGCAGCCGCCGTTCCTGTCGGGGGACTTACCGCACTCCATTTCATGCGGAAAGGAAATGTCCGGAACGGACAAAGGGTCCTGATCTATGGAGCTTCTGGAAGTGTAGGCACTTATGCGCTACAGCTTGCCAAGCAGTTTGGGGCGAAAGTCACCGGGGTGTGCAGCACCGCGAATCTCGAGTGGGTGGAAGCTTTGGGAGCCGAGAAGGTCATTGATTACACCCAAGAGGATTTCACCACAAGCGGTGAGAGCTATGATCTCATTTTTGACGCGGTAAACAAGACCTCATCTTCCCGGTGCAAAGGCTCGCTAACGCAAAACGGCATCTTTCTCTCCGTGCGGGGATCAGGATTCAAGGAAAAGGCCCAAGATCTAGTCTTCCTCAAAGAGCTTATTGAAGCGGAAAAGCTGCAAGCCGTCATAGATAGACGCTATACATTGGAACAAATAGCGGAGGCCCACAGGTACGTCGACACAGGACACAAAAAAGGAAATGTCGTCATAGCGGTGGAACATAGCGGCGAAACCTAATCATAGAAAAGGAGGAACATCATGACAAAGGAAGAATTCTTGACCGCACGTTGGAACAATGTGCTTACGCTCGGATTGGGGCTTGGCTTTGTGATCTATGCTGTCGTGGTCTGGTCTACTTCGGTGTTGTCAGGCCTTGCAGCACTTATCGGCCTCGTGGTTTTCGGGGCGGTTTATTGAATTGCTGTCGAGCAGCATTTGAACATGCGGTTCGCATGGCTTAGAGAGGACTCAGCTAACACCGTTTCGGTCGAACAGAGCTTTACCAGCCGGCTCGTATTTGCAGTTTATAACGTTGCCTGGTGGATTCCCGTTGTGCTTGGCGTTTTCGGGACAATCGATTACGGTACGGCCTTTTTGGCGTTTTTCGTTTATACGCTCCTCAGGGCCGTTGCCAATCTGTACAGGTGCGTATTCCGATGAAATCGTCCACGTGTTCCGATCATGCCGTCCACTGTCGGAGCGAAGCGACGCCAGCATCAACATTATACTCTCAAGTGGTCGACATGGGCAAGGGAGAATCGACCTTTC
>Ga0180432_10007329_pt1 | contig 14056 bp, 15 predicted proteins | sample SS_ome_10_FD_132414 | JGI IMG/M metagenome (GOLD analysis project Ga0180432, IMG submission 132414) | Hypersaline lake sediment archaeal communities from the Salton Sea, California, USA - SS_1_MS_2 metaG | ecosystem: Environmental > Aquatic > Non-marine Saline and Alkaline > Hypersaline >...
CTCGTCGGAGCTCCAGGCCCACGCCATCGGAGAGCGAGTAGCGACGCCGACACAAGCGAAGACCCAACATAGAACGCGTGACCGTGATCATACCCGTATCCACCTCGACTTCAACGCGCAGGTGAAGCTGGCGCAACATGAGTCCCACCAAGAGCGTTGGAACGGCCAGGGCGAGCAGCCATCGGGTACCACTTAACAGCCCGATAGGCATCAGCACAAGCCCACCTACTCCCAGCAGCAGATGCGCCACCATTCTGACTCGAACAGGGGTGTCGCTGTATAGCACGTTACCGTTCACGTTGGACATCATTTGCCCTCGTCATGCGGTGCGTTTATTCTATCCCATTGTATGCTCTTGACAAGCGCCGAACTGCTTGCGGGAGGGCACCAACCTCCCCCCCTTGTGGGGGGACTGGGGGAGGGCACCAACCTCCCCCCCTTGTGGGGGGGACTGAGGGGGGGGGCGGCTGCCACAAGACTGAAGTGTCACAGAAAGTGAACCCCTGCGGCCCTTTCAAGGTATTCAGAATGTAGCCGATAGGCCAGGATGGAGATAAATATGAAGAGATACCGTCACTGGATCATCGCGGCAGCGTTGCTGCTGATCCTGATCGTCCTGATCAAGTGGTCCTCCTCGCAAACGGCCATGGTTCCTCGCGCCTCACAGGCGTGGAGCCGGGGTCAGGTCATCGGCCGGACGTCCCTGAGGCGGCACGTAGCCCTTCACCCCGCGCCCGATGGAGGGGTCTTTCTGGTCTGGCACAACGTGGAGGAACAGCTTGAACTGGCGCACATCGGCCAGGACGGGGAGGTGCTGCTGGACCGCGTTCTATCGGTAGGGGCGGGACAGGCCCGTGACCCACAGTTGGAGGTAGACCCCGGTGGACGGCTGAGCTTGCTGTGGCGCGAGGGAGACTATCCTCGTTCCGTGGTCCATTATGTCTCGCTGGAGACCGACGGCACTCCTGCGGCCTCTCCCCAGGCTCTTTCCGATCCCGCCCGTCCGGCTCTGGACCCACCCCGGCTGGCGCTCGATGCGCAAGGAAACCGTCACGCCATATGGGCCGACGAAGCAGGGATCCAGTGGGCGGTTCTTCGTGCTGATGGGACGCTCCTCAGGGAACCGACCCTACTGGCTCCTGAGGGACGCTTCCCAGACGTCCGGTGGGGTAGCCGAGGGCAACTGCACCTGATCTGGCAGCGACAGGAGGTCGAGAAAGCCCAGCCGCTATACTACGCCGTGCTAGACCCCGAAAGTGGTCTGGTGGAAGCGCCGGTGGAGATCGCTCAAGTCTTCCTGCGCACCGGCCAGCGACTCGGCGAGCCAGCCATCGCTTTGACCCCAGAGACGTGCTACGTGTTCTGGTGGGTACAGGACTTCAAGTACGTCATCTCGCAGGGCGAATATGCACTCTTTCCCCTGACAGCCCCTGAACAGGGACAAGTCGTCGAGCTGCGACTGCAGGAGGGGAAGAACCCCGCCACGCCGTACCCCCTGCAGGACATCCGAACGCCCGTGCTGGTGGCGCTGAGCGTGAGCGTCCCCGACGCCGAGGTAGCGGGGACCGATCGCTCTCAGATCTCCGTAGTCACCCTGAAAGGGGATGCGATAGGGGAGCAAATCGTCACGGCCTCCACCCAGGCCTCTTTAAAGCCGGTTCTGATCACCGACGAACGCTCACACCTACATCTGGCCTGGCTGGAGACGGCCGAGTTCGGGCAGTATCGGGTGGTGTACGCCAGCACGGCTCCAGATGTGATGGCGAACTACAACGCTCTGACCCTCCTGGACACCTTGGACGCGGTGTTGAGCAATGTGTTTCGGCTCTCGATGGTGGTCGTGACCGCGTGGGCAGTGGTGATCCTGTGGGCGATTCTCCCCCTGGTGGGGCTGTTGGTCTATCACCTGGTCACCGGTGAGGAGACGCTCGACACCGTGCGCTCGCGCGTCGCGCTCGGCGCGGCGCTGGCCCTGGAGATTGGTCTGTCCTTCGCCATGCCGCCCACGATCGGGGTACAGGCCTCCTGGCCTGCGTTGCGCTGGGTGGCACCGGCCGCCGTCGCCGTGATGACCACGCTGATAACCGTGCGCGTCCTGCGCCGCCGCAGGTACACCAATCTATTCACTGCCTTCTTCCTGTTTACCGCCGTGAACAGTGTGTTACAGATGGTGCTCTACCTGCTGTTCTAGCGCCCTCTCACACCACGACGTTTACCAGCCGCCCTGGCACGTAGACCGTCTTGCGGATCTCCTTGTCCCCAACGTGGCGCTGGACGTTCTCGTCGCCCAGGGCAGCCTCTAGAGCTGCCTCCTCCGTGATGTCGGCGGGCACCTCCAGCCGTGCCCGCAGCCTGCCGTTGACCTGCACCACCAGCGTGATCACCTCCTCGGCCGCCAGGTCGGGATCGAACCGGGGCCAGGACTGCCGGTGGATGCTGTAGGGCCGCCCGGTCTGCGTCCACAGCTCCTCGGCCACGTGGGGGCAGCAGGGGGCCAACAGCAATAGCAGCGTCTCGACGGCCTCATCCCACGCCGGCGTGCCGTAGACCGGCGTCCCCTTAGCCTTCAACAGCGCGTTGGTGAACTCCATCAGCCCGGCGATGACGGTGTTAAAGGCGAACTCCTCCAGATCGTCCATGACGCGGCGGATGGTCTGGTGGGTCCAGCGGCGTAGATCGGCGACCTCCTCTGCAGTGGGCGCGGCGGGAGCGCATCCCGCCTCACCGGGCTCCAACACCAGGCCCCACACCCGGTGCAGCCAGCGGTACACCCCCTCGATGCCGTGTGAGTCCCAGGGCCCACCCTGATCCCAGCGCCAGCCGAACATCAGGTAGCCGCGCACCGTGTCCGCGCCGTATCGCGCCACCAGATCGTCGGGCGCGATGACGTTGCCCCGGCTCTTCGACATCTTCTCGCTGTCCTCCCCCAGGATGATGCCCTGGTTGCGCAGCACCAGCATCGGCTCGTCGAAATTCACCAGCCCCATGTCTCGCATGGCCTTGGTGAAAAAGCGGGTGTAGATCAGGTGCATCGTGGCGTGCTCAATCCCTCCGGTATACACGTCCACCGGCAGCCAGTATTCTGCCTCCTCAGGATCGATGGGGGTGGAGTCGGCGTGGGCCGGCTCTCCCTCCATATAATAGGGACTGACGTAGGCATACTGATACCAGGACGAGCAGACGAACGTGTCCATCGTGTCGGTCTCGCGCGTGGCAGGGCCGCCGCACCTGGGACAGGTGGTGTGCAAGAACTCCTCATGGTACTTTAGGGGGCTCTCCCCGGTGGGCAGAAACTCGGCATCCTCCGGCAGCAACACCGGTAGATCCTCGTAGGGCACCGGGACGAGGCCGCACGCATCGCAGTAGACGACGGGGATCGGCGCCCCCCAGTACCGCTGACGGCTGATCAGCCAGTCCCGAATGCGATAGTTGACGGCGAACTCACCGCTACCTTGCTCCTCCAACCACTCGGTCACGCTCTGCACGGCCACGTCGCCCGGCGTGCCGGTGAATGGGCCGGAGTTGATCATCGTGCCGTATTCAGTGTGGAACAGCACGTCCCGGTAGAACGCCACGTCCCACATCATCTCCATGACCGTGCGCTTGTCCTCCACTGTCGGCTCCAGCTCCTTGCAACGGGCCAGGATCTCCTGCTCGGCCTCGACGCCGTCAAATATGAGCACTTCGTCGGCGAAGATGAAGGCCCAACGAGCACCAACCACCTCGGTCCAGGAGTCGGATTTGACGTGCGCCTGGGCCAGCGCGACGTACCGATCTACCTGGCTCTCGTCCAGCGTCACGTACAACGAGTCATCCCGCTCCTCGACGGAGATGCCAGCCTCGGCCAGCGCCTCGGTGAAGCCTTCCTTCATCGTCCCACCCATGGCGAACGACTTGGCCAACCCGTCGGGCCGGTCGATCACCGGGATGATGGACAGCCCGAACTTGAGCGCGAACTCGAAGTCCCGCTCGTCGTGAGCGGGTACGGCCATAATGGCGCCGGTGCCGTAGGTCATCATCACGTAGTCGGAGATCCAGATGGGAATGCGCTCTCCGTTGACCGGATTGATGGCATACGCCCCGATAAACACCCCCGTCTTCTCCTTTTCAGTGGACAGTCTCTCGATCTCGCTCTGACGGGCGGCCTGGTACTTGTACGCTGCCACCTCCTCCTGGTGCTCGGGCGTGGTCAGCTTGTCCACCAGTGGGTGCTCGGGGGCCAACACCATGAACGTCGCCCCCCACAGCGTGTCGGGCCGGGTGGTGAAGACGACGATGGGGTCCCCCTCCTCCGATAGGAAGGTGACGTCGGCCCCCTCGCTGCGTCCGATCCAGTTGGTCTGCATGGTGACCACGCGCTCGGGCCAGTCGATCTGGGAGAAGTCGAGCAGTTCGTCGGCGTAGTCGGTGATGCGCCAAAACCACTGCTTCAACTCCTTCTTGATCACCGGCGTGCCACACCGCTCGCAGTGGCGGTCTTCGCCCCAGACCTGCTCCCGAGCCAGCGTGGTGTTGCACCGGGGGCAGAAGTCCACCGGCGACTTCTTGCGATAGGCCAGGCCCATATCGTAGAGCTTCAGGAAGAACCACTGCGACCAGCGGTAGTATCCGGGCAGGCAGGAGATGGCCTCCCGCTCCCAGTCGAACATGGCCCCCATGGTCTTCAACTGCCGGCGCATGTTCTCGATGTTCGACAAGGTCCACGTGTGAGGATGGATGCCGTGTTCAATGGCGGCGTTCTCGGCCGGCAGGCCAAACGCATCGTAGCCCATAGGGAAGAGGACATTGTAGCCCCGCATGCGCATGTAGCGAGCGCGCACATCGCTGGGCGCCATCGCGTACCAATGTCCGATGTGCAGATCCCCGCTGGGATAAGGAAGCATGGTCAGCGCGTAGTGTTTGGGTGTGCTGTGGTCAACGACAGAACGGTAGAGTTGGTCCTCCTCCCACTTTTGCCGCCATTTCTTCTCTATATCTTGAGGTACATAGGGTTCTATTGCCATGTTTCTCCTCCTCACATCCCCTCACTTGCCCATCCTATTTCCACGGCAAAACTGGTCAGAAAGCGCAACCCATCCATAAGCGCCCCCAGCTCCGGCAGCGAGGATGCGCATAGCTTCGCTAGCGCCTCCAGATCGTGCGTCTTGGGAAAGTCCATGCCCTGTTCCACCAACCACGCTTTCAGATACTTTTCCGCGCATTGCTGAGCGTGGAAACAGATTGCGTCGTAAACGGGTTCTGCGACGCGCCACTGGGAAGCTGTGACCCTATAATCGCCCTCTGCCTTTTCAGCCCATTCCTGCGTCATCGGCCTCATGAAGCACTACTCCTTTGTTGACGACCTCCCGCAAGAAGACGTCCCCCATTGCTAAACGCTCGACGATTTGCTGGGGGGTGCGGACCAGCAGATCGGTTGGGAATGGAAAATCCACCGCCTTACGGATTTCCACTGCTTGTTCCACATTCCGAAGCGGTGTCTCCATCTCGACCAGCAGGTCCACGTCACTATCCGCTGTCGGCTCTCCGTAGGCATAGGAGCCGAACAGGAGTACTTTTCGGGGGTGGAATCGTCCCACTATCTGTCGAATGACCCGTTGAATATCAGCCTGCGTCGCTGGTGTTCTTATCCAGCCCACTGAATCTACCCCCTCCCTAGCTCCGTTGCCACAGCAGTCGGTTGTCCACCATCACCGCGTTCACCTCCCCCGCCCGCTCCAGCGAGGAGAGGGCGGCCAGAACCGTCGTCCGGGTGAGGAAGTAGGCGGTTGCCGTGGACAGCTGAAGCCCGAAGTGGCCGGCCAGCTCCTGAACCAGGGCCGATGTCCCCCGTGGCTCCCCCATCACCGCGTACACTCGCTCCCGCACCTGCTCTAACCGTTCCCTGTTGGCGGCGCACGCCCGCGCGATCTCGTCGCCGGCCTCGTAGGCCGGGCCGTGCCCCGGGGCAAAGCAGGCGTAGGCCATATTGGGCAACCGTCCCATCGTCGTCAACGTCTCGTCCAGGTCCACGCAGAACGTGATCTTGTGTTTCTGGAGCGTCTCTGCCGGGAAAACCGCGTCGGCGCAGAAAAGCACGCGGCCCGCGGCGTCGTCCCCCACGGCCACCCCCACCTGGTTGGGCGCGTGGCCCGGCAGCGGCACCACCTCCACATGGAACGGGCCGATCTCCAGCGGCCCCGGCTCCACGACGTGATCGACGCGGCACGGCCTGGCCAACGTGAACTTGTGGCGCAGCTCGCCGATGGGCGCCGCCCCTCCGAAGAGATACAGCGGCTCGATGACTGGGTTCTCCATCATCGCCGCCTCCAGGGCAGGAGCGTACAACGGCACCTCCGACCGCCGCTGCAGAAAGTAGGCCCCCCCGAAGTGATCGGCGTGGGCGTGGGTGACGAACACGCCCTCCAGCGTGATCCCCAGCCCGTCGGCCGCCCGCAGCGCCCGGCGGGCGGCGTCCTTGTCCAGCCCCACGTCGATCAGCAGCCCCCTCCCCTCCCGCACGACCAGCCCCATGTTGGAGCCACCCTGCAGGTGGAAGACGCCCGGGACCAGCTCCCGTCGTTTCATCCCCGATCTCCCTCAGTTAAGACCTCCGAGGTCTCCAGCGATGTCCTGCAGACGTAAAATCCGTCGTGTTTGCCTGGAACCAGCGCTGTGTAAACCACTCACAAGACCTCGGAGGTCTGGGGGGCATTACGAAACCGTATTGCCCTTACTTTCGCCCCACCCGCATCAAGAGACCGGCGTCAGCCACCCAAACCGGTCCTCTATCTCCCCTCTGGCGATGCCGAAGAACTGCTTCTGCAGGCGGGCCGTCACCGGCCCCCGGCGCCCCTCTCCCACCTGGATGCCGTCTATCGAGCGGATGGGGGAGATCTCCGCCGCCGTGCCGGTGAAGAAGACCTCGTCGGCCAGGTAGAGCATCTCCCGGGCGATCATCTGCTCCTGTACCTCGTATCCCAGATCGCGCGCCAGTTGAATGACGAACGAGCGGGTGATGCCCTCCAGGATCGAGGACACCAGCGGCGGCGTGCAGAGCACGCCATCCTTCACCATAAACACGTTCTCCCCGCTGCCTTCGCTGACGTAGCCGCCCGTCGTCAGCACGACGCCCTCGGCGAAGCCCCGGTCGTGGGCCTCCATGGCCACGAACTGAGAGTTGATGTACTGCCCCCCGATCTTGGCCATCGCCGGGAACGTGTTGGGTGCCATGCGCTGCCAACTGCTGAACCCGACCTCCACCCCCTTCTCCAGCGCCTCCGCCCCCAGGTACTTGCCCATCGGAGTCACGCCGATGATCGTGTGCACGGGTCCCTCTCGCCCATCCAGCGAGAACGTGCACACGCCGCGAAAGACCAGCGGCCGGATGTAGCACGCCTGCAGCTCGTTGGCCCGAATCGTGTCCACGATCGCCCGCGAGACGTCCTCCGGTTGGTAGGGGATTGGCAAACGGTAGATCTTGCACGAGCCAAACAGCCGGCGCACGTGCGGCTCCAGGCCCAGCACCGCCGGGCCGCGGGGGGTCTCGTAGGCGCGGATGCCCTCGAAGACGCTGGAGCCGTAATGGAGCGCGTGGGCGAATACGTGTACCTGGGCCTCCTCCCAAGCCACCAACTCGCCGTCAAACCAGATCCAGGGTACAGCTTCGATGCTCATCTTACCTTCCTCCTCGTTGATTCTCGTTCTTTGTTGCCCGCTACATCTCCACGTCACTCAATGAAAACACCCCCTCACCTCAGGGGCGAAGGGGCGCTCCGTGGTACCACCCTGCTTGGAGGGCATCCCAGATCGATGGGACGCCTCCCGCTCTCGGCCCGTTAACGGGGGCCACCCGTCGTCGTTTACTTCGACCTGCCGCTTTAGACGGCGCAGCTCCCAGGCGAGTTCGACCTTTCGACTCCAACGAATGACCTCCCTGAAAAAGGTGCTCCAAGGCCCGTCCTCGGGCCGCTTGCCTCACCCGGGGACGGGTTCGGGAGCCTTTTTTCAGTAGAGCCAACGAACGGTGTGGCGCTCCCCCTCGGCGCCGGCTGCCGGGCTTCCACCTGGTCTTTCCCGGCTCGCTGCGGGGATGGTCTACTACTCCTGTTCGCAGCCTTTCAATATGGTCGTCGCGCAATCGCGTACAAGGTGGACCCGGAGGGACTTGAACCCTCGACCCCCACAATGCCATTGTGGTGCGCTCCCAACTGCGCTACGGGCCCACGATAGGGCGGTGCTGGTGGAGCTGAGGGGACTCGAACCCCTGGCCTCTACAGTGCGATTGTAGCGCTCTCCCGACTGAGCTACAGCCCCACACCACAGCTTTGATATTCTACCCTAGATTGGAGAGATGTCAAGGCGTGCATCGTGTATCTCAAGGCAACCGCATTTGAAGCTCTAGCCCTCTCGTCCCCGAGGGCGGTATTTGCCCACAAATTCCGGACGCTCCCCGAGACGGTGGCTTCGAGCGGGTAAGCGCGGCTTTCGCCCCCAAGCGTTTGCTCTTTCCAGCAAGGTAGTGTACACTGACCGAGAAAAGGGAGCGATCATGGATATCACGTGGCGATACTACGATCATGCCGCCGATTACGCAGACGTGGGCCACCTCCTGGTGAGGACATACGGCACCACCGCCAGTCACATCAACTGGCTCCAACCACGCTGGGAGTACATGCACCACCACCTCCTCATTCGACAGGTCGACGTCAGCAGAATCGGCCTTTGGGAGGCCAAGGGCGAGATCGTAGGGGTCGTCCATCCCGAGCACCACGTGGGAACCGCCTGCTTCGAGGTCGACCCCGCCCACGCAGCGCTGAAACCGCACATGCTGATGTACGCCGAAGAGCACCTGAGCGCCGTGACGAACGGAGGCACAGAGCTGAGAATCTACGTCAACGACAGGGAGGTCGAGTTTCAGCGGGTCGCGGCAGAAAGGGGATACGAGAAGGACGGCGGCTGTGAGCCGATGTCGCAATTCGACATCCCGCACCCCTTTCCCACGATCTCGCTGCCTGATGGGTTTCGCCTGAAGAGCCTCGCCGAGGACAACGACCTTCGGAAGGTACACAGAGTGCTCTGGAGAGGGTTCGACCATGGGGAAGAGCCGCCGGAGAACGGCATTGAAGATCGGGAGTTCATGCAATCGGCCCCCAATTTCAGAAAAGATCTGAACGTCGTGGTGGAGGCACCCGCTCCTCATCAAAAAGCAAGGAGGATAGATCATGCCGAACGTCAATGACGTGGGTGATCGCGTAACGAAATGGATACGCTGGATTGCTCGCATCTGGGGAGCCTTGATCGTTGCATTCGCTCTATCTATGCTCATCGGCTATGCCTGGAACTGGGTGACAACTGGCAAAGCAGATCCGCACGCGGTGGAGGATTACCCCCCCATTGAAAACGTACCTCCGCTATTCGGCCTTCTGAGTGTCCTGGGATTGGGCGTTGCCTGGCGTTGGGAGGGATTAGGAGGAGCGATTACTGTTTTCTTCAATCTGGCAACTCTTCCGGTGCTTCTGATTCATTGGCCGATTACTCACGACTTCCCTCGCTATCTTGTGGCCCCTTACGGTACATGGATGATCATCACCATTCCTGGAATATTATTCCTGGTGTGTTGGTTGCGATCGAATTCGTTGAGAAACACGCATTGATTAACCGTAAAAGGGAGGTTAGCTCCGCCGTTAGGTGGCCTGCCTGCAGTTTGAGCGAGCCGCTCGGTGAATTAGAGATGCCAACAAGCAATCAAGTCTTTGACTCACATCTCGAGACTTGGAAGCGCGAACAGGAAATGCCATGGTCGCGGATTCGCCTGAAAGTTGAGATCTCAAATCTGCTTCGCCACGTCGGCCAATCTGGTTTGAAGATCTTGGATGCGGGCGGCGGTAACGGCTACGCGACCATTCCGTTTGCGCAAAATGGGTGCCAGGTGGTGGTTGCTGACTATTGCATGAACCGCTACTCAATTGCGTATCACCAGGCCTTTCTACGAGGCGATCTCCAAGCCGCTAAAGAAGCGATTGGCGCAACAGAAACGAATACGATATTCGAGTCTACGGCACGGGCTCTTGCTGTTGATGAAATGGTGAAGCTGCTTGAGAACCAGGGTTGCGTCATCCAGGCCGACTATGGCGTGAGGTGCATGATCGACTACTGGGGAGACAACGAGCACAAAACTGAACCCAACACGCTTGCGCAGTTGGAGGAATTGGAGTTTGCGCTGTCGGCAGAGTATCCCTACAAGCTGCTGGCGCGGTTCTTTCAGGTGATTGCTCAAAAGGCTTGACTGGGCTTGTGGTGCCGGCGAGCTGGCAAGCGGGCTGGGTTCTGCGAAATCCAGCGTCAGTTGTCGCCTTTTTCTTATCCTTCTGGCTACAATTGCCAAAGACCTTGCGGGTTATGCCAACCGTTGGGCGGTATCATGCGCTGTTGGGTAAGAGCTGGCAAAAAGTGGTATAATTAGTGCATCAACTAGCATTCTGGGGAGGCCATTGATGGAAATCCACGAATTGATTGTCGAAATGAAATTGCTAGAGCGTCGTTTGACGCTTTATGAGGAGAAATACGGTGTTCTCAGTGAAGACTTCTATGCCGCACTAATGGCGGGCGAACTGGAGCAGTATGATGCTTTCGATGAAACGCGCGCCGACTTCAGTCGTTGGAAGGGTATCTACGAGACCTGGTTGCGGCGCAAAGAAGCCTATACAGTCAAAGTGCACCAACGCGGACTGGTCGAATCGCTACGGTTTCAACCGATCTGATGACTTTCCCCATCCGCACGATCCAGAATTGGCCTCTACATTTCCTCACCATAAACATGTATCTCCAAACATCAAGCATCACCGCATCCCTGCACCGAAGATGAGTTTTACGCAGCCTAATTTACCCGCGCTCATTCGCGAGATTGAAGGACTCACCGAGGCTTAAGCACCTCAAAGCACTAGTTTCATCATAAGACCACGCGACACAGCATACAGCCGACGCGGCTTAGCAGCCGCGTGTTGTATCGGGGTTCGATTCAGCTTCTAGCCGTGGTTTGTGGGGTTCTCCGGATACGCCGCCGCGCGGCCGATGCTCACCGTTAGCCGCCCGCGCAACGGCCCCACAGAATTCTATCTAGCTTTGCCATGAGTAACTTCGGAGAAGGTCTTCTTAGGGGATTCAGTGAGGTGGTAGCTGAGATACAGCAGTTGCTATCCAGCTACAATCGCCCCATAGTGGTAGCCATAGATGGTGGAAGCGGGGCTGGCAAGTCCACTTTGGCCTTTTTGATCCACAGCGAATTGGACACCGCGTTGATTCCGCTCGATGATTTCTTCTCTGCGGATATCCCTGACTACCAATGGAGTGAGTTCACGGTCGAGGAAAAGCTGAGGTATGTCTTCGATTGGGATCGGCTGCGTCATCGAGTCATTGAACCCCTCCTTCGCGGAAAGCCCGCCACGTGGCGGGCATTCGACTTCGAATCGGGACTGCGCGTGGACGGGACCTACGGAATGCAGGATGAACTGAAGCAGCGAGAGCCCGCAGATGTGATCTTGGTTGAGGGTGCGTATTCAGCGGGTCCGGAGCTTGCCGATTTGGTGGATCTGGCTATCCTGGTGGAAGTGCCTGTTGAGGAACGCCATGCACGTTTAGAAGCTCGCGAGGAGAGAGAGTTTCTAAGGCAATGGCATCGAATATGGGATGAGGTTGAAAGCCACTACTTCGCCGAGGTAAGGCCCAAGGGCTCGTTTGATGTTGTTGTGAGCCCGGAGTAGCGGGCGGCCAACAATCCCCGAAGAGATTGAATGAACACCCAAGACACGATTGTTCAGGATACAGCAGTGCAGCAGGTTCGCGCTGTCATCGAAAGCCTGGATCGGGAAGGGACGACCCCGATATATGCCGGTGATGCGAAAGCTGATTTTCGTACGGTGACGATCACCACCAGAGAAGGTGAGGCTCTTCGAAAATGGGTGCTAAACGAAAAGGCCACACATACCATTGAAATTGGCCTTGCTTTTGGATTTTCTGCCTTGCACATCTGTGAGGGTTTGCTCTTGAATGGAAATTCCGATCCGAGGCACGTCACGCTTGACCCTTGGCAGTCATCAGGATATGCCAATCGTGGCCTTGAAATCCTTGAAGAAGCCGGAGTCAAGCCTCTTGTAGAGTTCCACAGTGAGAAATCACAGCTAGCCCTTCCCCAGTTTCTCAAGGAAGGCCGGCAGTTCGATCTTGCCTTTGTTGACGGCAATCATCGTTTTGACGCGGTCTTCCTGGATCTGTATTACCTGGGGCACTTGGTGCGTAAGGGAGGGATTATTATCCTTGACGATTACAACCTGCCGGGCATCGAGCGGGCGGCATCGTTCTTCTTGAACAATCTCGAATGGAAGATCGAAGAAACGTCACCGCCAGATGACGAGCATCATTGGGTTGTCCTTCGCACCTCAGAAGACGAGGACACCCGAGACTTCCGGCACTTCGTTGAGTTCTAAACAGGAAGTCGCGGGCGGCTCAGCTCCGTTCGTCAGGCCGCTCCCCAAGAATAAGAGCTTTAGATGAAAGCACTATTGGGCATTGGCGGAGTTGCACGTAACGGCTGAAGAGGCAGGGCTTTAGTGTTGCGAATGAGTGTGGCGGCACAAGGGAGGCTAAGCATGGGGTGGACAAACGAATACAAGAAGGTGTGGCGAGTGACAGTTCTGGTACTGCTGCTGGTAGCAATAATAGGACCTTGGACGTTTGATCGCATCTATGTGCCGTCGAAATACTCATGCTCTTCCCCATACTTCCGGCTGGAAGGTGACTTCTGTGGGATACCACTGCGGGGTATAACGGTTTTTTACCTCATGGCTAGTGCGTTCATCGACATCAGTGTCGAGTTCGTGACCGGAGCGACAGCCCTCACTGATAGAGCCGGCGAGCTTCTTTTCAGCGTGTTCCTATCTCTATTTGTGCTACCCTTCGTCAGCACATTCCTCTTGATTCTGCGTGGGGACCATCCGCGCCGACAAGTGTTCAACATTGTAACATGGGGCTTGGCTGCTGGGGTAAGTTTGCTGGTAGGTATGCTGATGGGTTTGTCTGACGGTCTGAAATACCTGCGGTTCTTATGGGGCATTTGGCTCTACATCGGGCTGGCGACAATCGCACTGGTATTGGAGGTGTCAACACTGGCAGCGGGAAGAAGACTCAGCCAGAACAGATGATATGTCGATAAGGGGGTGCAGCAATGCAGGACAAAAGAAGGATGATCAAGGGAGCACTGTGGATGGCAAGCACCCTGTGTACGTTCGCGGTGCTGATGATGATCGGATCGGCTGGGGAATCCATGGCGCCACGTGGCGCGATGGCTTTCACGACCCACGAAACCGATCCAACAGGCGATGCGTTTGGGGTAGCGCCCCAGCATGATGTCACAGACCTGCTGCTCAGCACGGATGGCACCACCCTAACTGTGATGGTCGCATTCGCGAGTCCGATTGGCTATCCCGGCAGCGGCAGCAACGAGGTAGCGGGATATCTCGACTTCGACACCGACCAGGACGCGAGCACAGGGGTCGCCTCCCATCTGGCACCGTACCCCGAGTGCGCCAGCTGCACGGCGCTGGGCATCGACTACTTCATTGACCTCGCCTCGTACGACTCTTGAGATCAGGAATTGAGCGTCGTGGACGCTCTTCACGGACCAGTAGCAGACGTTCCGGCTGCTTTTGGCACACAAGCGTTTACGGTGGAGATCCCGTTGGCGGTCTTAGGCCCGGATGACGGGGCACTGAACGCCTTGGCCTTGTTGGGCAACCCAGCCTCGCCCACCGATTGCGTGCCCAACCAGGGGCACATAGGGATTTACCGCACCTACACGCCGGTGGTGTTAAGGCCTTATTAGACTGTACGTTGCGGTTAGACCGCGACAGAATCGAGGGGCCTTTGGAAAGTAGTGGGAGAACTCGCGAGTCTTCTGCGCGTAGGTCACTACATGCCTATTACGTGGCCTATCCTAACAGACGACGAGCAAAGACAGTGTACGTTCGACAATCGCCGTGTGTTCTCAAGCGCTTTGAGCAAACTGGCCGGTCTGGCGCAAACC
>Ga0180432_10007334_pt1 | contig 14053 bp, 11 predicted proteins | sample SS_ome_10_FD_132414 | JGI IMG/M metagenome (GOLD analysis project Ga0180432, IMG submission 132414) | Hypersaline lake sediment archaeal communities from the Salton Sea, California, USA - SS_1_MS_2 metaG | ecosystem: Environmental > Aquatic > Non-marine Saline and Alkaline > Hypersaline >...
CCCAGCAAGACGCTGCCGCGCCCGGCGAAAGGGGATAGACTGCCGTGATCACCGCTGGTATCGACGTGGGGGCAAAGACCACCAAGGTCGTCATTCTGAACGGCGACCAGATCGTGGGGCGCAGTGATCTGATCCTAACGGGATTCGATCAACAGGAAGCAGCAGAGAGAGCTCTAACCCAGGCTCTGGTCGCGGCGGGACTGGAGCAACGGGCCATCGAGCGAGTCGTGGCGACGGGAGCAGGCGCCAAGGCCGTGCACTACGCGCACGACACCATCTCCGACGTGAAGGCCGCGGCACGGGGGGCCAATCGCTTCGTGCCCTCCGCGCGTACAGTCCTCGATGTTGGCGCAGAGGAGGGACGCGGCATACGGTGCGACGCACGGGGAGGAGTGATTGACTTCGCCGTCAACGAGAAGTGCGCCGCGGGAGCGGGGGCCTTCACCGAAGCCATGTCTCGAGCACTGGAGGTGCCTCTGGAAGAGATGGGGGCCCTCTCTCTCAAGTCACGCAATGCCGTTCCGATGAACGCTCAGTGTGCCGTATTCGCTGAGTCCGAGGTCGTATCGCTCATCCACGCCAAGACACCAAAAGAGGACATCGTGCGTGCCGTCCACGATGCTATCGCCAGTCGCATCGGCTCGATGGTGCGACGGGTAGGCATCGAGCCGGACGTCATACTGATCGGCGGCGTGGCCCACAATGCCGGTTTCGTCGATTCTCTCAGGAGGGGCCTGGATATCGAGATCCGGGTGCCTCAGGCGCCCGACTACGTTAGCGCGGTCGGCGCAGCGCTGGTCGCAAGCGAATAGCTTGACGAAGGAGCGAACATGGCAGAGGGGAAGGAGTTCTGGCGCTGGACAGAGTACAACTGGCACGATCCGGACATCGACCCGAAGACGGCCGATTGCGTCACGGCAGGGGTAGACGTAGGATCGGTTAGCACCCAGGCCGTGGTCATGACCGACGGGAAGCTCTTTGCCTACTCCAGCATGCGCACCGGTTCAGACAGCCCCAACAGCGCCCGCAACGCCATGGATTGGGCCCTCAAGGACACCGGATTGACGGTAGACGACATCCAGTACTGCGTGGGGACCGGCTACGGGCGCGTAAATGTGCCCTTCGCCCAACGCCCCATCACCGAGATAGCCTGTCATGCCCGCGGAGCCAACTACATCTACGGTCCGTCTGTGCGCACGGTGCTGGACATGGGAGGGCAGGACTGCAAAGCCATCCATTGCGATGAGAGGGGCAAAGTCACCGCCTTCCTGATGAACGACAAGTGCGCGGCAGGCACCGGCCGCGGCATGGAGGTCTTCGCGGACCTGCTCTCAGTTCCGATCGAGGAGATGGGCGAAGTGTCGCTGGATGTCAGCGAGGAGCCACCGATGGTCAGCAGCACCTGCGTAGTCTTCGCAAAGTCCGAGGCGGTTGGACTACTGCGAAAAGGCTGGCCTAAGGCCAAGGTGTTGGCCGCCTATCACGCCGCGATGGCTCACCGAGTCGTGAACCTCCTGGATCGAATCGGCACGGAGGAGGAATTCGCCATCACCGGCGGCATCTCCAAGAACACCGGCATCGTGACACGCTTGAGGCGTGAACTCGGCATCCAGCCACTGACCACCGAGTACGATGCACAGATCGCCGGTGGCATTGGAGCGGCGCTCTTCGCTCGTGCACTGCTGATGAAGCAGCGACGAGGGAGGTGAAGATGGGTTATCTGGCAAACTACGGTTACACTGACGGATCGGGAGACTGGTACATCCGCATCGACACGGAGCGGTGCAACGGCTGCGGCGATTGCGTTACCGCCTGCCCGGCCGGTCTGTTCGAGCTGATCGAGGACGAGTACGATCCTCTGTCGGACGAGGTGACGGCCAGCGTAAGGCCCCAGAACCGTAGGACGATCAAGTACGACTGCGGACCATGCAAGCCGGTGACGGATCGGCCTCCACTGCCCTGCATGGATGCCTGTGAGCCGGGAGCAATCACGCACTCGTGGTGAGATCCGGTTGCGGACGAAAGACCAGAGCCAAATGACAGAGACACTCAGCCTGATCATCGACGACACCAGCATAGAGGCGCCGCAAGGCATCTCCATCCTGGAAGCCGCAGACCGCGCCGGGATCTACATACCTCGGCTCTGTTCTCACCCGGATCTGCCTCCGGCTGCCGGTCTTCTGCCCGCTGAATCCATCTACCGAGGAGACCAACACTTCACCAACCAGGCCCAGGAACGCGAATTCGAAGGCTGTCGCATCTGTCTCGTCCGAATCGATGGCCGGGAGGAGTTCGCCAGGGCCTGCAACACCCCCGTCGAGCACGGTATGGTCGTCCACACCGACACACCCGAATTGCGGGCCCAGAGACGAGAGAACCTGGCTCCGTTCCTGGCTCGCCACCCGCACGCATGCCCGACCAGTGCGAAGCGGGATGGGTGCTCACGGACGCAGTGCTCGACCAACGTCCCTGAAACCGAACGCTGCTGTCTCCTCTTGGGGGATTGTGAGCTGCAGCGCCTGGCTGATTACGTGGGGATCAGCGAGGACATCCCTCGCTACGTGCCTGCCGGCTATCCACTTCTGAATCTGGACCCTCTGTTCACCCGAGACTACAATCTGTGCATCGGCTGCCTCCGTTGCGTCAGGGCCTGCAGCGAGTTGAGGGGAGTACATGCACTGGGATTCGTCTTTGACTCCGACGGCAACGGCATCGTCGGCCCTGTGTCCCCCTCCCTCGGCTCTTCAGCCTGCCGGTTCTGCACTGCCTGCGTGGAGGTCTGCCCTACCGGCGCACTGATGGACAAGCGGCCCGACTCGTCGGCAGTCCACTACAGACCAGACGAGCGGCAGGCTGCCCTGGTGCCCTGTCGCGCGACCTGTCCGGCCCAAACCGACGTGCCGCGTTATGTCCACCTCATTGGAGAAGGTAGATTCGCACAGGCCGCAGCGGTCGTGCGAGAGCGAGCCCCTTTCCCGAATACTCTCGGCCACGTCTGCTTCCACCCCTGCGAGGACGCCTGCCGCCGAGGAGAGGTAACCGATCCAATCTCCATTGCGGCGCTCAAGCGATGCGCTGCCGGCCTAGATGACGGTCTCTGGCGTCAACGGTCGCAGCCGGATCCGGCAACCGGCAGGCGTGTCGCCGTCATCGGCGCGGGCCCGGCGGGACTGACGGCGGCTCACTATCTCTCTCTCAAGGGCCACGGGGTCACCGCCTTCGAGGCCCGGCCCTCCGCAGGGGGCATGCTACGCCATGGAGTTCCCCCATTCCGTCTGCCGCGCCACGCACTGGAGCGCGACCTCCACGACATTCTCAGCTCCGGCATCTCGCTTCAAACCTCTACCCGAATAGGCACCGACCTGGCTTTCGACGAGCTGCGCGATCGCTACGATGCCGTCGTGCTGGCCGTCGGCTTGCAGGTAAGCCGCAGGCTAGATCTGCCGGCGGTCGATCTCGACGGTGTGTACTGGGGACTGGAGTTCCTGCGCGCGGCGGTAGCCGACAACCGGCCCTCCGTCGGGCAGCGCGTCGTCGTCGTGGGAGGCGGTGGGGTAGCCATGGACGCTGCACTCACGGCGCACCGCCTCGGAGCGACGGAAATCCGCCTGGCCTGCCTGGAAACCCGCGAGGAGATGCCCGCCTACGAGCGGGAGGTCGCCCTCGCACTGGAGGAAGGTACCCTCCTCTATGCATCCTGGGGACCGGCGCGAATCCTCGGCAACAACCACGTGACCGGAGTCGAGCTGGTACGCTGCGCCTCGGCTTTCGACGCCGCCGGGACCTTCGCCCCCACCTTCGACGAGTCGATCACAACCACTCTAGAGTGTGACACGATCATCTTGGCCGTCGGGCAGACGGCTGACCTGGCTCTCCTTGATGGCAGGCAATTGCGGCCAGATCCCGGCACTTGCGCCAGCGCATGGCCAGACGTGTTTGTGGCAGGAGACATCGCCGGGGGGGACATGTCCGTGGTGCACGCCATCGCCTCCGGCCGGCGCGCGGCGGAGGCAGCGGATCGCTACCTCGGCGGCGACGGTGCCGTGCTGCGAGAGCTCGTCGAGCCGGAGACCGTGTCCCCCTACCTGGGTCGCGCTGAGGACTTCGCAGGCCTGCGGCGGGCGACCATGCCCACGCTGTCCCTGGAAGAGCGCTTCGCTGGAGCCTCTCCTGACCGAACGCGTGGCTCTGCCCTCGTGGAACTCGGTCTGTCACAGGAAGCTGCCCAAGCTGAAGCCTCGCGATGCCTTCGTTGCGACCTGCGGCTAGAGCTGAGAGACAACCCTCACCCGCCAGAGGCATGGTTGCCTTTCGACACCAGACACGTCGCCGAAGTGCCCGCGATCGAAGGTGTCTACCAACTCCTCGGAGCGACCAAGGAGGTCTTCTGCATCACTGGCACGATGAATCTGCGCGACGACCTGCAGCAGCGGTTGTCCTCGGACAATGAAGCGTCCTTCTTCGTGTGGGAAGCAGACCCGCTGTACACCAAACGCGAGAGCGAACTGATTCAGCGATTCCTTCATCAGCACGGTCATCTGCCTGGTGCCGGTGGGGAACTGGATGACCTTTACGACGACATGGACGATCTGTTCTAAGGAGGGCCACCATGCCCGACGATCGCAGGGACAGGGTGCCGCCGGAGCCGGCCATCCGCAAGATGAGGCCTCAGGATCTGGATAGGGTCGTCGCAATCGATGCGCGTGTGTTTGGCCAGAGGCGTCCCGACTACTACCGGCGCAGGCTGGCCCGAGCGCTGGACGAGACGCAGCAATTGGTAACCTCGCTGGTCATCGAGGTGGAAGGCGAACTCGCCGGATTCGTCATGGGCCAGGTCTACCTGGGAGAGTTCGGTGTGCCCGAAACGACGGGCACCATCGATACCATCGGAATCGATCCCGACTATCAGGGACGCGGCGTAGCCACAACGCTATTCAACGAATACGCCTCACACCTGCGCAGGATCGGCGTGCAGTCGATCACAACTCGGGTCAGTTGGAACGACTGGAGGCTGCTGCGCTTCTTTGAGAAGGTTGGATTCGAGCCGGCCGATGTGATCACTCTGGAGTTGGCGCTGCAATGACTGAAGAGTACAACCACCGAAAGGGAGATACCGTGCCGCGAGACAATGCCAGGCTGATGGCTCACCCAGAGACACGGGGGTGGATACGTCGCTTCACCGTCGAATCGGCTCGGGCCGATGAGTACGTGCGCCTGTACCAGTCCCTGGGTGATGAAGTACTCATAGAACCTCTGAGACCCGATCTGATGAAACCCCAGGAATGCACCGCCTGCTTCATGGCCGCTGACAGCAACTGCGTGGTCATCTATTCCAGACCCAGGCCACAAGAGTAGGCCAGGACCTCGCGTTCAACGCGTGGTAGCTACACGTTTTGTGTCGAGCCTGACACAGGAAGATCGAAACTGGCCAGTAGATGCCGAGATCGCCTCGGTGGGTAGAACCCGATGAGTAGTCGGTAGAGAGCGCCAATCAAGGAGGAGATGCCATGGCACTCGAGTGGTTACCAAGGGACCACCAGCTCAAGGATCACGACGTGGGAGGCGACGAGTTCTTCGGTACCGACCCACCATGCGTGAAGTACGAGAAGAGGCCCATCGTCGACCCGACAGGCGGCGCCGTCGATGGCCTGTACTCGGCATGGGTGTGGCTGAACAATCCCCGACAGTACAACTCCTATACCACGGACATGGTCAAGGGAGTCATCGCCGGCATGAAGAGGGCTTCGATGGATCGGAGCGTGGTGGCCATCGTCTTCACCGGCGCGGGCGACAGAGCCTTCTGCACTGGCGGCAATACGAAGGAGTACGCCGAGTACTACAGCGGCAGGCCCACCGAGTACGCTCTCTACATGGACCTGTTCAATGCCATGGTGGATAGCATTCTCAACACCAAGAAGCCGGTCATCTGTAGAGTCAACGGCATGCGCGTAGCCGGTGGTCAGGAGATCGGCGGGGCCTGTGACCTGGCCATCGCTTCCGATCTGGCGGTCTTCGGCCAAGCCGGTCCGCGCCATGGATCGGCACCGGTGGGCGGCTCCTCCGACTTCCTACCCTGGTATCTCAGCATCGAGGATGCCATGTGGAACTGCATCTCCTGCGAGTTGTGGAGTGCGTACAAGATGTTCCGCAAAGGCTACGTCAGCAAGGTAGCCCCTGTGATCAAGCACAACGGCGAGTGGAAGCGCAATCCCATGGTGATTACCGAGCACTTCGTCCACGACGGCGAGATCGTATACGGTGAGCCCAAGACCGGGCAGGACTACAGTGACGCGCGACAGTTCGTCAAGCAGTCAACGATCGACTTCGAGCTCCTGGACAGAGCCGTGGACGAGATGCTCTGGACCTTCACCAACCTGTTCCCACACTGTCTGCAGATGTCCATCGACGGCATACGAGCCAAGAAGAAGTTCTTCTGGGACGCGGCGAAGGACTACTACCGGCACTGGCTGGCTGCCAACATGGCCAACGAGGCCTTCCTGGGCTTCCACGCCTTCAACACCAGGAAGATCACCGGCAAGGACACTATCGACTTCATAAGATACCGCCAGTTGATAGCCGAGGGACGCCTGGTCGATGAGGACTTCTTCGCCCAGGTTCTGGCCAAGCCCAAGGAGTAGGCGAGCGAGAACGAGATGCGCTCAGAAGAAAGGAGATGCGAGGGTGGGAAGCGTGCCTGACGTAATCAGAACCTGGCAGATGGTTGAGCCATGGAAGCGAGACAAGCAGACCGGGCAGAAGACTCCCGGCAAACTGGAGTCGACCAGCATCCCCGTCCCGGAACTCGGTCCCGGAGAAGCCCTGGTCGAGATCGCCGGGTGTGGCGTCTGTCACACAGACCTGGGCTACTTCTACCAGGGAGTACCGACCGTCAGCAAGCCTCCGCTGACCCTGGGACACGAGATCAGCGGTCGGGTAGTGGCCGGCCAGCCGAACTGGATCGGAAAGGAGGTCATCATCCCGGCGGTGATGCCCTGCAACGAGTGTTCCATATGCGCCATGGGGCGAGGCAACCGCTGCCTGCGCCAGAAGATGCCCGGCAACAGCTTTGGCATCTACGGGGGCTTCTCCAGTCACATCCCGGTCCCCACACAGGATCTCTGTATCGTCGAGGACCGAGGCACGCTTCCACTGGAGTGGCTGGCCGTCGTGGCTGACGCCGTGACCACCCCCTACCAGGCCGCCACCCGAGCGCGGCTCCAGGAGGGAGACCTGGTCGCGATCACCGGCGTCACAGGCGGTGTAGGGGTATACATGGCCCAGATGGCCAAGGCGTTCGGGGCAAGCACAGTCGTGGGGATCGCGCGCAACGCGGAGAAGCTGGAGCGGGCCCTGGACTATGGCGCAGACTACGTAATCAACTCGACGGGCAAGAGCACCAAAGAGGTACGCAACGAGTTTCGTGCCCTCTGCAAGGAGAAGGGACTGCCACATAACTATGGGTGGAAGGTCTTCGAGGCGACGGGGTCCAAGGGTGGGCAGGAGATCGCGTTGTCCCTGCTGTCCTTCATCGGGAAGCTGATCTGGGTGGGGTTCTCGACCGACGTGAACGAGTACTCCCTCTCCCGATTGATGGCCTTCGATGCAGAGATCGTCGGTACCTGGGGCTGCCTCCCCAAGCACTACCCACCCGCCCTGCAGATGGTTGTGGACGGCAAGATCCAGATCGAACCTTTTGTCGAGACTCGCCCCATGAGCACCATCGCGGAGACCTTCGAGCAGGCTCACGCAGGTAAGCTCTCCAGGCGGGTCGTTCTGACGCCCGATTTCCAATAGCACCCAGGCACTGCCCCTCGGTCACAGACGCGTAGGGTCCCGGTTCACCGGGTCCGAGAGTCGGGCAGCGCGGTCCCTGCTGCTCGCATCTGCTGACCGGACGGTGCCATCACTGCAGAACTGAGAGGACACACGACATGGGATTGGTGATAGACTTTCATTTACATGCGGGCATCTACCACGAACTGCACCCCTGGGTCATGGAATGGATGAAGACCAACGTCGAGGACCCGGAAGGGCTGGTCAGAAGTGTGCTCACCCCTGAGGGCATTCAGAGCTATCTTCGCGATAACGGCGTGGACTATGCGGTTGCACTGGCCGAACTGAGTCCCATCACTACCGGGATGCTCAGCAACGAAGGCGTGGCCGAGCTGTGCAGCCAGGTAGAGTGCCTGATCCCTTTCTGTAACATCAACCCGTTCCTGGTAGGCGATCTGGCCGAGGAACTGGAGCGTTATGTCACCGGAATGGGCTTCAGAGGCGTGAAGCTGTACCCGACCTATCAGCACTTCTACGCAAACGACAGCCGGCTCTATCCGCTCTACTCCAAGGCTCAGGAACTGGGAATCCCGGTGATGATCCACACCGGATCGTCGGTCTTCCGAGGAGCGAGATTGAAGTATGGTGACCCACTCTACATGGATGACGTGGCCGTTGATTTTCCTGACCTTACCCTTTTGATGGTCCACAGCGGACGCGGATTCTGGTATGACCGGGCATTCTTCCTTGCCAAGCTGCACGCCAACGTTTACATGGAGATCGCCGGCCTACCGCCACAGAAACTCCTCCACTACTTCCCAGAGCTGGAGAGAGTGGCAGACAAGGTCATCTTCGGCTCTGACTGGCCCGGCATGCCGGACATCAAGCGCAACATCGAGATCATCCGCGGGTTGCCGCTCAAAGCGGAGACGAAGGACAAGATCCTGGGAGAGAACGCAGCACGGATTCTTGGGGTGACGGGCAGCCAGTAGCCAAGACCCAAACCGAGGGCCTGCCGGCCGCCGTCATCTCACCACCTGCGCCAAACAAAGGAGGCATCCTGGTGGACATCGAGACGATCGGGGTAGTTGGTGGAGGACTGATGGGAGCAGGCATAGCCCAGGTTGCAGCACAGGCAGGCTACGAGACCATCCTGCGCGAGCTGAACGATGAGCTGCTGGAGAAGGGCCTGGAGAGGATCAGCGCTTTCCTCGACAAGGGAGTAGCCAAGAAGAAGCTCACCCCGGCCAAGCGCTCTTCCACTTGGGCCCGCATAAGCGGCACGACCGATCCTGATCGCCTGGCCGAATGCGATCTGGTGATCGAGGCCATCTTCGAGAACCTGCCCGCGAAGCAACAATTGTTCGGAGAGCTGGATTCCGTCTGTCGAAGCAACACCATCCTCGCCAGCAACACGTCTTCTCTGTCCGTCAGCGAGATAGCGACAGCCACTCATCGGCCGGACAAGGTAGCCGGCCTGCACTTCTTCTATCCCCCGGTGATCAACCTATTGCTGGAGATCGTTACCACCGAGAATACATCGCCGGAGGTCACGGATGCGCTGCTGACGTTCGCCCGTGCTGCGAGCAAGGTGCCCATTGTGGTCAAGGACGCACCGGGCTTCGCCGTGAATCGCTTCTTCGTCCCCTGGCTCAACGAGGCAGCGCGGATTCTGAGCGACGGAGTGGCGAACATCCCCACCATCGACGAAGCCGCTCGCGAGGCCTTTGGCATTGGGATGGGCCCCTTCGCGCTGATGAACGCCACCGGCGTCCCCATCGCATACCACTCGGCCACTTCCCTCGGCAAGGCCCTTGGGGAGTTCTATGCACCGGCTGCCAGCCTGACCCACCAGTTTGACTCTGGCCGGCCCTGGGATCTCGCAGGCCAGCCGGACGACGGCGCGAAGCCGGCCGTCGTGGACCGCCTCCTGGGCACCGTGTTCGGCGTGGCCGCGAAGTTGGTGGAGGATGGCGTGGCCACGGCGGAGGACACCGATCGTGGCGCGCTGGTCGGTCTGCGGTGGGCGAGCGGACCCTTCGGGATGATGAACAGTCAGGGACTCGACCGAGCTCTCCGCCTGGTCGAGCGGCTCGCGGCCCACCACGAATCACTGGCAGTGCCAGACTCGTTGCAGCAACGGGCGGCCGATGGGCGGGCATGGGTGCTGCGGGACGTCAACCTCGAGGTCAGGGAGGGCGTCGCAACCATCACGATGAATCGCCCTCAGGCGATGAATGCCCTCAACGACAAGGTACTGCGGGAACTGAAGGAGACCATCGATCGTGTGCGCGACGACCCGGAGGTCCGGGCCGTCATCGTGACGGGAGAAGGCCCGGCCTTCGTGGCCGGAGCCGATATCCGAGCCATGCAATCCAAGAACCTGGTCGAGATCCGCGAGTTCACCCTGTTCGGCCAGGGAGTGATGAACGACATCGAGAGGCTTGAGAAGCCCGTCATCGCCGCCATCAACGGCTTCGCTCTGGGAGGAGGATTGGAGCTAGCATTGGCCTGCGACATTCGCCTGGCCTCATCCGAGGCGCGTATGGGCTTCCCGGAGGTCGGACTCGGTATCTTCCCCGGCCTCGGAGGCACGCAAAGGACGCCACGCCTCATCGGCAAGGCGCGCGCGTCTGAACTGATCTTCACCGGCAGGCAGATCACCGCCCAAGAGGCGCTGGAGATGGGATTGGTCAATCGTCTGGTGCCCCGGCGACGGTTAATGGACGAGGCGACGAGATTGGCCCGACGAATCGCCATGCAGGGTCCTATCGCCGTCGGTCGTGCCAAGACCTCCATCAATCAGTCTCTGCAGACGAGCCTGGACGCCGGGCTGGCCTTTGAACTGGAGGCCGTCACGCTGACCTTTGGCACCGAGGATCAGAACGAAGGCATGACAGCCTTCCTGGAGCGAAGGAGACCACAATTCAAGGGACGCTAGCCTGTTCACAGATGCGGGCCGACGGACACTGAGGCTATCCTCCCACCGGCATCGGACCAGAGACTGCTGCACGAGGAAGGAGAGGGCATGCCCGAGAAGAAGGTGGTCAGGAAGAAGCTGAAGGCCGCCCGAGACATGCGGGACTTCATGGCCAACTACTACCTTGAACTCGATAGCGCTTCCAGAACGCGAGATCGCAAGATTGCATGGTGCACCAGCGTGGGGCCCGCCGAGCTGCTGAGGGCCATGGGGTTCCTGGTCTACTTCCCCGAGACTCACTCCGCCATGCTGGGAGCCACCCGCACCGCAATGGACTACATCCCGCACGCCAACGCATTGGGCTACGCACCCGAGATCTGCTCATACCTGACTGCCGACATCGGCGCCTACTTGCAGGGCGTGACGCCACTGACCAGGGCGTACGACATACAGGCGGTGCCAAGAGCGGACGTACTGGTCTTCAACACCAATCAGTGCAGAGACGTCCAGGACTGGCTCGCGTGGTATGCCAGGGAGTTCGACGCCCCATTGATCGGCATCGATACACACAGAGGCGTGACGGATGTTAGCATGAGTCATGTGCGATCCATCGCCAAACAGATGCAGGAGCTGATCAAACCACTGGAGCGCATATCGGGCGATCCGTTCGACATCCATGAACTCCGGCGGACAGTCGCTCTCTCCCGAGAGTGCTCAGGACTTTGGAAGAGAGTACTGAACACCGCGGCCTCGATTCCGGCCCCTCTCACCTTCTTCGATGGCACCACGCTTATGGGTCCCGCGGTGGTCGGCAGAGGCACGGAAGCGGCCATCGAGTTCTACCACATACTGCTCGCCGAGCTCGAGGACAGAGTTCGGCACGGTGTCGGTGCCGTGGACGGCGAACGCTTCCGGATCTACTGGGAGGGTATGCCGATCTGGGGCAGGCTGAGAGCTCACTCTCAGTTGTTTGGCGGAATGGGAGCCTGCGTCGTAGCATCCACCTACTGCAATAGCTGGATCTTCTCTGCGTTCGACCCGGAGCAGCCCTTCATGAGCATGGCCAAAGCCTACACGGAGCTGTTCATCGTGCGGTCGGACACGGCCAAGGAGCAGTACATCACCGAGATGCTGGACCACTTCAGCGTCGACGGCATCGTCTACCACAATGCCAGGACCTGTCCCAACAACTCGAACAGCAACTACGGCATGCCGCAGCGTCTCTCCCAGGCGACGGGGGTGCCCAGCCTGATCATAGACGGTGACCTAAACGATCTGAGATGTCTTTCTGACGAGCAGACCAACACCAAAGTCGAGGCCTTCATCGAGCAGCTGGAGGAGAGCAAGTAGGATGCTGGAGTCACTATTCAACCCCAGGGCAGTGGCCGTCATCGGTGCCTCGACGAAGGAACTGCACATAGGCAATCGAATCGTCAAGAACCTCCTGGACTTCGGGTTCATGGGGCCCATCTACCCGGTGAATCCCAAAGCGGACGAGATCCAGGGAATCAAGGCCTACGGATCGATCCGGGAAGTTCCGGGAGAGGTCGATGTTGCACACATGGTGATCCCGGCCAGATTCGTTCCCCAGGCCATCGAGGATTGCGGCAGCAAGGGCGTCAAGTTCGCGATTCTCAACGGCGGGGGGTTCGCCGAAGCGGGCCCCGAGGGAGCAGCAATACAGGAGGAGTGCCTGACCCGGGCCAAGAAGCACGGCATGAGGGTCTTCGGCCCAAACTGCCAGGGAATCATCAACACCGACCCAAAGGTACGGGCCTACTGCAACTTCACTTTCACCCGGCCGGAACCGGGTCACATCTCGATTGTGGCTCTGAGCGGAGGCGTGGCGGAGGTCATCCATCAGGCGTTCTCAGAGGCAGGTATCGGCACCCGGATGTACGCCTCCAACGGGAACGCGTGCGATGTGACCATACCGGAGATCCTCGAGTATCTGGGTGGCGACGATGGAACGCGCGTGATCGTTCTGTACGTGGAGGGCCTCAGGGATCCAAAGGCCTTCCTGGAAGTGGCGATGAAGGTTGCTGCAAAGAAGCCGATCCTGGCCATGAAGGCAGGGCGTACCCCCCAAGGGGCGAAAGCAGCCGCGTCCCACACCGGCGGTCTGGCCAAGGAGGATATCGTCACAGACCTGATTTTCCAAAAGGCAGGCGTGCTCTCGTTCTCCGATGAGGGCGAACTCTGCCAGGCCGCCATGGCCTTTGCTTCCCAACCCACCCCACGGGGCAATCGGGTAGGGATGATCACCAACACGGGAGGGCCGGCAGTCATCGCGACCGATGTTCTCGCGGGCGCCGGACTCCGAATGCCCCCGCTCTCACCAGAAGCGAAGAGTATCCTGCGGGAGAGACTTCATCCCGCGGCCTCCGTTGGCAACCCGATAGACGTTCTCGCCACTGCCGGGTCAGAGCACTTCCGCATCGCCATGGACACGATGATGAACGAGGATCAGATCGATAGCCTCTACATCAACTTCGTCACACCGTTCTTCGTAGATGCTGACAGCGTTGCCAGGGAGATGGCCGAGGTGAACAGAACGGCAGGCAAGCCCATCGTCTGCAACCTGATGACCGACAAGCGGCGCTGGGCGGAGACCGTCAGGATTCTGAGGGACGGGGCCGTCCCCTGCTACTGTTTCCCCAGCGCAGCGGCAAGGGTTCTCGTCGCCTTGACTGAGTATGCAAAGACTCGCTCTCGAGAGGCCGGGCAAGCCGCAAGGCTCGCTCATCTCGACAAGGCCAAGGTAGCGGCGATTCTCGGAGAGGCCCGAAGGGTTCGCAAGCAGACCCTTTCAGCCGGCGAGGTATACCAGATCCTGGCAGCGTACGGGATCGAGGCCGCCGACTGGCGAATCGCCGACGATGCCGACTCGGCCAGGCAGGCCGCTGCCGAAATCGGCTTCCCTGTCGTGGTCAAGGCGGACTCCCGATCCATCGTGCACAAGAGTGACGTGGGGGGGGTAGCAACAAATCTCGAAGACCTCGATGCCGTCGATTGCGCGGTTCGCCGGATGGAGCAGTCGCTGTCCCGCGAGGACCTGCGATTCTTGATCCAGAAGCACCTCCCCGCCGGCAGGGAGATCATCGTAGGAGCCAAGGCTGAGAGAGGCCTTGGGCACCTGCTGATGTTTGGGATCGGGGGCATCTACGTCGAGATCCTCAAGGATGTGACCTTCCGAATCTGTCCTGTCACGAGGATGGAGGCCCGAGAGATGCTCTCTTCCATCCAGGCAACCCCATTGCTCGACGGAACCCGAGGAGAGAAGGGGATCGACCGTGAAAGCGTCACCGACGTCATCGTGCGAGTCTCCCAACTGGTGACCGACTTCCCCGAGATCGAGGA
>Ga0180432_10007336_pt1 | contig 14053 bp, 11 predicted proteins | sample SS_ome_10_FD_132414 | JGI IMG/M metagenome (GOLD analysis project Ga0180432, IMG submission 132414) | Hypersaline lake sediment archaeal communities from the Salton Sea, California, USA - SS_1_MS_2 metaG | ecosystem: Environmental > Aquatic > Non-marine Saline and Alkaline > Hypersaline >...
ACAGAGCAGTACGTTACCGCAGCCGCGCCATGACCAGGAGCAGCAGCAGTGTCACAGACAGGAAGCTCATGACAGTGGACCAGTCGCGGCAGGGGCTTGTCGGGCGGCCGTCCGACGCGAGGCTGCCGGCGGCGGCGTCTTCGGGGCGCTGTGCGGCGCAGGACGTTGGCGGTGGCCCGCATAGACTTCTTATGGACCGAGACAGCAAAAGACACGACACCGTGCAGAGAGGAATGCGGACATGGCTATCCAGATATCCAGCGACACGTTCGAGCATGAGGGCGCCATACCGCAGCGGCATGCGAGACAGGGCCAGAACCTCTCGCCTCCTCTGCAATGGGAAGCGGACTCGCCGGACGCACGACAGTTGGCCCTGGTTGTCGACGATCCCGACGCACCCGGGCCGGAGCCCTGGGTGCATTGGGTGATCTACAATATCCCTCCCGAGACCCGGGAACTTCCCGAGGGCGTCCGGGGTGAGGACAAGCCGGCCGAGCCCACGAACACCGCTCAGGGCAGGAACTCCTGGGGTACTAGCGGCTACGAGGGCCCTCAACCGCCCGCGGGAGACGGCCCGCACCGTTATCGTTTTCATCTTTATGCACTCGACGTGGAGCCCACGCTGCCAGCGGGGCTGACCCGCCAGGAGCTTATCGACAAGACCGACGGACGCGTGCGAGACGAGGGTGAACTGGTCGGCATCTACCAGACCGTGCCGTAAGCGGCAGCCCAACGACGGCAAGTGGCGGGACAATCCGCCAGCCCCGCTCGAACCGAAACCACAACGATACGGCAGCGCGGCAGCACCGTGACGCAGCAGCAGACAGGAAGGAAAGACGAGAGTATGTCGATTATGGCGCACGACTCGGAGTTGGATCGCAAGACACGACAGCTCGCGCGGGAGGGCGGCCGGGCCGGCAGCAACGGCAAGCCCGCCGCGTGGCCGTCCCACCCGCTGTGGCGGCGGATGCGGGAGTTGGGCACGGAACTCTGGCTCGACTCCGGCGACATCGACGCGATCTCGGAGGTCTGGACGCGGGAGTTCACCGGGCTGACCACCAATAACACGCTCCTGAACCGCGAGATCCAGAAGGGGACCTACGATGAGTTGATGCAAAAGGCCGTTGAGCTGCTGGACGACTACCCGCTCCTGGCCGACAGCGATCGCAAGCTGGAGGTCGCCTACATTCTGAACACGCATCATGCGCTGCGGCTGGTGGAGAAGTTCGACGCGCATGTCTCCGTCGAGGAGCACACGAGCCTGAGCGACAACGTCGAGGGAGCCATCAATTACGCCCGGCGGTTCCACGCGGTCTGTCCCGACCATTTCTACGTGAAGATTCCGTTCTCCGCGGCCGGCCTGCTGGCCACCCGACGCGTTGCGGAGGAAGGCATCGCCATCAATCACACGCTGGGTTTCTCTGCTCGGCAGAACTACCTGATCGCGGCGATCGCGCGTCCGGCCTTCGTCAACGTCTTTCTGGGACGGCTCAACAGCTTTGTTGCCGACAACGCCCTTGGCTCCGGGCTGCACGTCGGGCAGCGGGCGGCCCTGGCCTCCCAGGAGGCAATCCGCAGGCTGCGAGCCGAAGGCGGCATAGGGACCAGGCAGATCGCTGCAAGCCTGCGAGAGGGTCGCCAGGTCGCAGACTTGGCCGGCGTTGACGTGATCACCATGCCGCCACGGGTCGCGAAGGAGTTTGTAGACTCCGGCATCGAACCGGAAGACCTCCGCGACATGACCGGCGAACTGCCCGACGCCGGCGTCGACGAGGCAAAGGCCCGGAGCCTGAACATCCATACACTCTGGGATGTCGCCGATGAAGAGATTGCGTGCGCCGAGGCACTGGAGCGCGAGCGGCTGGAGAGGTTCACGCCGGTTCGGCTGCGGGGCTTCTTCGAGCGGCACAAGTGTGGTAGCATGCTCGTCAAGTGGACCGACGGGCAAGTCCAGGTCAGCGCCGACGAGGGCAAGATCCCCCGCCTGGACCACTGGGAACAGGCGTTGGCTGACGGTGAGGTGGGCCTGGACAGCCTGATGAGCCTGGCCGGGTGGAACAGTTTTCACCACGACCAGCAAGCTCTGGACCAGCGCGTGGAGCAGATTCAGGCCTCCGTGCGGGAATGAAAGGGCGGTTGATAAGACGTCGAGCAAAGCACTATGTACATCACCGAAGCTATGGCAACGCTGCCCTGGCTCGTGCAGTGCCTGATTCGCCTTGCGGTGTCGGCGCTGCTGGGCGGAGCCATCGGCCTGGAGCGGGAGCGCCGCGTGCGCGACGCAGGCTTCCGCACGCAGATGCTCGTCGCGCTGGGGGCTGGCGTGGTGATGATCGCCGGGCTCCACTTCGTGCGGCTCTACGGTGACAATGTCGCACTCGTCGGCGTACGGGTCGACCCAACCCGCGCAGCGTTCGGCGTCATGACGGGCGTCGGCTTCCTGGGCGCAGGGACCATCATCAGCCACGGCGCGACGGTGCGCGGCCTGACCACGGCCACCAGCCTGTGGTGCACGGCCGCCGTGGGCATCACCACCGGGCTGGGCCTGTTTGAGCTGGCCGCCTGCACAACGGTGATCGTATTGATCGTGCTGTACTTCCTTTCCTGGATCGACCGGCGTATCCCGTCTCGCTGGGACAGGACCGTTGAGATCACCCTCGATACCGACGCGCCGGACGCCGGCCTCCCGATGCGCCGGGCGCTGGCCTCGGCAGGCATTTCCGTCAGGGCATGGGGACTCTCTCACGACAGCGCTGCAGGCCGACAGACCACCACTTTGTATGTCTGCTTCGCCAAGGCCTCTCCGGAGGACCTGCTGCGGGTTCTGGGCGGGATAGAAGGCGTAAGCCGCCTGAGTGTTACGTGATGGAATCGTCCGGTACACAAACGACAAGGAGACATCTTCATGCTGAAACCCGCAGATGAACTGATCGGTTTGACCCTTGGAGCCGCCGATGGCGACATCGGCAAGGTCAAGGACATCTACTTCGATGACCAAGCCTGGAGCGTGCAGTACTTCGTTGCCGAGACGGGGGGCTGGCTGACCGGCCGGCAGGTTCTGATCTCTCCTCAATGCGTCGGCAGGCCCGACTGGGACGCGAAACAGTTGCCCGTTTCCATGACAAAGAAGCAAATCGAGGACAGTCCCCACGTAAGCGAAGACGAGCCAGTCTCCCGGCAGGCGCAAACGCTCCTGGGGGCCTATTTCAACTGGGGAACGTACTGGACGGACTACCTCGCCCCCGGGCTGGAAGTCATGCCTGGCGCGATCGAGACCGACGACGAGTTATCCTCGGACGCCAACGCCGACCCGCATCTCCGCAGTCTCACCGAGGTCCGCGGCTACACGATCGAGGCCAGGGACGGCCGGATCGGCCACGTCGAGGACTTCGTCGTGCAGACCGACGGATGGATCTTGCGCTACATGCTGGTAGACACGCGGAACTGGCTGCCCGGCAGGAAGGTGTTGGTGTCCCCGGCGTGGATCACGGAACTGGACTGGGTCCAGGTCCACGTCAAGGCAGACTTGCCCCTCGAGAGCATCCGCAACGCCCCGGAGTTCAATCCGGACCGCCCGCTGGAACGGGCCTACGAGGCGAGGCTGTTCGAGTATTACGGGTTCCCGCCATACTGGGAGCAGACGTCCGAGACCGAATGACACATCGCAACAACCAGGCCGGGGGACTCGCGGCGGAAAGCTCGTTCAAGCAGGAGAACACTCGCGCATGAGAATCGCCATGTTCACGAATCTGTACCGCCCCTTTGTCGGTGGTGTGCCCATCTCCGTCGAGCGGTTCAGCAGGGCCTACCGGCAGGCCGGGCATGACGTGTTGATCGTTGCGCCGGACTTCCCGGGCCAGACGCGGGGCGAGGACGGCGTGGTCCGCGTCTCGGCACTCCAGCAGTTCAACGGGACGGACTTCGCGATGGCCCTGCGCCCGGGCCTGGATCTGACCCGCCGACTCGACGAGTTCCGGCCGGACCTTGTCCATTCCCATCACCCCTTTCTGCTCGGCGCTTCGGCCGCTCGGGCCGCGACGTCCCGGGACCTGCCCCTGGTCTTCACGCATCACACCATGTACGAGTATTACACGCATTACGTCCCGCTGGACTGCAAGGTCCTGCGGAACTACGTGGTGCAGTTGTCTACGCGCTACACGGAGTTCTGCGACCTGCTGTTCGCCCCCAGCGAGAGTGTCGCCGGGATCCTTCGCAAACGAGGCGTCAAGAGCCCGATCGAGGTCGTGCCCACCGGCGTGGTCATCGAGGAGTTCGCCGGCGGAGACCGGTCGCGAGGCCGGACAAACGCGGGGATCGACAAGGGGTGCTTCGTCATCGGGCACGTCGGCAGGCTGCAAGAGGAGAAAAACCTCCGCTTCCTGACGCGCTCGGTGATTCGCGCGATGAAGCGGATCGAAGGCAGCCGGTTCCTCGTGGTCGGCGCCGGTGACATGGAAGAGGAGATGCGCGGGGCGATGGAGGACGCCGGCCTGGGCAACCGCGCGGTGTTCGCCGGTAAGCGGACCGGCAGCGACCTGGCGGACCTGTACGCCGCCATGGACGTGTTCGTCTTCAGCTCCAAGAGCGAGACGCAGGGCATGGTCCTGGTCGAGGCCCTGGCGGCCAGAACGCCGCTGGTGGCCCTCGACGCCCCGGGGGCCAGGGAAGCGGTTCGCGACGGTCAGAACGGCAGGCTCGTGACGGTCGAAGGCGTCCGGGCGTTCGCCCGGGCCGTCGAGTGGATCGCAGGCCTGGACGCCGATACAATGGACGCCATGCGCGATCGCGCCCGCATCGTTGCCGAGACGTTCTCGCTCGACCGCTGCGTGGACAAGGCCCTCGCAGCCTATCGTCGGATTCTGACCGCCTGCCGGCGCACGAAGAAGCTTGAAGGTTCGGACTGGGACCGGCTACTGGAGTCCATCCGCCGGGAGTGGGAGATCTGGTCCAACCGCGCCGCGTCGCTGACCGCCGCAATCTCGTTCGACGGCGACCCCAAAGACCGCCCACGATACCGAACGGGCCCCGGCGGCGGGGGGGAATGAGGATGACATGGCTGCGTTACCATGGGTGATACTCCTGAGCGGGTGGGTCATCGCGATTGGCCTGACGCCCTACCTGTCGCGGCATTATGCGGCGGCGCGGGCGTGGGGGTGGCTGGCGGTCATGTTCGCATTCCCCTGGGTCGGCCTGGTGCTGTTCATCGTCCTCGGGCGCAACCCGCTCGGCAGGAAGCGGGCGGTGCGGTACCGCCAGACCGTCCACGAGTACGTGGGCCGAAGCGTCCTGGAAGACATCCCTCGCGAGGACGAGGGCGCCTGCCTGTCCAGCGAAGCCCAGCGGATCTCGCGGCTGGCGGCGGCCGGCGGGGCGCTGCCGGTCGTCTCCGGCAACCGCGCCACGCTCCTAGACTTCCACCCGACCCTCGAGACGCTGCTGGCGGACATCGCCTCGGCCCGCGAGCAGGTAGACCTGGCCTACTACATCTTCCGCGACGACAACGCCGGACGGCGCGTCGCCGAGGCTCTCACCGACGCCCGTGGCCGGGGCGTCGCGTGCCGCCTGCTCGTCGACGCCATCGGGTCGCGCGGCATGCTGCGCACGCTTGCGCCCCGGCTGGGCAGGGCGGGCATCGGCGTCCGCGCCTCGCTGCCGATCAATCTCTTCCGCAGGCGGCTGGCGCGGATGGACCTGCGCAACCACCGGAAGATCGCGGTGATTGACGGGCACACGGCTTACCTGGGCTCGTGGAACGTCGGCGAGGGGTGCGTCGGGCCCGGGCCCGAGAACACCTATCGCGATCTGACCGTCCGCCTCGAGGGACCCGTCGTCGCAGAGATTGCCCTGCTGTTCCTCGCCGATTGGTGCTTCGAGACCGAAGAGCAAGCCGAGTCCAGGCTCACCGCCCCGCCCCCGGTCGCCGGCCCCGGCGAGGTCATGCAGGTCGTCCCCAGCGGGCCGATGTACCCCTCCCCGGCCTTCCGCGACGTGGTTATCTTCTGCATCCATCAGGCCGAGCGGCGAATCACCATGACCACGCCCTACCTCGTGCCCGATCACGCCATGATGCTGGCGGTCCGCCTGGCCGCCCAGCGGGGCGTCGATGTCAGGTTCGTCGTCCCTCACTCCACGGACCACGTCCTGGTCGACAGTGTGGCCAAGTCCTACCTGCGGGAACTGAACGACTACGGTGTGGCCGTCTACGTGCACCACAGGGGTCTGCTCCACGCCAAGGCCATGACGGTCGACAGCACCGTTGGAATCATCGGCTCGGCCAACCTCGACCTGCGGTCCTTCCACCTCGACGTCGAGGCCAACCTCCTGGTCTTCTCCGAGGACACCATCGCGCAGATCCGACAGCGCCAGGAGAGCTACATTGCCGAGTCAGTGCGGCTGGACGCGGCGCAGATCCGCCGGTGGGGCCGCCTGCGGCGGCTTGGGCAGGACATGGCCAGGCTGTTCGGGCCGCTGATGTGAGGGCCGGTCAGGAATGGGCGGCCCGGGTGCGACGCCGCGCCTCGCGCAGCGCCAGGCCGAGCACGACCGGCAGCACGCTGAGGACGACCACGCAGCCCCAGCCCTTCCATCCGATCGGGCTGGTCGACAAGAGCGCCGCCAGTGGGTCCAGGACCACCGCCGCCAGCAGGAGCAGGAGACACAGGCCGGTCGCCGCCCAGATCCACCGGTTCTTGAGGATCGTGTTATGCAGCCAATGCGAGGTCCGTTCTCGCAGGACGTAGACGAACCACAGCTTGGCCAAGCCCAGGGTCAGGAACGAGCAGGTCACTGCGACGGCCTGGTCCCATCGAAACCACAGGAGTCCCACCGCCAGGGCTGCCAGCACGCAGGCGGCGATGGCGATTCCCCATCCGGCCAGCGCCAGCCAGTGGCGCCCCGTCATGATCGGTTGAGCCGGCGGGCGCGGAGGGCGGTCCATGACGCCCGGTCCGCCCTTGCCCACGCCTAACGCCAGGGCGGGAAAGACATCGGTGAGCATATTCAGGTAGAGGATCTGGAGGGGCAGCAGGGGCAAGGGGGTGCCGATCGTGGAGGCCGCCGCCACCGCAAGCACCTCGGCGACATTCGTACAGAGCATGAACATGACGGACTTGCGGATGTTGCCGAAGATCACCCGTCCCTGGCTGACGGCGTCGACAATGCTGGCAAACGCATCGTCCTGAAGCACCATGTCGGAGGCCTCCCGGGCGGCATCCGTCCCGCGCCGCCCCATCGCGACCCCGATGTCGGCCTTCCTCAACGCCGGCGCGTCGTTGATCCCATCCCCCGTCATGGCGACCACGTGCTCCGCTGCCTGGAAGACGTCCACCAAGTCCAGCTTCTGTGCCGGGCTGAACCGGGCGAAAACTCGCGCCTCCAGCAGGCCTTCGCGCTCGGCGTCCGACAGGTCGTCCGGACGGGGCACCTCCCGGCCGTGAATGACCGCCGCGTCATCCGCATCGATGATGCCCACCGCTTGCGCAATGGCCCGGGCCGTTCGCGGTTGATCGCCCGTGACCATCACCACGCGGATGCCCGCCTGTTGACACGAGCGGATCAGGTCCCGGACACCGGCTCGCGGCGGGTCGATCATCCCCGCAAGCCCGAGCAGCCGCAGGTCCTGGTAGGGCTCTTCGGTGTCGCTGTCGACCCTGCGATCCGCCAGGGCCAAGACGCGCAGCCCCCGTCCGGCCAGTTCCTCTGTTCTCTCGATCCACTTCTGGCGGTCGGCATCGACCAGCGGTTCCCGCTCGTCGGGACCGGTCGCTACAGTGGTGCAGGCCTCCAGCACGGCGTGGGGAGCGCCTTTGACGGCAACGTCGAATCGCCCGTCGGTCCGGTGGAAGGTGGCCATCATCATCACCTCGGGGTCGAACGATTCCTCTCGCGTCTCGGGCTTGTCCTCCAGCAGCGCCTCGCGGGTCAGTCCGACCGCCGCCCCCGCCCGAAGCAGCGCGATCTCGGTCGGGTCGCCCTGGGCCGATTCCTGCTCCTCCGGGTCGTCGGGCAACGAGGCGTTGCAGCACAAGACGCCCACCTCCAGCGCCCGGCGCAGCAGCAGATCGTCGTGTCGTTCCGTCCCTGTGCCCGCGTCCCGGGTGGCCGAGTCGATCTCCGCCTCGCCGCCCGAGGTGACGACCGTCCGGACGGTCATCCGGTTCTCCGTCAGCGTTCCGGTCTTGTCGGTGAAGATCACGTCGGTGGCCCCGAGGGCCTCGACGGCGGGCAACCGGTTGACCAGCGCGTTGCGCCGCGCCATCGCCCACATGCCCCGCGCCAGGGCCAGGTTCGCCACGATGGGCAGGCCCTCGGGCACCGCCGCTACGCCCAGCGCGATCGACGTGGCGACGATCAGCCGCACCGGGTGCCCCGCCCATATCCCGGCCGCGGCGATGACGGCCGCCGCCAACAGGACCAGCCATGCCATTCGCCGGCCCAGGTGCTCGAGCCGCCGCTCAAGGGGCGTCAGTTCTTCGACGACCGCCTCGGTGAGTTGGGAGATGCGCCCGAGTTCCGTCTCCATGCCGATAGCCACCACGATCGCCTCGGCCGACCCCTCGGTAACGGTCGTCCCCTTGTAGAGCATGCTCACGCGGTCGGCAAGCACGGCCTCGCCGTCAACTGGATCGGTCCGCTTGGCCACCGTCACCGATTCGCCCGTCAGCGCCGACTCGTCGACGGTCAGCCCGTTGGCCTCGATCAGCCGCATGTCCGCCGGCGCCACGTCGCCGGCCTCCAGAACCACCACGTCTCCGGGCACGAGCGATTCGGCGGAGACCTCCCGGTCATGCCCCCCTCGGCGGACGCGCGTCCGCGGGCGGCCGATTTGGCGAAGCGACTCCATCGCCCGCGTGGCGCGCCATTCGCTGGCGAAGCCGATCCCGCCGTTGATCAGGATGACGGCCAGCACGGCGAAGCCTTCGGGCAGTTGGCCCAGCACGAAGGACAGCGCCGAGGCGATTGCCAGGAGGATGACGACGACGCTCTTGAACTGATCGAGCAGGATTCGCCAAGTGGGTCGGGTAGCGGCCCGGCAAAGGCGATTACGTCCGTGGCGTGCCCGGCGGCGCGCCTCGACGCGTGAAAGCCCCCTTGCCGGGTCCACGTCGAACGCGCGGGCGACCTCGCCGGCCGACAGGGCCCAGGGCCGCAAGGCTTGGCCCGGGCTTGGCTGGGCGCCGTCGCTTCCGTTTGGGGCCGTCGTCATCCGCTCTGCCGGGTGCGTTTCGGTCGGCCGCGGTGCCGTGTCATCGTCGGCGTCAGACATCCGGATGGAATCGCAGTACGGCCGCGGCGGGCGCATCGTCCGGCAGGTATTCGGATTCGACGGCGTGGACGGCCGCGCCGCCGCGAGAGGCAACAACTGCCGCCAGATTCAGCAGTTCGTCATCTCCCGGTTGCTGCGCCGCGTGCCGCACAAGCCTGCCCTCGGACGCATCGAATCGCCCCCAGCACGACCTGGTGACATCAACCAGCAGCGTGTCGACGGCGCGCACGGGCACTGCGCGCAGAATCGCTTCGAGATCGACAGTGGCCAGCCCGGCGGCCTGGGCCCGGTGCACACGCTCCGCCGCGGCGCGGATCGGACGGGTGAAGTCCTCGGCCAGCAGCGCGACGGCCTGGCGGTGAAGTTCTTCATCGGCCGCCTCGTCCGGGTTGCCACGCACCGTGCGCTCGTCCAGATCAGGAGACGAACTGACCTGGCGGTAGATGCCCTGCAGCGGCTCGGCCGCCGCCAGCAGCACCGGGGCCGGGGCATTCCGCACCGCCTTGACCACCTGCTCGTCGATGCGCCGGCAGTACTCTGACAGCCGTTTCTTCTCATCCCTGCCGTCAGCCCCGCCGCCCTGTCCGTGATAGACGGCCGGCCGCCTGCCCGCCGGCTCATGGGCCGCCGAGCCGGTGTGGAACTCCACGTGGCGCTCGAAGTCGTACACGTCAAGGAACTCGTCGAAGCTCTTCGGGGCGTCCGGGAGGTCCACCGTTTCGACGTCGAACCGGCTGGCACAAAGCAGGTGAACCGCGTTCTTGCTCAACGCCAGAAGATAGAACCGGTCGTCCCGCAGAGATGCGGCAAACAGAGGCTTGACGTGAAAGTGATCGCAGACCGTTAGCAATTCCGCCGTTGCGACCGGCAGGCGCAAGACGCACGGCTCGTCATCGCCGACCAGAACGCCCAGGCCCGCCGACTGATGGCGCCAGAACCCTTTGTCCTCGGTGATGGCCCGGACGGCTGAGAGACGATCCTGCGCTTCGGCGCCGCGTGCCTCGACGGCAGTCAACTGGGCCTCAGCCTGCGCCAGCAGATTCTTCATCCGGATCGGGTCCTGCCTCGTCTCCGGACCCGCCGGGTGAGTGGGCATCCAGACCGACACACTATGCGGCGATGTATGCCGTACTAATGCGTCGCGTTGTTGTGCAGAAATCAAAATGGCGTCACTCCCTTCCACCTATTATTCTATGCACCGCCCCGCCGCGTGCCTGCGCTGCCGGGGGCCGGCCTCGGCGAAGGGTGTCTGCCTGTCCCTGATGTCTCCTCGCCCAGCCGGAGACTCCAGGACGTCGGGGGCCGCCGCCTAAGGGGCTTTCGCCTCCCCAGGGGCAATGTGGGGAAAACGATCTGGCACTTGGCCGAGACGCGGCGCAATCGCCCGCCAACCTACAGACCTCGGCGGGAGTTTACCTGGGAAGTACCTTTCTCGCCAGGAGGCACGCAAGGGCCGCTTAAAAAAGCACTTGTGGACCTATCGGCTCTTGGCGGCCTCGTCGGCATGGGGGATACTCCCAGGGGGCGTGGAAGTGTCCTGGGTCTGCCAAACAGCCGGCGCCCCGGTTGAAACGGCGCCCCCGACGAGGAGAGAATCATATGTGGGCAAAGCATCTAAGCGCCCGAGGAAGAAGGACCACCATGAAGCCGGCCGTCATACACTACATCGATCACCCCAGCTTCTCTTTGCCGCAGACCCGCCAGACGCTCTGGGGACCACGGCGCGACGAGATCGACGTCAGGCCGTACCGCCTCTTGCCTGAAGTGGTCCAGGGCTGCGCGGATCAGCGCCATCCGCGCACGTCGTTGACGCGGGAACAGGAGCGAACGCTCTTTCTGCGCTACAACTTCGCGAAGTACCGGTTGAACGAACTGGTCCGGAAGCGGTCCAGCCGGCGACGCGTCCGGGCCGAGGCGCTGTGGCGCCGGCGAGCGATACACGTCCGCGAGAAGATCGTTCACGCGAATCTGCCCCTGGTGCCTGCGATGGTTAAGCGAAAGCGCGTCGAGGGCGTCGAGTTCGCCGACAAGGTCTCCGAGGGGTACATGGCCGTCCTTCGGTGTGTGGAGCGCTTCGACGTCTCTCGCGGGTACAAGTTCTCGACGTACGCCTGCCGCGCCATTCTGGCGGCGCTGGCGCGCCTGGGCACGAAGGCCCAGACCTATCGTAGATACGTGCCAATATACTTCGAGCCCGCCTACGAACAGGACGACTACACCGAGCGCCGCGGCGAAGAGGAGCGGGCCGACGCCGTCGAGTGCGTCCGCCACGTCTTGCGGAACAACGACGCGGGATTGAATGAGGCGCAGGAGGAGGTCATCCGCAAGCGATACCCCATGGGGACGCTTGTGAGGCCCCAGCCCTTGTGGAAGATCGGACGAACACTCGGTGTCTCCACCGAACGGGCCAGGCAGATCGAGAAGAAGGCCCTGAGCAAACTCGGCGAGGCGCTGGATGAGGTGTTGATGGCGTAAGTGCCGGAAGCGGCATGTACGGAGAGGGCATGGCAGAGACGAGCAACAACACGGGATGCCGAGCGGAGGGATGAATTGAAGCAGCATACGGCCCATGGGGAAGTCCGGGAACATGAGGTGGGACCATGACGGTTGAGATCCACGGGCGCGCCGGCGCAAGAACCACGGAGGTCTGTCTGTCGGGCAAGCTGACGAGAGAAGATCAGAGGGCATTTGCGCTCAAGGCGGAACGCCTGATCAGCGAACACGGAAGGTCTGCCTCCTGGCACGTTGGGCCAAGGAGGCGTCAGCGCCAACAAGTCTGCCCGATGACCGCCGGTAGGTGATTCTCCCATTTTCGCTGGTCGATCGTCCCAAGCACACTACGGGAACGCGTCCTATTGGGCTAGCTCAAGGCCCCTGCTAGCATTGAAATGGGGCGCGCCTGGATGGAGTGTGTGCGGTTCCGGCGGCGACGCCGGTCGAACGGCACAACCGGGCGAGAGGATAGTCTAAAACGAAAGTGAAGGTGCGATCATGTTGAGAAGCTTGCAGGAGATTCTAGGATATCGCCTCGACGCGACAGGTGGCAAGATGGGCCTGGTCGAGGATTTCTACTTCGATGACCGGGAATGGGTGGTTCGCTACCTGGTTGCCGATACGGCAAATTGGCTGCCGGGGCGAAGAGTCCTGATCTCCCCCGCCTCGGTCGGCGAACCGGACTGGAACGCCCAGAAGGTCCCGATCTCGTTGAGCAAAGAGCAGATCGAGCAAAGCCCGTCTATCGGGGTGGATAAGCCTGTCTCTCGTCAGCACGAGGCCGCGCTGGCGGGTTACTACGATTGGCCGACGTACTGGGCGCCGCTGGGGATGCCGACCGTCGGGATTATACCGCCGCGAGAGGCTCCTAGCCGGCAGCAGCCCAAGGAATCAGCCACGGAACACCGCGACATTCACCTGCGAAGCTTCAGCGAGGTGACCGGGTACCAGATCCATGCGTCCGACGGACAGATCGGGCACGTTCACGACTTCATCGCCCAGACGGATGACTGGGTCATCAGATATCTGGGGGTGGATACCCGCAAGTGGCTTCCCGGCAGGAAGGTGCTGCTCTCGCCGGACTGGATCGACCGGATCTCCTACACTCGGGGGGAGGTTCTCGTGGCGGTGAATCGTCAGGCGGTCAAGGCTGGCCCGGAGTATGACCCCTCCGAGCCAGTGAACCGCAAATACGAGATGAGGTTGTACGACTACTACGGCATGCCGCGGTACTGGGAGACACCGAAGCGAACGCAGGCCCGACAGGACGCGCAGCGCGCGTAGCGGCCCGCAATCGCGGGCTGCCAGGCCGGCCGACACCGGCAACGCTGCGCAAGTGCCCGCAGAGCGCCGGAGTCAAGACCCTAGGCGAGAAAGGATGGTTGGCCATGAAGGTTCAAGACATCATGACGCCGCACCTCGAGGCGATTACGGCCGACAGCACCCTCGTGCAGGCGGCGGTGGCGATGAAGTCTCGCGACATTGGTTTCCTTCCGGTTGTGTCGGCAAGCAGGGACGTGATCGGGGTCTTGTCCGATCGCGACATGGTGGTTCGCGGGCTTGCTTCCGGCGCCAGTCCGGTCGAGATGTCGGTCGGTCAATGCGCGAGCAAGTCGGCCCTCGCCGTGCGGACCACCGATGACGTGCAGCATGCGGCGAGACTCATGCGGGACCACAAGGTCCGTCGCCTGATCGTATTGGACGACGACGACCATCCGGCGGGGATCCTGTCTCTCGGCGACCTTGCGAAGCATTCGACCGATGGCCGGCTGTCCGCGCAGGTCCTGTCCGCCATCTGTTGCGATGAGAAGCCGCCTGATGCCATCGAGGACGTGCTCTTCACGGAGCAGCCCGGCTCTAGTCAGACGGCTGAGTGAGGGCGGGGCGAATCCGGCCGCCTCGTCCACAAGAGTTACCGCCGGAATGAAAGAACTTGAACCATGTTGCCCCTTGCGATTCGAAGACGGAGAGGCCGGAACGAACCGTTCGCGCCGATGGAGCACCTGTTTGACCGGTTCTTCAGGGACTGGAGCGCCACGGCGTCTCCGGGCGAAGGCGATCTGACCGGCGCCTATCCGGTCGATATCAGGGTAGTATGACTACTGCGGCGTCGCAAGGTGCTCGGAGTCGCAGTAGCAGCAGGCAATTCGGTCGCTACGGCCTGAGCATTAGTGTCGAAGGTGCGTCAAGCCCTGCAGGAGCATCCAGCCGCATGAGAACGTTTCGAGGCACAACGTGGATCCCAGGAAAGGAAGGGGTGAGCATGACATACGACCGTCGAGACGACTGCGGGAA
>Ga0180432_10007337_pt1 | contig 14051 bp, 14 predicted proteins | sample SS_ome_10_FD_132414 | JGI IMG/M metagenome (GOLD analysis project Ga0180432, IMG submission 132414) | Hypersaline lake sediment archaeal communities from the Salton Sea, California, USA - SS_1_MS_2 metaG | ecosystem: Environmental > Aquatic > Non-marine Saline and Alkaline > Hypersaline >...
ACTGGCTGTGCCGCTTTGGGAGACGTTGTACATCACGCGAGGAGAGGCATGGAGATCCTGAAGGTCGCTTCCCGTTCGAATCCCAACTCCGTCTCCGGGGCCATCGCAGGGGCGCTGGAGCAGTACGGCGTTGTGGAGCTCCACGCGATCGGCGCCGGCGCCGTCAATCAGACCGTCAAAGCGATCGCCATCGCTCGACGCCTGATCGAGGAGGACGAATCCCGACACATCAAGGTCATCCCGGGGTTCATGGATCTCGACATCGACGGCGAGAAGAAGACCGGAATCCGGTTCATCGTCGAGAAGTAGCCGGCGGCGGCGTACCATCTGAGCATGTCAGCCTACCGGAGAACGTACCTTGAAGATTCCGTGATCGAGCAGATCCTCGAGGCGTTCCGTGCCCTTTCCGATGCCTCTCAGACGCCTCGGTTTGACGTGCGCCAGAGCGACCGCCCCGAATTCGGGGACTACTCGACCAACATCGCCATGATCGAGGCGAGCAGGAGCGGCACGGATCCGCGTACGCTGGCCGAGCGGTTGGCTCAGGCCCTGTCGGCGTCGCTTCCGAAGGCGGATTTCGTGAAGTGTGAGGTCGCCGGGCCCGGATTCATCAACCTGTTTCTCACGCCGCGCCGCATCCAGCGGGCGCTTCAGGCCGTCCTCGCCGAAGCCGACGGCTACGGGAGGCAGAATCTCGGCGCCGGCGAGACGCTTCAGGTGGAGTTCGTCAGCTCAAACCCGACCGGACCGCTCACCGTCGGCCACGGAAGGCAGGCGGTCCTCGGCGACGTCCTCGCGGCTCTCTACGAACGGCTCGGCCACGACGTCCATCGGGAGTACTACTTCAACGACGAAGGGCGTCAGATCGAGCTGCTGGCCGACTCGACCGCTGAGCGGATCCTCGAGATCGGCCTCGGAATCGAGCCGGACATCCCCGAAAACGGCTACGAGGGGGAGTACCTGAAAGAAGTCGCAAGCGGAACTATCGAAGCCAATGAAGTTGTCGCGCAAGCAATCGAAGAACTTCACAAGGAGGAGCCCGAGAGGGTTTCCAGGGCAGACCTATTCCAACGGATCGACCGTACCATCCTGAGGGATGAGGCGACGGAACGGATCATCCGGACGATCAAGGAGGACCTGGCCACGCTGGGTGTTCGGTTCGACACCTGGTTCTCCGAAGCGACGCTTCACCGTTCCGGTGAGGTCGACGCAGCGCTCGACGCGCTTCGAGACCGCGACGGCGTCTACGAGAAGGACGGCGCGATCTGGCTGAAAGCGGAGGAGCACGGTGGGGCGAAGGACTCGGTGCTGATCCGCAGCGACAACCGCCCGACCTACTTGATGGTCGACATCGCCTACCACATCAACAAGCGGAACCGCGGGTTCGAGCGGGTGCTCAACGTACAGGGGGCCGATCACCACGCCGAGCAGACGTGCGTCAAGGCGGCGCTCCGTATCCTCGGCTATCCCGAGACCTTCCTTGACTACGCAGTCCACCAGTTCGTCTCCCTCAAGGAGAAGGGGGAGGTGCTGAAGATGTCGACCCGGGCCGGCCGATTCGTCACGCTCCGCGACCTGATCGACGAGCTGGGCAAGGACGTCGTCCGCTACTTCATGATCTCCAGAAAGCCGGAGGCGCACCTCGAATTCGATCTCGATCTCGCCCGCGCCGAGTCGCTCGACAACCCAGTCACTTACATCCAGTACGCCCACACGCGAATCGCGTCGGTCTTCCGGAAGGCGAGAGAGCCGGAGGTCGACTGGGCGAGCGTCGACCTCTCGTCGCTCGTCGAGCCGGAGGAGCTCGAGCTGATCAAGTCGCTCGATCGGTTCCCCGAAATCGTCCGTACCGCGGCGCACGACTTCGCGCCGCACCTTCTCGCCGAGTACGCGCTTGACCTCGCCCGCTCGTTCCACGCCTACTACGACAAGCACCGCGTCCTCACCGACGACGAGGACCTGTCCCGCGCGCGGCTTGCACTCCTTCACGCGCTCCAAACCGTCCTTCGCAACGGGCTCGACGCCCTCGGCATGGACGCACCGTCGGAGATGTGATGTCCTGGATCGACCGGTTGAAGGCCGGCCTGAAGAAGACGCGATCCGGGCTGACCGAGCCGATCGGCAAAATCCTCGCCGGCCGCAAAAACCTGACCGACGAGGAGATCGAGCAGATCGAAGAGGTTCTGATCCGGGGGGACGTCGCCGCCGGATTGGCGATCGAACTGGTCGAGGAGCTCGCCGAGGAGGCTCGCCGGGGCGACGAAGCCGATCTCCTCGCGGCCTTAAGAGAGCGGACTCGAGAGCGCCTGGCGGGATGCGAGCGCGCGCTCTCCCTGCGAACGGACGGCGGGCCGACGGTGTTGCTGATCGCCGGCGTGAACGGGACCGGGAAAACGACGACGATCGCCAAGATCGCCGCGCACCTTCGCGAGGAGGAGCCGGACCTGTCGATCACGTTCGCCGCCGCCGACACGTTCCGCGCCGCGGCGATCGAGCAGCTCGCCGCCTGGGCCGATCGCGTCGGAGCGGACCTTATCCGGCACCAACCGGGCGGCGACCCGTCCGCCGTCGCGTTCGACGCCGTCGATCACGTCCTCCGAACCGGCGGAGTCCTGTTCGTCGACACGGCCGGCCGCCTCCAGACGAAGCACAACTTGATGGAGGAGCTGAAGAAGATCGAGCGGACGGTGGCGAAGAAGCTCGGTCGCGGATCGGACGAGCGGCTCCTTGTGCTCGACGCGACGACCGGCCAAAATGGCATCTCGCAAGCGGAGCGCTTTCACGACGCGATCGATCTGACCGGGATCGTCCTCACGAAGCTCGATGGTACCGCGAAGGGCGGCGGGGTGTTGACGATCTGGGACAGGCTGAAGATCCCGCTGATGTTCGTCGGTGTCGGCGAGACGGTCGACGACCTTCATGCGTTCTCGGCGAACGACTTCGTCGAGGCGCTGTTCTCGGCCTGAGCGATTGAGCATTGAACGAAGCACGCACGGAGGTGCACCGAGGATGAAGTATGTCTACTCCTTCAGCAAGGAGCGAGCCGAGGGAAACCGAGGGATGAAGGAACTGCTGGGGGGCAAGGGAGCCAACCTCGCCGAGATGGCGAGCCTCGGCCTCCCGGTTCCTCCCGGGTTCACGTGTACGACCGACGCCTGCGACGCCTACTACCGGCTCGGGAAGAAGAAGCTGTTCGCCGCGCTGAAGCCGGAGGTCGAAGCGGCGCTCAAGCGGCTCGAGAAGACGGCGGGCAAGACGTTCGGGAAGGGCCCGAATCCGTTGCTCCTGTCGGTCCGGTCCGGTGCCGCGGTCTCGATGCCGGGAATGATGGACACCGTCCTCAACCTCGGCCTCACCCCGACGACGATCAAGGCGCTGGTCGCGTCGAGCGGAGACGAGCGCTTCGTCCTCGATTCTTACCGCCGGTTCATCCAGATGTTCGGCAACGTCGTGATGGGCGTCGGACACGACGCCTTCGAGCACGAACTCGAGGCGGTGAAGAAGAAGCACAGAGCGAAGGTCGACACCGACCTCGACGAGAACGGCCTCGCCGAGGTCATCGAACGCTACGAGAAGGTCTACAAGAAGGCGACCGGGAAGGCGTTCCCGACCAGCCCGAAAGCCCAGCTGTACGCCGGCATCGAGGCCGTCTTCCGATCCTGGAACAACCCGCGCGCGGTCAAGTACCGCGAGCTGAACGACATCCGCGGCCTCCTCGGAACGGCGGTCAACGTCCAGACGATGGTCTTCGGCAACAGCGGTGAGAACTCGGCGACCGGCGTCGCGTTCACCCGCGATCCATCGACCGGGGCGCACGAGTACTTCTACGGCGAGTACCTCGTCAACGCCCAGGGCGAGGACGTCGTCGCCGGCATCCGCACGCCCCAGCAGATCACGCTCAAGGGCTCCCGCGCGTGGGCCAAGTCCCACGGCATCGGCGAGAAGGAACGGAAGGCGAAGTTCCCGTCGCTCGAGGAAGTGATGCCGAAGGCGTTCAAAGGGCTCGACGGGATCCGCGCGAAGCTCGAGCGGCACTACAAGGACATGCAGGACCTCGAATTCACGATCGAGAACGGCACCCTCTACATCCTCCAGACACGAAACGGGAAGCGGACGGCCGAGGCGGCGGTCCGGATCGCGACCGACTTCGTCAAGGAGAAGCGGATCACCGAGAAGGAGGCCGTCCTCCGCGTCGATCCCGCGGCCCTCGACCAGCTCCTTCATCCGGTCTTCGTCAAGGCCTCCGAGGAGAAGGCGGAGCAGATCGCCGTAGGACTTCCTGCCTCGCCCGGCGCCGCCACCGGCCAGGCCGTGTTCACCGCCGAGGACGCGGAGGCGTGGGCCGTCGATGGGAAACGCGTGGTCCTCTGCCGGACCGAGACGAGCCCGGAGGACATCGGCGGGATGGCCGCCGCCGCCGGGATCCTGACCACGCGGGGCGGGATGACGTCGCACGCCGCGGTCGTGGCCCGCGGGATGGGCACCTGCTGTGTCGCGGGCGTCGGCGACGTCGAGATCAACTACAAGACGAAGCGCTTCACCTGCGGCAACGCAACGGTCAAGGAGGGCGATTGGATCTCGCTCAACGGATCGCGCGGGATCGTCTACAAGGGCGAGATCGAGACCGTCGAACCGAGCCTGACCGGCCCGTTCGGCACGATCATGAAGCTCGCCGACAAGTATCGAAAGCTCGGCGTTCGCACCAACGCCGACACGCCACACGACGCGGCGACCGCAGTCAAGTTCGGTGCCGAGGGGATCGGCCTCTGCCGGACCGAGCACATGTTCTTCGAGGGAGACCGGATCGTCTCCTTCCGACGGCTGATCCTCGTCGCCGAGACGGTGAAGCGGCTCCGCGAGGAGAAGGGGATCGACGACTTGACTGCGCTGCAGAAGGCGTACGCCAAGGACAAAAAGACCGTCGACGCGATCGCGCAGTACAGGCAGGCGCTCCGTGAGCTCCTGCCGCTCCAACGGAAGGACTTCGTCGGCATCTTCAAGGCGCTCAAGGGCCGGCCGTGCACGATTCGGCTCCTCGATCCGCCCCTCCACGAGTTCCTCCCCCAAGACCCGGCCGGACAGAAGGAGATGGCCGAGACGATGGGCGTCCGCCCGTCGGAGATCAAGCGTCTCGTCGAGACGCTTCACGAGTTCAATCCGATGCTCGGCCACCGCGGCTGCCGCCTCGGGATGACCTATCCGGACGTCACCGAGATGCAGACGCGCGCGATCTGCGAGGCGGCCGTCGCCGTCAAGGGCTCGAAGCCGGAGATCATGATCCCGCTCGTCGGCCACGTGAAGGAGCTCGCCAACCAGAAGGAGATCGTGAAACGGACGATCGCCGACGTCGAGAAGAAGAAGGGCGTCAAGCTGAAGGTCCTGATCGGGACGATGATCGAGGTCCCCCGCGCCGCGGTCACCGCCGACGAGATCGCGACCGAGGCCGAGTTCTTCAGCTTCGGGACGAACGATTTGACGCAAATGGGCTGTGGCTTCTCGCGCGACGACGCCGGCAAGTTCCTGGTGGACTACGTCGCGATGGGGATCTACGAGAAGGACCCGTTCCAGGTCCTCGACCGAGCGGGCGTCGGGAAGCTCGTCGAGATGGCCACGGTGGGCGGCCGGAAGACACGCAACGACCTGAAGGTCGGGATCTGCGGAGAGCACGGCGGCGAGCCGTCGTCCGTCGCCTTCTGTCACAAGGTCGGCCTCGACTACGTCTCCTGCAGCCCGTACCGCGTCCCGATCGCGCGCTTGGCAGCTGCCCAAGCTGCTATCCGCGGGTAGCTGGCAAGGCGAAGTCTCAGCCAAAGGCTGGGGCTTCGCACAAGCTACTCGACACTTCCAGATCGATGTCGAGTAGCCTACCGGCATGCCGCTCAAGCGGCGATCAAGGGCTAGTCTAAGCTGTGAGGAGAACGCCCGCGCAGCGGGCGTTCTCTTTGGACTCCCATGCCAAAGATGTGCAGAAGCCGTCAAGCATGTCTTTACGCAAACGGCGATCTTCCGGCGTCTATGGCCTCCTGCCACTTCTGATTGGCGACCTGCACGAACGCTTCCAGCGGCATGACCGGACGGCCGATTGTGGCCAGGATCTCCGCAGGGATGTTCCCGTTCTGCACGAACTCCCGACCGGCGTCCTTCGCCGCCTCGAGGACGTCGCCCACGGGCTTGCCCATCTTCAGCATGCCCGCGAACGGCATGCTGTGCGGTCGAAGCAGCGCCCCCGCGAACTCCCGCTCGGCCTGCCTGGAGAACGTCTTCACGTAGTTGACCAGTGCGTCGAAGTTGTCCAACTCCCAGAACCCACAGGTGGAGACCAGCACGACCTTCCCCCGTTTCACGTCTTCGCGCAGGCTGTGGTAGCTGTGCCCGTCACGGATCCCGAAGACGGGGTTCCCGAACGGGGTCATACGGTCGATCAGGTTCTTCATTCCACCGACGACCCCGCCCCAGTAGACCGGCGTGGCAAAGACCCAGACATCGGCATCCCGAAGCTTGGGAAGCAACGTCTCCATGTCGTCCTTCTGAATACACGCGCCCTCGACGAAGCACTCCAGGCGCCCCAGGCAGGGGCCGATGTCGAGCTCTTTCGTGTGGACGAGCTCCACGTCCGCACCTGCCTCCCTCATCCCCTCAAGAAAGGGATTCAGGATCAGCGCCGTGATTCCCTTGTCCATCTTGGGGCTGCAGTTGATCGCCAGCACCTTCATGTTTCATCTCCTCCTTTCTCTGACAAGCCCACACCGGATGGCCAGGATTCGCTTGCCAACACGGGTGCCGACATCCTCCGATCTTCGGCCCACGCTGCCTATCCTCTGCATTTTCCTGTGTCCCCGTATTCAGATCGATGCGTCCGCGCGCCATCCTAGGGAGGCGGGACGACTCGGACAAGTTCACGCGGCGTTGGCAGCCACGAAAAAGCGAGGCCGAGCTCGATCCCTGGGTTTGAGGACCATGAAGGGACTCCTCGCGGAACGGTCGTTTGGCGCTTCGCTGCCAACGAGACGCTTCGACTCGCACGCGTCGAGCAACCGCAGACGGTGATTCGAGAATGCGGTTCTGGCCGCCGCTCGGACCTTTCCCGCATCGTACCGCGGTTCCGCAAGCTACGGCCTGTCATCCGGTGCTACCTGGTCCGAAGTGCCGTAGGCAGGAACCTCACTCAGGTCGTTTACCTCCCGTCTCGACAACCGAGGGGAACCTTGTTTCGGCGGGGCGCCGAGCTACAATCCGTCGGAGTCAACAGGAGAGAGGAATGCATGAAAGAAACGTGGTTCTCGGCGTCTCTGGCTCGATCGCGGCGTACAAGGCGGTCGACCTGGCGAGCAAGCTGACCCAGGCCGGCGTCTCCGTCCATACGGTGATGACCGAAAGCGCGACGAAGCTCGTCGGCCCGACGTCGCTTCGAGCGATCACGGGGCTTCCCGTCGCGACGAAGATGTTCGAGCCGGAGAGCACCTTCTCGATCGAGCACGTCTCCCTCGCGGAACTCGCGGATCTCCTGCTGATCGCGCCGGCGACGGCAAACGTGATCGCCAAGATCGCCTGCGGGATCGCCGACGACTTGCTTTCCTGCACCGCGCTCGCCACGCGGGCGCCGATCCTCGTCGCCCCGGCGATGCACACCGCGATGTGGGAGAACCCGGCGACGCAGGCGAACGTCGAGTCGCTGAAAGGTCGAGGCGTCTCGTTCGTCGGGCCGGCCGAGGGCCGCCTCGCCTCCGGCGGATACGGCGCCGGGCGGTTCGCCCCGGTCCCGGAGATCCTTGGCGAGGCACTCGCTCTCCTCGGACGAAGCGGAGATCTGGCCGGGCGACGGATCGTCGTCTCGGCCGGCGGGACACGCGAGGCGATCGATCCGGTCCGCTTCCTCGGGAACCGTTCGTCGGGGAAGATGGGGTTCGCGCTCGCTGCAGCGGCGCGCGACCGCGGCGCGGACGTGACGCTCGTCTCAGCCCCGACGCAGCTCAGGCATCCGGCGGGGCTGACCGTCGTCGAGGTCGAGGCGACGGCGGAGATGCACGACGCCATCGGTTCAGCGTGCGCCGACGCCGACGCGTTGATCATGGCCGCCGCGGTCGCCGACTACGCGCCGGCCTCGCCGGCCGGTCGCAAGCTAAAGAAGGACGCCGAGAGGCTCTCGATCGACCTCGAACGGACGACCGATATCTTGGCCTCGGTCGACGGCCCGCGGGTCCGCGTCGGCTTCGCCGCCGAGACCGAAAACCTGATCGAGAACGCGCGGAGGAAGCTCGCCGACAAGCGGCTCGACCTTGTCGTCGCCAACCGCATCGGTGCGGAGGAGTCGCCGTTCGGCTCCGACGTCAACCGCGCGATCCTGATCGATGCGGAGCGCGAGGAGGAGCTCCCCCTCCTCGCGAAGCGGGCGCTCGCCGAGAGGATCCTCGATCGCGTCCGCGACCTTCTCGACTCCGAGTAGGAAGTGCCATGGCGACTCGAAGCAGACCGTGTCTCGGATTCGTCGGTCCCGGAACGGTCGGGACGGCCCTCGCGCGCGGTCTCGCCGCGGCCGGCTATTCCGTGTCGCTGTTCGGTCGAAGGCCCGATCGCCTGCGCCGCGTCCTCGACCGGATCCCGGGCGGCCGCCGTGCAACGAGCGCTCAGGCGCTCGTCGAGGCGTCCGATATCGTCTTCCTCACGGTGCCGGACGACGCGATCCGCTCCGCGGCCGCGTCGCTCGCCTGGGGTTCCGAGAAGAGCGCGGTCCACTGCTCCGGCGCGTCGTCGCTCGACCTGTTGGCTCACGCCGCGGGGCAAGGCGCGGCCGTCGGCGTCTTCCATCCGCTCCAGTCGTTCGCCACCGCCGAGCAGGCCGAGAGGAACCTGCCGGGGAGCGCGTTCGGAATCGAGGCCTCCTCCGACGCCCTGCTCGCGGACCTCCGAGAGATGGCTGCGTCACTCGGCGGAACGCCGCTCACCGTCTCCGGCGACAAGGCGATCTACCACGCGTCCGCCGTCTTCGCGTCGAACTATCTGGTGACGCTCCTCGACGTCGCGTCGAGCCTGTGGCGGACCTTGGGGCTGTCGCGGGAAGACGGCTTGAGGGCGCTGCTGCCCCTCGTTCGCGGGACGATCGAGAACCTCGAGACGATCGGCCTCCCGGACGCGCTCACCGGCCCGATCGCCCGCGGCGACGTCGGAACGATCGAGCGGCATCTCCAAGCCCTCGCGAAGGTTGCGCCGGACGCGCTCCCGTTGTACAAGGAGCTCGCCCGAAGGGCGATCCCGATCGCTCGCGCCAAGGGAAGGCTCGGCGCGGAGGCGGCGGACCGGGTGAGCGAGCTCCTCGATCGCTCGCAGGGAGGAAGATCATGAAGAGGATCACCATCGCGGACGTCCAACGGATGAAGGAGAACGGCGAGCGGTTCGCCGCACTGACGGCGTACGATGTCGTCACCGCACGGCTCGTCAACGAGGCCGGCATTCCGATCATCCTCGTCGGGGACAGCCTCGGGATGGTCGTGCTCGGCTACGACAGCACGATCCCCGTCACCCTCGACGCGATCGTTCACCACACCGGCGCCGTCGTCCGCGGATCGCAGCGGGCGCTGGTCGTCGCCGATCTCCCGTTCATGACCTACCACAAGTCGGCCGAGCAGGCGCTCGACAGCGCCGCCCGATGCATCCAGGAGGGCGGCGCCCAGGCGGTGAAGCTCGAGGGCGGGCGACCGGTCGCCGGGACGATCGCGCGGCTGACGTCGGCCGGGATCCCGGTGATGGGGCACCTCGGACTGACGCCGCAGTCGATCCATCAGCTCGGCGGGTACAAGGCGCAGGGAAAGACCGCGGTCCAGGCGAAGGCCCTCGTCGAGGACGCGCTCGCGGTCGAGGAGGCGGGCGCCTTCTCGGTCGTCCTCGAGTGCGTTCCGGCGGAGCTGTCGCGCCTGCTCACCGAGCGGCTCTCGATTCCGACGATCGGAATCGGCGCCGGACCCCACTGCGACGGCGAGATCCAGGTGGTCAGCGACGTCCTCGGCTGGTTTTCCGACTTCGTCCCGAAGCACGCGCGCCGGTACGCAAAGCTGTCGGAGACCGCGGCAGAAGCGATCCGAGCGTACGCCGACGACGTGCAGGGCAGACGGTTTCCGACCGGGAAGGAGTCGGTCTCGATCCCGGCGGACGTGATCGGCCAAGTCGAGGAAGTCTTTCCAATCGAGCCATGAACGCCGCGAAGACGATTCCCGACTTCCACCGCCTGCGCGGGGAGCTCGCGGCTCCGGTCGGTTTCGTCCCGACGATGGGCTTCCTCCACGACGGCCACCTGTCGCTTGTCCGCCGGGCACGGGCGGAGTGCGCCTCGGTCGTGGCGTCCATCTTTGTCAATCCGTCCCAGTTCGCGCCGAGCGAAGACCTCGCCGACTACCCCCGAGACCTGAACCGCGACGTGAACCTCCTCGAGGATGCGGGGACCGACCTCGTCCTCGCGCCGCCGGTCGAGGCGGTCTATCCTGAGGGGTACGACACGTGGGTCACCGTCGAGCGACTGACCGAGCGGCTGGAGGGCGCCTCCCGCCCGACCCACTTCCGCGGCGTCGCGACGATCGTGGCGAAGCTGTTCAACCTGGTCCGGCCGGAGCGCGCCTACTTCGGGCAGAAGGACGGCCAGCAGGCGCTCGTCCTCCGGCGGCTGATCCGCGATCTCGATTTCGACATCGATCTCGTCGTCTGTCCGACCGTCCGCGAGCCGGACGGGCTGGCGATGAGCAGCCGGAACGCGTACCTGACGCCGGAGGAGAGAAAGGCCGCGGCGATCCTCTATCGCGCCCTGCAGCACGCCGAGGCGCTTTACGCGAACGGCGAGCGGAACGCTTCAAAGCTTCGCGGCGAAATGGAGAAGCTGCTGCGAACCGAACCGTTGGCCCGACCCGACTACGTCAGCGTCGCGGACACGGAAGACCTCACCGAACTCGACACCGTCGACCGGAAGGCTCTCGCCTCGCTCGCAGTCCGGATCGGGAAAACGCGGTTGATCGACAACACTGTCCTGCCACCGGGACAGGAGTTGACCTGAGAGGAGGTCGCGGTGCTTCTCGCATTCGACGTCGGCAACACGAACACCGTCGTCGGGCTGTTCGACGGCGACGAACTGACGGCGTACTGGCGGTTCACGACCGAGCGCAACCGGACGGCCGACGAGCTTCGCCTGACGGCCCGCACCCTCCTCGCCGAGACCGACGTCGGGCCGGCCGAAGTCGAGGGGATCGCCGTCGCGTCGGTCGTCCCGTCGATCGACGCTCCACTTCGAAACGGGCTCGAGCGGTTGACCCTCGGGGAGATCCGATTCCTGACGCACCGGACCTCCCCGATCGAGCTGCGGGTCGACGAGCCGTGGTCGGTCGGCGCCGATCGGATCGCCAACTCGTTCGCCGGACACGCGCTGCACGGTGGGCCGATCCTCGTGATCGACTTCGGAACCGCGACCACGTTCGACCTCGTCTCCGAGGACGGCGCCTTTCTCGGCGGCGCGATCGCCCCGGAGATGCGCCTCACCGCTCGTGCGCTGACCGACCGTGCCGCTCAGCTTCCGTCCGTCACGCTCGACGTCCCCGACTCCGTCGTCGGCAAGACGACAGCCGAGAACCTCCGCGCCGGGATCGTCTTCGGCTTCCTCGATCTCGTCGACGGGCTGATCGCCCGCTTTCGCGCCGAGGTCTCGGGGGATTTGAAGGTCCTGGCGACCGGTGGGAAGGGCGAGCTGTTCTACCGCGAACTCGACGTGATCGAGCTGTACGACCCACACCTCACGCTGACCGGGCTGCGGCTCTGGTGGTCGTCCGGCGGAGCCTAGTATCGCGACGCGTAGAGCAGGGCGCCTGCCAGTCCGGTCATGACACCCACGCTGCCCCCGATGACCAGCGCGTAGAAGATGCCCGGAGGGTACAGTGTAAAGTCGAGTGCGCCCGCCCATGGAGCGCCGAGTGCGGCCCTTGACATCCACTTGAGCGCGACAGGAACCACGGCCGCTATGGCACCGCCAACCGCCATCGCCGAGAAGCTGTCGTCTCCGCCGTGCCGGATCGTGATCCGCCCGAACAGGAAACCGATCCCGCCGCCCAGCGCGAAATCGAAGATCGTCTCCAACCAGACGATCCGGACGACGCGGAAGAGAATGCTGCCGAGGACTGCGATGATCAACCCAAGAACCGCGGCCTTCAGGATCGAGCGCACGTCGAGCCGCATCGAGCCTCCCTCACCCTGCATAGGTTCAGGGATAGGGTAGCTCCATCTATTGTCTGAGTCAATCGGCGAGAACGGTTCGACCCGGTCCCTGTCCTCTCACTCTTCGGCCGGTAGCCCAAATCGGAGCTTCGTCCCGTACTGATAGAACTTGGCCCAGTCGGCGGTGAACCGGAGCACGGTGTAGTCCGGATCGTCGATCCCCTTCGGGTAGAAGCGCTCGCAGCCGTCCTCCCATAGGCGCTCGCGAGAGGCGCGATCCCGGAGGATCTCCATCCGCCCGCCGAGCGTCAGCCCGCGCCACGGCTCCTGCGCCCACTGTGCGAAGTAGACGCAGGCCCGCGGATCCCTCTCCAGCTGCCCGACGTGCTCGCTCGACGTGTTCGTGGAGAACCAGATCGTCTTCATGCCGTCGTGCTCCGCCACGATCATCGCGACGATCCGAGGGGCTCCGTCTTCGTCGAGCGTCCCGACCATCGCGATCGCCGATCGCTCGACCAGCTCCAGCGCACTCGCCTTCACTTCGTTCTCGTTCATCGCGCCTCCTCCTTCTTGCCTCGTTACGGGTTCCCGGTTTCTAACGCGATCAGGTTGTCGAGGATCCGCTCGAGCGTCCGTTCGAACGTGCCGATCTCGTCGTCCGTGAGACCGCGATAGAAGACGTCGGCCATCGCGGCCGAGACGCGTTCGTACGCCGCCTGCGCCGCGCGGTCTTTGTCGGTCCGTCGGACGAGGACGACCCGCCGGTCAGTCTCGGAACGCTCGCGGGCGATGTATCCGGCCTCCTCCAGACGGTCGAGCATGCTGGTCAACGTTGACTTCCCGAGCGACGTCCGCTTCGCCAGCTCGCGGATCGGGACCCCGTCCTCGCGCCAGAGCACGAACAGGATCCGCCCCTGCGCCGGGTTGATCTCGATGTCGTACTCCCTCAGCATCCGCGCGAAGACCCGCCCGGAGAGCCGGTGGATCTTCGAGATGAGAAATCCGCCCTGCCGCACGATCCTCATCGATCGAACACGAGCTCGAACGTCTCGGAACCGGTCCACCCGCGCGCGCTCTTCGGGTACAGCCGCAACAACGTGAAGTCCGGATCGTCGGGCCGACCGGTCGTCCGGAAATACGCCTCCCAGCCGTCGACCCAAACCGCTTCCTTGATCGCCGCGTCCTCGACGACCTCGACGTCGCCAACGAGCGACATCCCGAAGAATTCGGTCGGCTTGCAGTAGTACAGGCCGATTCGCGGGTTCGTTTCCATGTCCTTCCGTTTTCTGGACGACGTGTTCGTCGAGACGTAGACCATGAAGTCGTCGTCGTGCCCGTCGTAGAGGTGGACGTGATCCGGGTACTGCAATCGGTTGCGCAGATTGAGCATCGCCCGGATCCTTGGGTAGCCGTCCGCCTGAACGGTCGAAATGTAGACGACTTCCGCCGTCGCCATCAGTTCGAGGCACCTCGCCCGGAGCTCCTTTCCCTTCATGCCGACCTCCTCTTGTTGTTCGATACCGTATAGTACTATATCGAAGTATTTCGCGCAACCCAGCGCCCATCGGCAGGCGGAAGCAGTAGAAGAACATCCAACCGCGATACGTCTCGAAGGATGCATGCGCGCATAGGACATCGGACGACGCCAACCGCCAGCGCCGCCCGATGACCCGGGCACTACCAGAAGACTGCACATTCCCGGGCGGAGCCAGTCTACAAGGGGCTTTCCTCCGGTGTCAAGTCCGCGCATTGCCTCACCCAAAAGGTACTCGAAACGGGATCGTTGCCTCAGCTAAGAAAAGTACTCGAAACGGGAGGTGAGGCTACGGTGACTCGTTCCTGGAACAACGGGGAGCGAGGAGACACCG
>Ga0180432_10007340_pt1 | contig 14043 bp, 9 predicted proteins | sample SS_ome_10_FD_132414 | JGI IMG/M metagenome (GOLD analysis project Ga0180432, IMG submission 132414) | Hypersaline lake sediment archaeal communities from the Salton Sea, California, USA - SS_1_MS_2 metaG | ecosystem: Environmental > Aquatic > Non-marine Saline and Alkaline > Hypersaline >...
AAGAGCCTCTACGACAGCGCGATCGGCGAGATCAAGGAAAACACCTTGCTCAATGGCCGGATCGCGGAGATCGGGCGCGACTACGTGAAGGTTGACGTCGGCTACAAGTCCGAGGGGGCCATTCCGGTCGAGGAATTCGGGCCCTCGCTCGACCAGTACAAGGTGGGTGACGAGATTCGAGTCTTCCTTGAGAAGAAGGAAGACTCGGAGGGCATGGTCGTCCTGAGCAAAACGAAGGCCGATCGCCAGACCCGCTGGGAAGAGACCATGCGGCGCTGCAACGAGGGCGACAAGGTCACCGGCCGCATCGTGCGCAAGGTGCGCGGCGGGCTCATCGTGGACATCGGCATGGACGCGTTCCTGCCGGCAAGCCAGGTGGATATCAAGCACGTGGCCCACGTCGAGGACTACATCGGGCAGACGCTCGAGTTCAAGCTCATCAAGATCAATCCCGAGCGGCGCAACGTGGTCGTGAGCCGCCGCGAGCTCCTCGAGGAAGAGCGGGCCCATAACCGGGCCAAGCTCATCGAGGAGATCGAGGAGGGACAGGTCCGCCAGGGCATGGTGAAAAACCTTACCGACTTCGGCGCGTTCATTGACCTGTTCGGGCTCGACGGCCTACTCCACATCACCGACATGAGCTGGGGCCGGGTCAACCATCCGAGCGAGGTCCTCGAGATCGGCCAGATGGTCCGGGTCAAGGTGCTCCACTTCGACCGCGAGCGCCAACGCATTGCGCTCGGCCTCAAGCAGCTCGAGCCGAACCCGTGGGAAAACATCGAGGAAAAATACCCCGTGGGCTCGATCGTGCGCGGCCGGATCGTGAGCCTCCAACCCTACGGCGCGTTCATCGAGCTCGCCAAGGGGGTCGAGGGCCTCATCCACATCAGCGAGATGAGCTGGACGCGCCGCATCAGCCACCCGAGCGAGGTGCTGAGCGTGGGCGACATCGTCGAGGCGATGGTCCTCTCGATCCGGCCCGAGGAGCAGAAAATCTCGCTCGGCATCAAGCAGACCGAGTTCAACCCCTGGACGATCGCCGAGGAGAAATACCCCGCGGGCACCCACGTCAAGGGCCGGGTGCGCAACATCACGAGCTACGGCGCCTTCGTCGAGCTCGAGGAGGGGATTGACGGGCTCATCCACATCTCGGACCTCTCGTGGACGCGCAAGGTCAACCATCCTTCCGAGATGCTCAAGAAGGGCGACCAGATCGAGTGCGTCGTCCTCGCGGTCAACCCCGACGAGAAGAAGATCACCCTGGGCCTCAAGCAGCTCGAGGAGGACCCCTGGACCAAGGTGGCCGAGTCGCTGCGCGTCGGCGACGTCGTCGAGGGCGCGGTGACCAAGATCGCCGAGTTCGGCGCGTTCGTCACCCTGCCGAGCGGGATCGAGTGCCTCGTGCACAAGAGCCAGGTGGCGGACAAGCCGACGGAGAACGTCGAGGCGGTCCTCAAGAAGGACCAGCAGATCAAGGCGAAGGTGGTCCGCATCGAGCCCCAGGAGCGCAAGATCGCGCTCAGCATACGCGAGTACCTGCACGACCTCCGGGCCGGCGCCGAGCCGGGCGAGGAGGCGGGCGCGCCGGTCGGGCCCGAAGAGCTGCCGAAGGCCGAGACGCCCTCCGCGCTTGGCGAGCAGCTCGACGAGGCCCTTCAGGGTGTCGAAGTGGCGCCCGCTGCCGCCGAAGCCGAGCCCACCGAAGCGCCGCCGCCCGTCGAAGAGGCCCGTCCAGAGCCTGTCGAAGAGGCCCGTCCTGAGCCTGTCGAAGAGGCTCCCCCTGAACCTATTGAAGAGGCTCATGCTACGCAGCAAGGCGCTGCTTCGCAGAGTAGTACCCCTTCCGACGCTGTCGCGAGCCCGCCGGCGGAGCCTGTCGAGGAAACGGCTGTGGCGGCAGAGGAGCCCGTCGAAGAAGAGTCGCCTCCAGCCGAGACCAGCCCGGAGCTTGTCGAGGAAACCGGGGAGATCGAAGAGAAGAAGCCCGCGGGCGAAGAGGAACAGCCGGCGCCTCTTCCCGAGGGCGAGACCACCGACGAGGACACAACGGCCCAAGAACCGCCCGAGGGCGTACAGCCGGAGTAAACCAACCGACGAGAAGGAAACGCAGAAACGATGTCCCGGGTATGTGAAATATGTGGGAAACGCCCCTCGGCGGGCCGTCAGATTTCGCGCCGCGGCTTATCGAAGAAGTCCGGCGGGATCGGGTTGAAGACCACCGGTGTCACCAAGCGCCGGTTCCTTCCGAACATCCAAAAAATCCAGATCAAAGAGTCCAACGGCACCGTCCGGCGCGCCAAAGTCTGCGCCGAGTGCATCCGCGCCGGCCGCATCACCAAGGCCTAGCGCCCTTGGCGCGTTAAGAGGACTTGTCTCACGCAGAGACGCCAAGCTCGCAAAGATGATGTAGGGCGGGTCCCCCTGGGCCCGCCGTTCCTTTCCGCCGCCTGTCCGGGGTTTCGGCGGGCCGAGGGCGACCCGCCCTACAATTCGGATCCGTGCTCCAATTCATCGCGGCGGAACCAGCTTCGTCGTGAAGATCGAAATCAACCCGCCCAACGCGACGTAGCCAAGAATCACCTCCAGCATGACCCAGATTTCGCCGGCATTGCCAGTGGGCGTCACGTCGCCGAATCCCAGCGTTGTGAACGTTACAATGGAGAAGTAGAAGTATGTCAGCTCGTTGTGATGCCGACCGGGAACCTCCACGATACCTCCCAACCAGAAAATGAACCCAAACACGATGGCGATTCCCAAGCACCAGCCCACCCATCGCCAGAAGCCCCGCCCGCAGTTGCACGTCATCTTCCACAACAGCCACAGCGGTGGTGGCCATTTGGACAGTTTCCGGGAGAACCATCCTCGTTCTTTAGGCGCCTGCTTCCTGTTCCGGAGGCGCTTGGCAAGAGACGCCCACGGGTTCCACCATGTCTCCCGGCACCGCCAGATGAAGTTAGCTTGCTTCACCCAGCGATCGAACAGCGGGTCACTGTAACGGACGCCGCGGATGTCGAAAAAACGAAACATCGTTGCTTCCGGATCGCGCCGCCGCTCGTCTTGCCATCTGAGGAGGGAGAGAACCGTATCATCCAGGTATACGCCAGTAAAGTTCGTCTCCAGGATCTCTGCCAACGTGAGATTGGCGTGCTCGAGGTGCGCCACCTCCAGGTTGGCGTGTTCGAGGTGCACCCCGAAGAGCGAGGCGTGCTCAAGGTGCACAGCGTGGAGGTCGGCGTGCTCGAGGTGCGCCCATGAGAGGTGGGCGTGCTCGAGGTGCGCATTTTCGAGGTTGGCGTGGTCGAGGTGCGCCCCATGGAGGTCGGCATATTCGAGGTGCGCGTCCGTGAGGTTGGCGTGCTCGAGCTGCGCACCCATCAGAATGGCGTGCTCCAGGTGCGCCCTCTTGAGGTTGGTGTGCTCGAGGTGTGTTCCTGCGAGGTTGGCATGTTCGAGGTGGTCACGCCAAAAATCTGGGCGGGGGGACTCAGTCCCGCGCGGGTTGGGGAACCGCCCTCTGAAGTCAATACCTCGAAGATCGCACCTGGTTTGAGCTAACGGCCCCAATCTTCGTGTCAATTTGAGCACAAACTCAGGAACAGCATTTGCGGGCATTCCCGCATCTATCCACGCAGCCACGTCGCGGGTGCGTTCTTCGGTCCAGTACGTGCGGAGCTTGTGAAGTTCGTCTTCGGTGTATTTCTCGCCTTCGTGCAGCTTCTTGAACGGTATCGCATCGAGGCGGCCTTCGGGCGCCATCCAAATGTCGTTCGGCACGGGTGGGTCTCCTTGGTGGACTGATTTGCGCGTGCGTGTCTATTGTAGGTCGTGGCCGGGGTGGCTGCAAGAAGGACAAGCTGGGCTCCGAGGTTCAATCCTTCGTGGCGAGCTTGATGTCGCGGAGGAGGAGCTGGACGGTTTCTTCGCCCCGATAGTAGTTCAGGCGCGGGATGTAGGCGATGTCGTAGCGCGCTTCGCTGTCGCGCAGCCGCGGCAGGAGATCGCCCATCGAGAAGCCGATCGCCTCGACGACCGAATCCTTCGTCTCGAACCACAGCTTGAGGTGGTTCGACCCGACGATCTTCGGCGACCACTTCAAGAACACCCCGCGCGAGGCAAAGACGGGCTGGGGATTGCCGTGGCCGAAGGGCTCGAGGATCTGGAGCTGGCGGACGAAATCGAGTGTGATCTCGCTGAGGTCGGTTTCGACCTCGACGCTCAGCGAGGGGACGTACAGCTCGGTGCCGGGGAAGCGGCGGCGGGTGACCTCGTCGAACCGGCTGCGGAAGGCTTCGATGTTTTTGGTGGGGATCTGGAAGCCCGCGGCGAGGCGGTGACCGCCGTAGTTCTCCAAAAGGTCCTCGCATTCCCGGAAGGTCTCGAGCAAATCAATATCGCCGATGCTGCGGGCCGAGCCCTTGGCGGTGTCGCCGTCAATCGAAATGATGGCGGCGGGGCGATGGTAGGCCTTGGCGATGCGCGAGGCGACGATCGGCACCACCCCGAGGTGCCAGCGGTCGCTCGAGAGCACGATGGTCCTCGAGGCGTCGAGGTCCACCGTGCGGGCGACCTCGGCCTCGACCTCGCCAAAAATTTCCTGTTCGATCTTTTGGCGTCGGCGGTTGTTCTGCTCGATCAGCGTCGCGAGGTTGAAGGCTTCCTTCTCGTCCTCGCTGCACAGGAGCTCGACGCCCGTGTTGGCATCCCCGAGCCGGCCGACCGCGTTGAGGCGCGGCGCGAGCCGGTAGGCCACGTCGTAGCTGGTGATCTCCTCGTTGACGTTGCTCACCGCCTTGAGCTCCTGGAGGCCGATCCGGTCGCTCCGGCTCAGTTGCCGGAGGCCGTACTGGACGAGGATGCGGTTCTCGTCGAGGAGCGTGACCGTATCGGCGACCGTGCCGAGCGCGACCAGGTCGAGCTTGTGCTTGAGGCTGACGTTGGCGCGGTCGAGCAGGCCGCGTTCGACGGCGCGGCCGATGAGGCCGTGAACGAGCTTGAAGGTCACGCCGACGCCCGCGAGGTCCTTGAACGGGTAGGTGCTGTCGGCTCGTTTCGGGTTGATGACCGCGACGCATTCCGGCAGCGACTCGCTCGGCTCGTGGTGGTCGGTGACGATCACGTCCATGCCGAGCTCGCGCGCGTAGGCGAGCTCGGTGTTCGAGGTGATGCCGCAGTCCACGGTGAGAATGAGGCGCGTGTTCTGCTCCCGGCAGCGCTCGATGCCCTCGCGCGAGATGCCGTAGCCCTCGGTGATGCGGTTCGGCAGGTAGTGGCCGAAGTCGGCATGCATCGTCGTAAAAATGCTCGAGAGGAGGGCGACGCTGGTGATCCCGTCCACGTCGTAGTCGCCGTAGATTGTGATGTGTTCGCGCCGGGCGACGGCGGCGAGCACGCGCTCGACGGCGTGCTCCATGTCGTTCAAGAGGAAGGGATCGTAGAGGTCGCCCAAAGAGCCGTGGAGGAATTTTTCGATGGTGGCATGATCGCGGAAGCCGCGATTGACGATGATGCCGGCGATGATCGGGTGGAGGTCGAAGGCGTCGGCGATCTCGTTGGCGAGAGCCGTGTCGGCTTGGACGAGTTGCCAGGTCTTGCTTGTGAGTTGAGATCCTTCGCGCGTCATCGGGGCCGGGCTCCCGTGCTACTCTGCGAAGCAGCGCCTCCATTTCTCGTTGCTGCTCTGCGGAGTAGCTCTTCGCTATGTAGCACGAGGGTACTACAAAGGATGAATCGCTGCGAAGCACGGGAGGGTGCCCGTCTCGACGGTGCGGGGCGTGGCATATCAATGCTGGCTCGGCGCATACGGGTCTCGCTTGCGGGCTAGGTGCCGCTGCCGCCGCCGAAGTGGCGCGCGAGCTCGTTCCGTTTTTCCTCGGCGGCCTTGATCGTTTGGGTAAAGCGGCCTTTTTCGCCGCTCACGTACCATTGGATCGCGTTGTAGTAGGCCTTGAGAATGTGCGTGTAATCCTTGTGGGCGCGAGTGCTCAGCTCGACGATCATTTGCTGGCGCTCCCTGGCCCAGGCGACGGTCTCGCTCGACTTGTGGATTCGGCTGAGCAGCGAGATGTTGTCGTAGCCGTCGGGCTCCTTGCCGACCCAGAAGCGCTTCTTGGGCTTCGAGTCCCTGTCCTTTTGGTACACCTTGTAGGGGACCGCGAGGATCGCCATGAGCTCGTCGTCGCTCTCCTGGAGCGTCAAGTCTTTCTTGCGCTCGTCCTCGACGACGATCACCTCGTTCCGCTTGCCCAGGGTGCCGACGTAGCGGGCCTCCTCCATCTTGATCCACCCGAAGAACTCGCTGCCGTCGGGGTTGTAGTAGCGGATAGCCCACCAGCCGCGATACTCCTTGAGGAGTTCCACGGCGATGCCGAAGTTGAGCTGGCCGATGACGAGGTCCTTGGTGCTCGGGCTGATATAGACCTTGACCTTGGCCCCTTCCCCTTGGCCCTTGGTGGCCTGGACGATCTCTTTGGTTTTCTTGGGGTTGTAGGAGTCGATGAGCGAGTCGAGCTTGCGCCTCTTGCGCGCGATGGCCTCCTGCTCCTTCTTGCCCTGGCGGCAGCCTGGGCCCAGCGGCAGCAGGCAGACGGCAAGCATGACCAATAGAATGCGGCGCATCATTATTTCCTCCAGAGGGCCGAGGCCTGTCCGGCCCTTCGCGTTGAATGCTTCACGAACTACTCTACCCTAAAGCGGCCGGATTTTCAACCCGCCTGTTTCCGGTGCATGAGGAGCAAGATCGGGCTGGCAATGAAAACCGAGGAATAGGTCCCAATGACCACGCCGATGAGCATCGCAAACGAGAAGTCGTTGATCGCCTGGCCGCCCAGGACAAAGAGCGAGACGATCACGAGCAGCGTGGTCAGCGACGTGAGCGTCGTGCGGCTCAGCGTTTGGTTGATGCTCGTGTTGATGATCGTGCGGAAGTCGAGCCGCTTCATGATCTTGAGGTCCTCGCGGATGCGGTCGAAGACCACGATCGTGTCGTTGAGCGAGTAGCCGACGATAGTGAGGAAAGCGGCGATCGTCGGCGCGTTGATCTGGCGGCGCGCCAGCAGGAAGAAACCGGCGAAGAACCCCACGGTGACGAGCACGTCGTGGAGCAGGGCCGCGATGGCGCCCACGGCGAAGCGGAACTCGAACCGCCACGAGACGTAGACGAGGATGCCGCAGAGCGCGAGCAAGAACGCCACGAGCGTCTGGCGGCCGAGGTCGGCCGAGACCGAGGCCGAGATGCTCTCGACGCTGCTGTCGGCGATCCCGATGCCGAGCGTCTGTTCGATCTTGGCGGGCAACTCCCGGAGGCGCTCCTCCTCGTCGGGCGTGCCGCTGACCTGGATCCTGATCTTCGTGATCCGGCCGCCGGCGACGTCGAACTCCTGGACCCGCGCGTCGGTCACGCCGTTCTCGGCCAGGGCGGCCCGGACGTCGCCGACCTTGACCTCGTCCTCGAACTCGAGCCGCCACACGGTGCCGCTGGTGAAGTCAATGCCGAAGTTGCCCTTGAGGTCGCTGCCGAAGGCGACGAGCCCGATGACGATGACCGCGATGGACGCGATCATGGCGGTGCGGCGCGCCTTGACGAAGTCAATGCTTGGCTGCTTGAAGAAGCGGAACATCCTGAGCGTGGCGACCGACTTGTTGAGCAGCAGCAGGTCGAAGAGCACGCGCGTGATCACGAGCGCCGAAAAGACCGAGGTGCAGATGCCGATGCTCAGTGTCACGGCGAAGCCCCGTACCGGGCCGGTGCCAAGGAAGAAAAGGACCACGGCGGTGATGAGCGTCGTGATGTTCGCGTCGAGGATCGTGCGCAGCGCCTTGTGGTAGCCGGCGTCCACGGCGGCCTTGAGTTTCTTGGCGGCGGCCAGCTCCTCGCGGATGCGTTCGAAGATAAGGACGTTGGCGTCCACGGCCATGCCGATGGTCAAGATGATGCCCGCGATGCCCGGCAGCGTAAGCGTCGCCCCCGCGGCGGCGAGCGCCCCGAGGATGAGCACCATGTTGATCACGAGCGCGACGACGGCGAACAGACCGGAGATTCGGTAATAGATCGCCATGAAGACGATGACCACGGCGAGACCGATGACCGCCGCGCGCCAGCCCATGCGGATCGAGTCGGCCCCGAGGGTCGGGCCGACCTGGACGTTCTGCACGACGGCGATCTTGGCCGGCAGCGACCCGGAGCGGAGTTGGAGCGCGAGCAGGCTTGCCTCGTCGTAGTTGTCGAGGCGGGTAATGGCGCCCCGGCTCGAGAGCTGCTCGGCAATGTGGGGCGCGCTGATGACCTTGTTGTCGAGGACGATCGCCAGGCGCCAGCCTCGATAGCCCCGGCCCTCTTCCCGGGGGATCTTGTTGGTGGAGGTCGCGTGGTAGCGGCCGGTCACCTCCTTGAACCGCTGGACCGCGTTCCGGTCCTTGATGCGGAACGCGACGTTGGGCCAGTTGCCGGCCCCTTGCTCGGCGCGGCAGCTGCTGCCGTCGAGGTCGTCGCCGCTGAGCACGTAGGGCTCGTCCTCGGAGCTGCGCAGCAGCAGCGGGACCCTTCTCTCGGTGCCGTCGTCGTCAACGTACTCATGGATGCGCAGGATCGTGTCCACCGGGATGAGGTCTTCGGCGACAAGCTTGTCATCAAGCACTTTGAAATTGATGAGCTTGCCCTCATCGTCCTTGTAGGGGATGATCGCCTCGGGGTTGTCGGGCTGTTCAGGATCGGGCCCGCGATCGGGCAGTTCCTCGACGGCCGTCTCGTAGATGTTCAAAAGGCTCTCGGGGCCGTAGAGGGGGTCCTTGAGCTTTGTCTCCTCAACGAGCATCCACGCCATAAAGGCCCGCTCCGTGATGAGGCGCTTGGCTTTTTCGATGTCGGTCGCGCCGGGGAGCTGGATGACGATGCGCGAGTTCCCCTGCTTTTGCACAATCGGCTCGGCCACGCCGAACTGGTCTATGCGGTTCTTGATCGTCTCGTAGACCTGCTCCTGGTGGTCGGGATCGGTCTCGAGGACCATGTAGATGCCGCCCTTGAGGTCGAGGCCGAGGTGGAGGACCTTCTCCTCGTCGCCGTGCCACCAGCGGGAGAAGTCGTGCGCGATGTTGCGCGACAGGCTGGCCTGGCGCGGCATGCGGGTTTTGACCTCGAGCTTGATGATCTGCTTGGCTTGCTCGTAGACGGGCAATTGCGCGTATTCTTCGGAGGCGACCTCTTTCGCCGTCATCGCCTCGAGCTGCGTGGCCAGTGCCTCGCGCTCGGCGGCGATCTCCTTGCGCTTCTTTTCTCTGTCCGCCTCCTTGTTGATGGTGTTGAGGAGGCGCGAGAACTCGAGGTCTTCCTCGAGCTCGAGGTCCCAGCGGTAGTAGCGCAGGCTGAGGATCTGCTTCGGGCTCAATCCTGAGATCTCGGTGTACTCGAGCGGCAGGGTCTCGGTCGGCTCGTCGGTCAGGGTGGCCCAGCGGATCGTGGGCCAGACGAGCGCCAGGGCAAAGAGCGCCACCACCACCACAAGTACAATGCGCCAGCGCAGGTTCGAGCTCATGAACGCGACCTCCGTCCTGTGTTCCCGCTTTGGAGGATCGAGGCGGCTCCGGGACTTAGGTGTCCTGGAGCGTGCTCTCGCCCTCGTCCCGTCGTTTCACAATCTGGGCGACGCTCGCCCGGTTGATCTCGATCTTGACGTTCTCGGCCACCTTGAGCACGAGGCTCTTGTCCTTGAGCCCCTCGACGCGGCCGTGGATGCCGCCGATGGTGACCACCTCGTCGCCGCGCTTGATCGACTCGATCATCGCCTGCTGTTCCTTGCGCTGTCGTTGCTGGGGCCGGATCAGCAGGAAGTAGAATATGACGCCGATGAATATGAGCGGCAGGAAGGTGGTCCAGCCGCCAAGGAGGCCGCCGCCGCCGTCCCCGTTCTCGCCATTCTCCGCAGCGATCAAATACCAAGGCATTGTGTCTTACTCCTCTTCTGTCTCGTTACTGCCCGCGGCGTACCGGGCCAGGAAGCTCTCAGAGAACTCTCCAAAAATTCCCCGGCGGATGGCGTCGCGGATGCGTGCCATCAGCGTGCAATAGAAAGTGACGTTGTGCAGGCTGATGAGCCGCAGCCCGAGTATTTCGTTCACGTTCACGCAATGTCGCAGGTACGCGCGCGAAAAGCCGGCGCACGCCTCGCACGGGCAACCCGCCTCGATCGGCTCCGGATCCTCCCGGTAGCGCGCGGCCCTGAGCCGAAGCACGCCCCGCGAGGTGAACGCCTGGCCGTTCCGCCCGTTGCGCGTCGGCAGGACGCAGTCGAACATGTCTATGCCGAGCGCCACGGCCCGCACGATGTCCGCCGGCGTGCCCACGCCCATAAGGTACCGCAGCTGCTTTTCCGGAAGCAGCGCCGCGGTGAAGCCGGTCACCTCCAGCATTCGCTCGGTCGGCTCGCCGACGCTCAGACCGCCGATGGCGTAGCCGTCGAAGCCGATGCCGATGAGCTCCCGGGCACAGCGCTCGCGGAGCGCCTCGTACACAGAGCCTTGCACGATGCCGAAGAGCGCCTCGGGACCCTGTTCGGGCGCATGCACGGCGCGACACCGAGCCGCCCATTGTATGGATCGGTCCACCGCCTGACAAGCACTATCACGGTCGGCCGGGTAGGGGACGCATTCGTCCAGCACCATGGCGATGTCCGTGCCGAGGTCGCGCTGGATGCGCATAGCCTCTTCCGGCCCAAGGGAACAGAGCGCGCCGTCCACGTGCGAGCGGAACTCGACGCCCGCGTCGGTGACCGTGCGCATCGGCGCAAGGCTGAAGACCTGGTAGCCGCCGCTGTCGGTGAGGATCGGCCCTGGCCAGCCCATGAAGCGGTGCAGCCCGCCGACGGCGCGGACCACCTCGGTCCCGGGCCGGAGGCTGAGGTGGTAGGTGTTGGCGAGGACGACCTGCGCGCCGGCTGCACGCAGGTCGCTGGGCGAGAGCGCCTTGACCGCGCCATACGTGCCGATCGGCATGAACGCCGGCGTCTCGAAGACGCCGTGGGCGGTGGTGACGGCGCCGAGCCGGGCGGCGCTCGCGGGGTCGGTGGCTGCAAGCTCGAACTTCACGACGCCCCCATCCCGCCGTAGCGGATGAGCATGGCGTCGCCGTAGCTGTAGAACCGGTACCCCTCGCGCTTGGCCTCCTCGTAGGCGTAGAAGATGAGGTCGCGTCCGGCCAGGGCGCACACGAGCATGAGCAGCGTCGAGCGCGGCAGGTGGAAGTTGGTCAGCATGTGATGGACCAGCTTGAAACGATAGCCCGGCGTGATGAAGAGGTCGGTCTCGCCCGTGCCGGGCCGGACGGTCCCGTCGTCGCGCGCGCAGGTCTCGAGCACCCGGGCGGCGCTCGTGCCCACGGCGACGACCTGCCGCCCGGCCTTGACGGTCTCGTTGATGGCGTTGGCGGCGGCCGGCCCCAGCACGTACGACTCCGGGTGCATGTGGTGCTGGGCCACGGTCTCGGTTTTGACCGGCTGGAAGGTGCCGAGGCCGATGTGCAGCGTCACCGGGACGAGCTGGACACCTTTTGCGGCGATTGCCTCGAGGGTTTTTTCGGTGAAGTGCAGCCCGGCCGTCGGCGCGGCGACCGAGCCGGGGAGCCGCGCGTACACGGTCTGGTAACGGTCGCGGTCCATGAGCCGTTCGTCGGGGCGGCGGATGTAGGGCGGCAGCGGCGTGTGGCCGATCTCGTCGAGCCGATTCTTGATGTCGCCGTCGAGCGCAAAGCGGACCGTACGCACGCCCTCGGGCCGGGTGTCGAGCACCTCGGCGCGGACGGCGTCGTTGTCGAAGCGCAGCCGCGTGCCCTTCTCCAGCTTGCGCGCGGGCTTGGCGAGGCACTCCCAGAGGTTCGGCTCGATCTCGCGCAGGAGCAGGAGCTCCACCTCGCGTGCCGCGCCTTCGCGCCGGCCGAAAAGCCTCGCGGGGATCACGCGCGAGTCGTTGATGACGAGCGCGTCGCCCGGCTTGAGGTGGCGCGCGAGGTCGCGGAACGGCTCGTGGGCGAGCGTGCGCCGGCGGCAGTCGAGCACGAGCAGCCGCGAGGCGTCGCGCTCGACGAGCGGGTACTGGGCGATCTGCTCGGTCGGCAGTTCGTAGTCGAAATCATCCACGCGCATCGGCCAAAACACCTTGCTTCGAGGTCGCGGCGATGCTAACAGCGGCGGCGCGACGCGGCAAGCTGAAAGGGCGCCGCTGGGGTGAGTTTCCCGACGAGAGGCTTGCGCTCCGGGGCCGGGCGTGCTACAAGCGGGTTCCTCGATGGTTGGAGGAGGTCGGCCCCGAACCTATGGATGAGATCGAACGGGCGCTCGAGGAGATTCTGGGTCGCTACGATCTTGATGACGCGGCCCAGCGCCGCGAGGCCTTCGAGGAGTGCCTGCGCTACGCCGAGGAGGAGCTCGGCGCCGACCCCGCGTGCAACCGTTTCCTCGATCTTGTGGCCAAGCGGCTCCGGCAGGACGAGCCGGTGCACTTCGACTGGGTGCACAACGCGGTCCCGCCCGACGAGAACTCGTTCATCCACTGCGACTTCGACGAGGAGCAGGGGCTGCAGGTGTCAGCGAACGCGTCGGGCCTGCAGTTTTTGATCGAGACGCTCCAGACGCTGCTTGACGGCGAGAGCGCCGCCGACCACACGCACCTTTACTTCCAGGAGCCGCCGCTGACGCTGAGCTCGCAGCCGATCGCGCTCTTCAAGGACCCCGACGAGTGGTTCATGGAGCGGAACGAGGAGTACGAGGAGCCGGGCGAGCCGAAGCCGCGTTTGTTCGGCCCGGCCGACGTTGTGGCGCTGCAGCCGCTGACGTATCCGCCGGAAGCGCTCGCGATCTCGCGCGGCACGGTGTACCGCGTCTATGCGTGGAAGGCGTTCGAGGGCGAGTCGGCCCCGCGCAAGGACTATCCCGGCCCGCCGGAGCGCCTGATTCTTTTTACGATCAATGACGATCGCGGCGAACGGGTGCAGGTCGCCTTCCACCTCGACGATCTCGACGTGCACTACTTTACGCTGAAGGATTTGCTCAGCCTCTTGCCGGCTCGCCGCCGGGGCGGTAAGAGAGAAGGATAAATGGAACCATGGCCGGCTCGGACGGCCCAAGTTGACGAGGGACGCCGATGCAAGTGTACCAAGGCCCGACCTACGAGATGGCCGTCAGGCAGTTTGACATTGCTGCGGACTACCTGGGGCTCAGTCAAGAAGCGCGCGTGCGCACGCGCGTGCCGAAGCGCGCGGTCGTCGTAAGCGTGCCGACGCGCATGGAGGACGGGCGCGTGGAGATGTTCGCCGGCTACCGCGTCCAGCACAACCTTTCTCTGGGGCCGTGCAAGGGTGGGCTGCGCTACAGCCCGGAGGTGAGCCTTGGCGAGGTAGCGGCGCTGGCGATGTGGATGTCGTGGAAGTGCGCGCTCGTGGGGCTGCCCTACGGCGGCGCCAAGGGCGGAGTCTGCTGTGACCCCTCGGGGATGAACTTGGGCGAAATCGAGCGCATGACGCGACGGTTCACCCAGGAGATCCTCCCGCTCATCGGCCCGGGAGTGGATGTGATGGCGCCCGACCTCGGCACGGACGAGCAGACGATGGCCTGGATTATGGACACCTACAGCATGCACGCCGGACACGCCGTGCCCGGGGTCGTCACCGGCAAGCCGGTCACAATCGGGGGCTCGCTCGGCCGGCGTGAGGCGACGGGGCGCGGGGTCTTTTCCTGTGTGCAGGAGGTGCTCGATCTTCTCGGCCTGTCGCTGGCGGGCCTGCGCGTCGTTGTGCAGGGCTTCGGCAAGGTGGGGAGCGTCTGCGCGGCGTTGTTCCGAGCGGGCGGCGCGAAGGTGATCGCGGTGAGCGACGTGCGAGGCGGTGTCCACAACGGCGGCGGCCTGAATATCGAGGCCCTTCAGCGGCACGCGAAGGAGGCCGGATCGGTGGTGAGCTTCGCCGAGGCCGAGCCGTTGACGAACGAGGAGTTGCTCGCCCTCGAGTGCGACGTGCTCATCCCCGCCGCGATCGAGCGCCAGATCACCGAGGCGAACGTCGGC
>Ga0180432_10007341_pt1 | contig 14041 bp, 21 predicted proteins | sample SS_ome_10_FD_132414 | JGI IMG/M metagenome (GOLD analysis project Ga0180432, IMG submission 132414) | Hypersaline lake sediment archaeal communities from the Salton Sea, California, USA - SS_1_MS_2 metaG | ecosystem: Environmental > Aquatic > Non-marine Saline and Alkaline > Hypersaline >...
GATGAGGGGCACGGACGGAGCAAACACTACGACACCTCCCACGGTCACGGAGATACAGACCGAGCTTGAGGAGAACGGCGCCTCGATACTCGACACCCTGCAGGACCGTCTCACCGCGACGCGGGCGGGGTATCTCGACGAGCTCGGCGCGGCGAACATCCCGGCCGACGTCGATGCAATCAAAGCCGTCACCGACGTGATACCGGACGCGGGGGCGCTCACGACGATCGCGGCAGACACCGCGAGACTCACGGCGGCCCGAGCAGGCGCACTCACCGATCTGATAGACGGGGGGCGGCTCGATCTTCTTGTGGATGCGATCAAGGCGAAGACTGACAACTTGCCCGAGGGCATCCAGAAGAACCAGGCGTTCAACAACTTCGAATTCCTGATGGTCGACAGCACGGATCATCGGACGCCGAAAACCGGGCTCACGGTGAGCGGCTACAAGAGCATCGACGGGGCCGCGTTCGTGGCGGTCTCCGGCAGCATCGCCGAGGTGGCGAACGGCATCTACCAGGTCGATTTCGCCGCCGCCGACACCAACGGCGATGTGATCACCTATCGCTTCACCGCGACCGGGGCGGATGATCGGTTCGTCACGATCAAGACGACGACATGATTGTCGACTGGGGCGAGCGCACCAACGCATATCCTCGGGCGTGGATCCCGGCGGTGCCGGGCGTCTGGGATTGGGGCCCGTGCACGCTGGCGCTCGCCTCGGGTCTGGCGACGCTCACGTTCTCGAGTGCGGCCCCCGGTATCGCGTTCACCTCGGCTGCTCCGGGAATCGCGTTCAGTGCAGCGGCCCCGGCGATCACGTTCACGGAGGATTGAGATGGCTACCACACTCACCACGGTCGTACCGGACCAGAGCACGATCAAGATCACCTGCGCCTTCACCGATGCTGCGGGCAGCGCGGTGACTCCCGACTCGATCGTCTGGACGCTCGCCGATCGCGCCGGTACCGTGATCAACTCGCGCTCCGACGTCGCGGTGGTGACGCCTGCGGCGAGCATTGACATCGTGCTCAGCGGCGCCGACAACAAGTACAGCGACGGCGCGGAGCGCGAGCTCACCGTGGAGGCGGTCTACGATAGCGACGAGGGCAGCAATCTCCCGCTCAACGGCAGAGCTCACTACAGGATCGAGGATCCGGACGACGTGTAGCGGCTACCGGCGAACCCGAAGGCCGACCCGGAACCCATCGGCCTGCGGGGCCAGCACGGGCGAAAGCGCGAGCTCGCCGGCCGCGCGGCGCTCGTCCACCAGCCGGAAGACGCTGAGCGCCTCCATGGCCCGTGCGAGGCCGTAGGCCGGGACAGCCAGCACCTCAAGGACGGCAGCGCCGATGAGGATGAAAGGACTTGCGCCCCAGACATCGTCGATGAACGCCGCGACCTCGTTGAGCACCATGCATGCACAGAGCCCGGCGTCGAGGGCGAAGAAGGTAGACCATCTCGCATCGCCGAGATAGAGATGCCCGAAGCCGAACCCGACGCTGCAGGCGAGGATGTACGCCGGGAGCGCCGCGGGCTTCGGTGCCTCCTCGGCGAACGCACCGGCGGCACAGAAGACGAGAAGGACGGCGGCGACGATTCTCATAGATTCCTCCTTTTCAGCCTTGACAGCGTAGCACGGCGTGCCGTAGAGTGGTAGTATCCTCTGGGAGGGGACGCTTGATTTGCGCACGCGGTAGACTGGTTTCCGCGATCCTGGCAACGGTGGTGACACTGGTGAGCGCGACCCCCGGACGGACGGACGGCACTTCCGATAATATACACTCGGGTCCAGCGCGACCCGGGGCTCTTCCTACCGAGGTCCGGCTACCGGACACGGGACGCTCCCTGTTCACGGCCGACGAGGTCGGCGCTGCCTACGATGTGGAGGGCCAGCGCATCCGGCAGATCATGCGCGAGATGCGGAGAGCCGGCCAGGAGGTAGGCGAGAAGATCGGCGCACAATGGTTCTTCTCTGTCGATGATGTACTGAGGCTGCACAAGTACAGGCTGGAGGAGAAGACCAAAGTGAGACACGCGAAGGCCGACCCATATCACGAGTTCACCACGAACGCGCTCTACGCCTTCGGCTCCCGGGTGGGAGAGATCGAGGCGCTTGCCGAGCGGATCCTCGCCCGGCTTCGGGAGATCGAGACCCGGCTGGGCGACATCCACGAGCACGAGCGGCGCCTGCTCGCCCTGGAGCAGACACAGACGGTGCTGAGGAATCTGTTGGAGTATCGCAAGGGTACCGACACCTAGGAGGGGAACGGGCAGACCCGGGGGGAGTTTCGTACTGTAGCAGGTACCTCCCCCCGGGCGCCTCACTATGTCCATCATCGCATGGGCGAACTCACGGTGCAAGCCTCACTTCTCGGGGTGCTCGCGGAGCCATTCCTCGACGATCATCGTGAGCTGCGCGTTGAAGGAACGCCGCTCCTTGTCAGCGATGCGCTTCACAGCATCGAAGAGGGACTCCGGCAAACGAACGCCGATTCCCTTCTCGCCTTTCCTCATGCCCCACATTGTACTGCAAACCGCCCCCGACTGCAACGAAGATTTTTCGTCCATGCTATTGACAGATAGACGGCTATCGTCTATAGTGGACGACATGAGACTACGGGGAGGGAGGCAGTGACGCAAAGCAAGGGCTTGGAGCTGGTCCAGGCGTAACCACCCGGTGGAGTGGGGCGGTCGGTACCTGGTATCGGCCCTCCCATTCCGTTGGGGACGTGAGGGGAACCAGTGGCCGGGGGCGGCCGATCGACTGGGAGGCGCCCCCGGCACCCCTCCGCCGGCACAGAGAAGGAGAACGGAAATGGGAGACCTATCAGTCAGAGAGACGGCACTGTCGAAGTACGACCCCGCGCAGTACAACCTGCTCGCGCGGCCGGAAGACTTCTCGACCTCGCCGCTCATCAAGCTCGAGCTCGCCGTGGTCAAGATCGACCCCCGCGACGTGCGGGAGGGCGGCGAGGTGCACACGATCGGCGGGCAGAAGACGCCGAGCCGCTCGGCCCTCGACAAGATCGCCGACGCGACGGGCATCGACTTCACCGAAAGCCGGTCATGGAAGGAAGACGAGCATACGTGGGTCTGCTCGATGACCGGGCGGAGGAAGCAGCCCGACGGCACGTGGCGCTACGCCACCGCCGACTACGAGCTGGACCTCGAAGCCCGCGCCGAGGAGATCCGCAAGCGCAACGGCAGCCAGGCGAGCAAGGAGACCGAGATCCTGCAGCTCCGGAAGTTCGCGCGGCAGCGGGCAAACACGGGGGCGAGGCTGCGCGTGATCCGGGCCCTCACAGGGCTCAAGACCGGCTTCACCCCCGACGAGCTCTCGCGCCCGTTCGTGTTCCCGCGGTTCAGCGTGAACATGGAAGCCGCCCTCCGCGATCCGGACATGAAGCGCGCGGCGCTGAACCAGGCGCTCGGGGTGACGGCCGACCTGTACGGTGCATCCGCCGAGCCCCGCGACGTGACGCCCCGGGCCGAGGAGCCCGCACAGATCGAGGCGCCGGCGGAGGAGGAAGCCGGGGTCGAGTTCGCCGCCGACGAGGCGCCCGACCCCCGCGACGCGCTGCGCAATCAGCTTCAGGACTTCCTCAACGCCGACACCCTCGGGTCGGAAATCTGCTCCGTGATTGGGGCCGTGAAGGACAACCCGCAGGCGAGCGTCGAAGCCCTGCAGAACATGGTGAACAGCGCGGAGCGGGCGCACAAGCGGGCGCTCGAAGCGGCGCAGACGGGAGACCCGGCATGAGGCGCCTCACCATTCTTCATACCGGCGATCTTCACTACCGCCCCGACCGGCGCGCCGAGGCGCTCGCGAGCCTCCAGACGCTGTACGAGTACGCATCGACCTCGCGCCCCGACCTGATCGTGATGGCGGGCGACCTCTTCCACCGCGGACTGCCGGCGACCGACGACGGTGGATACCCCGAGCTGCTCGATGCGCTACGGGATCTGCTGAACCTGGCGCCCGTCGTCGCGGTCCAGGGGACGCCGAGCCACGACCGCCCGGGGTGCTACGCGGCCTTGCAAAAGCTCAACGCCGAACACGATTTCGTCCTGCTGAGACCGGGCTTTGCCTATCATCTGATCGACGATGAGCTCTGGATAGACCAGTCCAGCGGTAGACCCGGTGATGGCGACCTGCTCATCTTCGGCATGGGCGAGCCGCAGAAGGATCACTACCTCGCCGACAAGAAGGGCCTCGGCCGTGACCGGACGACCGAGGCCGTGAACGCCGGGATCAGACAGATCCTCGCGGGCATGGGTGCACGACGAAGAGAGCTGCCCGACGTACCGGCCCTCATGGTCTACCACGGCACGGTGCGCGGGTCAACGATGTGCAACGGGCAACAGGTGCCCGGCGGCGATATCGCCGTGGGGCGCGACGACCTCGCGCTCGTGGGCGCCGACTACTACGCCCTCGGGCACATCCACCTGGCGCAAGAAGTCGCGGGCTGCATGGTGTACGCCGGGAGCTGCTACCCCGTGGACTGGGGAGAGTGCTACCGGAAGGGCTTCTGGGAAGTGGGCATCGGCGGCGACGAGGAAGCGACCACCTACCGGCGCATCAACTACCCCCACGCGCCGCGGAAGAAGATCGTCATCGAACTCAGCGAGACCGTAGAACGCGCGGATATCGAAGGCGTCCAGACGTGGATAGTAGTGCGCGTACGGGACGACGATCCGCGACCAAACATCGACGGAGAGAAGCTGTCGATGCTCGGGGCCGCGCCCGGCTCCCGCGTCACCATCGAGGCCATCCCAGTGGAGACCGTGCGCGCCGGCGAGATCCGGGAGGCGAAGAGCCTGCGGGAGAAGGTCGCCGTGTACGCCGAGAACAGCGGGGAGGACGTCGCCGAGAGCGTGCTCGAGAAGGCCGACGCTCTCGAGGCCGACGCGCGCGAAGCGGGCCGGGGAGGGGGGCTGCGCTACCGCGTGAAGTCCCTCGACCTCCGAGGCGCGACGGGGATCCTGAAGGGCACGGGGCTCGAGGAGATTCATCTCGACCTCGACGCCTACGACCCGGGGCTCATCGCCCTGGTGGGGCCCAACGGCTCGGGCAAGACGACCCTTGAAGAGAACCTACATCCGTACTCCACGATGCTCACCCGCGGCGGGCCCCTGCAGGCGCACTTCGCGCTGAAGGACTCGTACCGCGACCTACGGTGGGTTGACGAGGCCACGGGCGACGAGTACCGGGCCCTCATCCAGATCGACCCCACGCTCGCGACGCCGAAAGCCGAGTACCACCTCTGGCGCAACGGCGTACCGCTGACCACGGGGCGCAAGGACGAGTACGACGCGAAGATCGAAGAGCTGCTCGGGCCCCTGCCGCTGTACCTGCGAAGCGCCTTCGTGACGCAGAAGCCCTCGAAGAACGCGCCGGACCTCGCGGACGCGACGAAGGGCGAGAGGAAAGAGCTATTCCGCGCCCTCGGCGGCCTGGAGTACCTCCAGGGGTACAGCGATGAAGCGAAGGAGCGCGCGAGGGCCAAGGAGGACGAGGCGCGGCTCGACGAGGCGAAGGTCGAGGTGCTCGCAACGGCGGTAGCCGAGACCCCCTCGGTCGAAGCCGCGCGCGACGAGCGCCGGGTGGAACGCGACCGCGTGAAGGCGCAAGCCGAGGAGATCGAGGAGCGCGGGAAGAGCCTGCGCATCGAGGTAGACGCCCTGGCGAAGCGGCTCGAGGAACAGCGCGCGGTCGAGAAGGAGATCGAGGATCTCACCCGCCGCGACAACGAGATCGGGGGCGAGCTGAACGCGGCCGAGGCGCGAATCAAGATGGCGCGAAATGCCGTCGATTGTGGCCCGAAAGCCGCCGAAATCGTGCAAAAACACGAGGATTTGACGAAAGCGCGGGAGGCGCTGAGAGATGAACGGGACGAATACGCCCAGGGACAGAAGGCTCTCGACGACGAGTACCGGGAGCGCATGGGGGCATATCAGACCGAGGCCGCCGCGCTGGGGGCCGATCGGGTGGCTGTGGAACGCCGGCTGGGCAGTCTGCGAGGTGATAAGCGACTCGCGGTCGCGGTCGTGGACCGGCTCAGCGAGGAGACGCAGGCGCCGATCGAGGAGACGTGTCCTACCTGCGGTCAGACTCTACCCGAGGGGCAGCGTGAACGGCTGAAGGCCGAGCGCGAGAAGAACCTCGCGGCCCTGGCCGCCGCCCAGGAAGACGCACTCGACATCGACAACCGGATCGTCGAGCACGAACGGCAGCAGGCGACGGCGGAGGCGAAGCTCGCGGCTCTCGAGAAGCCGGAGTGCGAAGAAACCCCCCCCTGGCCGCAGGAGGCGGCCTACCAGCGCGTTTGCGGCGAGCTGGCGGACATCGACATCGAGAACGCCCGCAAGGTCGTCGCCCTGGCCGCTGAGGCGCGAGTCCGCATCGAGGAGGGCGAGAAGCGCGCGCACGACCTGCGCAACGAGCAGAGCGTGGTGCTGGGGCGGCTGTACCTAGCGCAGAAGAGGATCGACACGGAGGTCGACGGCCTATACGTCGAGAAGGCGGGCGAGCTCGAGGGCTTGCGTACCGAGCTGACGGCGACGCGGGAGCGGACGGTCGAGATCGCCACGGAGATCCGCGGGCTCGACGCGCGCCTCGACGAGCTGGCCGCGAAGGCCGCGTCGCTTAAGGCCCTGCAGGCGAAGATCGCCGCGACCCGGCACGAGGCCGCCGAGTGGGCGTACCTGCAGCGGGCGTGCGGCCCAGACGGCATACAGGCGCTCGAGCTCGACGCCATGGGGCCCTCGATCACCGAGGTCGCCAACCGGCTCCTGGACGCCGCCTACGGGTCGCGGTTCCGCGTCGAGATACGCACGACGCGGATCGCGGGCAAGGGCGCGAAGACGAAGCAAGTTGAGGACTTCGAGATCGTGGTCCACGACGCTGCGGGGGGCGGCGAGCAAGCGCTCGATACGCTCTCGGGCGGCGAGACGGTGTGGATCAGAAAGGCACTCTACGACAGCTTCGCCATCATCCGGGCGCGCTCGACGGGCACGCAGTTCCTGACCGCGTTCCTCGACGAGGCGGACGGCGCGCTCGACCCCGAGGCGCGGGGGCGCTACTTCGACATGATTTTGGCGGCGCACGCCGAGGGCGGGCGCACGCACACCGTGATCATCACGCACTCGGCCGATGCGCAGCAGGCGATAGGGCAGCGCATCGAGGTGGCGGGGCTCGGCGCGGCGGCGCGGGAAGCAGTCGCATCGTGAGGGCAACACCCGACCGCCTATCCCTCAGACGAGGTGTCGGCGGCGGGAGCATAGCGCGATAGCGGGAGGTGCAACGGGAGAGCGAGGATACTACTGAGCTGCCGGGGCCGGGGGCGCGACGAGGTCCCCCGGCTCCACCATGGCGGGGGAGTGGAACGGAACACCATGCCGGTCTCATACGCCGGTGATAGCGGGTTCGACTCCCGCCCCCGCCCGTAGGGAGGAACCATGGAGATACGAGGGACGTTGACGGGCCTGACGCCGAAGGCGACGGGCAAGGGACGCGAGATCGAGGTCCGGGTGTCCATCGCTTTCGAGCCGGATACCCTGGCCGACCTCGCCATGCTGTTCGGTGAGGCGGTGAGCTGCGAGCTGCAGATGGACCAGCGGGAGCTGGGCATCGAGGAGGCGCAGACGGACTACGAGACGGCATAGAGACGACGCGCGGGTCCCCGGAACGCGCCGCGCACGGACGCGCGTGACGCGGGGGCGTGAGGTTTACACCTCCTTCCCTCACCGAAGCCGGTTCGACTCCGGCTGCCCGCATACGGGAGGGGAACGATGCGAGTGCTGCTGCGAAACCCTGAGACGAACCTCGACAACCGCGACGCCGACGACGGCCGCGTGCTGCGACGCGCGAAGGCGAAGCACGACGCGGCTTTGGACAGGATTACTCTCCTCGACCCGGGGGAGAAGCGGCAGTATGCGGGCGGCCGGCCGTGGACGACCAAGGAAGAGCGCTACCTGAAGCGCCAGGTGAGGCAGGGCACGCCGAGGGAGCTGGTGGCGAAGGTGCTCGGGCGCACGGTGCACGCGGTTAACGAGCACCTGGCGGTGATGCGCAGGCGGGGGGCGCGGTAGTGCCCATACGACCCGAGAACGCATGGTTGTACCCCGCGAACTGGTCGGAGATCCGCGACGACATCCTGATCCGCGCGGGCTACCGCTGCGAGTGGTGCGGCGCCGCCGACTACGAGCCCCATCCCGAGACCGGCGCCCGCGTCATCCTGACCGTGGCGCACCTGAACCACGAGCCCGGGGACTGCCGGCCGAACAACCTGAAGGCCCTGTGTCAACGCTGCCATAACCGATACGACCGGGAGCATCGCAACGAGACCAGACGACGGCGGCAGGAAGCCGGGCGGCAACTGCTGCTGGGGGAGGTGGAGTAGGATGGCCGTCCTCGTCGCGCAACGGGATGTACGTGAAAACGTCGCCTTTCTCAAGCAGCTGCAGGACCCAGCCGACCGCTTCGAGTTCTTGAGACGGACTATCAAGGTGTCTGATTCCGTATACCTTCGAGAGCTTGAGTACGGCGCGTACCTGCTCACGCTGTACTGGACGATCGTGCGCGGCTACGTGCTGTGGCGGCATGGATTCGCCTGCGGGCGCTGCGGCTGCGAGGAGGATTGCCAGGTCCATCATCTCAGCTACGCCCACGTCGGCTGCGAATACAGGCATCTCAGGGACCTGGAGGTCCTCTGCAAGCGCTGCCATTCGGACGCGCACGTAGGCGCCGCCGAACTCACTGAAGCGCTGAAGTCCATCGCCGAGCAGAAGAGAATGGCGCGTGCGCCGGAACCGGTCCGTTGGAATCCGCATTACGACCCGCGGGCGTGCAACCTCACCAAGATCGACGGGAGATGGCTCTGATGGCGAAGCAACGCATGGTGGACACCCGCTTCTGGGATGACTCCTACATCGTGACCCTGGCCGCGCCGGCGAAGCTGCTGTACCTCTACCTGCTCACGAACCCGCTCACGAGCATCGCCGGGGTGTACGAGATCTCCCTCGGCCGCATGGCGCTCGATACCGCACTGCCCGAGGAGGCCGTGCGCGAAGCCCTGGAGCGCTTCATCGCGGACCGCAAGGTCGCCTATGTCGACGGATGGCTCGCGGTCGGAAAGTGGCTGAAGCACCAGAAGGATAACCCCAAGGTGCAGCGGGGCATCGAGCTCGCCCTCGAAGAGGCCCCCGATAGCCTATCCGCTTGGGTGCGTGGCGGAGAATACCCCGAGGGATACTCTATAGATAGCCTATCCATAGACTATGCATGCTCTATAGATAGCCTATCACATCCTAATCCTAATCCTAATCCTAATCCTAATCCTAATTCCAATGTACTGCCTAGGAAGGCGTCACCGGGAGGACCCGGCGCCGAGCTTTCAGCCGCCCTCGAGGACCAGGAGACCGGGGAGCGCGAGGATCCCGAGCTTGCCGACGACGCGATCCCCGAGCGGTATCACACCGTGCTCGATACTGTTCGGAGGCACTACGGACTCGGCCTCAGGGCCTCTCACCTCAAGCTCCTCGAGGACCTCTTCCGCCATCACGCCTACCCCTCAACCGTCTGTGAGCAGATCCGGAAGGTCAAGGAGCGCGAGGAGGGTAGGGGGAAGCCGGCTCCCGCGGACCCGGTGAGCTACGTCCACTCCTACATGCGGAAGTGGACGAAGACCATGGGCCAGGCCGAGCAGGAACGCGCCTCGAAACCCGCGAAAACAGTGCCGAAATGCCCTGGTTGTGGCGCGGAACTCAGCAAGGCGGGCGACCTCTGGGCATGCCCGAAGTGCGCGAAGCGGTGGGAATCGGGCGAAAACGGGCGGCTGAAGGAGTTCGAGAAGGTGCAACTTGGGGCGGAGCGGGGCAAATCGGAGCAGCCGGCCGGGGAGCCGGGAGAGGAGCTGGTGTTCTGATGACACGCTCGAAGTACGGAAACCGGCCGACGACCGTCGACGGCCACGCGTTCGCTTCGAAGGCCGAGGCGCGGCGCTACCGGGAGCTCCGGCTCCTCGAAGCGGCGGGGGAGATCCGCGACCTGGTGCTGCAGCCGCGTTTCGAGCTGCAGGCGGGCTTCGAGTACCGGGGGCGACGGGTGTTGCCCATCACCTACGTGGCGGACTTTCAGTACTGGGATAGGCGCACCGGCGAGCGCGTGATCGAGGACGTGAAGGGGCACCGCACCGAGGCGTACCGCATCAAGGCGAAACTGTTCGTGCGGCTATGCAGAGAGCAGCACGGCTGGAGATTCGAGGAGGTAGAGGCGTGAGGGAGGAGGAGCGATGACCTGGGCAGAGGCGATAGCGGTGGTGGCCGTGGTCCTGGGGGGCATCATCGGGATGGTGGTGGTGCTCGTGACGGACCGGGGATCGCCGGAGAAGAAACGGGAGGAGCGATGACTATCGAAGAGGCGTGGAAAAGGCTGGACGAGCGCCTGGGAACAGACCTGTTGCTGGTGCTGCACGACCTGGACGACCGGCTGACGGCGGAGATCGCGGAGAGACGGACCGCCGACGGAGGCATAGTGGGGGCGGTCGGCGCGGCGGACCTGCGGCTCCGGGCGCACGAGGAGCATAACTGGGCGTCGTTTGCGTCCGCAACGCGTTGCCAGGTGGATACCGATGCACGGCTGAAGGAGCAGGATGAGGCGATTGGTAATCTGGGCCGGATATTGGCAGAGTCCAACGACGAGATTTCGGCGCTGGCCGAGAGGGTAACCAAGCTTGAACTGTTGCCCGACTACGACGACCGGCTGACGGCCCTGGAGGCGCGTGTCGGCCTTGACCCGACCTATAGCACCTCAACGTCGTGGCGGCCCAAGGCATCGCCCGAGCCGACCCGGGAGGAGCAGGCGCGGGAGCTGCTGCAACAGTGTCGGCGGTATGCACACGATATGATGCGCAAGATCGACCGCTGGCTCGCCGGAGGTGAGGGAGGTGCGAAGTGACCGTTGAGGTAGGTGTGCACTGGTGCTTCGTAGTGATAGCGGCGGTGTACGTCTGCGGCTGGTGGATAGGCCGAGCGATGCGGCGGCGTGGCGGGCGCTGAGGAGGCGGTGATGAAGTTTGACGATTTCGTTTGTGCTTGGTGTGGGAAGAGAATCCACGGAAGCCCGTACAGCTTGACGCTTACTGAGCACAGCTATGAGTTCGGGCTGATATTCTGGGTATGCCGCAAGTGTAAGGAGCGGATTGTCAAGCACTGTACCTACAGAGACAGTGTGACCGCCCAGAAAATGTCAGCCGTTGGTTTGTGAGAGGAGGCGACGATGAGACGATGCTGCAACTGCCGGTGGTGGCCGAGGGTTACACGCTGGTGGCGGCTGTGGTGGTTACATCCGTGTGTCCGGGGATGGGGCTTGGAGGAAGAGCCACCATGGACGCGTGCGTGGCACCGCTGCGATGCGTGGGAGAGGAGGCGGTAGGTGAGTACGTATTTGTGCAAACACGGATTGCCCGTGGCAACGGATGAGGATATGCGGGCGTACATGACAGACCCGGATCGCGAGTCATGTCGTAGACGTGGCGACTGCGATTGTCCGATCTGTAGCCGAGTGTGTTGGAGTGGGAAGTGTGCGATGGAAAAGCGCGAGTTGGAGAGGAGGCGGTAGATGTCTGAGATGCCGAGAGAGGTGCTGGCGATATGCCAAGGCTGCGGCGCTCATGTTGATCGAGCTGATCTGATCGAGTGGGAGGAGTCGCGGACCTACGGGCACACCAAGGACGTTGACTGCGGCGATGGCGTGCGACTACCGGAGATTTGCGGGCCGGTGGACGTGTATGTACCGTGGGCTACGGTGGACGCGCTGATAGCGGCGGTGCGGGACTACAAGAGAGGATGGTGCGCGATGGGAGGAATTCATGGAGCTGCCCGTAAATACTATCGCCGAGTCTGGACTGCTCGCCGGTTCAAGATGTTGCGAGCACTCGACACCTACGACGCCGCGATGGGGGGTGAGAGGTGAACTGCCAACGCTGTGGACGGGTAATACCTTCAATCACGACCACCGAGGCACTTTGCGAGAACTGCCGTGCAATCATACAGCTACAAGATGTCGGCCTGCCTACAGGCTGGCAGTGCCCGGTGTGCGGGCGAGTGTACGCACCGTATATCTCGTCGTGCAGCTGGTGTGCGAATAGAGCGGGCCGAGGGTGCGCCACCGGGATGGGAGGTGACTCGTGAAGTACCGAAAGCGACCGGTGGTAGTGGAGGCCGTGCAGTGGACGGGGCGGAACTATGCCGAAGTTGTGGCGTTTGTCGGCAGAAGTCTGCAACACGATGAAACAGATGCGTGGGGTGCGTACGTGGAAATCCCGACAAGCAAGAGGCTCCACACCACTGCCTGGGAGGGCGATTGGATTGTCCGTAATGAGACCGGCGAATTGGGTGTGCTGGATGCAGACATCTTCGAGGCGGCCTATGAGCTGGTGGAGGAGGAGTCGTGAACATCGAGGAGATACGGGCTGAGGACGCACGGTGGTACGACCAGGCGCGCAAGCCACCGACGATGAACGTGCACGAGGGCTACCAAGCAGTGAGCGACCGCCACGAGCTACTCGCCGAGGTGGACCGGCTGACTGCGCAGCTTGCCTCGGCGCGGGAGGTGATACGACAGGTGGCCTACGGCGAAGAGCTGCCGCCGCGCACGACATGCAAAGCGTGGCTCGCCGCCCATCCCGAGGGAGGTGGCGCGACCACGGTGCTGACGCAGGACGGCGAAGACGGCCCGTGGACGTGTGGGCACTGTGACTGGCTGTGGCAGTTCACCGACCTGGGACCGACCGAGCACGGGATACACTACTGCCCCGGCTGCGGCCGTCGGGTTGCGGAGGTGCGGCCCTGGGTGCCCGAGGAGGGAGCGTGATGGCTGAGTGGTGGCGGCTGAGAAACGAGTATGGTCTGACTCCGTTCGGAGCGGCCTTCCTCGGGCTTGTCCTCATAGCAGCATTCGCTGGCGTGTTGTTTGCCATTGAGGTTCTTTCCAAGTTGCCAGAGCCTTACCCTCCCGCAGCGCAGACCGTGCTCATCGAGGTGCGCCCGCTGGACTACACCTACCACGACGGCCGTACCGAGCGGTGGTGGACCGTGGTGTGGTGGGACCGGGAGCGACGGGAGGCACGCGAGGTGACGGTGGACGGCGAGGCGGCGAGAGATCGACTGGTAGGGGAGGTGGGGGAATGAGGCCCGCGAGCGTCAACGTTCTGGGCAAGGAGTATTCGATTAGCTACGTGGACAGTGTCATCGAGGTCGACATGTATCACCGCGAGGCGCTCTGGGGGCAGATAGACTACTGGACGCGGAGCATCAGGGTCTACGTCGGCCGGCGGTGTGAGGCGGATATTCTCGACACGCTCCTACATGAGGTGCTCCATGCGATCCTGGAGGATCTGAATCTGGACAAGAAGGTCGACCATGATTCGCACAGTCTGATTGCAATGGCCCTGGCGGACGTTCTCATGCGCAACGGCTGGGTCAAGACGGAGCCGATCCGTTAGGGAAACCCTGGGAGGGGAACACAGCATGTACGAAGTGAAGCTCCTGGACGAGGAGCGGAAGGCGATCTGGCGCACCCTGCAGGCCATGGAGAACGCGGTCGCCCTGATCAAGGCCTCCGGGGGCTATCGGTACCGAGAGCCCTTGCGGCTCACCGACACTGAATTCGCCGAGCGCCTCGACCAAGCGTTCGGCCGGCTCAAGGCCATGGCGGTCTCTTGGCCCATCGCCGAGAGCATGCTCGCTGAGTACGGCCACCGCCATGAGTACCAGGCACGGAGGATGCACGCTCTCCAGGAGATCGACCGGGAAGCTCGGGAGAAGCGTCTGGCTCGCCGGAAGGTTGCCTTTCCTCGCTGTGAGCCTGCATAGCCGAGGTCTCCGTGACAGGCGAGGACTGGGTCAGGCTTCGAGATGAGAACATCTGCCTCGGACGATACATCCAGCAGCAGGCCAGGCGCCACGCATGGTCTCTCGAGGACGCTGAGGACTACATCCAGGAGGCCTGGCTGCGGCTATTGTGTGAGCCCGCCGA